>JAESFW010000220.1_pt1 | contig 69458 bp, 65 predicted proteins | sample 9269481 | NCBI WGS metagenome assembly JAESFW01 (sample SAMN14515350, study PRJNA621654) | algae metagenome | isolation source: Lyngbya sp. HA4199-MV5 and co-occurring heterotrophs from soil with... | place: USA: Ahupuaa O Kahana State Park, Hawaii | collected 2009-07-21 | reverse complement strand
GGTCCAAACACGGTGCTCATTCGGTGATGAGGTTACGTGCTTGCTATTTGAGCGGCTCCAGTCGTTGGCACGCTTTCTGGTACAAAAATCCTACGGCTGCCTGACCGCGCTTTTTTTCGTTCACCCCTACTGAAGTTGCAGAACTGGTTTTGCCGTTTTTGCGATAGACTACAAAGGCTGGCACAACGGGATTTTGATCGCTGTGCTATAGTTTGCCTACAGGATTATCTTCGGCTGTGTAATTCGTTTTTGTTCCGTTACAAGCGTCTCTCCGAATTTAACTCTCACACACTCTGAAATTTGGAGACACTCCATGTCAATTTACGTCGGTAACCTTTCGTACCAGGTTACTCAGGAAGATTTGAAGCAAGCCTTTGAAGAGTACGGTACTGTTAACCGAGTTCAGCTTCCTACCGATCGCGAGACTGGTCGCCTACGCGGGTTTGCCTTTGTAGAAATGGGCACCGAAGAAGAAGAAGCGGCTGCCATTGAAGCGCTTGACGGTGCTGAGTGGATGGGACGTGACTTGAAAGTGAACAAAGCCAAGCCTCGTGAAGAGCGCGGTTCTTCTGGTGGTTGGGGCGGCAACAACCGTGGCGGTGGTGGCGGTGGCGGCGGCGGTCGCCGTTATTAAGGCGTTATGCTTAAAGCTTAATTTTCAGAGTCTCTGGCAGATCAAAAGCAACTGCTCTACTCTGCCAGAGACTTTTTGTTTACGCTTCAGCACTGGATTTTAGACTCACTAATTTAGAGTATGGACTAACCGATAATCGCGCCACAGGTCGAACGCTGATACCTGTCTAGCTTTTCCCTCCAGTCCGTGGTCTAACGTCCAGTAGCTTGTAGCGATCTGTTCCATTGGAGGATGAGCATGACCCAGATAGTAGTTGGCGAGAACGAAGGCATTGAATCCGCGCTACGACGATTTAAGCGCCAGGTTTCAAAGGCAGGAATCTTTCAAGATATGCGGAAGAAGCGGCACTTTGAAACGCCGTTAGAAAAAGAAAAGCGTAAGGCAATCGCCAAGCACAAGCAACGTAGACAGCGCTCCCGTTATTAGCCTCACTGAGATTCAATTTGGGTTAGAAACCTGCTCCAAGTTTCATCGTTGAAATGGGGCAGGCAACTGACCTCTACAGCCGCTCATACCTCTCGCTTTCAGGAGCAGTGGGATTAGAAAATACTGATTCAATTGCCTCGCATCTTATGTATTAAAAGTCCCGTATTTGAACCGTCGATCGTCCATAAAATTGATTCTTTTTAGCTTTTTAAGAGGCGTAGGTGGCGTGTGACTCCTGAAGCAGTACAAATGGTTTCAAACTTGCGACGTGAGTTTTACACACTGTTCGCCGCCGAAATGAAAGTACCTGTCAAAATTAGCGGTAGTTCCTACAACAGAAGCTCGTCGATCGCCTCCTGGGTTGACGAACAGGAGCATCTCAATTACGTCAGCATCTATGCGTACACCGCGCCCGATAGCCTGCTAGCAGAACGACCTTTTATTCTGCGCGTAGCGATTAACAAAGGTGCAGGCGGCATTACGTTTTTCAAGCGCGATCAGCCTCATCAAGGCATGAACCAGGGGTGGCACTTTGAGTTAACGGTTCTACCAGATGAACTATTAGCATTCCTGCCCTGGATTGTGAGTTTAGTGAAGGCAAAAACGAAGGCAAAAGGTTCGCATTCTTCGCTGCAAGAACCGCCGTACCCTGTGAGCTTAAACACAGCTAACGTGCTGCTTTCTACAGAAGCATGGTCTCAAGAAGCAGAACGCATGTCTGAGTTGCCCTGTCAGGCGCTGCCACAGCTTTAAATGGCGATAAATCGTTTTCGACGCATCAAAGCAATTGACTGATCATGCGGTTAGCCTGTGCTTCATAGCTGCCACCAAAAAGATTGAAATGATTAAGAATGTGATAAAGGTTGTAGAGCATTTTGCGCTGCTGATAGCCCTCATCGATCGCCAAAACCTGACGATATCCTTGATAGAAACTGGCAGGAAAGCCACCAAATAATTCGGTCATTGCCAGATCAACTTCACGATCGCCCACATAGGTTGCCGGATCAAAAATGACAGGTTCTCCTGCATCGGTGATAGCTGCATTGCCTGACCACAAATCGCCATGTACCAGCGATGGTTGTGGCGTGTGTCCTGCTAACAGGTGGGGCACTGCCGTCAGCAGTTGGCTTTGCTGGGGAAAGTGACCACCACGACGCTGTGCGAGCTTGAACTGGTAGCCCAACCGATGTTCTATCCAGAAGTCTGCCCAGTCGGCTGTCCAGGTATTGATTTGAGGCGTGGAGCCGATCGTGTTGTGGCGCTCCCACCCAAACTGATTTGCAACGTTGACCTGATGCATGGCAGCAAGTTGTTGCCCCATCAGTTGCCACGCGCGTTCGTCGCCTCGTCCCAACTGAAGCCATTCCAGAACGATATAGGCACTTGCGTCTGCAACACCACAGCAGATGGGAGTAGGAACCCGAATCGTTCCCGTACTCTGCATTTGCTGTAAACCTGCCAACTCTGCCTCAAACATGGCAAGCGCTGACGCTTGATTGAGTTTGACAAAATAAGTGGTGTTGCCATCAGAAACTTGGTAGCCCTGGTTGATGCAGCCACCTCCCACCGAGCGGCGATCGCTCACCTCAAACGCCGTTCCCGTTACCTGTCTAATGTGTGCCGCAAGATGATTCCACATGAAAAGTTTTTAGTTGTTAGTTTTTAGTTGTTGGACAGCCATCCTGATCTAACAACCAACAACCAACAGCCAACAACTTTCTTCAGGGTTTAATCGCAACAACACCGTAGGCATCGGGCGAAAGATAAGTTCGGGCAGCCGTTCTGACTGCTTCGGCATCCAGTGCTTGAATGTGCTTGGGGTAATCCAGGGCAGTCGAGAGATCACCCAACAACGTTTGGTAGTAGCCATAGAGTCCAGCACGATCGCTCGGTGTTTCGCCGCCAAAAATGAAATGGTTGGCAACGCGCGTCCGAATGCGAGTCATTTCTGCGTCGCTAATCAGGTCTGTCTGCAAGGTGCGGATATGGTGGACGATCGCCGCTTCTACCCGCTCTAAATTTTCAGCAGGCAGTTGCGCCGAAATGTAGAAAGCACCCTGATGGCGGTAGGTCATGTTGCTGGCAGAAATGCTCGATACCAGTCCTCGCTGTTCGCGCAAATCTTGCACCAGCCGGGTTGTGCGTCCGTGGCTTAAAACCGATGCCAGGACATCCAGCACATACGTTTGCTGCAAATCATTTAGTCCGGGGACGCGCCAAATCATGACCAGACGCGCTTGCTGGAGGCTTGCATCGACAAACTCGCGGCGGACGATGTGCTGAAAGGGGGCTTCGGGGAGTAGGGTGTGGGGTGTGGGGGATGGGGTGTGGGGTGTGGGGTGTGGATTTAAAGCTGACCGCTGACTGCTGACCGCTGACTGCCTCCTGCCTCCTGCCTCCTGCCTCCTGCCTCCTGCTCCCTGACCGCTACCTGCCTGTGCAAACCCTTCTTCAACAGTGCGAATCAATTCCTCTACGGGTAAATTGCCAACGGCAACGGCGGTCATGGCGTGGGGTTGATACCACTGGTGGTGAAAGTCACGCATCTGTTGCGCGGTAAGTTGCTCGATGACGCTAGTAGGACCCAAAACCTGACGGCGATAGGGGAGGCGATCGAAGGTGAGTTCGGTTGTGTGCTGAAAGGTGCGACGACGGGCATTGTCTTGCGATCGCCGAATTTCTTCCAAAACCACCTGGCGTTCGCGCTCGAAGCCATCGTCAGGAATGCTGGCATTGAGCAAAACATCGAGCTGTAAGGGTGCGAGAGCGGCAAAATCCTTCGGTGCGGTCGTGATGTAATAGTGCGTGTAATCCTGACTGGTGGCAGCGTTGGTCACGGCTCCCCGTTGCTCAATGCGTCGTTCAAATTCGCCACTTTGCAGTCGTGCTGTGCCCTTGAAGATCATGTGCTCCAGGAAGTGAGCCATGCCATTGATCGCATCCGTTTCAACCGCAGAGCCAACGTTAAGCCAGACATCCAGGTTCACCGCTTCAACGGGCATTTGTTCAGCCACAATCGTCAAACCATTGGGGAGACGATGCAACGTGGGCGCATTCAGTTTGTGAGTGGCAGCTTTGATCAGTGTTGAAGTCATGCAATGCCTTTCAGTGGAGGAGCTTTACCTATCTTAATCGGTTAGACACGATCCCCGCTCCCTGGTTAAAGCCTCCAAGGTTTGCGTCAGTCTTCAGATCAAAACGCTAAGATTTTTACGGTATGCGCTTGCAGACTGAGGGAATGCTGAGGATGAACCATGCCAGTTCCATGAGGTTCCACGATGTTCTATGGGATTCAACCAGAAAAGTTAGAAACATTTAGACAAGCGCTTGGCTCTATTGTCGAGCTTTACGGCGGACATGTTTTTGCTGCCGACATGCTGATTACGATCGGCAGAAACCTGTCCTTTTGTCTAGACAAAAAGCTTGATGCCAGTTTTATGTCAACCGCTCAGACGGATCAGGAAAAGAGCCTGGTCTGGCGGCTGCATGTCTTGACGTGGGCAGCTAGCAATGCGTTGCACGTTGAGGGCGATTTTGTGGAGTGTGGAGTCTTCCACGGGTTTTCTTCAGCCGTGATCTGCAAGTATTTGGAGTTTGAACGCCTAGAAAGAGCGTTTTATCTCTACGACACTTTCAACGGCTTGCCTCAGGAAACCTCTACAGAAGAGGAAAGAACTGGTAATGCCCGTTACGACGCAGACGATCGCGAGGCGTTGTTCTCTCAGGTGAAAAACACCTTCTCACCCTATCCCAATGTCCAAATTATTCAAGGCATTGTCCCTTATTCATTTGCTGAGGGCGCACCAGAAAAAATTTCCTACCTTCACATTGATATGAATTCAGTACAGGCAGAAATTTTAGCGTTAGAACACTTGTTCGATCGCGTCTCCGTTGGCGGTTTCATTGTCCTCGATGATTTTGGCTGGTTAGCCAATCGCAACCAAATGCTGGCAGAAACGGAATTTATGCAGCAACGAAAGCACCAGATACTGGAGCTACCAACGGGGCAAGGATTAATCATCAAACATGCTTAGCGCTGATTGCAGCGGAGTCTTCGTTAAGAAACACCTGATAATATGGAAGCATGAAGAAATGTAAACATGCCCATGTTTAGACAAGCCGCTAACGATTGCGCTCAGGTTCCCCGTGTGGTTGTGGTTGGCGCGGGCATTGGTGGGTTAACCGCAGGCGCACTGCTGGCACACCGAGGTTATTCTGTGCTCGTGCTGGATCAGGCGATCGTGCCTGGTGGGTGTGCTTCGACCTTTAAACGTCAGGGCTTCACCTTTGATGTGGGCGCGACTCAGGTAGCAGGACTGGAACTAGGCGGCATCCATCACCGGATCTTTTCTGAACTGGAAATTGATTTGCCCGCTGCCACGCCTTGCGATCCTGCCTGTGCGGTCTATTTGCCTGGAGAAACCGAGCCGATTAACGTGTGGCGTGACCCGCAGCGATGGCAGGCTGAGCGTCAACGGCAATTTCCAGGCAGCGAACCCTTCTGGCAACTATTGTCTGACCTATTTCGCTACAGTTGGGCATTTCAGTCTCGTGATCCAGTCTTGCCGCCCCGCAACGTGTGGGATTTGTGGCAATTAACCAAAGCCGTGCGACCCAATACCCTACTGACACTGCCCCATACCTTTTCCACCGTCGGGGATGCCCTTCGCGGCTACGGCTTGGCAGACAATCAGCGGTTACGGACGTTTCTTGATTTGCAACTCAAGCTTTACTCTCAAGTCGATGCCGAGGAGACGGCTTTGCTCTATGCCGCGACAGCTTTGGGCGTTTCGCAAGAGCCACAGGGGTTGTTTCACCTCCACGGCAGTATGCAGGCGTTGAGCGATCGCCTGGTTGCCTCGCTAGAACGGGATGGTGGCAAACTCCTCATGCGCCATACGGTTGAAGCGATTTACACCGCAAAGGGGCAGGTGACAGGAGTGACGATCCGCAACCAGAAGACTGATGAAATCTGGACAGAAACCGCCGATCATGTCGTCGCAAATGTGACGGTGCAAAATTTGATGCAACTATTAGGCGACGAGTCTCCGAGTGGCTATCAGCGACGGGTGGAGAAACTGCCGCCGAGTTCTGGCGCGTTTGTGGTGTACCTGGGTGTTGATGAACGTGCCATTCCCGAAGATTGTCCGCCCCATCTGCAATTTTTGTACGACTACGAGGGCGCGATCGGCGAAAACAACTCCCTCTTCGTTTCAGTCAGTCGTCCCGGTGATGGTCGGGCACCAGAGGGAAAGGCGACGATTATTGCGTCATCGTTTACGGATACCAGGCTTTGGTGGGGAGAGGGCAAAAGGCAAAAGGTAGAAGGTAAAAGGCAAAAGGTTGAACTCGAAACTCACCCCTCACCCCTCACCCCTCACCCCTCCTACCATTCCCTCAAACAGCGCTACACCGATGAGGCGATCGCCCGTCTCGCCCAGTTCTTCAACCTCGACGATGAAACCATTTTATTGGTGGAAGCGGCGACTCCCCGGACGTTTGCCCACTTTACAGGGCGCGATCGAGGTGTGGTTGGCGGCATTGGTCAACGAGTGCCCACGTTTGGTCCCTTTGGCTTTGCAAATCGCACACCTATTCGGAACCTCTGGTTGGTCGGAGATTCAACCCATCCCGGTGAGGGAACGGCAGGGGTGAGCTATTCGGCATTAACGGCTGTAAGGCAGATTGAGGCGGGATGGTGAGGGCGATCGCAGATGCTTTTTACGGCATTAACATACTTGCCACACCACACGCATCGCCCTCACCCTAGCCCTCTCCCAATGGGAGAGGGAACCTGAAAACTTGCTCCCTTCTCCCATTGGGAGAAGGGTTGGGGATGCGGGCACCATCCTGGGTGCGTTAAGTATATGAATACCCTTTTTACAGTCTTCTCAACAGCGGCAGACAGCCTTTATCTTTCCATCAGGGTATGATTCCGCCCGTTTCAGCGCAGTGTTAAGCGCACTGGCGCATCAAGCATGGTTCTCCGGATCTTCATGGGGACCGAGAAATCTCTCCCCGTTAAAATGAATCATATGATCCGGTTGGTCGGCTACCCAAACTTCTGTTTCCCAAGAAATTTCCGCAAGATATCGAGTCATCTCCTTACGACTTGGGAAAGCAGTCACAAAAACAAGCCCTTCACGGCTTGGCTGAAAAAGCCGCTTCAATTCGTTACGGCGCTTTAAATTAACGGGACCGTGGCTCGTGACAGCTTCTATCAATACGAGCCAGCCCTGCTCTTCGTAATGCACCACAAGATCTGGCATTTTACCGTGAGAATCTAGCTCAACCCCAATTTCTCGAAATCTCTGAGTTTCATTAACAATAAATTTGTCTCCAGCATCACCGACATACAACACGATGCCCCCAGGAGTAAATCTAGGGCAAAAGTTCTCTAAAATGTCCCTTATCAGCAAATTTTGCCCACCCGCTGAAAGTTGAATTGCTTGCCCATTGGGTAAATTAACAGGAATCAATGAGATATTTCGCGCTCTGTCTCGCAAGATATTTTTGACTGATACCGCATAGTTTTGACAAGCCTCTTGCCATAATTCAGAGCCATGTGATTGAAGAAGGGAGAGGGCTTGTTGATGAAGTTGATAGCACCACTTAGGGCTATTAATGGGACGATCGAGGCGATCGGGATTCTCAATCACTAACCCCATCTGCACAAATTGGTGCATTGTTTGTCGTCGAACTGTTTCGCGTGTGTTAGGTGCATATTGTTTACCATAGTGATCGCGGAACCAATCCATCATTTCAGTAATTCTGCGTCTTGGATCTGTCGCTTGACTCCAAGGCGTTTCAGGACGAACGTTTGCTAATGCCAACAGGCAAAGTGCTGAGCGTTCATTCTGCTGTTCTCTAGGGGCAGAAATATCTTTGAGAATTGCAAGTGCTTCCTCAATACGTTTATTAGCCTGAATTGCATTGATTACTTCGCTCATAATTGGCAGCGTGGTATGTACAAGCTGATCGAGCTTTTCCTGATTGAGTCCAGAGTCATTAATTTGGCTACCCAAAGACATTAAATCATTTCTACAGGGGTATTTTATCCTACGAAAATCTGTTGCGTTAATTTGTGTGTGACCACTAAATTGACGGAAGTAGGTATCAAATAGCGTTGAATTAAGAAATGCCGCTAACCCTTGTGCAAGGACAGGATTCATACCTTCACCTTTAGCATGGAAGTAGTTGAGATGATTTTCTATTCCCAACAATGGTTGCTCCATAGGAAAACAGACGGCAGCCACAACCCGACGTTTCTCTTCTTTAGCTGAAAAACGTTTCGTTAGAACATACGAACCTCTTTGAATCAACCACTTTTGCGTTTCCTCATTTTGCTCAATTGCGATTGCTTTACGAGGCTTCTTGGGCGGAAACGAAATTTTCTCTGCTGTTATAGATTCCGGATAAATCAACGGAACGCTATTCTCGTTCAAACAACTCCTCAAAGCTGACTTTAAACGAAAATCGACAACTGGACCAGTCGATACATCTAAACCAAGCTCATCTAAAGTGCATGGCAACTTGTTCATCTGCACTCTCAATACATCTTCAAGAGAATTTGTAATAATATGAATAAACTGCTCAGAGTCACTCATTTCAATAACTTCATCATAAGAAACGAGCCTTGTTTCTGAGAACTCATCTAATGCATTTCCCGAATGATTACTGACCTCTACAAAATTAGGCTTAAATTCTGACTTAGTTGCACAAAAAATAATATTTTCTTGGAGTACATTATCTTCTGAAAAAGCGGCTGCTCGGCTCTTGAACACATGGATTTTATTGAACCTCATTTCTTTCAAAAGTGCTTTACGAAAAGGACGAAAATACGTGCCGTTACAAAAGCTTCTTGGCGTGATAGCTACCATTTCTCCACCTTGGGAAAGTTGTAGCATTGCAAGCCAAACAAACGCGCTATAAAGGTTAACTGTTTCGACTCCAAGACTTGAGAGAATCTTCTTCTCTATTGACTGACTATTAATCTTCTTATAAGGAGGATTTAAAATTGCATGAGTAAAGCAAGTAGTAGATTCTGGAAAGAGAGGCAGATTTACTTCAACAGCAGCTTCTATAAAGTTCCTTGCACGTAGACAGTAATCTGCTTTAATACCTTGTTTGCTTAAAGCGACACAGCACTCTGTTAATCGTTGATTCAAGAGCGAAAGAAAACTTGTCTCAACTTCGTATGTTGTTATGAAACAGCTCTCAATTGAATCAGGGTGAACTAACAATTGCTCAACAAAAGCGGTTGTCAATGAACCAACTCCTGCACCCGGATCTAGCAAACTAATATGCCCTGCTAAATTACTAAATTGTCCCGCCATAAAACGAGCGATTGGAGCAGGCGTTAAGAATTGCCCTAATTCACTGCGTTGCTTAGTGTTTAGCTTTGAGGAAACATGGATCCTGGTAATATCTGTGGAGTCTGTAAGGAAGGTCATTATTCTGTCAATTTAATGCCAGCTATGAAGGCATACCACAGAGGCATATCTTGTTAAACCTAGCAAAGCACCCACATCTTCAGGTTGCGGAGGCTTTCTTGCTGGCGGTGGATTTTTTGGTGGTGGTTTTCTTGGCGGTTGTTTTTTTGGTGCCAGTCGTTTTGGCGGCGGTCTTTTTGGTGGTGCTGGCTTTGGTGGCTTTCGTGGTTTCAGAGGCAGCAGTGCTGGCTTTGCGCGATCGCCCGCCCTTCTTGGTTCCTGCCTTGGCATTGAGGGCTTCAACGGCTGTGGTCATGGCGATCGCTTCGACGGTTTCGCCTTCGGGTAGCGAGGCATTTACCTTGCCGTGCTTGATGTAAGGACCGTAAGGACCATCATAGATATTCACGGGTTCGCCGTCTTCAGGATGGGCACCGAGTTCGCGGATGGGTTTGGCTACCGCGCGTTTGCCGCGTCCGGTTTTGGGTTCTGCCAGCATTTCGAGGGCGCGATCGAGGGTAATGGTTAGCACATCGTCGCCTGCTTTGATGGAGCGATATTCCTTCACGCCCTTGCCCTGATCCAACACCACGTAAGGACCAAAACGACCCAGGCTCGCCTGAATTTTGCCGCCTGATTCGGGATGGGTGCCCAGGAGACGGGGTAGCTTGAGCAAGCCTACGGCTTGTTCCAGGGTGAGCGTGTCGGGTGTTACGCCTTTGGGTAGGGAAGCACGTTTGGGCTTGGGGTTTGCCTCGGAGTCGTCGCCAAGCTGCACGTAGGGACCGTAAGCGCCGATTTTAAGGTAGATCGGTTCGCCCGTTTCGGGATGCAGCCCGACCTTATCGGGTCCTTCAGTTTTTTGGCGCAGCAGCACTTCCACCTGAGCAGGATCAAGATCTGCTGGAGTCAAATCTTTGGGGATGGACGCTTTGACCATGCCATCGCCATTTTCGGCTTCGATGTAGGCTCCAAAGCGACCGATACGGACTTTTGCTACCAGATTCTCCAGATCAACGGTGCGTGCCTCGGTGGGATCAATTTCGCTCTCACGGTCTTTGACCTGGGTTTCGAGTCCGGTATCGCCCAGGTAGAACTCTTTCAGGTATGGGAGCCATTCCACAGCGCCCGTGGAAATTTCGTCCAGGGCATGTTCCATGCGAGCGGTAAACCCCGTATCTACCAGGTCGGGGAAGTGTTTTTCGAGCAGGGCAGTGACGGCAAAGGCGGTGAAGGTGGGCACCAGGGCATTCCCCACCATGTTGGCGTAGCCCCGATCGATAATCGTACCAATGATGCTGGCATAGGTACTGGGACGACCAATGCCTTCGCTTTCCAGCGTCTTGACGAGAGAGGCTTCGGTGAATCGGGCGGGTGGCTGCGTTTCGTGCCCGATCGCCTCCAGGTCTGTGCAGGTAGGTGTGGTGCCGACTTGCAGGGGGGGAAGGATGATCTCCTGATCTTCGATCGCCGCGTTGGGATCGTCTGACCCTTCCACATAGGCGCGGAAAAAGCCTGCAAAATCGATGCGCTTGCCGCTGGCACGAAACACGCCATCTTCGACCTGAATTTGCACCGTGACGTGGGTTTGCCGCACTTCTGCCATCTGCGTGGCGACGGTGCGCTTCCAGATGAGGTCATACAGACGAAACTCGCGGTCTTTGAGTCCGGTTTGCTGTGGAGTACGGAAGCTGCTGCCAGAGGGACGGATCGCTTCGTGTGCCTCCTGAGCGCCCTTGCTTTTGGTCGAGTATTTGCGCGGCTCTGGACTGAGGTATTCGGCACCGTACATGGATTGCACACAATCGCGGGCGGCGGTAATCGCCTGCTGGGACAGACTTACAGAGTCCGTTCGCATGTAGGTGATGTAGCCTTGCTCGTAGAGGCTCTGGGCAGTCCGCATCGTGTCACGGGCAGAAAGCCCTAGTTTGCGGTTTGCCTCCTGTTGCAGGGTGGAGGTGGTAAAGGGTGGCGAGGGTTTGCGGGTAACGGGACGTTCTTCCAGGTTGGTGACCGTCCAGGGGCGATCGCGAATTCGATCTTGCAACGTTCGTGCTTCTGCCTCGTTTAGCAGCACCACGTTTCGTCCCGCAATGACCTGTCCCGTCGCTTCATCAAAGTCACTGCCGTTGGCAACGCGAACACCTGCCAGAGTGACTAACCGCGCTTCAAACGCTTGCTTCTCTTGGCTCCCAGCTTCTAGCGTTGCCTTCAAATCCCAGTAGCTGCCCTGCCGGAATGCCCGTCTCTGGCGCTCACGTCTAACGAGCAAGCGAACCGAAACCGATTGCACTCGTCCCGCCGAAAGTCCGAAGGCAATTTTTTTCCACAGGAGGGGAGAAAGGGTGTAGCCCACGAGGCGATCGAGAATGCGGCGAGTTTCTTGGGCACGGACTAGCCGTTCATCCACATCCCGGCAATTGCGAATCGCTTCACGAATCGCGTCTTCGGTAATTTCGTGAAACACCATGCGCTTGATGGGCACGTTGGGCTTGAGCAGTTGCAGCAGGTGCCAGCTAATGCTTTCGCCTTCCCGGTCTTCGTCAGTCGCCAGAATGAGTTCGTCTGCCGCTTTCAGGGCTTCTTTCAGCTCTTTGACAATCTTTTTCTTGTCTTGGGGTACGACGTAGAGCGGCTCAAAGTTTGCCTCTACGTTCACGCCGAGTGGTGCCCACTTTTCGCCCTTCACGCTGGCGGGAATTTCACTCGCAGACTGTGGCAAATCGCGCACATGCCCCATTGATGCCTCTACCCGATACCCCGCAGGAAGGTAATTGCGGATGGTGCGTGCTTTGGTGGGCGACTCGACGATGACAAGCTTTGACATGGGATCGTTAACGTGAAAAGGATATCGCGGTAATCGGATGATCTAATCTCTCTTATAACCAATATCGCAGTGACTACCAGAGGGCGGTGAGAGATTCCTGAGATGTTAAGACGAACTGCTAAGGCGGGCGATCGTTCACTGAGCGTTGGCTGAATGCCTTACCAGAAAAGGTATTGAGGTATCTGTCACCCAGCTATTAAGCCCATTGCATTGAGCGATCGCGCTTACAACTGACTTTAAACCCAATGCTACGGAATACAGCGCTACAGTAAACTGCAATGTAGAATCCACTGTAGAGGATTTCTGACTCTCTCGCCTCCTGGCTTTAAAGGAACAGATGCCCGGAGAGTCGATCGCGTCTTCCCTCACGTACCCCTACCGTATCTTATTCATAGAGCTACCCCTCATGGATTTCGCCACGCTTGCTGCTCAGCTTAACGCTGGAACGATTCTGCCAGAAGGCATTGTCATTACCACCCTCATGCTTGTCATTGTGGGTGACTTAATTGTGGGACGCACTGCCTCCTCGCGCTGGACCCCCTATGTCTCGATCGCGGGGCTACTGGCGGCGGTGGTCGCGCTCTACTACCAGTGGGATACGTCAAACCCGATCTCCTTTTTAGGCAGCTTTAACGGTGATGCGCTGAGTGTCCTTCTACGGGGCATTGTGGCGCTATCAGCCGTGGTAACGATTCTGATGTCGATTAGCTACATCGATCGCTCTGGCACTTCCCTGGCAGAGTTCCTATCGATTTTGCTGACCGCCACGATCGGGGGGATGTTCCTCTCTGGCGCGGATGAGCTAGTCATGATCTTTGTCTCGCTGGAAACGCTGAGTATTTCGTCGTATCTTCTGACGGGCTATACCAAGCGCGATCCCCGCTCCAATGAGGCATCGCTGAAATACCTGCTGATTGGCGCATCCAGTTCGGCGATTTTTCTCTACGGTCTCTCGCTGCTGTATGGACTGTCGGGTGGGGAAACGACCCTGAGCGCGATCGCGGGAAGCATTGCAGACACGGGTTCCAGACAGTCGTTAGGTTTGGTGATTGCGCTGGTCTTTGCGATCGCGGGGATCGCCTTCAAAATCGCGGCTGTACCGTTTCACCAGTGGACACCTGATGTCTACGAAGGTGCGCCTACCCCGGTTGTGGCGTTTCTCTCGGTGGGATCTAAAGCGGCTGGCTTTGCGCTGGCAATTCGTCTGCTCGTAACCGCATTTCCCTTGCTGACCCAGGAATGGCACCTGGTCATGGCGGCGCTGGCAGTCCTCAGTCTGGTGCTGGGCAATGTGGTCGCGCTGGCACAGACCAGCATGAAGCGTCTGTTGGCGTATTCGTCCATTGGGCAAGCAGGCTTCATCATGATCGGTTTGGTGATCGACAGTGATGCGGGCTATGCCAGTCTGATCTTCTACCTGATTTCCTATCTGTTTATGAACCTGGGCGCATTCATGGGCGTTATTTTGTTCTCGCTGCGAACCGGGACAGACCAGATTAGCGAATACGCGGGCTTGTACCAGAAAGACCCGCTGTTGACTCTCTGCCTGAGCCTGTGTTTGCTGTCGTTGGGCGGCATTCCCCCACTGGTTGGGTTCTTCGGCAAAATTTACCTGTTCTGGGCAGGCTGGCAGGCAGGCGCTTACGGCTTGGTGCTGTTGGGCTTAATTACCAGCGTCATCTCGATTTACTACTACATCCGCGTGGTCAAGATGATGGTGGTGAAGGAACCGCAAGAGATGTCCGATTCTGTGAAAAACTATCCCGCCATTAGCTGGAGCCTGCCTGGAATGCGATCGCTGCAAGTGGGGCTGGTGACAACGGCGATAGTAACCTCCGTGGCTGGCATTCTCTCAAACCCACTGTTTGCACTGGCAAATAGCGCCGTGACCCAAACGCCTATCCTGCAACAGTTGTCGCTCACGGCGAATCGGGATGCGACTGTGCCTGAAGCGGCATTGGCTCCGACGATCGATGCCGATCGTAAAAGCTAAAGAGTGTGGTATCGATCGCTCCTGGCATATCTCAAGAGCCATTTCCTCTCCAGGTCTTTTGGGTGGGGATCGGCTGCAAGCGGGGTACGCCCAAGCGGTTGATTGAGCAAGCGATGCGGTCGATCTTTGAAGTGCATCGGCTGGATGAAAGCGCGATCGCAGGGGTGGCGACGATCGACACAAAAGTGAATGAGGCGGGACTGATCGAATTTTGTTGCGATCGGTCTCTGCCTCTCTTTTTTTATGCCGCAGAACGGCTCCGATCGGTAGTGGTGCCCCATGCATCGAGCGCGATCGAGGAAGCGATTGGCACTCCTAGCGTTGCTGAGGCGGCGGCTCTCTTAGCGTGTTGGGAGGCAGGGGGAGGGGGTGAACTAACCGCAGAGACGCAGAGGCGCGGAGAGAGCTATCTCAAGCAGTTTCCCACACCCTACACCCTACACCCTATACCCGTCCTCCATGTTCCCAAGCAATGCTACCGTTCAGCAGAAACAAGGGGGGCAGTGACGATCGCTGTTGTGTTGGAGGGATGAAAGATTAAGGCTAAAGGATGAAGTCTAAAGGATAAAAAAAGGCAGAGGGCAGAGGGCAAAGTAGTTGTTGGTTTTTGGTTTTTAGAAGGAGACAAGAAAGACTTGGGCACTAACAACCTTTCTTGAATGCCCTACGGGCTATACAACCAACAACTGATTCAACTCCCCACTCCCCATTCCCCAAGTCCTCAGTTCGCCAACTCGTCATAGGTTTTCAGCAGCTTTTTAACCAGTTTGAGATGGTCTCGGACGATCGCGGCTGATCCGGCTCCAGCGGTTGCATCCACGACTAAATCGCCGATCGTGTCCAGGGCGCGTTCATTGATGGAGTCGATTAACAGCTCTGGCATGGTCAGGTTGTCTTCTGCCAGGTGTTTGAGGGCAGCAGCGGGATGGCTTTGCTCGACGATGACCTTCAGCGCTTGTAGCTCGTATTCTGGCAACTGCATCATGAAGTCAGTCCACTCTGAGGGCAGGCTGGATGGAGACTCAAGCGGGGGTGGCTTTGGTAAAAGGGTTGCGGTTCTGGGTTGGGCTGACCGTGATTGAAGGGATTCGCTGTCGGTCTTAACAATGAACGCTGGTTGCTTGAGCGGGTTCGATGGCTTGGGCAAGACGGGGCGTTTAGCAGGCTCTTTCGGAGGCGTATGCTCGGCTTGAGAAGGAGTCCCAGCATGATGACCATTCCCATTGGTGGCGGTATTGCTAGTGACCTGGCTCCCGTTTACCTCAGTCAGGGAAGCGTCCTTCGCGTCCAGCAATGCACCGGAGAGAACGGCTAACTGTTGCTCGATCGCGTCTTTTTGACTGCGGCGATCGAGAATCTGGGCTTCCAGAACGCGCAATTCTTCCTGTAGCGCACCCACCTGGGTTTGCAGTTGCTTGAGGGCTGCTTGCAGTGGGTTGGAACCCGTTTCTAATTCGCGCTTCTTCGCTTCTGCATAGGACAAAAACTGCTCTAACTCCACCCGACAGGTTTCCAGTTCCTCGACTTCGCGCTTGAGCGTTTTGACCGTTGCTTCCAGTTGACGCTTTTCTTCCCGCACATTAGCAACATCCCGCGACAATTTTTCTCTGGTCTGACGGTGATCGGTAATTTGCCCCTTAATCTGGCTCAATTCTGCCTGGAGCGCCGCAAGGTTGGCTTCAATTTGATGCTTGGTTGCAGTTGCTTCTGCCAGCACGGGCTGTCTCGTCACGTCCTCTGGCTGATCGGCGATCGGGTTCCACAGCGGCTGGCTGAAGGCTGGAATTTCTGTGGGCAGTTCGTAAGGTCTTGGCGCGATCGCTGGCTCTGCATCGGGTGGAGCCGACAAATTCCAGCTCAGCGCTTTACGGGCGGCGGGGAGCGCTCTTTGTGCAGATGAACTACCGAACGACGGCTGGCTTGGCGGTAGGGTAAGCGTCTGTAAACTTACTTCTAGCTGCTCTTTCTCTGCCTCAAGCTGTTGATAGGCGTGGTAGGCTTCCGCACGGCGTTGCTGCAAGGCATGAATATGGCGTTTGAGGTCGGCGATGCGTGTGTAAGCTTGCTGATGGTACTGCCGATCGACGACAACCGCTGCGGCGACGGCTGCCACTGTGGTCGTCACGCCCGACGCAAACGCTTTGCCCACATCACGCCCCGTTAAAAAACTGATGCCAAAGCTAATGCCAAAGGCAACTGATCCTAGAAAAAGCCGTTGTTTCACCATAATCAGGTCACACGCAATAACAAGCTAAAGAACACAGGCTACAAACCCATCGGTAAAGCGTGCAGTTGTGCGCCAGCGAATCAGCGTAGGATAGACGTTGACGGGTCGCCGTACCCGTTGAATCGGGTTGCAAACAAGCGGTCTGCAAGCTCATTGGCAAGAGCAGTCAGATGGTATTGCATTCAGGACACATGCCTGATGCAATATGCAGTCTAACGCCGTTTAAGCGTAAGCCTCGTTTGCTCAATGGTAGGTTAACTCAACGCGTTTGGCGCAGTCATGAACGATCGGTCTGTCTGGAAGCGAGTTGGACGGGTGGGGCTATATGGGCTGTGCGGCATTCTGGGAACGATTGCGCTCCTGACGATCGCCGCTGTCACACCCCGCCAGTGGCACGCACCACCCCAGCAGGCAGACTGCAACTATAGAGTTTATGTAGCAGGCGGTGCCATGCACACCAACTTTTTTGTGCCCGTTCGTAACAATGCCTTCGACTGGAGCCAGCACCTCAACCTAACCACGCTTGGTAAAAGCGCGCCTGCCGACTACCGCTATCTCCAGTTTGGCTGGGGCGATCGCATCTTTTACGTGGAAACATCGTCCTGGGATAAGATCAGCATCTCCAGCGCACTGCGATCGCTCCTGCTGCAAAACCCCGCCGCCCTCTTCGTCAAAGGACACAGCACCGTTCCCCACTACCCCACCGAAACCGTCAAGTGCATCAGCCTGGATCGACCTCACTACCTGAAGTTAATGCACTTTCTCGAAGCCTCCTTTCAAACCAACAGTCAGGGGAAGGCACGCATTAGCAGCGGGCATGATGGCGACAGCAGCTTCTATGCCGCCACTGGACGCTATTCTGCACTTAAAACCTGCAATTCCTGGACAGCCGATGGACTGCGATCGGCTGACGTAAATACTCCCCTCTGGGGCGGACTTGCCCCAGCTGTCATGCATCAACTGAAGGATAGCTGTCAGTGTGAGAAGTAGTTGTTGGTTGTTAGTTTTTAGTTGTTAGAGGAAGAAAGGCTAAAGGCTAAAAAGTTTTGAGTTTTGAGTTGCTCCCTCTGCCTCCTCTGCCCCCCATTCCCGACTCCCGACTCCCGACTCCCGACTCTTCTGCCTCCCCTGCCTCCTCTGCCCCCCATTCCCCATTCCCCACTCCCCACTCCCCCTTCCCGCTCACCTCTTCCAGTGCCCCACAGAAGCGTTTATTCTACTCAATACAGAACCAAAGTTTATAGAGATGCAGTTTTCAAAAGTTTTGATTGCCAACCGTGGCGAAATCGCTCTTCGGATTCTCCGTACATGTGAGGAGATGGGGATAGCGACGGTGGCGGTTCATTCGACGGTCGATCGCCACTCACTTCACGTCCAGCTTGCCGATGAAGCGGTTTGCATTGGCGAACCACCCAGCAGCAAAAGTTACCTGAACATTCCCAACATTATTGCGGCAGCGCTAACTCGCAATGCGACTGCCATTCACCCCGGTTATGGCTTTCTGGCAGAAAACGCCCGCTTTGCCGAAATTTGCGCCGATCACCAGATTGCCTTTATTGGTCCCTCGCCGGACTCGATTCGATCGATGGGCGACAAATCAACGGCAAAGAAAACGATGCAGCGAGTGGGCGTACCCACCGTACCGGGGAGTGCCGGACTATTGACAGACGAAGCTGAAGCACGGGCGATCGCGCAGAAAATTGGCTACCCCATCATCATCAAAGCCACAGCAGGCGGGGGTGGACGTGGAATGCGACTGGTGAAGGATGAGAGCGAGCTAGGCAAACTGTTTGCTGCCGCACAAGGAGAAGCCGAAGCCGCCTTTGGCAATCCCGGCGTTTACTTGGAAAAGTTTGTGCAAAAGCCGCGCCACATTGAGTTTCAAATTCTCGCGGACAGGCACGGCAACGTCATTCACTTGGGTGAACGGGAATGCTCCATCCAGCGTCGCCACCAAAAATTGCTGGAAGAAGCCCCCAGCCCAGCCCTCACTCCCACGCTTCGCGAAAAAATGGGCGTTGCTGCGGTTATGGCAGCGAAATCTATCAACTATGTGGGCGCGGGCACCGTCGAATTTTTGCTCGATCAGTCGGGCGAATTTTACTTTATGGAGATGAATACCCGGATTCAGGTGGAGCATCCCGTGACCGAAATGATCACCGGGCTAGATCTCATCGCGGAACAAATTCGGATTGCCCAGGGCGAACCGCTCAGCCTCACGCAAGCGCAAGTGCAGCTACGAGGACACGCGATCGAATGCCGCATCAACGCTGAAGATCCCGAACACAATTTTCGTCCCCACCCTGGACGCATCAGTGGCTACCTGCCCCCCAGCGGTCCTGGTGTACGCATGGATTCTCACGTCTACACCGATTACGAAATTCCACCTTATTACGATTCGCTCATTGGCAAACTCATTGTCTGGGCACCCGATCGCCCAGCCGCCATCCGCCGGATGCGCCGCGCCCTGCGTGAATGTGCCGTCACAGGCTTACCCACCACGATCGCCTTTCACCAACGAATTCTAGATCACCCAGACTTTCAGAAAGGGGATGTCTACACCAACTTTGTAGAACAGATGATGCAGAAAGAGCAAGAGGGGAAGGGTTAATAAGGGAGAAAGGAGAAAAGTTAAGAGTTTTGAGTTCAGAAGCAGTCAGCGGTCAGTAGTCAGCTTATAAGCCATGAGCCTTCATCCTTCCTTCTGCCCTCTGCCTTCTGCCTTCTGCCTAACGATCAGCCTTTTAGCCTTGATCCCTTATCCTTTAGCCTTCACCTCTCTTCCTAAAAGCTTTTTCCATCCATCATCATCGTTAACAGCCCTTGCTGCCCTAGAAGAATTTCGCGCAAGAAGCTCATGATGCCGACCCACAGGATGGGTGTGATATCAACGCCGCCGATCGGAGACACCACTTTACGCGATGGTGCCAGAAAGGGTTCAGTCGGCACGGCGACTAAGTAAAAGGGAAAGCGCGTGAGATCGACCTGTGGATACCAGGTCAGCACAATGCGGAAGATAAAGAGAAAGGTCATGATGCCTAGCACAGAACCCAGCGCCCAGGCGGCGATCGTCGTAACGTCCATAGCTCAACCGATAATGAAGCGATGTAAACAGCGTTCTCATCAATCTTAGCGCCATTCCTGTGCGTGTCTGTAAGCAAAACGGTGCGTCTGACCCAAAAACCTTTTGCCTAACTGCTTCTCAAGAAGGTAACAGACCGCTAAGATTATGATGAAGATAGCGTTATACAACGAGGCACATTTATCTATGACTCCTGCTTTAGTAAACTTTTTCATCAGCCTGCTTGCAGGTGCCATTGTGGTTGGGGGTATCTTCGGCGGACTCCTTTTCATCAGCCAAAAAGATCAGATTCAACGTTAGCCAAACAGAGCAGATTCAGCGTTTTTAGATCCGTTGCAACAAAGGTGCTTCCATCGGGACACAAGCTGTTCTGTTGTATAAGCAACCCTAATGCATGGATGGTCTTAATGCGTGAGTTTAAAAGCCCTGGACTACTCTGACAGTAGGCATTTTGCCCGCTCTTAGAGATGTTTCCGGGGTTTTGCGTTTGGTACTTTAACTTTAAAGTGGCAAGGTGAGCAGGTTGATGATTGTGCCACCTTCTAAGTGTTTGTAGAGGCAAAACGTGAGCCTTCGCTCAAGATGAAGGGTCACTATACCGATTACATCGCTCTGGGGGTATCCTGGATGGAGTTCTCTTTCTCAAGCAAGTGGTTGGAGATTTTGGGCATCAGTCGTTAACATAGGATGTAACTAGGAGAGGGATGCGATGGTAAACGCCTCACTGAATTGGGCGAGTTTTGTGGGCATAGCGCTGGCAGCGTCTGGTGCTGGTCTATATGCGTTGCGATCGCTGCGTCCCCGACTTGCCCGCGATCACGATATTTTCTTTGCCGCTATTGCGCTTCTCTGCGGTGGCATTCTCTTTTTCCAGGGCTGGCGACTTGACCCCATCTTGCAATTCAACCAGTTTTTGCTGGCGGGCACAGCCATTTTCTTTGCCTATGAAAGTATCCGTCTGCGCGGTGCGGCAACTGAGCAAGCAAAGCGCAATACCCCGATCGTAGATGATGAACGCCCCGTGAGCCGGGTGTATCGAGCCGATCTGGAAGAGTTAAATCCCTATGAAGACCGTCCAGCCGCTCGACGGATTCGGGGTACTCGTGATGTGCGCTCTGAGCGGGATGAGTATGAAGAAGATACTCGCCGTCGCCCCACCAGCCGCACGGGTGAAGCTCGGTTAGGAACAGGAACGAGCGATCGCACGCGCAAACGTCGTCCGCGTTCAACGGATGGCTCGCTCGATGCCATGAACGGTGGTCGGGAAGACTCGGATCTTTGGGACGATAGACCAACTCGCAGTCGTGGGGCATCCCCTTCACGCTCTGGCAATGATGCGCCCTCTTCTCGACCCAGACGATCGCGCCCGTCATCCGACGACAACATGCCCTTGCGCGATCGGCGCTCTGAATCCCGTAGCGGTTCGCCCTCTTCAGAATATGTAGATTACCGTCCAGTAGATACTGACGAAGAAGACAACTGGGGCAGTTATTAAAGACTTGACCGCGTGAAGTCGGATTGTTACGTATGAGGCAAACGGCTGGTTTGGGAACGCCTCTAGACGCTGCCGCCACTGTGAACCGAGGGTTTTTACCTGGAAATAGGTTTCGGCTCAAAGGTAGTCTTCTTTTGCCTTTACTCGCTATGTGGCTAGTTGCCTGTAGTCAAGCAGAGCCTCCAGCCACCGTCTCTGCTGAGTTTGACAGTCGCCATAACGACGAACAGCCAGCCCTCAGTGGGAACGGTCGTTTTTTGGCGCTGGTGTCAAACCGCGATGGCAATCGTGGTATTTTGCTTTACGATCGCAAGCAACGGCAGATGGTCGATCTACCACGACTCAATCGCCGAAACGCGATCGCAGAATCTCCCAGTCTGAGCTATACAGGTCGCTACATCGTTTATGTGACGAGTGACAGCATTCGTCCTGAAATTGAGCTATACGATCGCGTGCTCCAGCAACCCCAAGTTTTAACCGCTAACTACCGAGGCTGGTTTCGTAACCCCAGCATTAGCCCAGACGGTCGCTACGTTGCCTTCGAGGCAGGGGTACGGGGACAATGGGATATTGAGGTACTGGATCGAGGACCGAATGTAGAATCAGATGTGCCGGATGAGTTGCGATCGCGGCTTTCATCCTCTCCGTAAAGACAGAAAACGGAAGGGAATGGGGAGTTGGCGTGAAGAAAGCAGAGGAGGCAGGGAAAGCAGAGGGGGCTAAGAGATAATACGCTTAACCCTGTTTAGATCAATGTGTAACGCAGAACTCAAAAAACACCGCACCTTGAGTTCCAAAAGTAACCCTCAAAGCGCTGCACTCACAGCATATTAAACTCAAAACGTCCCCTGCTCCCCCGCTTCCCCGCTCCCTCATCCCTCTCCAGCCTCCTGTCTTTGTGAAGTTCCGCCTGCTCCTACTGCTTCTTTCCAGCGTCTTGCATGGCTGTAGTCCGCAATTCGTCAACTTCCCGTTTGACCCCGGTGGTCGTAGCCTCAACAGCAACTTTTCTGACCTACAACCACGGATTTCGGGTCGGTATATCGTTTTTGTCTCTGATCGCAGCGGTAGCCAGAATCTGTACCTTTACGACACAGTAATGCACAACCTGGTGGATTTGCCGGGATTAAACGCGATCGACATGGTTGTGTCCAGCCCTGGGCTTTCGGAGGATGGTCGTCTGATTGTGTTTGCTGGCTCCCGTGAGGGGCGATCGGGGATATATCTCTACGATCGCACCACACGACAGCTTCGTAACCTCACCGAAAACCTGCGAGCTGAGGTACGTAACCCGACGATTACGGCAGATGGCAACACGATCGCGTTTGAATCCAGCGCGAATGGACAGTGGGATGTGTTGCTGTACAACCGGGATGGGCAACCGTTGGATGCGTTGACTAACCCTGAGTAGCTGGGTGTAATGACTCATCGGGCTAGCTAAAGAGACGGTGCGTTACGCTGACGCTTTTCTTTGATGGCGAAGCCTATACAGCACCCTACGTGGCTAATGTTTTGAGTCATTACAGCTAGGAACTAACGGTGCTAACCACCAACGGGTTCAGGTGTATCAGTAAGGGTTTCGAGCTGCACCTGCGAGGCTTCCAACGTTTGCACTGCGTTAATGAGCGATCGTACCGTAGAGGCACCTTCAGATGGCTCAAACGTGAGGGGAAACTTGCCCTTTGCGATCATTCGCAGACCCAGCGGTGCCAAACTGGCTAAACCTTTCAAGTCACGGAAGGAATTCCCCATCACTTTCAGACCAAACAACCGTTCATCAATCCATCCGCCTTGCCTTACAAGCTCAATTAAGGTTGTACGATGACGAATCGATCGGCTCGGTTGAGCCTCCTGACGGTCTAAAATTTCGCCTTTGATTTTGCTGATTTGATCCAGCGGCGCGACTTCCATTGGACAAACGGAATTGCAGTAATAGCAGCGCGTACAGCCCCACACGCCGTCTGTACCCTGGTTGTATTGTTTCAACCGTGCTTCGGTGTCATCGTCACGCGAATCCGCCACCATCCGATACGCTTTTGCCAGGGCATGGGGTCCCACAAAATGAGGATTCACCTCATAAGCATTGCATTCTGAGTAACACGCGCCGCAAAGAATGCAATTGCCTGTCTGATTAAGCTTTGCCCGCTCTTCGGGTGTTTGCAGAAACTCGCGCTCTGGGATCTGGCGTGCGGCGGTGCTGACGTAGGGATCGATCGCTTTCAGATTGCTCCAAAAGCTCGTCATGTCTACCACCAGATCTTTAATCACTGGCATATTGCCCATCGGAGCCAGCGTAATGGTTGGGATAGCGTCAACAGAGGGCGTTTCTGTACCAGCAGGAGTTGCTTGCTGTAGCCGTGCGAGTTCGCTGCCAACATTTTCTTTACATGCCAGTGCTGAGCGACCATTGATGCGAATTGAACAACTGCCACAGATGGTGTTGCGGCAATTTTTACGAAAAGCTAGCGTGCCGTCTTGCTCCCATTTGATGCGGTTTAAGCAATCCAAAATCGTGCTGCCAGGGTCAACGTCGAGTGTGAAGGTTTCGACTTTTGGACTAGAGGATTGGTCTTGTCGAATGACTTTAAAAAGGACTTGCATTCTGAGCGCTCTTCAGTCAGGACGGTGCTTACGTTGTTATCCTCAGTTTAAGCGCGATCGCCCACGCAGCGCCAACGTGATTACCCCGATCGCCTGATCTAGAAAGAGTATGTAGCCTTTCCAGGACTGACGCATTTTGGTCAAAACCTCGGAGGTTTAAGCGACTACATGGGTTACAGTGCTTGATTCTTGGTGAAAACCTCTGAGGTTTGCGTAAGCCTTATTGAATCACCTCGTAGCGAAACGCTGCTTTTTCGGCAACCAGCGTCAGGTGCTTTGAGCTGGCGCGTGTGGGAGTATACGCGCCTTTCTCCCACTCACTCACGGTCTGCTGGCGGACTCCTAGCTCTTTTGCCATGTCTGCTTGAGTCAAGCCCATGTGCAGGCGTAACGCCCGAATCAACTCACTATTCCACTGCAATGTGTTATCGATGCACTGGACGCGGTACACCTGAGGCGGTTTTGTAAACGTGACGTGCTCTCCGTCCAGATCAATCGTGTCAACCAAATATCCTGCTGCGATCCAGGCTGTAGCTTGCAGTGCGCCCTTGCTGCGATTACTCCACCACCCACGCTTGCTCCGGGCAGAAGGCGGCAACGTCTCACCCAGCAAGACTTCGATTTCAGCGAAGGTCAAGGTGACTTGCAATCGATCGCTCCGACTCAAGTGCGCCAACAATGGCTGATATTTACTCTCACCTCGACCAGACATTTTACACGCCAACGTGTTATACTTGAGGGTTAATCAAGAAGTGATCGCCTCATTATAGATGTCTTAAGGATCGTGGATTAATTAACCTGAACCACTTCCCGTCTGTAGGAACGTTACATGTAACGTCCCTACAGAAAGAATTACTCTCCATTGATTTGTATTCACCCTTTGGGAGTGTAACCGCTGCACACACCCGAAGTTGCTTTGACTGAGTTGCTTGACTTACGCAAGAGACTTCCAGGTTGGAACGGGAGCCGATACCACACCTTTCGCTTCTAGGAACGCCGACACTCGTAGCGCCAGTGCTTCGTTATAGGGAGCCGCAATAATCTGCACCCCGATCGGCAGTTTTCCAGCCTGCTGCACGGGCACTGCGACGATCGGCACGCCAATAAACGAAAGGGGCTGCGTGTAAACACCCAAATTGGGACGCAGCGGCACTTCTTCACCGTCCAGCACCAGCGTTGTTTGACCAATCAGCGGGGCAGGGCAAGGGGTTGCAGGCGCGAGAATAATGTCAACCTGGGTGAACAGTTCGCGGACGCGATCGCGATACCAACTGCGAAACCGTTGCGCCTGGAGATACCACGTTGCAGGGATGAGGGCACCCGCCAGGAAGCGATCGCGGGTCGCAGGGTCAAAATCTTGCGGTCGGGTGCGGAGGTCATCCAGGTGCAGATTGCTCCCTTCCGATCCTGTAATGATAAACGCAGCGGCACGGGCACGATGGGCTTCAGGGATGGCAATTTGCTGCGTGGCACCTAAAGCAGTGGCAATGGTTTCTACCACTGCTAGCACATCGGGTTCTGCACCTTTCGTAAAGTAGCCATCTGCGACAGCGATACGTAGCCCATCAACCCCTTTCGAGAGTTGAGGCAACGTTAGCTCAGGAGGTCGATCGGTGCAAGCTGGATCAGCCGCATCTGCGCCCTGGAGAAGGTCAAAGGCAAGGGCAAGATCACGGGTCGATCGGGCAAAGGGACCCAGATGATCCAGGCTATGGACAAACGGGTAGGTTCGCGCGCGAGACAGTCGCCCAAAGGTTGGCTTCAGTCCAAAAATGCCGCACAGTGATGACGGTACACGAATTGAACCGTTGGTATCAGAGCCAAGGCTAAGGGGCACCAGACCAGCCGCAACTGCTGCCACAGAACCGCCAGAGGAGCCGCCCGTCATGCGCTTCAGGTCGTGAGGATTGCGAGACGGACCGTAATGGCTGTTTTCAGTCACAAAGCCATAGGCATACTCGTCCATATTCTGCGCGCCGACGAGAATTGCGCCTGCCTGCTTTAAGCGTGCTACGAGCGTGGCATCCTGAGTAGCAGGGGGGCGTTCAGCGTTAATTTTAGAACCAGCAAGTGTCGTCAAGCCTGCTACATCAAATAAGTCTTTGACCCCAAACGGTACGCCAGCCAGAGGTCCAGGATCTTTGCCATCCGCGATCGCCCGATCCACCGCATCTGCGTCCTGAAGGGCTTTCTCTGCCATGACGCTGGTAAAGCAGTTCAATGTGGCATTGTGATCTGCAATGCGGTCTAAGGCTGCTTCTACTACCGATCGAGCAGAGGTTTCCTGGCTTCGCACACTAGCGGCGACACTGCTGGCATCTGGGTAGTCCTGGCTCATGTTTAAAGTTAGGGAAACGGCTATGGTTCAAAAGTGGGTGCAATCTCAATGTCGTCAGGCAAGGGAAACTCATTGACGAGTTGGGCGATCGCTATAATGCGGACAAAGTTCTCCACTACCCCTGATCGATGCTCCGGTTGTAACGGTAAAGCGACCAGTGCTGCAAGCTGATCCACTAAAACGGCTGGATCAGTTGTTACCTCGTTCATACAGCCTCCGTTACCGTTGCTTTTTGTCCTGCTGGATCGGCAATATAGGCTCGCCAACCGCCCCATGCTGTAATTTCTCGCTTCCCTTCGCAGAGGATGGGTTCACCAATCACGCCCAGCACTTCTTCGCCATCTGCCAGCCGCACTTTGCCAATCGAAAGTCCCGGTGGCTCTAGCAACAGCAGAAACGCCATTTTGCTGGCAGGCACAGCCCAAACCTCAACCGCGATCGCGGTGCCACCCGTACTGACCCGCACCATTGCTGGATGGCGATCGTTAATCGACCAGAGGCGGTACGTCGGCTCTGTAAACGCCTCGCGCACAAACTCCGCTTCCACCAACTCCATATTGGCGTTCAGTTCTAGCCCTCGCATGAGAGTGCCGTTTACAGCAAGATATACCGTTGTTTTCATTCTAGTCAGGGCGATACGCTCATCAGTTCGCAACCAATGTCACCCGATTGAACCACATTTGCTGTATCAATAGCACCCGCACAAAGAATTTGAGGGCGATCGCGTAGAGGGAAGAAGTTTTGAGTAGCGCTTCGCGCCGACAAGCTAGAGAGTTTTGAGTTCAGAAAAGAGGAGTCAGAAGCCAGCTTTTTAGCCTTTAGCCCTTAGCCTTCTGCTCGCTCTCACCCTTCTACATGTTTCAAATAATGCACTAATGCCTCTAAGCCCAAACGATAGCTGTCAGCACCAAAGCCACTGATTTGACCGATCGCCACTGGCGCGATGTAAGAATGGTGGCGAAAGGATTCCCGGCGATAAAGGTTGCTGAGATGCACTTCCACAGTAGGAATCGCGACTGCTGCGATCGCATCTCGGAGCGCGATGCTTGTATGAGTATAAGCGCCCGCATTGATCAAAATGCCTTGATGCTGCCCAAGCGCGGCGTGAACTGCGTCAACTAAAGCGCCTTCATGGTTTGACTGGAGTGATGAAAGCTTCACCTGGAGAGATCTAGCAGCCTGCTCTAGCTGCTGTGTGATGCTATCAAGCGTTGCAGAACCGTAAATACCTGGCTCTCGTTGCCCCAATAAATTGAGGTTTGGACCATGAAGAATTAGAAGACTAAGCAAACCTCTGAAGCCTTCTCTCTTAAGTGTATGTGTAAATTAACAAGCGCCAAAAGCAAGCCCAGTGCAAGCTTGCCATACTCTTTGGCTTGATGCCGCCCAAACAAAGCGCACATGGTTCAGGCTCACAAAGAGACTAGCGATAGAAATAAGTCAACGGCGTTGAGGATCTTTGACCGGAATAGGAATCAGCTCACCTTCGGGCTGCACTTCAGGACCAAGAATTGCCTCAATCAGCTTTCGAGCCCATTCTTTTACTTTTTCAAGTACCTTATCAAGGTAATCCATTGAACAGATCGCTCCTTCGCTATGGTTTGATCGTCACCTGCGCTCGTACCGTCGATCGCAGAATTGATTCAACCTGGTCACTTACCTAAAATTGTACCCAATTTATCAATTAGTTAACAGCCCAGGAAAAGACTGCATAACTTTCATACATTCGGGATACCTGATCTAAGTCTTAATCAATCGTTGCAGATAAGCAAGTGAATCCGGACTTATTCTCATTTTATTAATAATTTATTAATGATTGACCGCCGCAAATAATCCAGCGCGGTGGCAGCACTGAGCCGACGAATCCAATCGCGTCCACGCGAGGTGCCAAACTGATGCTCAAAGCTCTGTACGCCATCTGGTTCTGCCAGCCCGATGTAGACTAGCCCCACGGGTTTTTCTGTAGTGCCACCATCAGGTCCAGCGATGCCTGTAATGCTGAGTCCCCAGGTGGTGCCCAGGCGCGATCGCACCCCCGCAGCCATTTGTTTTGCCACTGTGTGGCTGACTGCACCGTGCGCTTCCAGGTCTTGCTCGTCAACATCTAGCATTCGTACTTTAATCGCGTTGTCGTAGGAAATAATGCCGCCCCAAAAATAGCTGGAGCTACCCGGAACGGACGTAATTGCTTCGCCCAAGCCGCCGCCTGTACAAGACTCGGCAACCGCCAAGGTCGATCGGGTCGTTTTGAGCAGCGTACCCACGACAGATGCCAACGAATCGCTATCTGCACCGTAGCAATCCAAACCACCAATTTGGCGGAGCTGTTCTTCTACAGGTGAAATCAGTTGCAGCGCGCCTGCTTCTGAAGCCGCACGGGCAGAGATTCGCAGTTTCACTTCACCATGATTGGCATAGGGCGCAACGGTGGGGTTTTGGAGGTCAAAGAATGCATTCACCTTCTCTGCTAATGCCGATTCAGAGATGCCCCAAAACTTGAGCGTCCGGCTATAGATTATTGTTTGTCCCCACCCCTGGCTGTGGAGATAGGGGACGGCAACGTCGCGCCACATCCGCTGCATTTCTGCGGGTACACCAGGAAAGGTCAGAATCGTCAGGTCAGGATGAGGTTGCCAGATGATGCCAGGAGCGCTGCCAGAATCATTGGTCAGCACGGTTGCACCTTGCGGCAACAGGGCTTGTTTACGATTATTGGCAGTCATCGTGCGTCCACGCTGGGCAAATTTGCGGGTAATGTCTTCCAGAATCTCAGGATGCTCGACCATGGGAACACCAAAGCAGGCTGCCAGCGTTTCGTGGGTCAGGTCGTCGGGTGTGGGACCCAAGCCACCTGTAAAGATGAGAAGTTGGGCACGATCGCTGGCAACCTTCACTACGCCTTTGATGCGCTCTGGATTGTCCCCCACTACGGTCTGGTAGTAGTGAGCCATTCCCAGTTGCGCCAGTTCTCGCGCTAAAAATTGGGCATTGCTGTTGAGAATGTCGCCCAACAGCAGTTCGGTGCCAACACAAATAATTTCAACGCTTTGAGTCATGCGACAGGGGGAATGGGGAGCCGGGAGTGGGGTGTAGGGAATCGCTTATTGCTTTTACTACTTATGCTGACCTAGCAGCTCGGCAACGGTAACGCTGAAACCAGGTAGTAGCATTTGCGTACTAATCCGGTCGTTGTTAGTGAAGAGCAGCCGTTTCTGCTGTGTGAGCACTGCAACCCAGCGGCTTTCTGGCAAAACTAGCCACACTTCCTGGCACCCAGATTCTAAATACTCATTCGCTTTACTGAACACATCTTCGGTATAATCGGTTGGCGAAATCATCTCAGCGATGAGCGGAAACACCTGGGGAAAGACACCTGGTTCGCCAAATTGGGCCAGCAGCTCTGGTGTGAGGTAAGCCAGATCGGGGCGATGAATTTGCTTGTTTGTACGGCAGGGTGGCTCTGTGTAAACCTCTCCGCCGAGGTTGTGAGTATCTTTGTAGTTGCCCCACAACCGCCCCAACGTTGCCTGCACTCGGCTTGTCTTCAAGGTCATATCGTTTTTTTCTACAAGCTGCCCATCAACCCATTCCACATGGTCGGGCGGATTTAGCAGATAGTCATCGATCGAGACTGCCTGAGGTTGGTTGAGGGTAACTGTGGAAAGAACCATTGCTAACGTTTCCGCTACATTGTTTTTCTATGATGCCCTATGCCGTAGCCGGGACGGGTGGATATTGCTGTAAGACTTGCTTGAGGTAATAACCTGTGTGGGAACGGGTGTTTTCGGCGACTTCTTCAGGGGTGCCTACCGCGATGATTTCGCCCCCTCGATCGCCCCCTTCGGGTCCCAGGTCAATCACCCAGTCAGAACAGCGAATCACGTCCAGATTATGTTCGATGACCAACACGGTATTGCCTTTGTCTACGAGACGTTGCAGCACGTCCAGGAGTTTGTGAACATCGTAGAAAGAGAGACCTGTGGTGGGTTCGTCGATGAGGTAAAGGGTTTTACCTGTGGCACGGCGAGAGAGTTCGGTTGCCAACTTGACCCGTTGCGCTTCGCCACCTGACAGAGTTGGTGCGGTTTGTCCTAAGCGTACATAGCCTAAACCGACATCCACCAGGGTTTGCAGTTTCGCGGCGGCTTGAGGAATGTTTTTGCAAAACTCCAGGGCTTCATCGACGGTCATGCCCAACACATCGGCGATCGACTTCCCTTTGAACTTCACCTGAAGCGTTTCGCGGTTGTAGCGGGCACCTTTGCACACTTCGCACTGCACGTAGACATCGGGCAGAAAGTTCATTTCAATGACGTTTACGCCCTGACCACCGCAAGCTTCACAGCGTCCACCTTTGACGTTAAAGGAAAACTGACCGGGCTTATAACCTCTGGCTTTCGCCTCGATCGTCTCCGCGAAGACATCCCGAATGATATCGAAGGTGCCCGTATAGGTGGCGGGGTTGGAGCGGGGAGTGCGCCCGATCGGGGATTGGTCAATGACGATCGCCTTGTCCAAGGCGCTTAAGCCTGCGATCGGCTCCATTTCTTTTGGTTGAGGCGTTTTGCTGCCAAAGTGGTTTTGTAGCGATGGATAAAGCAATTCATTAATGAGCGTCGATTTGCCCGAACCCGATACGCCCGTCACAGACACGAGTTTGCCCAGGGGAATCTCGACATCAATGCGCTTCAGGTTATTGCGGTAGGCATTACGGATTTTGAGCGCACGACCATTGCCCGATCGGCGTTGAGCAGGCGTTGTGATAACCTGTCGTCCCGACAAATACGCTCCCGTCAGAGAATCAGGCGCATCCAGCATTGCCTGCAAACTGCCCTGAGAGACAATGCGTCCACCGTGTACACCAGCACCGGGACCAATATCTACAACATAATCGGCAGCGCGAATCGTTTCTTCGTCATGTTCCACCACAATGAGCGTGTTGCCCAGGTTGCGGAGACGATGCAGGGTTTTGAGCAAGCGGGCATTATCGCGCTGGTGCAGCCCAATGCTGGGTTCATCCAGGACATAGAGAACGCCCGTCAGCCCAGAGCCGATCTGCGTTGCCAGTCGAATGCGCTGTGCTTCACCGCCGGAGAGCGTCATGGCAGTCCGATTCAGCGTCAGGTAATCCAGCCCCACATCTAGCAAAAACTGCAATCGGGCTTTAATCTCACGCAGCACCAGATCGGCAATTTGCGCCTGCCGCGGGCTCAACTCAATACTGTTCACCTGATTCAGACAGTCTCGAATGGAAACACCCGTCAAATCAGCAATGCGGAACTGCCCCAGCTTGACCGATAGCGCTTCTGGCTTGAGCCGCCTGCCCTTACAGTCTTCGCACGGCTGATCCACTAAATATTGCTCTAGCTTTTGCTTGTAAACATCTGAATTCGCTTCTTGATATTGCTTCTCTAGCAGTGGCAATGCCCCTTCATACTTTCGCTGATAGCCCTTGCTCTGCCGGTAGCGAGAGTCGGTTTCAATCCAGATCGCCTCTTTAGAACCGTGCAGCAAGATGTGACGCTGTTCATCCGTCAACTGGCTCCACTGGGTCTGAATATCAAAACCAAACGCTGCCGCAACGCTACAGAGCAGCGAGAGATAGTAGGTGTTGTCTTTGTCAGACCAGGGCGCGATCGCCGCATACACAGGCAGATCAGGATTGGGTACCACCAGTTCTGCCGAAAACTTGCGATGACTTCCCAAGCCATGACAGGCAGGGCAGGCACCGTAAGGCGAGTTGAAGGAGAACAGCCGGGGGGACAGTTCTTCCATGACAGCGCCGTGTTCGGGGCAAGCGAAGTTTTCGGAGAAGACTAGAGGAGAGGTGAGAGGTGAGAGGTGAGAGGGGTCAGAGGCTTGGTAATCGCCGCCTTTTTCGGCAGCGCGAAGAGATTGCCCTGTAGGAAGCTCGACCACGTTGCCTTCTGCCTTCTGCCCTCTGCCCTCTGCCTCTTGCAGAATGTCAATCACCGCAATGCCACCCGAATGCTTCAAGCAGGTGCCCAGCGAATCGGTGAGCCGTTCTTCAATGCCTGCTTTTTTGACCAGTCGATCGACCACAATTTCGATCGTGTGCGACTGGTTCTTATCGAGTTCGATCGCGTCACTCAGTTCTCGCACTTCGCCATTAATGCGAACCCGCACAAAGCCATCGGCAGCCAGACTGGAAATCTGCTTTTTGTGCGTCCCTTTTTTGCCCCGAACGACGGGCGCGAGAATTTGAAAGCGGGTGCGATCGGGCAGTTCCATCACCCGATCGACCATTTGGTCAATACTCTGAGGCGAAATGGAGCGATCGCAGTGGGGGCAATGAGGAATGCCTGCCCGTCCATACAGTAGCCGCAGATAGTCATAGATTTCGGTGACGGTGCCAACGGTCGATCGCGGGTTATGAGAGGTCGATTTTTGGTCGATGGAAATGGCAGGACTCAAGCCTTCGATCGCGTCTACATCGGGCTTATCCACCTGCCCCAAAAACTGGCGGGCATAGGCGCTCAGCGATTCGACATAGCGACGCTGCCCTTCGGCAAAAATGGTGTCAAACGCTAGTGAGGATTTGCCCGAACCGGAAACGCCTGTAAACACAATCAGGCGATCGCGGGGTAGCTCCAGGTCAATATCTTTCAGGTTGTGCTGGCGTGCGCCTCGAATGCGAATCGTATTTTGGGCAATGGCATGACTGGCGGGATGATCGTCATGCGACTCAGCCAGGGGCTTCTTGGAGCCATTAGCTTTCTTAGAACCGTTAGCGCGATCGGGCATAGGGGCAGGGAAAAAATAATCTTTCCCATTCTATCGCTCTCAGCTCCGAGTCAGAGACGAAAGGCTTCTCGCTATTTGCCCAATTCGTCCCAACCTGTGTTGCAAGTAGAAAGGCTACCAGTGGCTGCATTAGCAGTAACACCCGTTGGATCACCAGGGGAGGCTGCTTGAGACTGACAAAGAATAGATATCGTAGACAAAATGCCTGTATTGACGCTATCCACCTCAACAGCGCCCGTATACGCCCGCAGTGAAGAATTACGTGGGTAGGAAACGTCTCTAATGATTGCGGTTGGGCTACCAGCCGAGGTGTCTACTGCGTAGGTAAAGTTATTGGTGCTTGTCTTGATGCTAATCCCTAGTGAGATCAGGTCTACCGCAAACTGGTTTCGTTCTAGATAGTAGGCTTGTTGAGCACGGTTGCTGGCACCAATGATCTGCTTTGCCTCCGCTTCTCTCGCTTTGTTTGACTGGCTGAGAAAGGATGGCAGCGCGATCGAGGACAAGATACCAATAATAATGATGACGACCAGCAGTTCGATCAACGTAAACCCTTGCTCCCGCCGCTGCTGGGCGAATACTTGCAACATTTTAGCTTCAGACGCAGTTTTCACTCGCTTGAGCACTCCCCAGGTGGATGTTATGGTCCTATTGTTCCCTCGTCTCGTCCTGATGCAGCTAAGTAAGATTTCTGATTTGAACTGAATAGGAGATCCTTTAAACCTTTGATAGTAGATACACCTTAAGATAGATGTTTAAACTTCAGTTCTACTTGTTCAAGTTGTGCTTGCACTGATCGTCTGAACGCAGCAAGCAGGCTCATACAAGAGTTTTTCTGACTGGAGAGATCCCTATAAGGGTGGGAATACTGAAGGAAAGTTTGGCGATGTTAGACGCATGTGGCGACGGCTCAGGAACATTTTTGGTAGTTTGAGGGCTTACACCGATCTCAGTCCTGATCTGCGAACGCGCCAACGGGTTAATCGGTTTCTGCGCGATCGCCCTGCCCTGAGTGAAGATGAGTGGTTTGAGCAATTCTGGCAGGCGCAAGGGGTGGTTCAGCCGATCGCAGCGTTTGTTTACACCCAGATGCAGACCTACTCTGGGCTGGATTTTTCTAGAGTGCGACCGGATGATCATCTGACTGAAGATCTGTACTTACCGCTGGTGTGTTGGTTTGACTGGCAGACATCGTTTGCCGAAGATTTTTTAGCCTCTTTTGGACTGGATTTGAGCGATCGCTTTGATCCGCAAAGCTTTACGACGGTAAAAGAATTAGTGATCTTTCTCAACCATCAACTTTTGTCAGTGAATCGCTCATAAGCTGGTAGTCTATTAATCTGAGAACCGACGCAAAAGACGATCGGCAAACGATGAGTTGAAATGATGTGTGGAGCATGGAGCGTCTGAGTTGTTGGTTCCCTCCACACACGTCTAGCGCCCCAGAAGTGGTTAGCGAATGCCGCGACTAGCGCGAAAGAGAGATATGGATCATGGTTTTAGCAAAAAGACGGCATCAGTCACCGTGGGCAACTGAGCTAAACGATATTGTGCGAGGCGCGTGCGGTGGCTTTTTGTTTGGGATTCCGCTGCTTTACACAATGGAGGTGTGGTGGATTGGCTCGATGGCTCAACCGCCTAAAATCATGATGGCGATCGCAGGCACGTTTGTTGCTGTTTTTTGGCTCAACCGCACCGAAGGCTTTCGCAAAAAGAGACGACTACGCCCCTATGAAGCGTTTACCGATACTGTAGAGGCGATGGCGATCGGCTTGGTCTGCTCTGCCTTTGTGCTTTTGCTCTTGAGAGAATTGACCTTTGATGTGCCCTTACGCGAAACGCTCGGCAAGGTGATCTTTGAGGCAGTGCCGTTTGCCTTGGGAGTGGCGTTAGCGGGTCAATTTCTGGGTGATACTCGCGATGCTGAGCCACCAGCACCCGACGAGCGTTCGCAAGCCAAAGTGGATGCAGCAGACTCACTCAATGCGACCCTGGCTGATATTGGTGCGACGCTTATTGGCGCGATCGTCATTGGGTTTAACATTTCGCCCACCGATGAGATTCCAATGCTGGCGGCGGCTGTCTCACCACCGTGGCTGCTAGGCATCATTGGGGCATCCCTGTTGATTTCCTATGGCATTGTGTTTGAAGCAGGCTTTTCAGACCAGCGCAAGCGGCGGCAGCAGCAAGGCATTTTTCAACGCCCCTTAAGTGAAACGGTGATGTCTTATTTAGTGTCGTTAGCCGCAGCCGTGATGATGCTGTGGTTCTTCCAGCGGCTCACGCTCAGTGACCCCTGGACGATGTGGTTAGAGCAAACATTGCTGCTGGGTCTACCCGCAACGATCGGCGGTGCGGCTGGAAGACTAGCGATATGAATCAATCCTCTCAAGCTTCTGATGCTGATCAGGAGAACAAAGCGCCGCAGGAAAACCCGCAACAGCCACCCCGATCGCGCGCTGAATGGATCACGTTTGGGATTGCGTCGTTGATTTTGGCGATCGTGGTAGGGCTAGTTGGTTACACCTGGCTAGACGAACAGCAACAGCAGCCACCGCTCCTTTCCATCCTTAATACTGAAAAGATTCGTGCCGCTAACGGGCAATTCTATGTGCCATTCACTGTCACCAATAGCGGTGGTGAAACAGCAGAAGCGGTACATATCCTGGCAGAGCTACGCATCGGTGGCGCGATCGTTGAAACAGGCGATCTGGACGTTGATTTCTTATCTGGCGGCGAGAAAATAGAAGGCGTGTTTATTTTTAGCCGCGACCCTCAGCAAGGGCAACTGACGTTACGCGTCGTCAGCTATAAACTGCCCTGAGGCTCGTGGCTTTAATAAAACCGGATTCTTGCGTAGGATATGTAAAACATAGGATATGTAAAGCATAGGATATGTAGCTGTTCCGGCATCTCACAAAAGCGCGGCGTAACGTATTGTTTTTAGGATTGATGCGTTGTGGCTAGGGGTTGTCATCAATTACGATTACACATCAGTTGCAGCAAGGGTTCCAGCCCCTAGCCTGGTGTGTTGGGGCGGGCGCGATGATGCTGATACTGCAAGGTTTCGGAGCTAATTGATGACGCGCCCTAGCGCCTGATGCAGCCTACAAAAACTAATCACTTCAGGCATCAAAGAACAGGCAACTAAACACTCAAGAAACGGATCACTCTATGAAAACTGTGCAGCCATCGGTTAGCTTGCTTCGCGCTCAGTCTTATGACCCTCTTCAACTACGTCAGGCGCTAGAAACCCTGTTGGAGCCAATGGGTGGCATGAGCGCATTTGTGAAACCGGGCGATCGTGTTCTCCTCAAGCCCAACCTGCTGACGGGTGGTCGTCCGGGTAAAGAGTGTGTCACTCGCCCCGAAATGGTTTACTGCGTGGCGCAAATGGTGCAGGAGGCAGGTGGCAAACCGTTCTTGGGCGATGGACCTGCATTTGGTAGTGCAAAGGGGGTGGCGAAAGCAAATGGTTATTTGCCACTTACCGAAGCGCTCAAGCTGCCGATCGTTGAGTTTCATGGCAAGCGGTATGAGACGGTTAGCACTGAGTTTAACCATTTGCTGCTGAGTAAAGAGGCGATCGACGCAGACGTGGTAATCAACCTGCCCAAAGTTAAGTCCCATATGCAGTTGACCCTCACAATGGGCGTGAAGAATTTGTTTGGCTGTGTTCCTGGCAAGATGAAAGCCTGGTGGCACATGGAAGCGGGTAAAGACTGCGCTCGCTTTGGCGAAATGCTGGTAGAAACCGCACGGGCGATCGACCCCGATCTGACCATTCTGGATGGGATTATTGGTCATGAAGGCAATGGTCCCAGCGGTGGCGAACCCCGTCGGCTTAACCTGCTGGCAACTTCTCGTAATGTGTTCGCGCTCGATCGCGCTGTAGTGGCTATCCTCAACGTTGATCCAGCGATCGTGCCTACGGTAGCCGCATCTCAGCGTTTGAGACTCTGTTCTACCTTAGACGCAATCCACTTCCCCTTGCTGCATCCTCAAGCGCTTCAGGTAACTGATTGGAAGCTGCCTGACCAACTGATGCCGATCGATTTTGGGCTACCACGCGTCCTCAAATCCACCTTCCGCCATCTCTACATCCGCTTGATTAAAGAACCCATGCAGGCGTATGCAGGACGCTGAGAGCCTTGAGGGATGAGGGGGTGAGGGATGAGGGTGAGGGATGAGGGTGAGGGATGAAGGCTAAAGGATAAAAAGCTGACTGCCAGAGAGGAATCAAAAGGCAGAATCAACTCTCCACCCTACTCCCTACTCCCCACTCTTCTCTAACAACCAACAACTTCTTCACCCCATTTACCTTGAGCGGCAAATAATCTTAGATGAGCCAAATGTCAAGTTATGGATCGGATGGTGAAGCAATTTGTAACTCTTGTGTTGACTTATGTGATCCCGCTTCTGGTTCTGGTCAGTTCGCTATGGTGAGCGTAGACAAAAGTATCCAGAAGCTTTCAGGTTCAATTAACCGTGTAATTTGAGGTTTTCTGGTTACTGAGTCCTAGCCTGTATCTGGAAAACGTTGTATGTCTCCATCAATGCTGCGTCAATTTTGGTTCATTGTGGAAACGAGCCAGTCTCAAACGCTGCTCAACTTAGACGACAATGGCTTAGTGCAATGGCTGCTGAAGCAACTGAAAACGCAGCGATCGCTCGACCATGATGAAGTGAATGCCTTTAGTCATTACATTCACGCTCGCTTACCCCTGATTCGTGATTTGGCAAACAGTCGCCTTCTGTTTCACTCGTAAATAACTGACCAACAGGGCTTAAGCAAGCTTTTAGCCCGATCGTGGCACTCGCTCAATCACGCCAGAGCAGAGGAGCCAAAGTCGGGAGGTACGTCTTGCCAGCGCCCCTGTCCCACTGCTCGTAACGCGTCCTTAAGCACAATATCGCCTGTATACAAAGCACGTCCGACGATCGCTCCCGTCACGCCCACGGGTTCAAGCGCCAGCAAACTCAACAAATCGGTCACTGAACTCACGCCACCAGAGGCGATGACTGGCACTGAAACCTTGTCTGCTAAGGCTCTCAACGCCTCTAAATTGGGTCCTTGCAAAGTGCCATCGCGGTGAATGTCGGTGTAGATAATTGCGGCAATGCCAACATCTGCCATTTGCGTTGCCAGGTCGATCGCCGACACCTGCGACGTTTCGAGCCAGCCTCGCGTTGCGACCAACCCATTGCGGGCATCGATCCCAACCACAATTTGTCCTGGAAACTCCTGACACAGTTCACGCACCAGATCCGGTTGCTCAACGGCAACGGTACCCAAAATCACGCGTTGCACACCTAGCTTAACCAACGTCGCGGCACTGGTACGATCGCGCAAGCCACCCCCAACCTGGATGGGGATATCCACTGCTCGCACGATCGCTTCAATCGCCTGTAGATTAATCGGGTGCCCTACTTTTGCCCCGTCCAGATCCACCACATGCAATCGGGTTGCCCCTTGCTCTGCCCACTGACGCGCTACGGAAACAGGATTTTCGTCAAACGTTTCTGCTTGGGCATAATCGCCCTGATACAGGCGGACGCAGCGCCCTTCCAGCAGATCGATCGCTGGGATAACCTCCATCACGTTGACCTCATAAGCCGCGAGAACCCAATCACCCTAACGTATCACTTCGTGAAGATCAATGAGTGTCGCGCACGCAAAACTCGCTTTTAGCAATCAGCCCTAGAAAAAAAATAAGTTCATGCGTAAGATGATGATGCCCTCAGCTCCCTCTAACCATTCTCTGTTGCGGGTGCTGCCACACTTTGGGGTGCTTTGCGTGGGGGTTGCTTTGTGATGTATTGTCCAGTCGCATCAGTTGGAATGCATTCCTGCTCCATTTTTAATGTGAGTTAAGTGAATGTGAGTTAAGTGCCATGCGACTGAGAGGTCTTCGCTATACTGCTTCAACGCGATCGGCTCAAGTTTAATCACGTCAGGAGGGATGCAACATGGATATTTGGGTGGATGAGTTCAAGCGAGGACAATCCCTCGGCAGTCAGCCAGAAGCGGTTCCTGGCTATTTTGTGCGGAGCACAGCCCCTATCAATGTTGAGCAAGATGAATGCAAGCCCGATGGCATTATGCCAACGCTAAGTGACGTGGTTGAGTCCCTGTACCAAAATACAAAGCTGAACAAAAGCTATACAGGGCTAGTCATTCAAATTCACGGGTACAACACTGGCATTAAGAAAGTCATCAAGGGTGATCAAGAGGTCGAGGAAGATTTTATTTATGAGGGCTGGCAGAGAACGTGGTCATACCTGAACCAGGGAGATGCCGCCATCTATGGCAAACCAAACAGTTTCGTTTACTTGGGCTATCGGTGGCCCTCAGAGAGCGTTCCTTCTAGCTTTGACGATGCCGATAAGGCGTTACCCATCACGTTAAAAGCGTTGTTTTGGGGCGGCATTGCGATCGCGGCGATCGGGCTGCTTTTGCTGGTGATTTTTTCATCCCAGATCGCTGATTTTCTTTCGGCATTTGTCATGCTTTCGGGCTGTGTGATGTCCATGATCGTAGCGACACTGTACATCCTGCGAATTATTGTTTATTTTCGGGATGCCTATCGTGCCAACAACTTTGGCGTTCCCGATTTAGTCGAATTCATTCGCCAGGTTGATCTGGGCATTGTTAAACGCCGCATCAATGAACCGCTCTTTGAAGCAGTCGCAAAAGAAGCAGGTGAGGGCTTGAACCTGACTCCTGCACTCTTGGCAGAAGCTGTTCGTAAGACGTGGGAAGTGATTGAACCTGAAGCGGCGTTGTTGAGCGATCGCAACGATGATGCATTCCGGTCGTTACTACCCAAGATTAAACAGCGAAATCTAGCGGCTCTCGACGATGCGGTCTTTCTGAAGCTCTACGCGAGCTTTGTCAGCACTGAAAAGCCCACTTACACATCCGCCGATTTTCAAAAGGCAGCGGCTTATTGGAAGAACGACAAGCCTCGAATTCGGCTCTCATTCGTTGGACACAGTATGGGCGGCTTTGTCACTACTCAAGTCATTCGCATTCTTTCCGATGCTTTTGACCCGGCGGCGATCGGAGACACCAAAAGTTTAGAAAAATTTCCTCCGCCTAACGTGGGGCGTGTCTTTGCACTGGGGCGCTTAATTCTGATTTCACCAGATATTCCGCTCATGACCATTGTGTCAGGTCGTACTAATTTCTTACGTTCTTCACTCCGACGGTTTGAAGAAGCTTATCTTTTCAGTAATGAGGGTGATTTAGCTCTGCGGTTAGCCTCAACAACCGCCAACTATTTTTCGTTTCCAGCCAGCACCTATGCTCAGGGGTTTCGCCTGGGAAATGTGACGGTCAATCTGGATGGAAATAAACACAATCTCTCTACCCGAAACGCCTATGGCATTGTGAATCTGCCTGAGTTGGTCAGCGGTGCAGCACCGTCGCCTCTATTAGACTTTATTGGCGTACAGACGCTGAGCCGCGATACCCGCAGTATTGGGCAGGAAGGTCAGAAAAAGCGAGAAGCCCTGAGAAAGCGCAGCACCAAAGCGGATGAAGAGTCGCTTGCCACCGCAAAACAAGATCCCGAATCGATCGCCGATTTGTTCACCTATATCGACTGTACAGAATACCGCGACATCACCTACTACGCCAAACGGGATAACCAAGAAGTCAATGTTTTAATTGCGGAAGGGCAGCGATCGCCGCTCAAATTTCCTGCCTATCTGAAGCTGCTCAAAGCGTATATAGATTTCTCCAAAGATCCGAATAAGGGAGTGGGAGTCGATGTGCATGGTGGTTACTTCTACGGTCGCTTGAGTAATCTGCTGATCAATCGTTTAGCCTTTTTGGGCTTCCAGGGATTGTTAGACTCGTTGATTTTTCAGCCGCCAGTTGAGTTAGGGGCTGAGAATGACAAGCTTCCACCAGAGCTGAAGGCAGCCTTACAGCAGGCAAAGCAACTACCGGATGAACAGCGGCGCAAAGTTGCTTTGGAAGGGTTGTCCTGGCTATGTGAACGGCGCAAAATACAGGTTGCTGCTTCTCCAGAGCGCTACTACGTGGATGTGCTTGGGCTTAAGCGCGGTGAGACAAGAGCGAGAATTTTGACCAAAGAGGTAAGCGTAAAATCAGTTTCCACCGAAGTGCCTGATACAGCTCATTGATGGTAAGTGACAAAAGGGAAAAAGCAGATCCTCTAACCAACGCTCCGTAGTTTTGAAAGTAAGGCTTGTTTAACGCTGGATCTCTGTTGAGTTCAGGTCTTCGAGGCGCGATCGAATCTTAAACGATCGCGCCTTTTCATTAGCAAAACTTAACAGATTATGTTAAGTTTATTAATATGTATGTTGCGATATATGTCGCAGACAAACCCCAAGAAATCATCCTCAAATCAAACCATGTTCAAGTCTTCCCTTCTAACGGCTGTTTTCAAGCCTAATGTAACCCCAAATCTGCTGTCGCAAGCGTCTCTAGCGTTGTTTCGGGCGGTAGTAGGGATTGTAATGATTCATAACGGACTGGACAAGCTCTCTAATATTGAGAGTTTTGCCCAGGCGTATGTTCAGGTGATTGGCTTACCGTTTCCCATCTTCTTTAGCTACGTTGCTGCCTTTACAGAATTGATAGGCGCTCCCCTGCTGGCGTTGGGGCTACTAACCCGCCCAGCCGCACTCGGTTTGTTTTCAACCATGTGTGTTGCCATGTATCACCATATTTTGGTGGCAGGTTTTAGTATTCCTTATTTAGAACTGTCGGCTATTTATGCCGTTTGCTTCCTGTTCTTTGCCATCAATGGTGGCGGTCTGTTTTCAACCGATGCGTTGATTGTGAGTTGGCTGGATGCCAATGCGTTGTCTACGCAAGCGAAGCAACTCATGCGTCTGGAGCGGTCTTATGAAGCCTCAAGTGTGAGCGAAACGATTAGCCTTTGAGCGTTGGCTTTACACGTTGCCAATGGTTAGCAGTCGATCGTAATACCAATCATCCATGCTGACGTTTCAGCACCCCGAAAGATGAAAAGGGTACAGGGTGTGGGGTGCAGGGTGTGAACAGCCGCGTTTTCAGAGCAGTTTGAATTGAAAATGCGACACATCCTGTAGGGTCAAGCAATGCCTTGACCCTGCTATGTCCTCATAAACCCCAATCGCTTTAGGGTTTTGCTTTTAGTGCCATCAAAAAAACGCCCACGTTCAGCACGCAGGCGTTTGATCAGGTGTAGCAATGAGTCAATGTAAGTAAGCAAAGGTCATCAGAGCTTAGTTGTTCAAGAGAACGGCTTCTTTTTCTTTTACAACTAAGGGCGTTTCGATGAGTTTCTCGGTGGGCAACCCTTCGATCGGGCATTCCTTCACGCCAACCGTAGGACGAGTGATGGATTCCGAAATTTCCTTCGCTTTGGCAGGGTCGTTAATCCAGGTGCGGTAGAACTCGTAGGGGCATTCCTGCACGCCTTCAGCGCCTTCACCGGAGTTGATTTTGCCGGTGTAGCCACGGTGCAGAAGCTTGAACAGATGATTCTGCGATTGAGAGTTCTTACGGAAGTCGCGGATGGCAAATTTGGATAGAGCGGCATATTGCACGCCCATATCTTCTTCACCGCATTCGCCCAATGTTCGACCGTCAAAGCTGACGATCGCCGAGTGCCCAAAGTAGCTGTACACTCCATCAAAACCAGCCGCATTTGCCACCGCAACGTAGACGTTGTTCATCCACGCCATCGCCTTGGAGACCATGACCTGCTGCTCTTTGGCGGGATACATGTACCCCTGACAGCGGACGATCAATTCAGCGCCCCGCATCGCGCAATCGCGCCAAATTTCGGGATAGTTGCCGTCATCGCAAATGATGAGGCTGATTTTTAAGCCTTTGGGACCATCGGAAACATAGGTGCAGTTGCCGGGATACCAGCCTTCGATCGGTGTCCAGGGCATGATTTTGCGATACTTCTGCACAATTTCCCCTTGATCATTCATCAAGATCAGGGTGTTGTACGGCACTTTGTTGGGATGGTCTTCGTGACGCTCACCCGTCAGCGAAAAAACGCCCCAGGTTTTGTTACGAATGCATGCTTCCGCAAAAATATCGGTTTCGGGACCGGGAATGGAAGATGCCGTTTCCATCATCTCTTTGGCATCGTACATAATGCCGTGAGTGGAATACTCCGGGAAGATCACCAGATCCATCCCTGGCAAACCGATCTTCATGCCATCGATCATCGACGCAATGTTTTTGCAGTTGGCGATGACTTCTTCTTTAGTGTGGAGGCGCGGCATTTTGTAGTTGACAACCGCTACGCCCACAGCGTCGTCGCTGGACGAAATATCACCGTGATAAGACATTGAAGCCTCCTAAATAATCTCTATTCGATGCAAACTGTTTTCAATGCAATAATGCCTTCGATGCAAAACGTTGCATAGAGAACCGATCGAAGTACTGACAGTAGGGCTTAGTCTATCGACTTCGATGACGCAAACTTGTAACGATGACTACATTTTTTAGTCTGAAACGGTATCAAAGATGCCGCGTCCTTTAGTGACCAATCATCCAGGGTCGCCCGCCATTGTGCGATCGTGCCTTGGGGCGTTCTGGCTCCCGATCGTTCGATCGCTGAACAAGCTGCGGTTCTGGATTGGCAGTCTTCAGCCGTAAGGAACCAGACAAAAGCGCAGGCGGTGAAAAGAGCCGTCTGGTTGCTCCTTTACAGGTAGGGCAACTTGCTGGATCGTTGCATTCCGCTATCGATCGCCACTGGTCAAACACACCGCAGTCGTCACACTTAAATTCGTAAAGAGGCACGATCGTAACGTTCCCTTGTCATTAATTAGATGATTGTTTTGGACGTAGGGACGTTACATGTAACGTCCCTACGTCTCACACAGGCAGAATGGGCTTGTCGAAGATTGCGGTGGGAATTGCCAGCGTACAGCAGGCGTTAGGAATATCCACAATGCCGCTGACTCGACCTTCGACTGGGGCGCAGCTCAAGAGAAGATATGCCTGTTCGCCGGTGTAGCCGAATTTCTTCAGGTATTCGATCGCATTCAAGCACGCCCGTCGATACGCAATATGCACATCCATATAATATTGCTTGCCTGAAAACTCATCGACCGAAATTCCTTCAAACACGAGGTATTCCGAGAATTGAGGCTCGACGGGACCTGGTTTGAAAATGGGGTTGATCATGCCGTATTTCTCGACACCCCCTTTGATGATATCTACGTGCAGATCGATATAGCCAGACATTTCGATCGCGCCACAGAATGAAATTTCTCCATCCCCCTGCGAGAAGTGAATGTCGCCCATCGACAGCTTTGCACCTTCCACATAGACAGGAAAGTAGATGCGGGTGCCTTTGGACAAATTCTTAATGTCGCAGTTGCCGCCATGCTCACGAGGAGGCACGGTACGAGCGCCTTCTGCTGCCACGCGATCGAACTCAGACTTGGGTAATTGTCCAAGAATTGCGTTGGTAGGGTTGGGTAATGCCGCCAGCACAGGCTTGTCGCCCGAAAGCCCCGCGCCATACGTCCGCAGATCGGGAGCGGTATCGACCAATGCTTTTTCACGCGTGTTCCACTTTGCCAGCAGTTCGTGAGACGGCGCACAGCCAATCAAACCAGGATGGATGATGCCCGCAAACTTCACGCCTGGGATGTGTCTGGAACTCGTGTAGATGCCCTGAAAATCCCAGATGGCTTTGGCTGGATCAGGATAGTGATCCGTTAAAAAGCCGCCACCATTCTTCTTGTCAAAAATACCTGTAAAGCCCCATTCATCGCCCTGAAGCGCGCCAATATCAACCAAGTCAACGACCAAAATATCTCCAGGTTCGGCTCCATTGACGTGGATTGGTCCACTCAAAACGTGAACAACGGTTAGATCAACGTCACGAATATCGTCTGGGCTGTCGTCGTTTTTGATCTGACCATCTGTCCAGTCTTTGCATTCAATCCGAAAAACATCGCCAGGATTAACCGAAACAACGGCTGGAATATCCGGGTGCCAGCGATTATGACCAGGCAACTCTTGCTGATCCATTGGCTTAGTCAAATCGACTTGAAATAATGTCTTGGGCATAGAACGCTCCTGCTCACCTCATTCGCTTTAACAAAAACTTCTACTGCTTCATGCCAATAAGCATCCGCGATCGTCCCTTATAAACTCTGTTTGGTGCCGTTCAAGGCAAACGTTCAATACAAAGCTCAATCGCAAATACTTCAGTCTGGAGTTAGCAACAATTCACTACAAATGCCTCTGAATCAGCATTCAAAGGTTCAGATAACGTTTAGACTCTAGTGTCAAGGCTTAGCGCAATCTGTAGCTTTCATCACATTTGCTGCGATCGGTAATCATTTGCTGTGCTGGCGCTTCGGTTACACTCATGAGCCTTGCTCAAGCCTGACCAACCAGGAGGATACGATCGCTGATTGTCTGTGCGATCGCGGGTGGTAGTAGCATCCGGTGAAGCAATAGAGAACACTTGAAAAAACAAGAGTTGCCAGTTGTATTCCGAGTGCTGATTGTTTAGACTGTTTGGCAATAAGGCTCTAGCTACAGGTCAATATGAGAGGAAGCAACTGCTTGGATGTTAGGTTTTCTTCTGCTAGACAATGGCATCAAACAGCAGTATTCAAATGGTTATTGATGGTTCTGCTTATAGGAGGTTATAGCGCCTCAACCTTGTTAACTCAAGCCTTAGCAACTCAATTAATTACACAAACTCCACGCGCAATTCAATTCAAACGCTTTGCCGATTGGTGCCTGAAGAAAGCAACCCTTCCTGCTTCAACAAGACAGACCATTAATGTATTGTTGAAGCGATCGCGCACAACTGATTGCTATCAAGCGGACGAAATTCTTTCTACCGCCACAACGCTAGATTTGAGTGATAGTAAGATTGCTGATCTAAGCCCGTTGCAAAATTTGATAGGCTTGAATGAACTTTACTTAGGCAACAATCAAATTACTGATTTAAAGCCCCTCAGTTCTCTTACCAAGCTAACTCGGCTCTATCTCAGCTATAACCTCATTACCGATCTGTCTCCACTCAAGCCCTTACGCCAATTAAATGCTCTTTTTTTAGGCAATAATCGCATTGCAAAAATTGATTCACTCCAATTTTTAGAAAAGCTGGTTAGTCTTGATCTGGTTTCTAATCAAATCCGTGATATCAGTCCGTTAAAATCTCTCCTAACATTAAATAACCTTGACTTGAGCTTCAATCGCATTACCGATATTAGCCCGTTGCGATCGCTAACCAACCTCACAGATCTCTCACTGTCTGCCCAAGATATTTCTGACCTCACCCCGTTAACACCACTCAAGGATCTAACCGCTCTCGATCTTAGTGGCAACAAAATTGTTGATCTTAGTGCCTTAAGACCGCTAACAAATTTGACCAATCTTGCGTTGGGTGGAAATCAAATTGCCGATGTTAATTCGCTCAGCGCCTTGCCTAACCTCACAACGCTGTATCTGGGTGGCAATCGCATTGGCAATCTCAATCCTTTAAAGACGCTCACCAATCTCAACGTACTTTATCTGCAAGATAATCCGCTGCCAAATTCCACCTGCCCTGTAAAGCCAGAGTCTATTTGTCGCTTTTAGAGCAAAGCTGATTTCCATCCTGTAAACTGTTTTTCTAACGTTTTTGCTTACGCTTTTTATGACCATTGATCCAGGCTGGCAGGGCAGTTTAAAGCTCATTTATGCCAGTCATGAACAGACGACTCACGTTGCCCATGCTGAAGCGAAGGCACCGCTTAAAGTGCAGCGATCGCTGTATCCAGAAGGCAAGTCCGTTTGCCACAGCATTATTTTGCACACGGCAGGCGGCATTGTGGGTGGCGATCGTCTCGACCTCGATATTCAACTTCAACCACAGACGAAGGCGCTGATTACTACAGCAGCGGCAGGCAAAATCTATCGCACCAATGGGCAAGCAGCCAAGCAAACGACACGCGTTGAGGTCTCGACTGGAGCCTGTTTGGAATGGCTACCTCAAGAGACGATCGTCTTTGACCAGTCGGTGTACGGTCAGGAAATGCACGTTGAACTCGCTCCTGAGGCGACCTGGCTGGGTTGGGAAATTACCCGCTTTGGACGTAGTGCCAGAGGAGAGCAATTTTTGCAGGGCGATTGGCGATCGCACACCGAAATTTGGCAGGGGGGTCGTCCCCTGTGGATCGATCGACAGTGGTTGCCTGGTAGTGAAGCCTCGTTTTATGGTACTCATGGCTTGGCGGGATGTCCGATTGTTGGTAGTTTTGCGTTTGTGGGTCAGGCAGTGGATGGGACTGTGGTAGAAAAGGCGCGATCGCTCTGGGCAGGCACAGCAGGAGAAATCGGCGTGACGCGTTTACCATCAGGTCTGCTCTGTCGCTATCGAGGGCATTCCACAACCGCCGTGCGCCGCTGGTTTGTTGAGGTTTGGCAGCTAGTCCGCTTATTATTTTTAGGTCGATCGGGCTGTGTGCCCAGAGTTTGGGGAGTGTCGTAAAGGAGAATCAGGGATGAGGAGCAACCAATGCAACTAACGCCACAAGAAAAAGATAAACTGCTGATTTTTACGGCTGCACTCTTAGCAGAACGGCGCAAAGATCGCGGATTGAAGCTGAATTATCCAGAGGCGATCGCGTACATTTCGGCTGCTATTTTAGAAGGCGCAAGAGATGGGCGCACCGTGTCTGAATTAATGAGCCACGGCACAACATTACTGTCGCGTAGTGATGTGATGGAAGGCATTCCTGAAATGATTCATGAAGTTCAGGTTGAAGCCACGTTCCCGGATGGTACTAAGTTGGTTACAGTCCATGATCCCATTCGCTAAAGTGCGGGATTAGTTACGTCTTTTGACGCTACCAGTGCAGGAAGTTCAAGAGATGGTTACACTGATGGCTTACATTGGGTAACGTGGTGATTCAAAAAACCAAACCAAAAACCAGGGTTCCTCAACCATTTGAGCAGGCGACTCACTTTAGTGATAGTAGCTCATTAGGTGTTGTAGCCCTGCTTGCAGTGACAAACTGGATCAGCCATTTCTTTTACTTTAGAGAGTTTGGTCTTTATGAAGATGACTACGCCTTTATCGCTGATGCAATGGCAAGAGACGCGTCTTATCTTTGGGAAGCATTGCAATCTAGTCTGCTATTTCCACAAGGACGACCTGTAGGATTCTACTGTGCTGCTGTCCTGGCATTTGTAGGAGATAAACTTGGAGGATTGTGGGTAGATTATCTGCTTGGCTTTGTCATTACAACCCTCAATGCCTATTTGTTTTATCGACTGCTAAAGCACACAGAATTGGAAATACTGGCGCTTATTGGCGGACTTCTCTTTTGCCTTTTTCCTGCCGATACGACAAAGATTCTCTTAACCCATGCCTTTATTCTTCAAGTTTCACTAACCTTTTTACTAATCGCCAGCCTCTGCTATCTTGCAAAGCGCTACATGCTGTCCTACCTCATAGTTTTGGGTTCACTCTTATCGTATGAATCTGCCTTTATGGTGTTTTGGGGTATACCGTTGTTTGCTCAAACGTGGAATCGCACTTGGGTTAAAAAAACAATACAGCACGTTGCCATTTTAAGCTTTTGCTTCATCGGCGTTGGGTTGATTCGATGGCTGCATCACGAAAGTCGAGTCAATAGCTTCTTGACTCAACCGACTTCTTTAATACTTCTACTACAGAAGATTTTGAGCGCTATGACGATCGGTCTAAACACAAGCCTTTCACTGTTTGTAACGGCACCCCTTGCCTCGATCGCTCATTGGCACTGGATGACCTTACTTGCCGCAGGTCTATGCTGTTTACTCTTTCTATCCCGGTTCGCGTCACTTAACATTCATGTCGTTGAACAGACTATTCGCTTACCATCAACTTTCTCAAACCGTTCTTTCTTGAAACAGCTCGATCGACAGACAGTTCCTGACTACTATCTCAAAGTGCTTAAATTTTTAGGCGTTGGAATTGTTCTAATTTGTCTTAGCTATTCACTTGCATTCACCATCCCTCATTACCCACCAGCGATCGAAAAAGGGCGATTAACGTCTGTTCACTTAGCAGCAACCATTGGCGGTTCTTTGGTAGGAGCCTGTCTTCTGTCGTTCCTTTTCATAGTGGCGGTAGTGAATCGCCGAAAAAGTATAATCGTTTCCTTGTTTTCACTTTATTTGGCTTGTTTGGTTGGCTATCAATTCACGATTCAAAAGGATTTCAAGCAGAGTTGGCAGAATCAACGCATGTTTTGGACTGATGTGTTAGCCAATAGTCCTGATTTGGACGAGAACACGACCGTGCTTGTAGTCGATCGCAACCTTCCACAGACAGAGTTTATTTTGACTCATTCATGGGCTGAGCCACTGATTTTAAAGCAGATTCTGCGATCGCCTAACGTACAGGTCGATCGCTCGAAAACCGTACCCATTTTGACCGAAGCAGGCTGGACTCAGCCACCTGTACTCTTCTTAGTGCCTGAAGACTGGCAAAGCCGCGTCACGCTTCGATTACCCTTTTGGAGTGTTCCCTTGACAACCTGGCAAGGATATTCAACCACCGTTTTACCAGAATCAACGATCGTGCTTGAGGAACAAGACAACCACCTGGTTCGACGAGAAGCACCTGTTACTATTCACGGTCAATCCTTGAAGCTAAAACCTAAGCTTCGGTCTCATGTGGCAGCCTTAAAGCCTGGACCCTTATGCAAGTATTTAATTGATGAGCAGAATCAGAAAATGTTGTGCGGTAATGTGCTAGAAGGTAGTAACTGATTTGCGTTGACGATACTTGGTTGATATGACGAGAAGTATCTCTGCTTGCCTAGCTTGGTTGACAACTAATATTTAATGGAGTGACTATGATCCCAGGTGAATTAATCGTTCCAGAAGGAGAGCTTGAGTTAAATGCAGGGCGCAAAACTGTGACATTGACGGTAGCTAATACAGGCGATCGCCCCATTCAAGTTGGCTCCCATTTTCACTTTTTTGAAGTCAATCAAGCGCTGAGCTTCGATCGTGAACAAGCTCATGGTATGCGCCTCAATATTCCAGCAGGGACAGCCGTAAGATTTGAACCAGGTGATGAAAAAGAAGTCACCCTCGTTGCTTTAGCGGGCAGTCGAGAAGTCTATGGCTTAAATAACAAAATTGATGGTGTGCTAGATAACTCAAAGAAGGAAAAGGAAGGAAAGAAAAAGAGTGAAGGTAAGAAGAAAAAGTAAATCATTCTGAAATCTTCTCTTTAAGGAGGCACTTTCATTGGAAACCATAGCGAATTTAGTAGACGAAATTCTAGATGGGAAAGGCTATGCTTTGATTCCAGATGTGCTGAGTGTAGCTCAAGCAGCAGAGGTGCGATCGCTGATAATCAAGTTGGCTGATCTTGAACGACAGACGGGCAAATTGTTCGTCCATGATCAGAAAGAACGGGTGTATGGCTTAATTTACAAAGGTGAAATCTTTGAACAAATAGTGCAGCATCCGGCACTAATGCCTGTTTTAGAAGCTATTTTGGGCGACGATATGCATCTGGGTGATTTGTCAGCGCATATTTTGCATCCGGGTGCTGTCAGTATGGGCACCCACGTTGATTATCCCTACTGGGCGATGAAGCCACCGTTTCCCGCCAATCCAGTGATGGTGCTACAAACTATCTGGATGTTAGAAGATTTTACTGAAGCGAATGGTGCCACACTGATTGCGCCCGGTACTCAAAGGACAGGTTTGCCACCTGACCCATCCAACTTTGCTGAAACGGCTGAAAAAATTACAGGCAAAGCAGGTTCAGTTGTGATTTCTCACGGGCTTTGCTGGCACGATACGGCACCAAATCTATCGCTGCAACCCAGAGTGGCAATTTTGGGAAACTACAATCCTAAATTTATTCATCCCATTCAAGACCCCATGCGTGATATGCAACAAGCGGTAATCGATCGCGCCTCTCCTAAACTCAAGCAATTGCTAGGAATGGAGTTTCAAGCTGCTCTATTTAACACCATCAAACGCATTCGTACACAAGGTTGGGACTGAAAATGGTAAGTCAATGGACTGATCAGGAGAGGCGACTATGACAGACGCAAAGAATGTTTTGGGCGAAACACTTCAGCTTTGCTGTACATCGCCGATGACAGGATATCTTCGTAACGGGGTATGTGAAACGGGACCGCAAGATGTGGGTACTCATGTGGTTTGTGCTCAAGTTACCGAAGATTTTCTAGCCTTCACAAAAGCCAGAGGCAATAATTTGAGTACACCCGTCCCAGCCTACAATTTTCCTGGATTGAAACCCGGTGACAAGTGGTGTTTGTGCGTTTCACGCTGGAAAGAAGCGCTGGATGCTGGGGTTGCACCACCGATTGTCTTAGCGGCAACCCACGAAGCAACCCTCAAGGTTGTACCCCTAGAAGTGTTGCAAGAACACGCATTAAGCACTTAACAAGCCATGCTCAAATTGGTTCGTTGATGTCGCTAACCATTCGTCCAAACTAAATTAATCATGTCTCGCCAAATCTTAAACAGGGTAGCTGTATGTTCTCACGTCTGTCTTGTTGCTTCTGCGATCGCCCTCACCTTAGCAGTTCTCCCTGCTCAGGCGGCTGAACCACCCGCCACTGCCATACCCAAGCCCGATCCTCAACTAGAGCAACTGCAATACTTTCAGGGTAAGTGGTCGTGTGCGGTCAAACCTGTAGATGCTCCTGCTAACCGCCCTGCTGAACTTTTTACCTGGGAAATTAAGCGTACACTCAATAACTTCTGGTTTTTGGGGCAAGCGTCAACGAAGCAGGCTGTCGCCATTACGCACGATACGCTGGGGTACAACACCCTGACTAAACGCTTTGGGCGCACCATTCTGACAGGCGACGGTCAATTTATTAACCTCCTCTCAGACGGTTGGGTCAGTGACAAGTGGGTTTGGGAAGGCAGCGTGGTGCGCGGCACTCAGAGAAGCGGTCTGCGAGAAACGATCATGAAGAAGGGCGATCGCGCCTTTGAAGCCACCTACGAGCAAGCAGATTTGGTCAAAAAAGACTGGCAGCCTGTGCTCAAGGAAACCTGCCGTAGGGCAAGCTGAACTAATTCGGGTAGTACTATTTGGGAAAGACTAAAGAACTATGAAGCATTGCGCAGAAAGCTTCCAGCGCTAGATTGCCTTTTCCCTACCCCTCCCTAAAGGGCATTACTTTTTACAGGAATAGATTTATTTTTAAATGAACAAGAATTGCCGAATTACTTTACACCGTTTCACAGGCTGCAATATCTTGTTTCTAGGGCAGTAATGCCTACTCAATCATGAGCAAAGCAGCAGCAGCTTGCAACTTTGGGGTAAAAGGTGGGTTAAATCAACTGTGCCATCCTTTCCTCAAAGGAATACTGCTCAGCAGTTCTGCACCTTCTTAAAGATCGGCAGTCCGCTCAATTTGCTTAGCGTTAATGCTAACTTCACCTAAGTAGTTCGCTGGTCAGTCTACCCTACAGTACATTCATTTCTGTAGATCATCACTGGAATTATCCCCAGTGATGAGCTTAGCTCTCAACAACCGAAATGATAAAGACATTAAAGGGTTAACTCAATTGTTGATCTATTCTACTGCGGTACGCTGTCTAAATTGGCTAAAGGTTGAGCTTATTTTCATAGATAAGAACAAGCCTATTTCTCGTACACTACTTGGCATTGTATTCCTGTCAGCCGCAATCATACTGCCGCTCATTATTTGGAGTTTAAGGCTTCCTATTATCGAGTCTACCTACGATGGTAGCGCTCCTCAAACACTCACAACCCAGCCCTTCGAGGTCTTTGGTTTCTTGATTACAGTATTACTGGGAGTGACAACCTGGCTGCGAATCACCGCACTGCCTAGAAAGAAGCTAGAGGCGTTAATTCCAGTCGTTTTACCTTTACTGGTTTTCTTGAGTCTTTTATACACTCAGAATGAAGCTTTTCACGCAAAAAGTAGTGACTACTTATGCTATGAAAATGCAGCTACGTCAATCCTGGCAGGTTCTAATCCCTATCAGGGAACACCATCTTGCTATTTGTATCCACCTCTTCTAGCACAGATGCTAGCCTTTTTACATCAAGTTTCTATCGCTAACCCCCTGTTCAAACTCGCAAATGAGATTGATGCATGGACTGCCGTAGATTATTTTTACCAGTGTGGGCAGTTCTTACAAGTCATACTGACTTATTATTTGACTTTACTTCTAGCTCGAAATTTAGGCATCAAAGCTTTACCGGCTTCTTTACTGGTAGCAGCACTCCTTCTATTTAATTTCTCCCTCATCAGAACGCTGACGTTTAGTCAAATCAATTTGTGGGTTCTTAATTGCTTTCTACTAAGTATTCTCTTACTTCAACAGTATCCTTTTTTGGCCGGTTTAGCTGTTGCACTAGGGGCTCATCTTAAGCTGTATCCTTTAGTCCTGCTGCTTCCCTGGGTAGTCTCCAGAAGATGGCGAGCAGTTTTGGGAGTAGTATCAGGATTGGTCGCTATTACTATTGTACAAACAGGTTGGATGCAGGATTGGACGCTTTGGCAGCAGTTTTTGATCTATTTTGGCAATGTCGAGAAACCAACCAACTACAGAAATAATGGGCTTTGGAGCTTAACGTTTAATCTAGTTAAAATCCCTACGCGCTTGCTAAATGAAAATGTAGTATTAAATGCTGTTCCCATCATTGTTATGGGATTAAGTTGCTTAATTCTTGCCTGGTTTATCCTGCGGTTGGTTAAACGGGAGCAGATTTATTCTAAACTTGTTAAAACTTCCCATCCTGAAAGGGAAGCATGGAACAATATCTTCAGATTCTACGGGCACGCTAGCGACGCGATTGCTCTGAGTCTACTGATTTCCCCGTCAGTTTGGGAACATCATTATGTTATTGCGTTGCCAGTTGCATTATGGGCGATCGCTACTCGTCGATTCGATGCCCCTCGCCTTGTTGGTATTGGTATCTTCTTAATCTTTTGTGTCCCTACTTTTGAAATTTTCCCTTTGAGTTTTCACAAACTAGCTGGGCTACTCATTCTCGTCTCCGTTACGTCTCCTAGTACTGTTCAAGATTACTTTCTAAGCCAAAGAAACTATCATTCTTTTCTAAAGGCTAGAAACAAACTCACTGTGTAAATTACGTCTGTGTCAAACAGCAGGTGCCAGCAGCAACTGAGCTGAAAAATTGCTTAGGTGCTGCTCTTATTATTCTAAACAGAAGGCAGTGAGCTGTTCGCGTCAACGTTGTTTGAGTCAATATTCAATCCAGTCCGACGACTGACAAATCTTTTCATTCCCGCGCTGAAATCGCTGTTACAGAAAGCAAGCTTTCTTTTGGAATTAGGGCAAGCGTAATTAGTTCAAAAAGGCAGACTTTGCTACCATAAGCGCAGTTCTAACCGTCAGCTACAGGAGTTTTGTCGATTAACTAGCGATCCAGATTTTAAAGCAGCATAGTGCTTACTCTATTTGAAGGTTGCCCAACAGTTGCAGCCCATTCTGTCACAGATTTAACTCGCTAGATGCGGCTGGGGCTGTATTCTAGTGAAGCTGAAGATTCAGCGACAGAAGCTTATCGTTGCGATCGTCAACCCTGAGCAGGGTTTCAACGATACCGAGAATTTGAGTGAGGAGACACCATGAGCTACAGAATGAATCGCCGCGCCTATGCGGAAACGTTTGGTCCTACGGTGGGCGATCGCGTCCGGTTAGCCGACACCGATTTGATCATTGAAGTCGAAGCGGACTACACCACCTACGGCGATGAGGTCAAATTTGGCGGTGGCAAGGTCATTCGAGAAGGCATGGGGCAGTCACCGATCACGAATGCCGATGGTGCAGTGGATACGGTCATCACAAACGCGCTCATTCTCGACTGGTGGGGCATCGTCAAAGCCGATATTGGCATTAAGGACGGCAAAATTCACGCGATCGGCAAAGCGGGCAATCCACACATTCAAGACAATGTGACGATCGTCATTGGTCCCGGCACTGAGGCGATCGCGGGTGAAGGCATGATTCTCACCGCTGGCGGCATCGATACCCACATTCACTTTATTTGTCCTCAACAGATTGAAGTGGCGATCGCCTCTGGTGTCACGACGCTAGTAGGCGGCGGCACGGGACCCGCTGCTGGCACCAGCGCCACCACTTGCACGCCCGGACCCTGGAACATTTACCGCATGCTGCAAGCAGCCGATGCGTTTCCCATCAACATTGGCTTTTTGGGCAAAGGCAATAGCGCGAAGCCAGACGCATTAGAAGAACAGGTCGAAGCAGGCGTGATGGGGCTGAAACTCCATGAGGATTGGGGAACGACACCTGCCGCGATCGACACCTGCCTGAGCGTTGCCGATGACTACGATGTGCAGGTCGCCATCCACACCGACACTTTAAATGAAGCCGGGTTTGTGGAAGACACGATCGCTGCGTTCAAAAATCGCGTCATTCACACCTATCACACCGAAGGCGCAGGCGGCGGACACGCCCCAGACATTATTAAGATCTGCGGCGAACTCAATGTACTGCCCTCCTCCACCAATCCCACCCGTCCCTACACTCAGAACACGCTGGACGAACATCTGGATATGCTGATGGTTTGCCATCACCTTGATCCCGCGATCGCCGAAGATGTCGCCTTTGCAGAGTCCCGCATCCGTCGCGAAACGATCGCGGCTGAAGATATCCTCCACGATATCGGTGCGTTCAGTATGCTGTCATCTGACTCGCAGGCAATGGGGCGCATCGGTGAAGTCATCATCCGCACCTGGCAAACCGCCCACAAAATGAAGTTCGATCGTGGCTGGCTCGCTCCCCATACCGAAGGCACCGTCGAATCGCACAACCGCAACGACAACTTTCGCGCCAAACGCTACGTTGCCAAGTACACCATTAATCCGGCGATTACGCATGGCATTGCGGCTCACGTCGGTTCCGTCGAAGTCGGTAAACTGGCTGACCTGTGCCTCTGGCGACCCGCGATGTTTGGTGTCAAGCCTGAAGTGGTCATCAAAGGCGGCTTAATTGGTTGGGCACAAATGGGCGATGCCAACGCCAGCATTCCCACCCCACAGCCAATCCATATGCGTCCGATGTTTGCTAGTTTTGGGGGTGCGATCGCCGCAACCTCTCTCACTTTCGTCTCCAAAGCCGCCCTCAAAAAAGGTATCCCCGACCAACTCGGCTTGCAGAAGAAAGCCGTCGCGGTGTCCGGCATCCGCAAGCTCACGAAAAAAGACCTGAAGCTTAACGATGCCACACCCAAAATGGAAGTCGATCCCGAAACCTACGAAGTTCGCGCTGACGGACAACTCCTCACCTGCGAACCCGCCACCGTCCTCCCAATGGCACAACGCTACTTCTTGTTTTGACCATGTTCCGATCAAGAAAAGTTGCTAGCGCTTTAACAGTCAAGCCAGTGGCATATTGAAGAATTATCTTGCCTGGTCAACTCTTCTGTAGTACATTGGTATTATTTTGTTTAGACCATCACTTATAGCTGTTTTCACTTGCCTCACCATACCCAAACTCTGTCTTGATAGAACTGTGGCTTACGGGATTGAGAACCGCTGTAACTTAGACGAGGCTATGCCTATGACTCAAGAAATTTGCAGAGGTTTTTTGGATGGAAGCGCAACCGAGAGAAATTCGACGTTACAGAACTGTTGATGGCAAGGTTCCTTTTGACGAGTGGTTGGAGTCGTTACCCGATCGCCAAGCCAGAGCTAAAATCAAGGCTAGAATCAGAAGAGCTAAAGAATTTGGACATTTAGGAGACTGGAAGCGACTCAAAAACTCGGAAATTTCTGAGTTGAGGTTTAAGGGTAATCGCTTTGGCTACATCCGAGTCTATTATGGAGAAGATTCTGAAGGGCTGTGGCTGCTTGGGGGCGGAGATAAAGACACTCAGACACGAGATATTCTGAAAGCTGAACAGTACTGGGCAGATCATGGAAAACGTAAAGGTGCCAGTCAGTGATAGTTATCACGATTATTTAATCAAGTCGCTTCAAGATCCGGAAGAAGCTGCTGCTTATCTCGAAGCAATTTTAGAAGAGGAAGATCCTGAGCCAGAGCTTCTGAAGGTGGCACTACTTGATGTCGCGGAAGCACTTGGTACTGATGACGCTTCCGAGAAACGTAAGTTTTATAGCAAAGAACTGGATGAGATCCTGTCTCAATCTGGAAGTCAGGAAGTTTATGGTTTGACTAACTGGCTCAATAGTTTAGGACTGAAGCTGACGGTGGCGGTTGCAGAGCAAGAACACGAATAGATGAAATCTCGCTACAGCATCTTGATTCAGTGGTCTGATGAGGATCAAAAGTATATCGTGAGCTTGCCTGAGTTTGGTCCGTATGCCCATACTCACGGTGACAGTTACGAGGAAGCGACGAAGAATGCTCAGGACGTTCTGGAGCTTTTAATCGAAATCACCAGAAATAAGGCAAACTGCTTCCCCATCCAGTAGTATTTCAGTACACTTGAGTATCTAAATTGCCTGACTTTTCTAGAGGCAACGCCAAATGGTACAAACACCGTCTAGAACCCTTACGTTAGAAGCGTTTTTGCAACTGCCAGAAACGAAGCCTGCTGGCGAGTACATTGATGGTCAAATTATTCAGAAGCCGATGCCGCAAGGAAAGCATAGTGCAATTCAGACTGAACTAGCGCCCGCGATTAATGGCATTGTAAAGCCGCAAAAAATTGCCCGTGCCTTTACAGAGCTTCGGTGTACCTTTGGTGGACGATCGATCGTGCCAGACATTTCTGTGTTCACATGGAATCGCCTTGCTCGCGATGAAAAGGGTGAGATTGCCAATAGTTTTCCGTTAGCACCTGATTGGACAATTGAGATTCTCTCTCCCGACCAGAGCCAAACCAAAGTAACGAAAAATATTTTGCACTGTCTAGAGTATGAAGCTCAGATGGGTTGGCTCATCGATCCAGAGGAACAAACGGTATTCGTCTATCGCCCAAAACAGCAGGTACAAGTCTTTGATCAACGCAATCAACTGCTTCTTGTGCCACCGTTTGCTGGCGAGTTGCAGCTTACAGTAGGTGAATTGTTTAGCTGGCTGTCGCCTTAACGTTGGATTCTGTCTGCTACCCTTCTCCTCCTTCATCCGACTACAATAAATCGCCCAAATAGAGCTTGATGAATGCCTCGGCGGCGATCGGGTCGAGGTTTTGCAATGCTTTAACGATCTCTGCAACCGTCTCTGCGTTGGGGTCTACCTGCTCGTGAAACCAGCGATTGACAACCGCACGATCGACGTTTAAGACGACAGCAAGCTTGTTTTGGCTGATCTTATAAGTTTCTAATGTTTGCTTAAGTGCTTTACCTGCTCTTCCCATGCCCTCAATCCTGTCAGAGGATTATGAGCACGTAAATGTTGATATTTGAATCAACACATGCAATGATAATGTTGACTTAAATATCAACACTCTGAATAGATTATGACGTATGGCGATCGCCTCAAGCGATGGGCTGTGGTTCGCTTGCTTGCAAATATGCAGCGGGTGACGGTGGCTCGGTTTGTCAAAGAATCGGATGCGGACGGGTTTGCTCAAGCGTTGCGTCGTCTGGAGCCACACGTCAAGTTCATCGTGGTATTTGATCTGGGTGAGCAGAAGCAGGAGGGCGATCGATAAACAGGAGGTCTAATGCCGTGCCCTTGGGAAGCAGCCCTCAATTATAGGCAAATGTTTCAGAGAGGAAACACTAGGGGCTTGAGAAGACATCCGTACTTACGTAATGTTTCGTAGATTTACATGAACTTTACCCACAAATCAATTTCTTCAAGCCATGAAGAAGCCCAGAACAAACCAGTAGCATTACTGACTTGAGGGCGCTAACTTAAGGTCATGAAACGATTCTTCGTACAAAGCTCTACCCATCGCATAACCTTAACGCCTATCGTCACACTCCATACTAGAGGTTACCTAGAATGTCAGTCTTTTCACTGAAACACTCTGTATTACCCGCTACTGTACTTGCTGGAGCAGTATTCTCTTCACTCACGGTGCCTCTAGCCGTCTTTAGCTCAGAACCTGTCGATGTTCAACTGGGTCAGGAGTCTGTTTTCTCTGGAACAATTAAGGATCTCGCGGCTCCTTATGTGGGCGTTGTCGGTGTACTGAGCCTTGGGTTAGGGGTTGCTGGGGTTGCGATCGCAGGTTGGCAACAATCTTCTCGCAAATCGGAACACGTAGAGGCAAAGCTCTCTAACCTACAGCGAACGTTAGAAGAAAAAGAGCTGCATCTGCAAGCCACAATGCTATCGGAGCAGCGGTTGCAAGCATCTGGGCTTGACTTTTTCCTTCAAGATGAAACATCTCCTGACCCAATTGCAGAGGCTCTTACAGTTGAGCCGTCATCAGCCGTGACGACTAAGGTACCTGCTGTGCCGTCTCCTGCCGCTTCTACTTGCTCTAACCCATCGGTGCTCGATGTAGAGCCTACTCAAGCTGATGTGCAATCCGTGGTTTCTACGCTGTCAGCCGCTCAAGCCTTTTTGAGCTTTGCCCGCTCTAATGGGTCAGTTTCTGTCAACGACGATGGTCAGTCGATCGCGAAGTCGTCTGCTGCTAACGTCACGCTGCAAGAGTTGCAAGACCAGCTCAAGCAAATTATGTCTCAAGTTGAGACGTTGCGCGGTTCACTCGAAACGGATTCCCAGCCTGCGGCTAAACAACCAGTACGTCAGCAAAACTACGCTGTCAGTGTCCCAGCACCGCTACAGCACAGACATGCCGCCCAGTCTCAGTGGGTTCTGCAACAGGTCGCATCCTGACCTGTCCTGATGAAGCTGGTCGCTGGTTGAGCGCAACATTCATCTTTTACACCTGAGCTTAAAAAGTCAGACCAGGGCGCGTCATTAATTCAGCTCCGAAACCTTGCGGTATCAGCATTGTCGCGCCCGTCCCAACACACAAGCTAGGGGCTGGACTCCTTAGCTGCAAGTAGTGTGTAGTCGTAATTGATGACAGCCCCTAGACGCGATGCCAACCTTCCAGGCTTAAAGCATGATGCTTTAAGGTGGATCGTCAGGTGTTGCGTTTTACGTTTTGTATGGCAAGGCATTGCTTGTGCAGCAAAATACGTAGCTCAGGCAGGAGGAATGACGGTCTCAGGGAGCGATCGCCCCTCTAAAAGATTAACTTTTGTAAAACTCTGCTCAGCGATTTTTCTCCACCCTTTCGCTGCGTCCCCTTGTGTCGCTAAACTACAAAGAGATATCAGCAGAAACACAACCATAATTATGAGTGTAGTTAGCCAAGTCATTCTGCAAGCCGACGATGAACTGCGTTATCCCACCTGGGGCGAACTTCAGGGCTTGCAGGGCTTTTTTCAAACAGGTGAGCAGCGTACTCGCATTGCTGCCGCGCTATCGGAAAATGAGAAAAAAATCGTTCAGGAAGCCAGCAAGCAGCTTTGGAAGAAGCGCCCCGACTTTATCGCTCCTGGTGGCAATGCCTATGGTGATAAGCAGCGTGCCCTCTGCCTGCGCGATTATGGCTGGTATTTGCGCTTGGTCACGTATGGCATTTTGTCAGGTGATAAAGAGCCGATCGAAAAAATTGGTCTCATCGGCGCACGCGAAATGTACAACGCGCTCGGCGTTCCAGTGCCGGGGATGGCAGAAGCGATTCGTTGCCTGAAAGCCGCTTCTCTAGAACTTCTTTCGGCTGATGATGCCACAGAAGCCACTCCCTATTTTGACTACATTATTCAAGCGATGTCTTGAGTTGGTTGAATGTAAAAACCTGGGTTCGGGAATCGTGAACGCGTTCCCCGCTTGAGATGAAGGTTCTGGCGATCGTGCGTCAGGACTGTCATCAGGAGCGGGGAATTTTGGTGTCAGAGGGATGAGGGATGAAGGATGAAGGATGAAGGCTAAAAAGCTGACTGCAAACCAAATAAAGCGTTTTCCAATTTGCTGAGGTATACCTTACTCCCTTGACTCCCTGTATGGATCTGTACTTCACTTGATTGAAAATTGCTGTAAGTAAACTCAAAGCCTCCCCCGACTCCCTTGCTTCCCGTACCTCCCCTGTTCCCTGCCCCCTCCCTCTCTCCCCATGTCTCAACAGCATGAAATCTTGCGCTTTTGGTTTACCCGATCGCCCACAGAGAGAGGGACTAACAACATGCGTAAGGTCTGGTTTATTAAAGATTCGGCGTTCGATCGAGAGGTGCAGACGCGTTTTCGATCGGTGTATGAGCAGGCTGTTGCGGGGACATTCGACGACTGGCAAAAGACGGCTGAGGGGTGTTTGGCGTTGGTCTTGCTCTTCGATCAGTTTCCCCGCAATATGTTTCGGGGGACTCCTCAAGCGTTTGCGACGGACGATCGAGCATTGGCGATCGCGCAAAAGGCGTTGACACAAGGCTTTGATCAGTCCTTGCCTGTGGTGCAGCGCTGGTTCCTTTACATGCCCTTTGAACATAGTGAAAACCTGGAGCATCAGCGCCGAGCGGTTGAATTATTTAATCCATTGCGGAATAATCCTGATGCGGCTGGTACTTATAGCTACGCGGTCAAGCATTTAGCAATCATTGAGCAATTTGGACGCTTTCCGCATCGCAACCAGACGCTCGATCGCGCATCGACACCAGCAGAACGAGAGTTTTTGAAGCAGCCCGGTTCATCCTTCTAGTCTCCAGGAGCATTGTGCATGAGTTCGCCCTCTGTAACCCCAACAGCAGCCCAACTTGACCAGGCAAAGCAGGCGATCGCAGCCTACATTCACAGCATTGACACCAATCCCGATCGGCGGGAGGGTGCGTATCCCTACTATCTCTTTCATGAGCCAGGACAGCCCATTCTTGGGACGGTGTTGTTGTTTCACGGGTTTAGCGCCAAGCCGCATCAGATGTCGCGTCTGGCGGACTACCTGTTTCGCAATGGATTCAATGTGTATCAGCCGTCGATCGCCGGACATCCACTCATTCGCCCTGCTAAAAACTGGCCTCAGGTGGATCTCAAGCCTGAAATTGCTGAGCCGTTTAAGGAAAAAGCATCGCAAGATCCGGTTCTTCAGGCGTTTATGGCTAACCTCTCTAGCAATCCTGAAGGTGCTCAACTCAGCCCCATTCAGCAAGCCGCGCTGGTGTCACGCTTAGTTAAAATTGAGCCGCGACTGTTAGATATTGTGAAGTCGATCGAGTCCTCTGATGACCCCGACTTTGATGAGTATTTCATCTCTTCCCATTTGGATTATTTGACGAACGCGAAAGACCGACTGGCAGAAATAGCTTCGATCCCCGGTGACGTTTACACGATCGGGTTATCCGTTGGTGGTGCGGCAGCGTTGGCATTGGCAGCAGCAGATCCCGATCGGGTGAAGAAAACCGTGGTCTATGCGCCCTTACTGCGGGTGTATGGAGAACAGCGACGGCAATACGTCAACCTCACAGGTCCACTCGACATCAAAGAAATGGGCTGGGATCCAAATCTGCTCTTTCCCGTGGGGTGCTTTACCGCCGCCGATCGCTTTGGTGGCAGCGTGGTGATGAGTCCTGCGTCGCTAGAATCGCTCAAAAAAGTACCCATCTTCATGGTGCTGACCGAAAACGAAGACGCAGCAGATATCAAGACCAATCAGGCGTTTTATGAAGAAACGGGCGCAGAGCAAGACGGCAACCGCTATTACCTCTACCGTGCATTGGATCTGGTGCCCCATCCGATGGTCGATCCCACAGAGGTCAGTCAGAATATGAGCAATCGTTACTGGCAGAGCTTGTATCAAGAAACCTTCCGCTTTCTGACAACGGGCGATGTGGATATTCCTAACATGGGCAATTTGGAGCAAGATCCAGAGCTGCCGCAGGTGCCTCCGGTGAGTTAGGAAAGTTGTTGGTTTTTAGTTGTTGGTTTTTAGGGCGTTGCTTTGGATACCAATGTGTTTGAAGTATGCGATCGATCGAAACGGGTAAACGGCGAAGGGGTAAAGGGTAAAGGGGGGATGAGTACTACCTTTTTCCCTTTCCCCTTTGCCCCCGCTTAAGCTACCACTTTTTCAAATTAAATTGCTCTGAAAACGCGGCTGTTCACACCCTACACCCCACACCCTGTACCCTTTTCAGTGCGATCATTTAGCCGAGACGACTGGCTGTTGCAAATTGAGTTCTTGAAAAGGCGGAGAGGTTTCTTTTAGCTCGATCGTGCCCGGTTGAGTCGTTTGACCGTTCACTTGTAGGGTGTAGGCACTTTGCCGCAGATGTTCCATAAAGTAAACCCCTGCATCATTTGTCACCGAGAGCAGCCGCTGTCCGGCATTCGTACCACCAAGCTGCGTTGCCTCAACCCGCACACCGCTCAGTGGTTTACCCTGCCCATCGGTGACCACGCCTGATAGCGTATAGGCAGGAATGAGTGGCACGGAGACGCGTGTATAGCCACCAGCCACCACGTCAACGGCGTAAGCACTGTCGGCGGCTTGCCAATCGGGTGGTAGCCCCGCCGCATCGAGATCCAGACGATAGGTATTGGGCAGCAAGCGTAGCAAAATGCGATCGCGCTCCACCTGCGCCCTGGTCGCTTGTACCGTCTGGTTGTTGACAATGACAAGATTCGGATCGGTGTACGCCTCTTCACCAGCATCGCGCTTGCCGTTGTGGTTGCGATCCAAAAACGGCTGCACTAAGATGCCGCCCTGGGTGCGTAAATAGTCGGCACGGCGATCGCCTGGAGAGATGCCGCCCTGAAAATTTAGCCCCGAGACTAGCTCAATCCCAAACGTTGATTCGCCCGTTGCTACCGATACGCCTTGATAGCGTGCCCTGAGCATCACACCCGGAAGAATGGTCGTGCCTACCGAGGCAATCAACCCAGACCCTTGAGACCCAACGCCATAGCCTAGTTGCGTTTCCCATCGCGGTGTGCCATCAAAATCACGTTCTTTAGACCGATAGCGCCAGCTCAGGGTAGCCAGGTTATGGTTGCCATTCTGATGGTTGGTGTCGTAGCCCAGCACAAACGAATGCCCAGTGTTAAAGTCGCTGTATGGCGCAAGATGAAAGCTGAATGCCGACTGTGAACCAACTTCGTTGCCCACGGAACTCAGCTCAAATCGCCCCAGGCGTTGAATCAGGTTCCAGCGCACGCGACGTTTGGTGTCATAGGTCACGCGGGCAAACGTAAAGGCATTGCGACCACTAAAACTGAGCTGAACCCCGGCTGAAGTAGCATCGCGGCTATCGGTACTGCCGAGTAAGGTGATGCCTTGAGCCACCTGCCAGTACACACCAAAGCGGCTGGAGAAGCGATCGCGGGTAAACTGGGCGCTGAAATTAGGCGATGGGTCGTAGCTAACCGCCGCATTAATATCCCACTGCGAATCACGAGTGCCACTGAGAACGGAAACGGCTGCTTTAAAGGGACTATTCTCGAGCTGCCAGAAGAGTTCGGCTAACCCCCTCAGCGATCGATCGTAAACCAGACCCGCGCCCAGTGTCAGGCTATTGGAAACACCCCAGCGTTGCGCCACGCCACCCCGAAAGTCACGGAAATCGCCAAAGAGACTTGCTTGACTCTGCCTGTCATACCCTCGATCGACCCCACCGGAAAGAATCAAAGCAGAAGCCCCAGCCGGAAGCTGACCGGGCAAGTTGGCAAACGTGGCATCGCGAATTTCTGGTTGGGCGGTCAATTGCCCTTTGGGATACAAGAAAACCTGGTAGTAGCCACCCAGGGCTGGGGTTTCCAATTTGACATTTTCAAACCGATACACACCCGAAGAATCAACCAGCGTTTCGGCAATGATGCGATCGCTAAAGCCCTTCACTAACCGGACTAATGTTCCTGGTTCTGCTCGTCCAGACACCGTTCGTCCTACCTGTGCTGCTTGCAGCCGTTGACGCGGATCGCTTTCGCCATAAAATTGCGGTGGTGGTGTGTAGCCCTGCCGCTGGATAATCGTAAAGCCCACATAGTCGTTGGCGCTGAGGCTCCGCCAAAAGGGTGCCTGGGTGCCCACAAAATAGTCAGTGGTATCGGTTTGACGCTGAAACAGCGCATCGGTGATCCGCCAACTGCTGGGGTCTAAGAGTTTCGTTTGGTCTGCTCGCAAAAACCAACTGCCGCCAAAGACGCTGCCCACGGCGGTTAAATTGCCCTGAGACGCAGTTGTAGACCCTGCGCCATTGACGCTAACCCGTTGTTCGATCGCCGTGAGTCCTACGCTGGGTGGTGCAATCCGAGGTAGCCCCTCAAGCAGTACTGGCGCATCGTCTATGGGTTGCCCTTGCTTTGGTGCGGTGAGCCAGGGCGCATCAAACTGAAGCGCATACTCATTCAGGTTAAATTCCACCTGCACACTCAGCAGTGATCGCACCTCTGCCACCGAAAATACAAGCCCTAATTGGGGATCCGTGTGGAGTTTGGCAGGATCAATGCGAACAGCAATACCAGGCGATCGCAGTTCTATTTGATTGTCAGGCAACACCTTCGTGCTCAACTTCAGCGCTTGCACTACAGCATCGTAGGGCAGCAACCATTTGTCCAAAGCAATTGCCTGCGATCCATTTTCCCGTCCCCGCACCGACACCCCAGCATTGACATTGCGCCTGCCAATATTGATGCCCACCGGAAATACTGTAAAGCCTTCTGGCACCTGAGCTATCGGAGATAGCCCCAGCGGTGCTTGCACTTCGGTATGGCTGGTGGGTGGAGTAGGTGATGTTAGAGCCTTTGCCACAGTGGGCATAGACTTAACCGGACTTGCTTTTTGGGAGCCAGACGACTCTGGAGACTGTGGAATCGTCTCAGGCTGCGGGCTAGGACGGGGTGTAACTGGCGTGTCTATCATTGGAGCATCCGTAACGGGAGCTTTGATGACTTGACGATCTGGAACCAGAAATTCTGTGGTTTGCAAATTAATGGACAACGGTTGTCCCAGCAGCTTTGCGTCTGATTCACCGTTCGGCGGTGTCGCTGCACTCATTGCCTCTGGCGATCGATCGGGTGCTGATGGCTTTAAGCCCATCGGCTTGTCATCAGTGGACTCAGGTGCCGCGGTCACGGCGATCGCTCGTAGAGACTGAGCATGACGCGCGTGATTAGGAGGTAGAGATCGGACGATCGGGGGCGCAGGCGGGGCAATCGCAGGAAACATAGGAGCGACCTGAGTTAAGATCGGCAGGCAAAATTAGCCCCCTCAGTTGTTCCAGGTGGCTCTTAAGCCTTAAGCACGTTAGTTAATCGGTGAATATGGTTGTGGGGTGTAGGGTGTGAGGTGTAGGGTGTGAACTCACAGCCCCGCTCCGTTACCATTCCCTACTTTGCAGGCAGGGTGAAAGCCACCGAAAACGGCACGGTTTGAGCGTTGTCTTCGCCCCAGAGCAACTGTCCAGTTAATTGATAATTGCCAGGGAGCAGGCGCGATTGATCGGTTTTGGCAATGGCTAGGGCTAAATTGCGATCGCCCTGAGCAATGATCGCGGTGGGTGCCAACTCACCATTGCTCACCACGTTGTCTCCTTGCTTCAACGACCAGCGCACCATTGGACGCACAGATGCGTTGCCTGTATTTTTAACCAATAGTTGAATATGTTTTTGATCCGGGTCAAAACTGGCGCGATCGACGGCTAAATTCGGTGCAGCATCGCCTTTACGGACGTAAACAGTCGTACCCACACGAGTAATGATGCCAACTCTGCGCCCAGTTCCATCCGTAGTAGTTTCGTTTAAGGCTTCTGTAAATACCACTGCCCGATATTCGCCATTAGGTAAATTAGGAGCCAGTTGAGCCAACATTCGCACGCGGCGGTTAGTTCTGGGTGGCACAATCAATTCGCGTGGTGAGAACTGCAAATAGGAACCTAAATAGGTGGCATCAGAGGGAGTAACTTGAAAGCCACGATCGCGACTGTAGGTAAATGGTTGTGTATACACTCTCGCCCGCAACGGCGTATCCCCAGAGTTGATGACATTAATCACCGCCTGCGCCTGTCCCCGGTTTGCCTGAGCCTCAATCACTAGAGGCGATGCGCCTAGATTTGCCCAGGCAGCACCATTGAATGCAAAAGTTGCTGGCAACACCCAAAGACCTAGTTGAATGGCTTTAAAGACCAGACGAGAGGCAGGTTTTTGAAGGTGGGGCAACATGGTGAGTAATCCTATGAACGGGGGGTAGAAAGGTGAAGGGGTAGAAAGGTGAAGGGGTAGAGAGGTGAAGGGGTAGAGAGGCGAAAGATTGTTTTTATCCTTCATCTTTTATCCTTTATCCTTTTCCTACCCCTGCTACCCCTCTATCTCATGCTTAGGGAACGACTGTCAGCGTGACAAACAGATCGTAGGTGCCGCTGGGGATTAAACCAACCGTTGTGGTTGTCATATCTACACTCAAATTGGTGACACCGGGAAGGGGCACGGGAAGGGGCACAGCGGGTGCAACGATGGCAACAATGTTGGCACCGGTGCCTGTAACAGCAACGGTTTTCACTGCGGTGGTATGGTTATAGCTGGCGGGTGCAATAGCTTGTTGGGGTGCAGATGCCGCAAGAGTTGCCAGAACGTTATTGCAGGTGAGTGTAGCTTTACCAGCGGTACCACCAGAGGTTGCGAGGCTGCTGAGGGTTGTGCCTGCCACATTCAATCCTAAGGTGCCATTCTGGATGTTGCTAAAGGTGCAGGATGAAGGCACAACAGCGTTAAAGTGAACGTCTGCTGTTTCTGCTTGAGCGGCGGAACTAAAAGCAAAGGTGCCGCCAAGAATCATGGCAGAGAGCAGTAGAATACGACGCATGATGACTTCCTCTAAGTTGATGAAAGGATTGTTTCTTTTGGGCACGTTCGGCGTTGGTGATGTACGCACGAATTGATTTTGAAGCTGAGACCACTTTCAGATGTATTTGCTGAGGCTTGACATCTGAGGACTTAGACTCATAGCAGCGGTAGGAAACACTTCAGCTTGGTGCTGTTCTTTCTAAACTACGCGCTTAATCAGCAGTTGTGAGGGGTAGATTTACGCGATTTGGCGCTTGTACTTTCCCTCTATTTCAGTGATTATTCCTAAAGGCATTTCTGATTGCTCTAAGCGAAACCGTCTTCCTGCGAGGGCTTTGGGATGATGATGTAGCCTTCAGCCAGATTTCCCAATAAAATGTTACGTTCCAACCCCCAATACCACCAGTGCGCGGCGACGTAGGCGCAGATGAGGCTATCGAGCTGATCTTCCAGCGCCTTGAGAGCCGCACCTTTGAGAGGCATTTCTGATGGTAGGACGTTGCTGATATCCAGTGCGGGTTCGAGAGAGGGAAGTCGATCGCACAGATAGTCCCGCAACCGAGCGAGTGCTATCCGTCGTTCTGCCAGTTTGCCCTTTTTGTATTTCAGAATTTGCTCTAGCCCAAAAAGATGCACGATCGCGGGATGGGGAAACACCTCAATTTGATGCCGACCGGATTGTTTAGGTTCAATATCAGGCGCATGGTGAAAGCCTTTTGCTTCCAGGCTGAGACCAAACGCAACAGTACGCGCTGCAAACGGCAAGCCCAAATTGGCAGGATAGGCACCCGCATGATAGCGACCAAAATGCTTGTGGGTGAGGCGATCGCACAGCCGCATCCCGGTCGCATTGGGAATCAGCGTCGGCGCATCGACCGCAATCACACCGGATTCATCGGGTGCAATGCAAGTATCGATCCAGGCAAGAATGTCGGCGGTGTCATCCTCTCGCCGCAAATCCACCAGTTCTAGCCTGCTATCCCACCAATCGAGGCAGCACAATCCGCTTGCTCCCGAACTCCAGCCCAGGTCGATGCCCAAAAATTTCATTTAGCAGTCTGTGCGAAAATAAGTGTAAGTGTGTGCTGCCCAAAAAACTCGTTGTGAGTTTAGCGGAACTGATTCAAGGCTCTTACGAGTATGGGACTGTAGCGATGCTGAGGCAATAAACTAAAATCAAGGCGCTAGGGGCTGTCATCAATTACGACTACACATCACTAACAGCAGGGGTTCCCGCCCCTAGCCTGGTGTGTTTGGACGGGCGCGATGATGCTGATACCGCAAGCTTTTAGAGCTAATTGATGACGCGCCCTAGGGAGTTCAGGTTTAGTGTTGTGAGAATCGAGGAAATCATCTGGTTAGACGCAATTGTAGAGAAGCTAGCTGTAAAACACCGTATTGAGCCTGATGAAGTAGAAGCGGTTTTGAGCAACAAACCCAAATTTCGTTTTGTGGAGAGGGGCGATCGCGAGGGAGAAGACGTATATCTTGCTTGACGTATATCTTGCTTTAGGACGAACGGATGCTGGACGTTACTTAGCAGTGTTGTTTATTTATAAACCCTCTGCTCAAGCTCTCATTTTAAGTGCAAGAGATATGGAAAAGAAGGAGAAGAAGCTATATGTCAGAAAGTAATGCTAAAACGTTACCTCAGTTTAATTCTAATGAAGAACGTGTAGAGTTTTTTGAGACTCACGATATGGGTGAATACGACAGTGCCTTACAAGAGGCATCCTTTGATGTTGACATTAAACGAAAGTATTACCTGGTTTCAGTGGATGGCTCTTTAATGAATCAGCTCTTAGCTCGACTTTAGCCAATCACGCAGCATAGCAGAGTAGGTCAGACCAAAGGTCTAGCAATTCTGAAGGAATTTTTTGAGCTGTAGGGGTTTCAACCGACCATTCAAAAAATCTGGCAGCCCACA
>JAESFW010000219.1_pt1 | contig 70025 bp, 71 predicted proteins | sample 9269481 | NCBI WGS metagenome assembly JAESFW01 (sample SAMN14515350, study PRJNA621654) | algae metagenome | isolation source: Lyngbya sp. HA4199-MV5 and co-occurring heterotrophs from soil with... | place: USA: Ahupuaa O Kahana State Park, Hawaii | collected 2009-07-21 | reverse complement strand
TCTTCCTGCCGGGCAAGGCGCCGGCCGAGCTGGTACAAAAGGCCAACGCCGCCATCCGCACGGCGCTGGCGGACAAGGACGTGATCGCCGGGCTGGCCGCCATGGGGCTGGAGGCGCGCTCGTCCACACCGGCCGAGCTGGCGGCGCTGCTCAAGGCCGATGGCGAGCGCTGGGGCCCCATCGTCAAAGCCATCGGCTTTACGGCCGAGTCGTAAGCCGCTGAATGCCGTGGTGCACCGGCAGGTTCATTGCGGCAGCTGCAACAGCACCAGGGCCGCGCTGAGCTCGGCCTTGCGCTGCGCCGCCTCTTCCTGGCGTATGGGGGCGTTGGCGCGCTGGTGCGGCTCGCGCGCATTGGGGCGGCGGCCCTTCATCTCGCTGCCCAGCGCAATGCGCTCGTTGATGAACTCGCCATAGCCGATCTGGCCCACGTACAGCCGTGACAGCAGCACGGTGGTGCGGGAGTTTTCTTCCTCCACGAGGTCGGCATACGCGGGTGGCGCGTTGCGCAGGCGGAACTCCGCCCCCGCGTTCACGCAGTCCTTGCGCAGGCCGGCCCAGGCCTGGATGGCCCGCCTTTCATCGGGTGTGGGCGTTGCCATGCTGGTGCGCAGGGCGGGGGGCGCGGCTTCGGCGTCGGCAACACTGGCCAGCCGGGGCTTGAGCACCGAGAGTGCGGCATGCTTGTCGAGCCCGACCAGGCAGGCGGCCGTGGGGTCTTCCGCCGCCGTGCGCTGTACCGGTGCCGGCCCGGTGCCGCTGCAGCCTGCGACGGCAAGGCACGCCATGGCAAAACAAAGCGCTTTCATTTTCTTGCCTTTCTTTCCAACGGTCGATGCTTCACTCTACCCAAACGGTGGTCCGAAATGGAGGGGGTGAAACGGGGTCGCGCTGTCCTCCTACAGCCCCTGGAGCCACCCGAGGGGCGGCGCCTGCTGCGGTGGGCGTGGACGATGGGGTCGCCTCCTACAAGAGGTGTCGCGACCCTTCTGGACTGATCAGAACAGCACCTGCACCCGCCGCTAGGGTCCGCCCGAAGTCCTGCGCCATGCTCCTGGCCTCTCTCTGGTCACGCCGGCCGGAATGCTTCGGCTGCGGCGGCTGTGTTGAGGGCTTCTCTCAGCCGCTTGATCTTTCCGCCTTCCGCGATGAGCAGGCCTGCATAGGTCTGCCGGTATGGCCGTCCGGACGCAGCGACCTTGGCGTCCACCGCGTATTCGGCAAACGCCCTCTCCGGCGTTTCGATCCAGAACTGAATGTCGCCAAAGCCAAAGTCCGGCACCTTCGCCAGCAGGCCTGCAATGAGCCGGCCGATGGCGTCGCGCCCTTCGGCACGGACCTGGATCCAGGGCAGCTCGAGCACGCCGTCTTCGGCAAACAGGCTGGCGGCGGCCTCGGGCGTGCGTATGGCGCCCAGGTAGGCGCGCAGCAGTTCCGGGGCGGTTGGCAGGGTGGGCTCCTGGTTCATGGCGCCCTCACACCTGGGCCTGGCCGCCATCGGCGAACAGCTCGATGCCGTTGACGAAGGCCGAGTCGTCGCTGGCGAGGAACACGGCGGCCTTGGCGATGTCTTCCGGCTGGCCCATGCGGCCGAGCGGCACCTGGGTGGTCAGGTAGTCGAGCAGGCCTTGCTGCTGTGCGGCGTCCGGGCCTGCGAGTTCCACGAGACCCGGTGTGTGGATGGGGCCGGGCGACAAGGTGTTGATGCGGATGGCGCGGCCTTGAAGGTCCAGGATCCAGCTGCGCGCCAGGTTGCGTACGGCCGCCTTCGTGGCGCTGTAGATGCTGAAGTTGGCGGTACCCAGCACGCTGGTCGTCGAGCCCGCCAGGATGACGGAGGCGCCGGCCGTGGCCGCGTCGAGCAGGGGCAGCGCCTTCTGCACCGTGAACACCACGCCCTTGACGTTGCGGTCGAAGGTGTCGTCGAAATGCGCCTCGGTGATGCTGCCCAGCGGGAGCATGCTGCCGCCGCCCGCGTTGGCATAGAGGACATCCAGGCGGCCGTGCTCGGTTCGCACCAGGTCATAGAGCCGATCCAGGTCCGCCAGCTTCGTGGAATCGGCTTGCACGCCGCGGGCCTGGGGACCTATGGCGGCCACGGCCGCATCGAGTTCGGCTTTGCGGCGCCCCGTGATGTAGACCGTCGCGCCTTCGGCGGCAAAGGCCTTGGCGGCGGCCAAACCGATGCCGGTGGTTGCACCGGTGACAACAGCCACCTTGCCTGCGAGTTTCTGGGCCATGAGATTTCTCCGTGATGGGTTGGTAGAAGCCTCAAGCGTAAATAGTTCGTTTGGTGGAATAAATGGTGAAATCGCTTCAATACAATTCATAGTGGTGAATAATCGAAGCCATGGACCAGCTGCTTGCCCTCAAGGTATTCGTGCGGATCGCCGAAAACGGTGGCTTCTCGCGCGCCGCCGATTCGATGAACATTCCCCGTCCCAGCGTGACCAAGCTCGTGCAGGATCTGGAGCAGCACCTCGGTACCCGGCTGCTGCAGCGCACGACCCGAAGGGTCAGCATGACGGCCGATGGCGTGGCCTATTACGAGCGCGCGAAGAAGCTGATTGCCGAGCTGGAGGACATGGACCAGTTGGCCAGGGGCGCAAGTTCCCAACTGCGGGGGCGCTTGCGGGTGGACGTGGGCTCCGTGCTGGCCAACCGCATCCTGATTCCTGCGCTGGCGCAGTTCCGGGCGCGGTATCCGGACCTGCAGCTGGAACTGGGCGTGAGCGACCGCCCGGCGGACTTGATCAGCGAGGGTGTGGACTGCGTGGTCCGCGGCGGGGACCTGCCCGACTCCACCCTGGTGGCGCGGCGCCTGGCCGATCTGGCCTGGGTGACCTGTGCCTCGAAGGAATACCTGGCGGCGCACGGAGAGCCCCGGCATCCCGATGACCTGCTGCTTCTGCACCCAGGCAGCGGGCGCCCGGTGCATACGCTGGCGGGCTATTTCTCGTCCCTGAGCGGCCGCGCCTTCCCCCTGGAATTCCACCAGGGTAGCGAACGCTTGCTCGTCAAGGCGGGCGAAGCCGCCTCCGTCAACGAAAGCACGGCCCATCTCAACGTGCTGGTGCATGGGCTGGGCATCGGCCAGACCTTTCGCTTTGCCGCAGCCCCTTATTTGTCCGATGGAACGCTCACGGAGGTGCTGACCGATTGGTCCCGCCCCGCCCACACCATCCGTCTCGTCTACCCCAGCAGCCGGCAACTGAGCGCAAAGATCCGCGCGTTCTCAGATTGGGCGGCGGATGTGTTCACGCGTTACGACGATGGCCCCTCGGGCGGTGCAAGGTGATCGCGCAAAAACGAAAGCGGCCTGCGGGCCGCTTGCTGGGTGCCGCGTAGCGGCCCTCAGATCTTGTCGATGGCCTTCTTCACGGCCTCCTTGGCGTCGCCCACCTTGGCCTGGGTCTTGCCCACCGCCTGGTCGGCCAGGCCCTCGCCCTGCAGCTTGGGGCTGTCCACGAGCTTGCCCGCGGCTTCCTTCACCTGGCCCTTGATGTCAGTCGCACGTCCTGCGATTTGGTCCTTGTTCATGGTTCGCTCTCCTTGGTTAGCACCGCCAAACATGCGGCACCCCGAGAATGGGCCCACCGCGGGCGCCTGGCTGTCGGAGAGCGGCCCATCCGCGCGTCGGGCAGGGCTGCGCTGTACCTTCAACCGGGGAGGGCGGCGGCGCTGGTGTCCACGGCCCGCAGGGCCGCGTGGATGCGCGCGGTGATGTCCGCATCCGGCACCATGGGCCGCAGCGCCGGCACATGCGCGCGCCCGATGTTGCCGATGGGCAGGCGCTGCAGCAAATGCCCAAGCGGTACCAGGGCCAGGCGCAGCAGCTGGCCTGCCACTTCGCGCCCGTCGCGCAGTTGCAGCGCGTAGTGCAGCATGGCGGTGTGCGAGCGCCAGTGCAGGCCCAGCGTGGTCTGGCCCAGCACGTGGGCGGCCTCCAGCCAGGGCCAGCGCGCGGCCGGTGGCTCGCCTACGCTGGCCTCGAAGCGCGCCAGCAGGTGCGCGAACGCCTGGGGCTGCAGCATGGGTGCGGGTGGGGCGGGCAGCAGGGCGCTCATGCCACAGCCCCTGCGCGCTCGCGTGCCCATTGCACCCAGCGCCGCTGCCGGTGGCGGTAGAACACCCAGGCAAAGGCCGCGCTGAGCGGGGTCATCAGCCAGGGCAGGTAGCGCGCCCGCACGAAGACCTCGTCGGTGTAGCAGGTGCGCTCGGGCATGCCCGGCGTGCCGGGCAGGCTGTGCACGGTGATGCGGTGGTCCCACACGCGCATGAGCTGGCCCGTGCCGTTGTCGCGCAGCAGCGGCCAGGCGCCCGGGATGTCGGGCGCGTGCACGCTGATGCGCGCGGTCTGCCGGCCCATGGGCAGCAGGCCGAAGAGGGCAAAGCGCAGCTCGGTGTCGCCGATCGGCCAATGTGCGGGCCAGGCGCCCTGCACCGTGCCAAAACGCAGCAGCGGCGCCGTGATGTGGCGAAACAGCGCCGTGGTCTGCAACTGGGCGGCCACCCATGCGGCCGGGGCGGGCAGGGTGGTGGTCAGGCAGATGCGCAGGCTGCCGGGCGGGCGCGGCAGGGTGGATGCGGGTGGGCCCATCTCGCTGGTGCCCAGGGCGGCGGCCACCGCGGCTTGCGGGTCGGTAGGGTGGTGGTGGTTCATGCGTCTGCCTGGTAGTTGGATGGCGTGGGGCTGCCTTCGGGCCGCAGCATGCGCAGGCCGTTGGCCACCACGAGCAGGCTGGCGCCCATGTCGGCGAACACCGCCATCCACATGGTGGCCTGGCCCGCCAGCGCCAGGCCGAAGAACACGGCCTTGATGCCCAGCGCCAGCGTGATGTTCTGCACCAGCACGCGGTGCGTGCGGCGCGACAGGCGCACCGTCTCGGCCACGCGGCGCAGGTCGTCGTTCATGATCACCACGTCGGCCGTTTCCATGGCCACGTCGGTGCCTGCCGCGCCCATGGCAAAGCCGATGTCGGCCTTGGCCAGGGCCGGGGCATCGTTGATGCCGTCGCCCGCCATCGCGGTCATGCCGTGCTGTTGCTGCAGGGCGGCGATGGCGGCCAGCTTGTGCTCGGGCAGCAGGCCGGCCTGCACCTGGTCGATGCCGGCCTCTTTGGCGGCGGCCTGGGCAGCGGCGGCATGGTCGCCGGTCAGCATCACGGGCACCACGCCCAGGGCCTTGAGGTCGGCCACGGCCTGCACAGCCTGCGGGCGCAGGGTGTCGGCCACAGCGAACAGGGCGCGCACGGCATCGGCGTCGGCCAGCAGCGTGACGCTGCGGCCCTGCGCTTCATGCGCTGCGGCGGCGGCCTCGACCGCGTCGGTCCACAGGTTGCGCTCCTGCATCAGGCGGCGGTTGCCCAGTTGCCAGGTGGTGCCGGCAATGCGGCCCTGCACGCCGCGCCCAGCCAGGGCGGTGAAGTCCTCCACCGCAGGCAGGTCGGCGCCAGCGCCGTCCCCCAGCCCGGCCGCGATGGCCTTCGATACCGGGTGGTCCGAGCGGCCTGCCAGCGCACGCGCCACATCGGTGGCGGCATCCTCGCCCAACTGCGCCTGGCCCACCAGCACGGGTTTGCCCGCGGTGATGGTGCCGGTCTTGTCGAAGGCCACGGCGCGCAGGCCGCGCGCCTGCTCCAGCCAGGCCCCGCCCTTGACCAGAATGCCGCGCCGCGCCGCCGCGGCCAGCCCACTGACCACGGTGACGGGCGTGGAGATCACCAGCGCGCAGGGGCAGGCGATCACCAGCAGCACCAGCGCACGGTAGATGGCATCGAGCCAGGCCCAGCCCAGCACCAGCGGCGCGCCCACGGCCACCACCACGGCCAGCACGAACACGGCGGGGGTGTAGACGGCCGCAAAGCGGTCCACAAAGCGCTGCGTGGGCGCGCGGCTGGCCTGGGCTTCTTCCACCGCGCGGATGATGCGGTCCAGCGTGGTGTGGCCGGCCGCTGCGGTCACCTGCATGGTCAGTTCGGCCTGGGCGTTCAGCGTGCCGGCATAGAGCTTGTCGCCGGGCACCTTGTCCACGGCCAGGCTTTCGCCGGTGACGCTGGATTCGTCCACCGCGCTGCGCCCGGTGGCCACCGTGCCATCCAGCGGCACCCGGCCGCCCGGGCGCACGCGCACCGTGGCGCCCACGGCCACCTCGGCGGCGGGCAGGGTCTGCCACTGGCCGCCGGGCTGCTGCACCTCGGCCTGGTCCGGGCTCAGGGCCAGCAGCGCGCCAATGGCGTTGCGCGCCCGGCCCACGGCCCCTTCCTCGATGCGCTCGGCCAGGGCGTACAGGGCCATCACCATGGCCGCCTCGGGCCACTGGCCGATGGCGAAGGCCCCGGTGACGGCCACGGCCATCAGCGTGTTGATGCCCAACTGCCCGCGCAGCAGCGATTTCAGGCCCGCCTTGTAGATGCCCAGGCCTGCCAGCAGGATGGCCACCGCCGCCAGCGCCATGCCGCCGTAGTGCCACACGGGCGTGTCGGGTCCCAGCAGATGGGCCAGCTCGGCCGCCAAGGCCGCTGCCAGCGAGGCGCCGATGCGGCCCCAGCCGGGCAGGGCGCTGTGGTCGTGGCCTTCATGGCCGTCTTTGGTGCTGTGGCCATGGCCATCGTGGTCCTGGTGGTCGTGGCCCTCGGCACCATGTGCGTGCGCATGCGGTGTGGCCGCTGCCTTGGCAGATGGCGCATCGGCCGAGCAACTGCTGCCGGGGGCGCAGCAGGAGACATTGATCTGCGGCGCGCGGCGCGCACCCGGTGACGCCTTGGGCATGGGCAGGGCCACCGCCACGGGGGTGGATGGCGCGGGTGGGCCTTGCGGATGGGGGCTTCGGCTCGACTCGGTTGTCATGGTCTTTTCCTTTGCGGGGGCGGGTTGCGATCCGCCATGCCATGATTGGAATCCTTGAAGTCACTTGAAGGTCAAGCGCATGCCAACAGACGCAGCCAGGTTTCGCATCGGCGAGGCCGCCCAGCGCTCCGGGGTCTCCACCGCCAACATCCGCTACTACGAGAAGGAAGCCCTGCTCGCGGCCGGCCCGCGCAGCGAAAGCAGCTACCGCCTGTACAGCGATGCCGACATCCACCAGCTGCGCTTCATCCGCCTGTGCCGCGCCATGGACATGTCGCTCGACGAGGTGCGCACCCTGCTGGCGCTGGACCGCGACAGTGCCGCCGCCGACCACACGGCCTGCGACACGCTGGACGAGCACCTGAGCCACGTGCGCATCCGCCTGCAGGAATTGAAGACCCTGGAGCGCGACCTCATTGCCCTGCGCCGGCGCTGCGATGGCACCGATGGGCATTGCCATGTGATCGAGGCGCTGCATGAGCGGGCCGATGCCGAGCCTGTGGCGCCGCCGGGGCCGGCGCCGGTTAAGCGGCATGTGTGAAGAGACGGCGGGGGGCTGAATCAGCGCGCGGTCGCCCGTGAAACCGGCTTGGCGTGCGCTCGCAAGTGCTTACAGAGCCTGTTCAGGTCACTTTTCGGGTCAGGCTTGCCACGCGACAGGACCCGCTCGGTTTGCGCCACCATCTCCTCGAAGCGCGGATTGGATGCAAGGTACGCCAGGATCAGCCGCGAGTAGCCGGTGTCGCCATCGAAATGGCACTCCCTGGCCTCTCCCACCGCGCTGCCTGGGGCCGGCGGGCCGTTGACCAGCGCATCCAGCGCCACCAGGTCGTGCAGCCGGGCCAGCCATGGCGAGAACGCGCTCTGGATTTGTGATCGGCATGCGGCCACTTCGGCGGGGGTTGTGAGCGCGCTGTCCCCATCCAGGGTGCCGGACCAGCGCAGCACCGCCGTCTGCGTGGCGTGCAGCTGCGGCACCGCCTGGTGCATCAGTCCGTCCACATACCGGTTGCACACTTCGGCGCACACGTCGAAGTACATGACCCCTATTGCCGGCGTCGTCGAGTGGCGCAGGTACACCTTGATCCCGGTGGTCTTGGTGAAAAGACCGGGGCGGCTGGCGTCCTCCTGTACATAGCCTGCGGCCTGCAGCACCTCCGCTCCAGCGCGCACGAGCTCGCCCAGCGAGGCATCGATGTCCGCGAATTTCCGGTCGAGCCGGGTGAAGGAGAGCGCAGGCTCGCCGGGTCGGCCACCGTGCCGAAAACCGCATACTTCTTCAGCGAGGGCGGCAGGAACGCCGAAGACGGCATCGTGACCGTGCTGCGAACGCGATTGCAGCGCCGATTGCAGCAACGGCTTCACCACCTTGGGCGCAACGCCTTCGATATGGAGGTGATCGCCGCCTTCCGCAAGTACATGGGAGACCCTCCAGACCATTGCCCCATCGCGGCAAAGAAAAGCCATCGAGGCGTTGGTGTTCTCGTCCTCGGCGCAGCCGATGACGATACAGTTCAGTGACAACACCTTCATCAGCATCGGATCGATCACTGGATGAAAGAACTCGTCAAACACGATGACGTAGGTGCCGTTCTCCAGGTGTGCGCCCGCCATGGGCACGGTACCCGGCTGTACAGGCTGTGCACTGTCTGTCAAACCCAGCTCGGCAAGAACCTCCGCGCCGGCCTTGGCTGCCACGCTGATCCAAGAAACTCGGTAACCCATCGCCACTCCCAGGCATCGATGCTGTAGATGCGGCGAGTTTGCCCTCTTTTATTCAGTGCCGGATCAATGGCCGCCGAACACGTCGACAGGCGGCGGGGACACATGCTGCCGCAGTTGGCCGTCGGCAACCTCCAGCGCCTCGGGGTAGCTGGCCCAGGGCCCGTGCACGGTGAGCACCGGGGCACCGTCTTCGTCGAAGATGAAGATGCTGTGGGGCACCGGGGCGCGCTGGCGCAGCGTGACGGGCCGCACCATGTAGACGGCACCATGGAGTTCGATATTGGGAGGCCAAGGTGTGGTGTGCATGCGGTTGCCTGTGACAAATGTTTTCAGCTGCGCCCATGCTATGCCCGCAAGCGCCGTTTGGAGGATGACCCGCCACGCCAAGTGTGATGTCCTGCACGCTAGCGGCCGGAATCGCAGGGGCACTGCAAGTCGGGCGCGTGCAGGCCATTGGTCGCGCCCACCTTAAAAAATGCTGGCCTCGCCCTTGTCGAAGGCAGCCTTCCACTGCCGGTAGCCCTGCAGTTCCGACTCGGTGACTGGTGAGTTGCCCACCAGCACCTGCCCGGCTGCCGCGCCGGGCGAGCGGTTGGGGACGTGCCCGATCTGGACCTTCCAGCGCCCTGTCCTTGCGGCGTGGCGGGCTTCGTCGAGGGACTTGAATTGCGTTTCGCCAAAGGCGCAGCTCACGACCAGCAGGTGGTCATCTTCCGTGGCAACGAAGGGCTTGCCCTGGATGTGGATGGTTGCGCCTTTCTTCACGTCCACGCGGTCTACCTTGAGAACCTTGTTGACGGCATAGGTGCCGTCACCCCGGCTGCTCGCCAGCAGGTCACCCTCCTTGAAGACGAATTGCTTGTACTCGGGCGGGAAGTAGTTGCCGGCGTACGAGGTGGTCATTTGGAGGATGAAGAGGAGAAGGGCAGCGAGGCGTGGCATGGGGCCTATTGTTCACGTTCATGGAGTGAGCCCCGCAAACCTGGGCAACAGCGGCCCGCGCGCCCAATCTGCACCCTGGCTCTACGCCACCGTCCAATCCCCATCGGCCACCGCAGGTACCCCGATCAGCCGGACCAGGCTGTCTTGGCTGCCCAGCGCCGCTGTGGCGTCGTTCACCAGGAGGTAGGTGTCGGCGCCATACCGGAAGGCAATGGCCTTGTTTGCGCCCGCCGTGCTGGCGGCCAGGGTGGCGGCGTCCAGCAGCGAGGCGGAGGCGGCGATGCTGGCCAGTTGCGCAGTGCTGGGTGCGGCCTTGGCGGTGGGCGTGGCGGCGGCCAGGCGCAACTGGTCGATGCCGCTTGCGAAATCGGTCACCTCGATGGTCGAGCGGGCCAATTGGGCAGAACTGCCGAGGCCCAGGGCCCACGACCCGGGGCCGGCCAGGCCGGTGAGGGTGAGCACGTCGGTGCCCGCGCCCAAGGTGATGCTGTGGGCGTTGCGGGCGCCGATGGTGACGGTGTCTGCCCCGTCGCCCGCATCGATGGCCGCGCGCCCGCCGGAGGTGTCGTTCACCGTGATCCGGTCTGCTGCAATGCCGCCGATGATGCCGATGGGCGTGGCGCCCGTGGTGGCGAACGTGAGGTCCAGCGGCGCCTGGAGGTAGGCAGCATGGATCACTTCCACATGGGCGCCGGTGATGGTGGTGGTGAGGGCCTGTTCTCCGTAGAGCCTGATCTCCTCGGCCGCGCCCGCGGTGATCTTTGCGCTGTTGGCCGTGGTGGTGGCCACGCTGCCGGGCATGCTGGCGATGCGCAGGGTGATCGCATTGGGCACGATGATCTCGTCCGTCCCGGTCGCATCGAACAGCGCGAGCTTGACCGGTTCATTCCTGTCGGAAGAGGGCTTGAAGAGCACCGTCAGCGCCGTGCCGACCAGTGAGTTCTGGATGCCTACCAGCGTCGTGCTGTCCACGCCGGTGAATGTGACGTTACCACCCGGGGCCGCGTCGAGCCACAGTATCCTGGTCTCGTGCGACTTCTCGGCACCGAACTGCGCCCCCGTGCCTGCGGTGATGTAGACGTAGTCCATGCGGTACAAGGTGGGCGCTACTACCTCGCCGGCCGCCAGCGTGGCCTTGAGGATGTTGCCCTTCTCTCCCCGGCCGCCGGCCCGGATGACGTCTGTCGAGTCCAACTGGCCGGGCGTCTTGGCCAGGAAAACGTCGTCGTACGGGGTGCCTGCCAGTGTGTCGGCGCCGCTGGTCAACTCCAGCGTGACTCCCGGGCCGCTGGAGAGGCTGTCAAATGTGAAACCGCCGCTATTGGCAGGGTTGGTGGAGTACGCATGCGCCGCCTCGATCTTGTCGTTCCAGCGCACTGCCGCAGCCGCGTAGATGGCCAGGTCGCCCGTGGCGCCCTCCAGGCCCGAAAGGATTTGCCCCAGCTGCAGCGCGACGATGCCCAGATTGGTCTTGCCCACCGCGGTCAGGTAATTCGCCAGTTCGTTTTGCAAGGCGGGGTTGGGCAACAGGCCCATCTTCTCCAGCAGCATGGTCGACAGATAGGCTTCGGGCCAGGGGGAATCGCCATAGCCCTTGCCGAACTCCCGTGCCACCGCCTCGGGCCCCTTCGCTTCGACCGCGGCCACGTGGTAACCATACGAATGCGGCCCATACCACAGCGGCTGCTCCAAGAGCAAACGGCTCAGCATGCTGACGGTGGCGTGTGCGCCGGTTATCTGCAAAGGCATCTTCAACCTCCCGGGGTCATTCTTGTGGTGCGCAAAGGCTATCGCATCCGCCTGGCTTTGGAGTGTGTTGGCCGTCCCCCACGTAGCAACTGTTTGCTACAGGGATGGGCCAGGCGGCAGGAGATTGTGTGGGCATGGATATCCGGAACGGCCCGCCTCTCGCCGACCGCTGGCGCGCCAAGACCCCAGCCCTCACACCATCGGAAACGCCCCAGGCCCTCTCTCCACCGTCACATCCCTGGCGCGCAATTCCGCCTGGCATTCCGAGCAGGTGGTGACGGGGTCGAACAGGTGGCCGCAGCCGGTGTGCCGGTGCAGAAGGGGGCGGCCGGCCTTGCCGGCCATGTGCACATCGCCCCAGTGCACGATGGCCATGATGACGGGGTGCAGGTCCAGGCCCTTGGGGGTCAGGCGGTATTCATACCGGGCGGGCGATTCCTGGTAGGCCGCCTTGCGCAGCACGCCGGCCTCCACCAGCTTGGCCAGGCGGTCTGCCAGCATGGGGCGCGAGATGCCCAGTCGCTGCTGGAACTCATCGAACCGGCGCACGCCGAGAAAGCAGTCGCGCAGCACCAGCAGGGTCCAGCGGTCGCCGATCACCGAGACGGTGCGGGCCACCGAGCATGCTTCCTGTTCCAGGTCGTTCCACTTCATGTCCGCAACTCTACCCTTGACGAGTTCAATTTTCAAACTTATCGTGCAGTCAGTTCAAAAATAAAACCTACAAGGAGCAGGCGCAATGCCGGCTCCCATCCTTTTGCAACCTGAGGAGACCCCATGGCAGACGGCAAGAAGAAGGCAATATTGGTCATCGGCGCAGGCGACGCCACGGGCGGCGCCATTGCCCAGCGCTTCGCGCGCGAGGGCTATATCGCCTGCGTGACCCGGCGCAGCGCGGACAAGCTGCAGCCCCTGGTGGACCAGATCCGCGCCGCGGGCGGCGAGGCGCACGGCTTTGGCTCGGACGCGCGCAAGGAGGAAGAGATGGTGGCGCTGATCGCCAGGATCGAGGCGGAGATCGCGCCCATCGAAGTCGCGGTGTTCAACATCGGGGCCAATGTGCGCTTCGGCATCACCGAGACCACCTCGCGCGTGTACTTCAAGGTGTGGGAGATGGCCTGCTTTGCCGGCTTCCTCATGGGGCGCGAGGCGGCCAAGGTGATGCTGCCGCGCGGGCGGGGCACCATTCTCTTCACGGGGGCCACGGCCAGCCTGCGCGGCCGTGAGGGGTTTGCGGCGTTTGCGGGCGCCAAGCACGCACTGCGCGCACTGGCCCAGAGCATGGCGCGGGAGCTGTGGCCCCAGGGCATCCATGTCGCCCACCCCGTGATCGACGGTGCGATCGATACCGAGTTCATCCGCAGCAACTTCCCCGAGCGCTACGCCACCAAGGAGCAGGGCGGCATCGTCAGCCCCGAGAGCATTGCCGAGGTGTACTGGCAGTTGCACAAGCAGCCCCGCGACGCCTGGACCCACGAGACGGAGATTCGCCCGTGGATGGAGACCTGGTGACCGCCCCTATCACTAAAACAACCCAAGGAGACAAGAACCATGAGCGATGTGACCGTGCAATTCCTGTTCGACTTCGGCAGCCCGAATGCCTACCTCAGCCACAAGGTGCTGCCCGGCATCGAGGCCCGTACGGGCGTGCGATTCGAGTACGTGCCCGTGCTGCTGGGGGGGCTGTTCAAGCTGGCGAACAACCGCTCGCCGGCCGAGAGCAATGCCGGCATCCCCACCAAGCGGGCGTATGAGCAACGCGAGATGGACCGCTTCGTGCACAAGCATGGCCTCTCGAAGTTTGCGCACAACCCGCACTTTCCGGTGAACACCTTGGCGCTCATGCGCGGTGCGGTCGCCGCGCGCAGGCTGGGCTGCTTCGAGCCGTATGTCGATGCCGTCTACGCCAGCATGTGGGAGCGCGGCCAGAAGATGGACGACCCGCAGGTGATCGCCGCCGAGCTGCACGCGGCCGGGCTCGACCCCGCAGCGCTGCTGGCCACCAGCCAGGAGCCCGAGGTGAAGAACGCCCTGTTGCTCAGCACCCAGGACGCCTTTGCCCGCGGCGCCTTCGGCTCGCCCATCTTCTTCGTAGGGGACGAGATGTTCTTCGGCAAGGACCGGCTGCGCGAGGTGGAGGAGGAGATCGTGCGGGCACGGGGCTAGTCTTACTGTCCCGCAAATAAGTGCGCGTAAGCTGCTTCGGGTTCAAAGCGGTTTTTTTGTGACCTCCGCGTACAGGGTCGGCTCCGCCTGGAGGGTCCTTGGCCAAAACACCGCTCAGCCGGGCCGGTGGGGCGAGGCATAGGGCTTCTTCCACCGAAAGCACTGCAGGTCCCCGGCCATGTGGGTGTAGACCACCCAGTGGTCGCCCAGCTCGATGCCGCTGGCCATCGTGCCTGCGGAGGCTTGCCAGATCTCCTGGCCGGTGAACTTGTCCCAGGCCTTGGGGCGGTAGTCTTCCATGCCCAGCAGCAGGTCGCCCTCGGTGTTGGTGACGGTGATCTCGCGCCGGGTGTGCACCACCCAGGCAGCCTGCATGTCGCCCGCTTCGGAGACGGTGACATACATCATGAACGATCGCGAACTGGCGTTGGAGATGACGAAGCCATCGTGCGCCGCGCTGATCTGGTAGGCGTAGGCGTTGCCGGTGAGGTGCTCGCTGGCCAGCAGGGCCTGGAAGGCCGGCTGCTCCACATAATTGAACTGGCCCACCAGGGCACTCGACTCCAGGTCGATGAGCAGCACCGAATTGCCGGCCAGCACGAACAGCCGGTTGCCATGCCGGTCCACGTGCTTCTTGAGGCGCCATTCGCCAATGCGGTAGGGCGCCAGGTCCAACTCCAGCAGCAGGGTGTTGGTCTTAAGGGAGTAGACGGTGAACACATCGCGCGCAGTGCCGAAGCCGTAGAAATAGTGGTCGGTGAACGGCAGGTAAAAGTCTATGTCCAGCGGCAGGTGGGCCACCACCTGGTAGTCCCGCACCACGTCCACGCCCTTGCTGCGGTCGTCAATATCCACCGGCCGGTACACCGCCCCACCGTAGGTGAAGACGAAGCTGGCCTCGGACCACTCGGGATTGGCGCGCGCCACGAATTCGCTGTACAGCACCTCGTTGGTCGCCAGGTCCAGGATTTCGGGACGCTCGCCCGACATGTAGAGCCGGTTGTTCGCATGGAAGTGGGCGCGGAACGACGTCCTGGCCTTCAGCGCATAGAGCTGCGGAACCTCGCTCTCCTTGCCGTCGAATTCGTTGAGCTTGAACTCACGCAGGAAATTCGAGCCCTCACCTTCGGACTTCGTCGTGTACAGCACATACAGCGAATCATTGCGCATGGTGGCAGAGACATATGCGCCATCTCCCAGCACCAGCCGGTGTACTGCTTTCTTGATCGGCAACCCAACGCTCAATGCAATCCCCCCGTGTGTTTTTGTGCAAGTATGCCCTGAACGTGGAGAGCTGCGCGGGGTCGAAGAGGGGGCGCTGCCGGTGTGCCGGTACAGCAGCGCTCAGGCGACACTCGTGGCAAGTTCCGCTCGGTCTATTCCGGCTGAATCCCCGCTTCTTTGACCACCTTGCCCCACTTGGCCAGGTCCGACTTGATCAGCGCCGCATACTCCTGCGGCGTTCCGCCCTGGATCTCGATGCCCGCGGCTTCGAGCTTGGTGCGCACATCGGGCAGCTTCAGTGCCGCATTGATCTCGGTGTTCAGGCGGGCGACGATGGCCTTGGGCGTACCGGCCGGGGCCAGGAAGCCGCCGTTGGTGTTGGCGTCGTAGCCCTTGAGGCCTTGTTCCTCGGCCGTGGGCACGTCGGGCAGGGCGGCGGTGCGCTTGCGGGTGGAGACCGCGATGGCGCGCACATTGCCGCCCTTGACCTGGGCCTGGATGGCGCTGATGGTGTCGATGTACAGGGCGGTGCGGCCGGCCAGCAGGTCCGGGTGCGCGGCCGACGAGCCCTTGTAGGGCACCAGCAGCATCTGCGTGCCGCTGGCCATGCGGAACATCTCGGCCGCCATCTCCTGCGCGCTGCCGCGGCCCGAGGTGGCGATCTTGGCCTGGTCGGGGTTGGCCTTCATCCAGGCGATGAATTCGGGCAGGGTCTTGGCGGGGATCTGCGGGTACATGGCGAAGACCAGCGGCACCTCGTGCGTGTAGACGATGGGCTCGAAGCTCTTTTCCGGGTCCCAGCCCAGGTTCTTGAACAAATACTTGTTGATGTTGTGGCTGCCGCCCACGATGCCGATGGTGTAGCCGTCGGGCGGTGCCTTGGCCAGCACGTCGGTGCCCAGGTTGTTGGAGGCGCCGGGGCGGTTGTCCACCACCACCGCCTGGCCCAGCGCAGCGGCCAGCTTGTCACCCACCACGCGGGCAATGGTGTCGATGGCGCCGCCCGGCGGCGCGGGCACGATGATCTTGATGGCGCGCGTGGGGTAGGCGGCCTGGGCCGTGGCCAGCAGCGGCGCGGCGGCCAGCGATGCGATGGCGGCCGCGCGGGCCAGCCGGGTGAGCAGGGATGGTGTGTGCATGGTGTCTTGTCTCCGTTGGTCGTTGTTGGTCGATGGTGTCAATGGGCCATCAGCCCCGGCCCACATAGGGCATGGCGCTGGCCATGACGGTCATGGTGAGCACGTTGGCGGAGAGCGGCAAGGCCGCGATGTGGCGCACCGCATCGGCCACATGGGCGGCATCCATCATGGGTTCGGGCGCCACCGTGCCGTTGGCCTGCAGCACGCCGCGGGTCATGCGCTCCGAGAGTTCGGTGAGCGCATTGCCCACGTCGATCTGGCTGGCCACGATGCCCCAGGCCCGGCCGTCCAGCGCCAGAGCCTTGGTCAGGCCGGTCACGGCGTGCTTGCTCATGGTGTAGGGCGCGGTGAAAGGCCGCGGCGTGTGCGCCGAGATGGAGCCGTTGTTGACGATGCGGCCGCCCTGCGGCACCTGGCGGCGCATGAGGCCGAAGGCCGCGCGGGCGCACAGGAACATGCCGCTCACATTGGTGTTGAGCAGTTGGAACCACTTGTCCAGCGGCAGTTCGTCCATCGGCACGGCCGGCGCGTTCACCCCGGCGTTGTTGAACAGCAGGTCCAGCCGGTCGAAGCGTTGTTCAATGGTGTCGAACAGCGCCTGCACGCTGGCCGGGTCGGTCACGTCGGTGGGCACGGCCAGCGCGGTCTGGCCACGTGCGGCGGCCTCCTGCGCCAGGGCCTGCAGCGGCTCGGCGCGGCGGCCGGCCAGCACCACGGTCCAGCCGTCGTGCAGCAGGCCCAGGGCGGTGGTGCGGCCGATGCCGCTGCCCGCGCCGGTGACCAGGGCGATGCGGGCATGGGGTGGTCGGTTTTCGGTGTTCAAACGGTGTCTCCTTCAGTGGGATTCATTGGTGGGGCGCGGGCCCACGGCCATGCGCAGTTCGCCGATGCCCTGCACGCCGGCATGGATGGCATCGCCCGGCTGCAGCGGGCCCACGCCCGCCGGTGTGCCGGTGTAGATGAGGTCGCCCGGTGCCAGCGCCACCGAGCGCGACAGCAGGGCCACCAGTTCAGCCACGGGCCAGAGCAGTCCGGACAGGTCGGCACGCTGGCGCTCCTGCCCGTTCACCGTGAGCCAGATGGCGCCCTGGCGCGGGTGGCCGCACTGGGCCACGGGCACGATGGGTGTGCAGGGGGCCGAATGGTCGAAGGCCTTGGCGGGCTCCCACGGGCCGCCGGCGCGCTTGGCCTGCTGCTGCAGGTCGCGCCGCGTCATGTCCAGCCCTACGGCATAGCCCCAGATGTGCTGCGCTTCCACGGCACCGGGGGCGATGTCGCGCCCGCCCTGGCCTATGGCCACCACCAGCTCCACTTCGTGGCAGAAGTCGGCGGTGCCGGGCGGGCAGGGCAGCGTGCCCTCTGCAGGCACCACGGCGCTGGCGGGCTTCATGAACCAGGCGGGCATCTCGGTGGGCGGTGGCTCATCGGGCTGCCAGCGGTAGTTGCGGCCTATGCAGAACACCCGGCCCACGGGAAAGCGGGCGCTGCTGCCCGCCACGGGCAGGGTGACCGGGGCTGGCGGGGGAAAAGTGAAGTCCACCACGGCGGCTCACTCCACGGTGATCTTGCGGCTCTTGATGATCTGCGCGTAGCGCGCCTTGTCGGTGGCGATCAGCTTGCCGAACTCTGCCGGCGAGGTGGCGCGCGGTACACCGCCCAGGCCGGCAAAGCGGGCCTTCACCGCTTCGTCCGCCAGCACGGCGCGCACGTCGGCCGAGATCTTGTCCACCACTTCGGGCGGTGTGCCGGCGGGCGCCAGCAGGCCGATCCACGAGATGGCGTTGAAGCCTGGCAGCGCGCCTTCACCCAGTGTGGGCACGTCGGGAAAGGCGGGCAGGCGCTTGTCGCCCGTCACGGCCAGCGCGCGCAGCTTGCCGGCCTTGATGTGGCCCGAGGCTTCCAGCGCCGTCATGAACGAGAGTTGCACATGGCCGGCCAGCAGGTCGGCAATGGCCGGGCCGCCGCCCCGGTAGGGCACATGCAGGATGAAGCTGCCGGTCTGGTCCTTGAACATTTCGGCCGCCAGATGCGGCGCACCGCCCGCACCCGAGCTGCTGTAGCTCAGCTTGCCCGGCTGCGCCTTGGCCATGGCGATGAACTCGGCGGGCGTCTTCGCAGGCACCGCGGGGTTGACCATCATGGCCAGCGGCAGCTCGGCGATCAGCGAGACCGGGGCGAAGGCCTTGTCCGCGTCGTAGGGCAGCTTGGCATAGAGGGACGGGTTGATCGCCTGCGTGCCGATATTGCCCAGGAGCAGGGTGTAGCCGTCGCCCTTGGACTTGGCCACGAAGTCGGCCCCGATCTGCCCGGCCGCGCCGCCCTTGTTCTCCACCACCACGGGCTGGCCCCAGCGCCGGGCGAGTTGCTCGGCGATGACGCGGCCGCCGGTGTCGGAGCCGCCCCCGGGCGGAAAGGGCACGACCAGGGTCACGGGCCGGTTGGGAAAGGACTGTGCGAGTACCGGGCCCGCCAGTGCGGTGGTGCCCAGGGCAATGGCCAGCGTGAGGGCGGTGCGTCGTGTGGACGTCATGGTGTCTTGTCTCCGTTGTGGTTCTGGAATCAATCGAAGGGAATGCGGCGCGGCGTTGCCGTTGCAGTCAGGTCATGTGGTCAGGCTCATGGCCGGGCGCTCGCCGGCCAGGGCCTGGGCAATGCTGTCCAGCACCATCTGGCCCATGGCAGCGCGCGTCTCCCAGGTGGCGCTGGCGCGGTGGGCCTGCAGCACGGTGCGCTCGCTCTGGCGCAGGGCCAGGGGCACACGCGGCTCGTCCACAAACACGTCCAGCCCCGCGCCCGCGATCTGGCCCGCGCTGATGGCGGCGGCCAGGTCGGCCTCGTTGACCAGGCGCCCGCGCGCCACGTTGACCAGGTAGCCCCGGGGGCCCAGCGCGTCGAGCACGGCGGCATCGACGATGCCTTCGGCGCGGTCGGCCGCGGCGCACAGCACCAGAGCGTCGGAGGCACGCGCCAGGTCGAGCAGGGCGGGCACGAAGCGGTGCGGCACATCGTCCATGGCGTTGAGGTCGGTGTAGGCAATGGGGCAGCCGAAGGCCGCGGCACGCGTGGCCACGGCGCGGCCCACGCGGCCCATGCCGACAATGCCCACGCGCATGCCCGAAAAGCGCCGCGCCAGCGGAATGGCGCTGGGCTGGGGGAACTGCTCCCACTGCCCTTCGCGCACAAAGCGGTCGCCCGGGCAGATATTGCGGCAGGCGGCGATCAACAGGCCGATGGCCAGGTCGGCCACGTCCTCGGTCAGTGCGCCCAGCGTGGCGGTGACGGGCAGGGCGCGGGCGCGGCACCAGGCCAGGTCCACCGCATCGGTCCCCACACCGTTCACGGCCACCACCTTGAGGGCGGGCAACTGCTCCAGCATGGCACGCGCAATGCCGGTGTGGCCGCCGGTGACCACGGCCTCGATGGCCGTGCCATTCGCAGCCAGCCAGGCGGGGCCGTCGGCCATCTCGAAATACTTGTGCACGGTGTAGCGCTCGGCCAGCGTGTCGTTGACTGCGGGGATGAGGATGGGGTTGAGCTGCAGGACCTGGGGTTTCGTCATGTCGTGGTGCGGTGTGCGTTGCAATGGAAGGCATCGTAGTTTTGTGTTGATACACTGGTCAATCTTGACGCGTAAAATCAATGTATAGACACCAACCGGACCTGATGCACCATGGCTTCCTGGATTTCGATGACCGAGGCCTGCCAGCTGCTCGGTGTGCAGCCGCAGACCATCTATGCCTACGTGAGCCGGGGCAAGCTCGAGGTCATGCCCGACCCGGCGGACCCGCGCAAAAGCCTGTACCGCGCCGAGGACCTGAGCGGACTGGCCCGGCGCAAGAAGGCCGGCAGCAAGCGCGAGACCCTGGCCACCAACACCTTGTTCGGGGCCGAGCCCAGCATTCCCACCGGGCTCACGGCCTTCTTCCGCGAGCGCCCGCACTACCGGGGCGAAGACGCCATCGCACTGGCGCGCACGGCCACGCTCGAAGACGCCGCGCAGTTGCTCTGGGGGGCCGAGCAGCCCGTGGACTTCGGCTGCGATGCGCCACAGGCGGCAGGCACACCGGGACGCGGCGCTGCCTTCACCGTGCTGGCCGGGCTGGCTGCCACGGGGCATTCCACCAGCGGCCGCCTCACGCGCGTGCTGCATGGCGAAGGGCAGGCCTTGGTGGGCCAATTGGCCAATGCCTTCGGCGCCCGGCCGGGCAAGGGGCCGCTGCACCTGCGCTTTGCCAAGGGCTGGAAGCAGCCGGCCCCGGTGGCCGAGCTGCTGCGCACGGCCCTGGTGCTGATGGCCGACCACGAGCTCACCAGCTCGGCCTTTGCGACGCGCATCGCGGCGTCCACCGGCGCATCGCTGCCGGCCTGCGTGCTGGCAGGGCTGAGCACGCTGTCGGGCCCGCTGCATGGCGATGCCTCGGGCCGCGTGCAGGCGCTGTTCAGCGAGGTCGAGCGCGTGGGCGAAGACAAGGTGCTGGCCCACCACCTGGCCAATGGTCTGCCTCTGGCCGGCTTCGGCCACCACATCTACCCCGACGGCGACCCGCGCGCCGCCGCCTTGCTGGCCCTGTTCGAGCCGCCCGAGGGCATTGCCCGCTTTATCGGCAAGGCCACGGAGCTGACCGGCCTGCAACCCAATATCGACGTGGCCCTGGCTGCCCTGGTGGCGCACCACCGGCTGCCGGCGGACGCGGCCTTTGGCCTGTTCGCCACCGCGCGCAGCGTGGGTCTGCTGGCGCACGCGCTGGAGCAATTGGGCACGGCCCAGGTGATCCGCCCGCGCGGGCGCTATGTGGGACGGTTACCGGCCATGCAACTGGGGCAGCGCAAATAGGCGGGGTGTGAGCGCATGTATCGCCTGCTATGCAATGCATAGCTTCATCTCCATACAGCATAAGCCGCAGCGGCTGCAAATGCCCGATGGACTACACAGGCCATCGGCTTTTGGGAGGGGCTTCTCACCGCTATCATGTCCCGCATGATCAACCGCCTGCCCGGCCTGTCCCTGCCCGATCGTGCCTGGAGCACGGTGCGCCGCTGGGCCGTGGCGTGGTGGCGCATCCTCTACCTGGGGGCGGTGGTGCTGGTGCTGGTGCTTTCGCCGTCGAGCTATGGGCGCGGAACGCGCCGTTCGCTGGCGCGCCATCTGTACCTCGATACTGCGCCCGTGCTGCTGGGCTTCACGGCACTGGCCGCATTGCTCAGCCTGGTGCTCACGCGCATCGTGGTGGTCACGGCGCTGAGCTATGGCCTGTCGCGCTATGCCATGGAGATGGTGATCCGCGTGTTGGTGCTGGAGCTGATCCCGCTCACGGCAGCGCTCTTCGTGGCCATGCGCGCCACCATCCCCAATGGCACGCAACTGGCCCTGCTGCGCCAGTCGGGCCGCTTCGACGAGCTGCGCGCCCAGGGCTCCGACCCGGTGCGCGTGGAGCTGCTGCCGCGCGTGGTGGCCGGGGTGTTCGCCAGCATCACGCTGGCCGCGCTCAGCTGCGTGGTGGCCCTGGTCATGGGCTACCTGGGCGTCTACGGCTTCAACCTGGCCGAGGCCGAGGGCTATACGCGCATGTTCGGCCGCGTGTTCACGCCCAGCGTGACCACACTGTTCGCGCTCAAGACGGTGTTCTTCAGCCTCACCGTGGCGCTGATCCCCATGGCGGCGGGCCTGTACGACGCCGAGGGCAGCACCCAGCCCGACTCCGAACTGGGGGGGCTGGCGCGCATGTTCGCCGTGCTGCTGCTGATCGAGGTGGCCTCGCTGATGGGCAACTACTACTGATCCCCCAAAAAGAACACCACCCACCATGACCGAACGCACCCCGCCACCCGCACCGCCGCCGCACACGCACGTGCCCACCCAGGCCGGCTCCACGCAGGAAACGCTGCGCCCCGTGGCCTACCTGGAGATCAAGGCCGCGGCGCTGCTGATGTTCACACTGTCGCTCATCATCGGCTCGGGCCTGTTCCTGATGTATGCGCGCGGCGTGTTCGAGCCCACGCAGACCCTGGTGCTCACGGCCGACGATTCCGAAGGCGTGGTGGTGGGCATGGACATGACGTTCTCGGGCTTTCCCATCGGCCGGGTGCGGCGCATCGAGCTGGCCGACGCCGGCAACGCGCGCATCACCGTCGAGGTGCCCAGCAAGGATGCGCACTGGCTGCGCCAGTCCAGCGTGTTCACGCTGGTGCGCGGCATCGTGGGCGGCACCAACATCCGGGCCTACAGCGGCATCCTGACCGACCCGCCGCTGCCCGACGGCGCCGTGCGCCCCGTGCTGCGCGGCGATGCCACGGCCGAGATCCCGCAGCTCATGGCCTCGGCGCGCGAGCTGCTGGGCAACCTCAATGCCCTCACCGCGCAGGATGCGGCGCTGGGCGGCACGCTGGCCAACGTGCGCGAGCTGACCGAGCGCCTGAACGGGCCGGGCGGGATGCTGGGCGCACTGACGGGCAATGCGGACGATGCGAAGAAGATCGCCACCGCGCTGGACCGCACCAACACCCTGCTGGCACGCCTGGACACCCTGGCCACGCGCGCCGATCGCCAGGTCTTCGGTGCCGACGGCAATGGCAAGGATGCCCTGGTGCCCGAGCTGCGTGCCGCCGTGGGCCAGGTCAACGGCCTGCTGGCCGACACGCGTGAGAGCCTCAAGAAGGTGGACGCCGTGCTGCTCGAAGCCCAGGCCGTGGGCGCCAACGCACGTGAGGCCACCACCGACCTGGGCGCTTTGCGCGCCGAAGTGGAAAGCAACCTGCGCAAGATCGACAGCCTGGTGACCGAGATCAACCGCAAATGGCCGTTTGCTCGCGACCGGGAGATCAAGCTGCCATGAAGAAGAATATCACCACGACGTGGACCACGCTGGCATTGGGCGTGCTGCTGGCCGGCTGCGCCAGCAAGCCGCCTGAGCCCGAGTGGGAGATGAATGCCCAGGGCTCCTCCCAGAAGGCGCTCGACGCCTATCTGAGCGGCAACGCCCGCGTGGAAAAGCTCGAATGGGAGCGCGCCCGCGCCGAGGTGGCGCGCACCGGCCGGCCAGACCTGCTGGCCCGGCTGGAACTGCTGCGCTGCGCTGCCCAGGTGGCCAGCCTGGTGGGAGAGCCCTGCACCGCCTTCGAGGCCCTGCGCCAGGATGCCGCCGCACCCGAACGCGCCTATGCCGACTACCTGGCCGGCAAGCCCCTGGCCGCGCCCGAGGTGGCGCTGCTGCCGCCGGCCCAGCGTGCCGTGGCCGGCGCCGGGGCGGGCGGCGCCGCACTGGCCGGCATCGAAGACCCGCTTTCGCGCCTGGTGGCTGCCGGTGCGCTGCTGCAGGCCGGCCGGGCCGACCCGGCTGCCATCGCCGCGGCGACCGACACCGCCTCCGCCCAGGGCTGGCGCCGCCCGCTCCTGGCCTGGCTGCTGCTGCAGGTGCAGCGCGCCGAAGCAGCGGGCGACCAGGAGGCGGCCGCCCGCCTGCGCCGGCGCGTGGCCGTGGTGGAGCAGGGCGGCAGTGGCAAATAGGCTGCTGGGGTACAGTTCAGCCGTGCGAAGACTTCTTGCCATCTGCGTGCTGCTGCTGGGCTGCGTGTTCCTGACCCAGGTGGTAGCGGCCAGCGTCTCGGCCTACGACCATTGCTGCATTGCCGATTGCGGCGATGGCGGTGCGTCCTGCACCATGCCCGGCTGCCAGCCCTGCGGCATGCCGCTGATGGCGGCCTCGCGCGCCCGGTTGAGTGACGTGCCGCAGAAATCAGGCCCACCTGTTGACGCGGGCCAACCGTGGGCGTCTTGGAATACCTCGGTATGGAGACCGCCTGATTGAGGTTTGGATGGATTTTTTTCCTTTTTATCCAAACACCAACAGGAGTTTTCCAATGAAGAAACCACTTTTCAAATTCGGCCTGGCCGCAGTCTTGCTGTCCATGGCCGGCATGGCCATGGCCCAATCCGGCTGCTGCCCGGAGCTGGCCGAGTGCTGCCTGCACATGCTGGGTTGCTGCGATTGATCGCCTGAACCCAGTTCAGTGAGTGAAGCGGGCCGGCACCCAGCCTGGGTGCCGGCCCGCTTCTTTTTTGCGCTGCTCTATCGGAGGGACAGCCGCAGCGCCAGCGCCGCGAGCGTGACCAGCAGCACGGGCACGGTGAGCACCAGGCCCACCCGGAAGTACGTGCCCCAGCCGATGCGGATGCCCTTGCGCGCGAGCACATGCAGCCACAGCAGCGTGGCCAGCGAGCCGATAGGGGTGATCTTGGGCCCCAGATCGCTGCCGATGATGTTGGCATAGACCATGGCCTCCTTCACCGCGCCGCTGGCCTGGGAGGCATCGATGGACAGCGCACCCACCAGCACCGTGGGCATGTTGTTCATGAGGGACGACAGCAGCGCCGTCAACACCCCGGTGCCCATGGCCGCGCCCCAGATGCCATATTCCGCGAAGGCGTTGAGCCACTGGCCGAGGTAGGCCGTGAGGCCCTGGTTGCGCAGCCCATAGACCACCAGGTACATGCCCAGCGAGAACACCACGATCTGCCAGGGCGCACCACGCAGCACCTTGGTCGTGCTGATCACGTGGCCCCGTGCAGCCACGCCCAGCAGCAGCAGGGCGCCTGCAGCGGCCGTGGCGCTCACTGGCACGCCCAGCGGCTCCAGCCCGAAAAAGCCCACGAGCAGCAGCGCCAATACAGCCCACCCCGTCTTGAAGGTGGCCGCGTCGCGGATGGCTGCGGCCGGCGCTTTGAGTTGGGCCGGGTCGTAGGCGGCAGGAATGTCCTTGCGAAAGAACAGCAGCAGCACCACCAGCGAGGCCGCGACCGAGGCCATGTTCACCGGTACCATGACGGCTGCATAGTCGTTGAAGCCGATGCGAAAGAAGTCGGCCGAGACGATGTTCACCAGGTTGGACACCACCAGCGGCAGGCTGGCCGCATCGGCGATGAAGCCCGCCGCCATCACGAAGGCCAGCGTGGCACCCGGGCCCAAGCCCAGGGCCGCGAGCATGGCGACCACGATGGGGGTGAGGATCAGCGCCGCGCCATCGTTGGCGAACAGCGCCGCCACGGCCGCGCCCAGCAGCACGATGAGCGCGAACAGCATGCGGCCGCTGCCGCGCCCCCAGCGTGCCACGTGCAGGGCCGCCCACTCGAAGAAGCCCGCCTCGTCGAGCAGCAGGCTCACGATGATGATGGCGATGAAGGCGGCCGTGGCGTTCCAAACGATCTGCCAGACCACCGCGATGTCGGCCCAGTGCACGACCCCGGTGGCCAGCGCCACGGCAGCGCCCGCACTGGCGCTCCAGCCAATGCCCAGGCCGCGCGGCTGCCAGATGACCAGCGCGAGGGTGGCGGCAAAGATGGACAGGGCCAGGAGCATCGGTTTCTTCTCTCTCTGAGTGATGGGCAACGAAGCTATTGATTGAATATTTCAACAATAGTTGTATTATTGTGCCATGCAAGCCTCCACCGACACCACCATCTTCCACAACCCGGCCTGTGGAACGTCCCGCAACGTGCTGGCCATGATCCGCCACGCGGGCATCGAGCCGATCGTCGTCGAATACCTGCAGACCCCGCCAAGCCGCGAAACGCTCAAGGAGCTGATCGCGGCCATGGGCATCCCCGTGCGGGCCCTGTTGCGGCAAAAGGGCACGCCTTGCGACGAACTGGGCCTGCAGGATCCTGCGCTGTCGGACGAGCACCTGCTCGATGCCATGCTGGCCCACCCCATCCTGATCAACCGGCCCATCGTCGTGACCCCGCGGGGCACGCGGCTGTGCCGGCCTTCGGAAGCGGTGCTCGACCTGCTGCCCGCGCTGCCGGGCCCATTCGCCAAGGAAGACGGCGAACAGGTCATCGATGCCCAGGGCCATCGGCTGGTGTAGGCCCTTGAAGCCCCTTGAGCCAGCCCCATGCTGCAAGCCTTCTCGTATAGTCGGCCCGTGCAAAAAGAAACCGCCACCTCCGTCTTCGAATCGCTGTCGTCGCCCGTGCGGCTGGATGTGTTCCGCCTGCTCGTGCGGCAGGGGCCGGGCGGCATGGTGGCCGGTGAGATCGCCGCGGCGCTCGAGCTGCCGCCAACCAACCTGTCTTTCCACTTGAAGGGCATGACGCACGCCACGCTGCTCAGCGTGGAGCAGGAGGGCCGCTACCAGCGCTACCGGGCCAACCTGGCGCTGATGGCCGAGCTGATCGCCTACCTGACCGAAGAATGCTGCGCGGGCAACCCCGGCCTGTGTGCCGAACTGCCCGGCCAGGGCGGCTGTACACCCGCCGTCCCTGCCACCACCCCAGCGGCTGGCAAGCGGCGCAAACCCCGTACCGCCGCAGCCTGAGGACAGCGTGCCCGGCACGGCCGGATCTGGCTCATCAATTCAATAGTTGATGAAATATTGATTTAAAAACTGGCAATACCCGCCGCTTCACTCTGGAGTTTTCTGATGACCGAAGCACCCTCGACCCCGCACCCGGGCTTGCCCCAAGTCGATGCCCAGCGGCTGCAGCGGCCCGATGCGGCCCGCCTGGCCGCGCCGCTGGTCTCCACCCACCCGGTGCGCATCCTCATGCTCTACGGCTCGCTGCGCGAGCGTTCCTTCAGCCGCCTGGCGAGCGAAGAGGCGGCGCGCATCCTGGAAGCCCTGGGCGCCGAGGTGAAGACCTTCGACTCCACGGGCCTGCCACTGGCCGATGGGGCGCCTGACACGCACCCCAAGGTCGCAGAGCTGCGCACCCTGGCCGCCTGGTCCGAAGGCATGGTCTGGTGCTCGCCCGAGCGCCATGGCGCCATGACCGGCATCCTGAAGACGCAGATCGACTGGATCCCGCTGGCCCAGGGCGCGGTGCGTCCCACGCAAGGCAAGACGCTGGCGCTGATGCAGGTGTGTGGCGGCTCGCAATCGTTCAACGCCGTGAACCAGATGCGCGTGCTCGGGCGCTGGATGCGCATGCTCACCATCCCCAACCAGTCGTCGGTGGCCAAGGCCTTCCAGGAGTTTGGCGACGACGACCGCATGAAGCCTTCGGCGTACTACGACCGCATCGTGGACGTGATGGAGGAGCTCGTGAAGTTCACCCTGCTCACGCGCGACGTGGCGCCTTACCTGGTGGACCGGTACAGCGAGCGCAAGGAGTCGGCTGTGGCGCTGGAGCGCCGGGTACAACTGCCGCAGGCCGTGCCCCTGGCCCGGGGCTGTGCGCCCTCGGCGGCCCAGGCGGCCACCGCATGCTGTGCCCGGTGAGGGCTGGGGCCTACGCAGCCATGCCGCCGCCCCAGACTGCGCGTTGGATGACCACGCGGTAGCCATCGGGGTCCTCGAAGCTGCGGCCGGACTGTGCCCAGTAGGGGTTGAAGGGCTGCACTTCGACAAAGCCGGCGGCGAGCATGGCATCGCAACGTGCCTGCCAGGCCTCGGGCTCCGGTACGTAGAAAACCAGCAGGTCTTCGGGCGTAGGGGCCGGCACGACCGGGTGGCTTGTGCAGACGGTGAACTCCCAGTGAAATCCCGCACCGGGCGTGCCCAGCATGGTGCCGTCAAAGCCCGCGTGGTCCTTGAAGCTGCCCAGTTGCACCAGGCCAAGGCCTTGCGTGTATTGCGCCACCGAGCGCGCCAGGTTGCTCACGGGGCGTGCCATTCGAACATGCATGGGTAAGGGAGGGGGGATGGGAGAGGGGAAGGGCATCGCGACGGCATGCCCTGGGCCGCCGCGCTTCACCTTCGCGGGGCCCGGTTGTGGGCCATCGATCAGGCCAGTTCAGCTCAGCGCAGCCGCGCCTGCAACTGCGTCTCGATGCTTTCGCGTTCGGCGTTGAACTGCAGGGCCGTGATTTCGCTGGCTTCGTACTTGCGCGCGGTGGACAGCAACAGCACGGTGTTTTCCAGCCGGGTGTCCTGCTGGATGGACGGGGGCAGGGCGGTGAGGCGGTCGAAGCTCTGCTTGTAGAACTCGCTCCACATCAGCGCGCCGGCCTGGGCCTGCGCCTTGGCGCTGTCGTGCCAGCGGGCAAATTCATCGAGCGAGTTTTCGCGGGGGCTGGAGCAGGCGACGGCCAGTACAGCCAGTGATGCCGCCAGGGCGGCGATGGCACCAGGGCCCTTGCGATCAAGGTTCAGGAAACGTGGGTTCACGGTGTTCCTCCTGTGGTTATGCAGCGCCGCCGGGACGGCGTGCAAGGCCAGATGGTACTCCCGTGCTCCTCTTTTTGCCAGCAGGTTCCGCGCGGGCGTTGCGTTTGCGCCCTTTTTGGGGGTGATTTGGCATGCAGCATGCCCATCACGGGGCCGGCGCAGGGGAGGTGGAGGGAGAAACATCCTGTGGCGACTGCACAGGAGGGCGGGACCGGTGGGCGACGCCACCATCGCCTGGGGCCTGGGTAACCGGGGTGCGTGGTGGCACCCTCGCACGTGCACCGTGTCGCGCATCCTTACTCGGGGAATCCTTGCGTGAGGATCTGCTCCACGCCGCCGGGCAGGCGGACCATGGAGTCCACCGACTGCACCATGATGTCGGGCATCAGGAGGGCTGCTGCCGCCAGGAAGGCCAGCACGACGGTCACCACAAATGCGGCAACGGCACGCATGCGGGGAGGCAGGTGGTGGAACTTCATGGCATGACTCCTGGTTGGCAAATAACAATCCGGGATGGGGGCCTCAATGACCCCGCACCAGCCTCAATGGCCAGTGGTTTGATTTCAGCAAAGTGTCCCAGTTCCGCGTGTAAGACAACAGCGATTCATGACCTCTGTGACTGCTGTTACGGGTGGTTGCGCACTGGGGTAAAACTCGCCGGCAGCCAGGCTGCGGCGGGGGCTCGCTGGTCCACCTGCAAGGCCTGCAACAAGTGGTGCATGGCGGCGGTTGCAGATGCTTGCAAAGAGCGCATGGCCGGACCGTGGAGAGGCCAGGAAACGGCTGCGCAGGGCCGTGCGTGCATGGGCATGTAACGCCATGTGCCAGCCCGCATGCAGGTGCCCGGATGGGCGAAAAATGGGAGAAAGGAGAAGGCCGCGCTGCCGTGTCTGGGCAGGCTGCGGTGCGCGCGAGGGCCTTTCAGGCCCCAGGCGCAGCAGGGGTGTTCGCGGGGAAAAAAAGCATGGCTGCCGGGTTACGGGTGGCTAGCAAAAAAAGACCCTTCGAGACCGAGGTCCCGGGAGTCTCCCCACGATGAAACCTATTTCGTCAGAATCAGCTTTCCGAGCTTGGTCGTCTTGAGCTGGTAGACCGAGCCGTTGTGCAGAATGTTCACGACCTTGGCCGTGCCCAGCATGGTGGCGCTGTTGATGCTGCGCAGCAAGCCTGCGGCGGTCGACTCGGCCGGTGCCGGGGCCACCACCGCTGCCGTTGCCTGGTCGGCAGCGGCCGACGCGCGCTGCGCCACAGGGCGTTGCAGTCGAAGGACAGGGCGGGGCATTGCGAGTGTCGACATGGTGTGCAGGATTGGGTTGGTTGCTAAGCGTGGTGCTGTTCTGCGGTATGGGTGAAGTATAGGGTATTAAATGAGAATGTGTCTCATTAGCCTTTGAAACAATAGGTAATTCCGCAGGCGATGGCGCGGCCTGCGGGCCTGGGTCAAGCGGTGGCCCGGCGCAAGGGGCCGAGGCCGTAGGTCTCGCCGAACTGCTGCGCCGACATGGGGCGTGCAAAGAGGAAGCCCTGGCCCTCGTGGCAGTGCTCGCTGCGCAGGCGCTCATGCTGGGACCCGGTCTCCACGCCCTCGGCCGTGGCCTGGAGGTCGAAGCTGCGCACCATGTCGAGGATGGCGCGCACCACCGAGGCCTCGCGCCGCGACTCCAGCATGCCCTGCACGAAGCTGCGGTCGATCTTGATGCGCGTGAGCGGGTAGGTGGTCAGCAGGCTCAGCGAGGCATAGCCCGTGCCGAAGTCGTCGAAGGCGATGCCCACGCCCTGTTCGCGCAGTCGGCGCAGCATGCCGGGCACCACGTCGTCGTGGTCGAGCACGATGTTCTCGGTGACCTCCAGCTCCAGCGCATCGGGCGGCAGGCCATGGCGCGCCAGGATGTCCATGACCTCGGTGGCCAGGTCGCCCACGCGGAACTGTGCGCCAAAGAGGTTCACGCCGATGCGCAGCCCCGGGGCGCCGTGGCGGCGCCAGTAGGCGGCCTGGGCGCAGGCTTCGTCCAGGATCCACGAGCCCACCCGGGCGGCCAGGGGACCGCCTTCGAGCGCTGGCAAAAAGGCCGCCGGCGCGAGCAGGCCGCGCTGGGGGTGCTGCCAGCGGATCAGGGCCTCGGCGCCCGAGAGCGAGCCGTCCTCCAGCAGCACCTGGGGCTGGTAGTAGAGCACCAGCTCGCCGTTGTCCACCGCGCGGTCCAGCTCCATGCCGTACAGCCGCCGTGCCACGGCCGCCATGCGCAGCGCAGGTACGAAGACATGGCTGCGCCCGCGCCCCTCGGCCTTGGCCTGCGACAGCGCCAGATCGGCATTGCCCACCAGCTCCAGCGCCTCGTGCGCCTGCAAGGGCGCCACCGAGACCCCGCAACTGGCGCCCACGCGCACCTCGTGGCCGGCGATGGCAATGGGCTGGTGGATGGCGCCGATGGCGCGCTGGGCCAGCTGGTTGGCGGCCTCGACGTCGTCCACGCCAGGCAGCAGCAGGGCGAATTCATCGCCCCCCAGCCGGGCCGCGATGGGGCCGCGGCTGCGGTGCGCCTCGAACAGGGCATGGCCTGCCAGCCGCGCCAGGCGCCGCGCCACCTCCTGCAGGATGCCATCGCCCACGGCGTGGCCCAGGGTGTCGTTCACGTCCTTGAAACCGTCCAGGTCGAGCATCAGCACGGCGGCTGCAGGCTGCGGCGAGGGGCTGAGCAGGGCGTCCTGCACGCGGCGGTAAAAGCAGCTGCGGTTGGCCAGCCCGGTCAGCGGGTCGCTGCTGGCCTGGCGGCGCAGTTCGTCCTCTTCGCGCCGCTGGGTCGTGAGGTCCTTGAGCACGGCCTCGAAGCGCAGGCGGCCGTTGTGGCGCCAGATGAACAGCGATATGCCGAGCAGGAAGTGCGTGTAGTCCTTGCGCCGCCCGCACACCTCGGTGGGGATCTTCAGGTCCTGCATCGAGGCCGCCTCCACCGCACGCGCAATGCCTTCGCGCAAGGTGGCATGCTCCTCTTCGGCCAGCAGCAGCTCCAGCGGCTGGCCCACGCATTCGGCTGGGTGGTAGCCATGCAGTGCGGCGGCCGCGGTGTTGATCGCCACGATGCGCCGCATCTCGTCGAACCAGACGACTGGCGTGGTGGAGTTGCCCGCGTACTCGTCGAACGAAGGCCGCGTGCGCTCGGACGAGGTCTCGATGCGGTGCAGCTCCAGCCGGTCGGAGGCCATGCGCGCGAGTTCGCGCAGGCGTTCCTGGTCTTCTTCTCCGAAGTCGTCGTGGGGGCGGTCATCGAGCACGCACAGCGCGCCCATGGGGTGGCCCTCGGGCGAGCGCAGGGGCACGCCGGCGTAAAAGCGCACATTGGAGGGGCCGGTGACCAGGGGGTTGTCGTGGAAGCGCTCGTCCTGCCAGGTGTCGGGCACGACCATCACGCCATCCTGCGCGATCGCATGGGCGCAGAAGGAGACGTCGCGGCCCATGTCCACCTGGCCCACCCCGGTGCTCGCGGCAAAGAACACGTGGTCGCTGCCGATCATGTTCACGGCCGATACGGGCATGCCGAACATGCGCGCGGCAATGCGCACCACCGGGTCCAGGCTGGGCAAGGCCTGCTCGTCTTCGAGCCCATGGTCAGCCAGCGCCTGCAGCCGCGCCTCCTCGGTCGGCAGGGTAGGGGGGCACTTCATGTGAGCCTCCAGGTCAGGTGGCGCACGCCTCCGCCCCCGGAAACGCACGCCCCATCCCCCGAAAATAACCGCCTGCCAAGCCCTGTGCTGTAAGACGGCGCTGACAGAACCCGCGCGGCTCCGTCGAAAGGGGATATCTGCCTGAGCTTCTACCATGGACCGCCCAAAACACCGCCACATTTATTGCCAAGGCGAGGGGCGCGGGATTTCCGCCGGGCCGCGCGTGGTACGGTGGCCGCCGCGCAGAAAAATGACCGCCAGAAGCCCTGGTCGCCCCATGTGCAATTCAAAGCTGGCAAAGGCACCCGTGTTTCGAATAATGCCTGCAGCTCATACAAGAAATGCGAGGGAATCGACCATGGCACGGCGCAACCGAAGCAGTCCCCTGGAGGGGGTGATGGACATCGTCGCCCTGTTGCCCTGGTGGGCCGGCGTGGGGCTGGCGCTGCTGGGCTACCTGTTGCTCAGCCAACTGGCCGCTGCCTGGGCCCAGCCGGTGGAGGCCCACCCCGGCCAGACGGGCGCGCTGGTGCAGGGCGCACTGCTGGGTTCTCTGGCCACCCTCGGCCAGTACGTGGTGCCCGTGGTCTGCCTGGCGGGCGCTGCCCTCTCGGCCTGGCGGCGCCACCAGCGCCGGGCCCTGGTGGATGCCGTGGCCCACGCTCCGGCCGCAGGCACCATCGAGGGCATGTCCTGGAGCGAGTTCGAAATGCTGGTGGGTGAGGCCTACCGCCTGCAGGGCTTTCAGGTGACCGAGACCGGCGGCGGCGCGCCCGATGGCGGGGTGGACCTGGTGCTCACCCGCGGGGGCGAGACCTTCCTCGTGCAGTGCAGGCAGTGGCGGGCCTCCAAGGTGGGTGTGGACACCGTGCGCGAACTCTTTGGCGTGATGGCCGCACGCGGTGCCACGGGCGGCTTCGTGGTGACCTCGGGCCGCTTCACCAACGAGGCCAAGCTCTTCACCCAGGGGCGCAACCTGCAACTGGTGGACGGGCCGCGCCTGCTGGCCATGCTGCAGCAGGCCCAGCAGTCGCGCTCGGCCGTGGCGGCGGTCATCGCGGCCCATGGCGGGGTGCACCACGCGCCGGTCGCCGCACCGGCAGCGGCCCCGGCCCGGCCCGCCATGCCCGCCACTGCACCTGCTCAACCCGGCTGCCCCAAGTGCGGCAACGGCATGGTGCGCCGCATCGCGCGCACCGGCAGCAATGCCGGCGGTGCCTTCTGGGGCTGCTCCAGCTTCCCGGCCTGCCGCGGGGTGCGGCAGGTGGATTGACGCGGGGCGGCCGTCCAGGCGCCGGTGGCCTGGTGGGCGCGCGCCTACCGGCCCGGCGTCTCGCCCGGCCAGGCCTGCTTGTAGGCCCCGACCAGGTGCTCGCGGGTGTTCTTGTAGGCGTCCCAATCGAACTTCACGAGAAAGCTGTAGGCCGCTTCGGCGCCGCGCCGGAACAGGTCGTGCTTGTCGGCCGGGCCCATCTCGAAATTCAACCAGTCGTGGTCGGCCGTGTCGATGTAGGTGACCAGTTGCTTGAAGTCGGGGTTCTTGCGCAGGAACTCATAGTCCAGGCAATGGCGCGCCGAGTTGAAGGTCTGCGTGACCAGCTTGGACAGCTTGTCGATCGCATGGCTGCGGTCGTCCCACTGCAGCTTCACGCCGAAGGTGGGGCGTGTCGGCACCTTGCGGGTGTTGTGGAATGCATCGATGGGAAAGTTGGACAGCACGCCGCCATCGATGAAGCAGGCCTGTGCCGGAGGGAAGGGCGGCTTGCGGCCCGGGTCCAGGTCGCGGTCGTTCATGCCCGCCTTTTCCCGCCACAGGGTGAGGTGCTCCGGGTTCCGGATCCGCAGCGGCAGCGTGTAGGGCTTGAAGAACACAGGGATCGACATCGAGCAGCGCACGAAATCGGCCGGGTTCACGGCGTCCGGCGTGTCCCAGTAGAGGTCGGCCATGCGCGGAAACTCGACCTTGGTCTCGGTGGCGATGTCGGCCGTCACGATGCACAGGTAGTCGCTGGACGGCTTCAAGGGTGCCAGCTCCGGCTGGTCCTCCAGCTGGGATGCACGCTGCGGGCTGCCGGCCCGCAGGTGCCAGCCCTGGGGCGTGGTGGCCATGCGCTGCCTGAGCTCGGCGGTCGTGCGGATGCCGGCTTCGGCCAGGGTGGACACCAGCCATGCGTGGAAGCGGTCACCCCGGTTCAGCCCCTGCATCTCCTGCAGGTTGTCCAGCACCTGCATGCCCGTCCAGAAGCCCTTGCCGATCCCGGGCCGCTGGAGCATGGCGCGGATGAACTCCTGCGCATCCTTGTCACCGTCTTCCTTGCCATCCATGAAGTCCACCATGGGAATGTCGGCCAGCACCTGCACCAGCCGCTCGGCCTTGGCCTGGGCGGGCGTGCCGATGGCTGCCAGTACCAGGGCGGTGATGGAACCCGCCGAGGCACCACCCAGGCCCACGAAGCGCAGCCCGGCCTTTTCAAGGACATGGATGTAGCCCGCAAAGGCGATGCCCAGCACGCCGCCGCCCTCCATCACCAGGTCGACATACTGGTGCCCGCTGCTGTCCAGCACATCGCTGTAGCGCCGCTGGTCCAGCCCATCGGCCTGCACCAGCTTGACCACATGCTCGGCCGCCGCGAAGAAATCGTCTGCTGCCAGTCCCATGTGTCTTCTCCTGTGGGATTTCAAAAAGGGGCGATTGCTGCCCAGGCTTGTACAGGAGGACCGCGGTCCGATCCATAGTGCAAATGGTGGAGCGCCGCCCACCGTTCGCTTTTTGGGCGGGAACGACACCGCTTGGAGGTGCTGTCCGACAAGCTCGGAGCCTGCCACCGGGTACCTTCAGGCACCTACCTTGAGGAGCATGCCGTGACCACCCAACCCCCGCCCGCCACTTCCGTCCGCCGTCCTGCCGGCGAATTCCCGCAGCCCGTCTCGCCCTGGGAGAGCCGCGGTCTTCTGTATGCGGAGGTGGCGGGTGCCCTGGTGGTGCTGGCCCTGGTGCTGGCCAACAGCATGGAGCCGGGTTTCTGGCGCGCCCAGACCCCTGGGGTGCAGGCGCAGGCCGCGCCGACCACGGCGCTGGCAACGGTGGGGTCTGCCGACTCCTCTGAGTAGGGCCTGAACAGGCCCTGGTCTATTGCGGCACGGCGGGCCGCGTGCGCTCGGTCTGGCCGTCCATCATGTCGCGCACCTTGCGCGCCAGGGCGGTGAGCTCGAAGGGCTTGGTCATGACTTCCATGCCGGCATCGAGCAGGCCGTTGCCCACGGCGGCGTTCTGGGCGAAGCCGGTGATGAACAGCACCTTGAGTTCCGGCCGGTCCTGCCGCGCTGCGTCGGCCACCTGGCGGCCGTTGAGGCCACCGGGCAGGCCCACATCGGTGAGCAGCAGGTCCACGCGGCGCATGGCGGCCAGCGTGCACAGGGCGCTCGGGCCGTCGTGGGCCTCAACCACGGTGTAGCCGGCGTCCTTGAGCACCTCCACGGTCAGGGTGCGGATGGTGCCCTCGTCCTCCACCACCAGAATGGTCTCGCCTTCGCCAGGCTGCACGGTGTCGGCGGGGCCTTCGGCCGCATCCTCCTGCACCTGGCCATCGTGGCGCGGCAGGTACAGGCGCATGGTGGTGCCCGCGCCCACCTCGGACTGCACGCGCACGTGTCCGCCCGACTGGCGCACGAAACCGTACACCATGGACAGGCCCAGGCCCGTGCCCTGGCCGGTGGGCTTGGTGGTGAAGAAGGGGTCGAAGATCTGTTCGATCAGCTCGGCCGGCATGCCCGAGCCGGTGTCGGTGACCGACAGGCACACATAGTCGGCGGCCGGCAGGCCCTGGCCGCGCACCGCATTGTCGCGGGCCGCGATGTTGGCCGTGGCGATGGACAGGCGCCCCCCGCCGGGCAGCATGGCATCGCGCGCGTTGATGCACAGGTTGAGCAGCGAGTTCTCCAGCTGCGAGGGGTCCACCCGGGTGGTCCACAGGCCCGGGGCCTGCGTGCACTCGACCTGCACGTCCGGCCCCACGCTGCGCCGCACCAGTTCTTCGAGCCCGGCCACCAGCTGGTTCAGGTCGGTGGCCTTGGGGTCGAGTGTCTGGCGCCGGGCAAAGGCCAGCAGGCGCTGGGTGAGGGCCGCGGCGCGCCGCACCGAGTCCTGGCCCATGGCGATATAGCGCTCGGCCTGTTCGAGCTTACCTTGCTGCATGCGCACCTTGAGCACCTGCAGGCTGGCGCTCACGGCGCCCAGCAGGTTGTTGAAGTCGTGCGCGATGCCGCCCGTGAGCTGGCCCACGGCCTCCATCTTCTGCGACTGGCGCAGCGCTTCCTCCACCGCCATCAGCTCGCCCGTGCGGGCGGCCACGGCGGCCTCCAGGTTCTCGTTCACATCGCGCAGCCGGGCCTCGCTGAGCGCCAGCGCATTGGCACTGCGCACGCGCTCGGAGACGGAGCGGATGCGCTCGGCAAACTCGCGCACGAGGTCGATCTCCTCGGGCGCCCACGCCCGCGCGCCGCCATGGTGCAGCAGCGCCATGGCCACGAGCTGGCCCTGCTCGATCAGCGGCACGCTGAGCAGGGCACCGACCCCCTGGGTGTCAAGCGTGCCCTGCGGGGTGTGTGCCGGCATGGCCCCGGTGTCGCTCACCGCCAGGGGCTCGCCGCGCCACAGGGCGTCGGAGAAAGAGGCCAGATCGCCCAGGCGCCAGGTGCCTGCCAGCGTGGCCAGGCCATGGGTGCTCCAGTCCTGCTCGATGGTGCACAGCTCGCCCGTGGCATCGATGCTCGCGTAGCAGGCGCGGTCCACGCGCAGCGTCTCGCCCAGCAGGCGCGCGCCTTCGGCCGCGATGGCGGGCAGCTCGCCCACCTCGCGCAGCCGTTCGGGCAGGCGGGCCAGCATGTTGCGCCAGTGCTCGGCGCGCCTGCGCTGGGTGACGTCGCGCACCACGGCCAGCGAACCCAGGGGCTGGCCCAGCGGGCCGAGCAGGGGGGAGACCACGGCCTCCACGTCGATCAGCCGCCCGCTGTTCATGCGGTGCACCGTGCCCAGGGTGGACAGGGCGCCCGGGTCCGCCGGCACCGCGCTCTGCGCGCCGCTGCCCGGCATCTCGGTGAAGATGAACTGCCGGGGCTGGCCCAGCATGTCGGAGGCGCGCACGCCGTAGAGCCGCTCGGCGGCGGCGTTGATGTACATCACCAGGCCATCGCGGTCGAAGGCGAAGACGGCATCCTCCATCTGGCCCAGCACGTCCTGGCGCAGTTTCTCGGTGGCTGCGTGCGCGCTTTCCAGCGTGTAGATGGCATCGTTGATGACCAGCGCATCCACGTCGCCGGTGTGGATGGCGTGCAGGGTTTCTTCCAGCTCCTGCACGCGCAGCCTCAGCTCGGCGTTCTCGTCCGCCAGGCTGGTGGCGCTGTGTCCCAGGCCGGGTGCGGCGTCGTAGTCGTCAGCCGTCATGGGCTGGCCTCCTGCGGCAGCTGCATGCCCAGGGCGCGGCGCAGCCGGTTCAGGTCCGACAGGTCGCCGATGAAGCGGCGCTGCGGCAAGGGTGCCAGGCGCAGCAGCGTGGGAGAGACGATGATCTGGTCGGTGCGTGCCAGCGCCACATGCTCGGCGATGTTCAGCACCGTGAGCCGGTGCGCGCCGGGGTAGGCCTCCTGCAGGATGCGGCGCGCATTGGCGATGGCGCGCAGCGAGATCGGCGAGGTCGTGCTCACGTAGAGCCGGAAATGCTGCTCGTGCGAGGCACCGGCGGGCGGGGCGTGGTGCGTGTTCAGGGCGTCGGTGCGGGCCATGGACAGGTCAGCGCAGGGGCTTCACGTCAAGGCCCACGAGCACGCGCTCCTCGTTCGACAGGTCGCCGATGATCTTGCGGATCGGCTCGGGGAACTTGCGCACCAGGGTGGGCACGGCCAGGATCTGGTCGCCGGCCGCCAACTGAGGGTTCACCAGCAGGTCCACCACCTCGATGCTGTAGCGCCCGGCCAGGTGCGTCTCGCACAGGCGCTTGAGGTTCTCCAGCGCGGCGCTGGAGCGCGGGGTCGAACCGGCCACGTAAAGCCGCAGTTGCCATTCAGGCTTCATGGCGGTGCCGGATGGCTGGTCGTGCAGGGGGCTTGGGGTTGCCATGGGAATCAGCCTTTGCGTGCTGCAGGTTTGCTGGCAGGCCGGCTGCCGTTGCTGCCGCGCCGGGCCGCGATGCTGCGGGCGCGCTCCTGCACGCCCTGGGCCTCCATCTTCTCGCGTTCGATGGCGAACTCCACCTCGCCGGCGCGCTCCAGTGCTTCGGCATTGAGTGCTGCGATCTGGGCGTCCAGCGCCTTGCGGCGGTTGGCCAGATCGCGCAGGCGGCGCTCGTGGTCGCGCCCGCGCAGGTCGTTGGCCGCGGTCACCTGCGCCTCGTGGGCGATGCGCGCGGTGCCGGTCAGCACCTGGTCGCCGAAGAGGTAGACGTCCACCAGGTCGACGCCGTGGTTGGAGAACACGAACTCGCGCACCTGGTTGGAATGCGGCATGCCGCGGGACTTGAGCACCTGCACCGTGCGCGTGCGCTCCCCATTGCCGGCCACATTGGCCAGCATGATCCAGCTGTCCATCAGCGACGACACGCCCACCTGCGATGCGGCCAGGGGCGCGCCGGGCAGGTCGGCCGTCAGGGTGGTGAACAGGGCCGTGATGCCCTCGGTCTTGAGAAAGTCGATCAGGCGCATCAGCGTGAGCGACAGGCCGGTGTCGTCGCCCTGCGAGGTCAGGCTGCTGATGGGGTCGATGGCCACCACACCGGGCGCGAAGCCGCGCACCAGGTCGTAGGTGTGCACCAGGTGCTGCTCCAGGCCCATCAGCGTGGGGCGGGTCGACTCGATCTTGAGCAGGCCCTTCTTCACCCAGCGCGCGAGGTCCATGCCGATGGACTGCATGTTGCGCAGCAGTTGCTGCTCGGATTCTTCGTAGGCGAACAGGATGGCTTTTTCACCCCGCGTGCAGGCGGCGTTGGCGAAGCCGGCCGCAATGCTGCTCTTGCCGGTGCCGGGTGCGCCCGAGACCAGCAGGCTGCTGCCGCGGAAAATGCCGGTGCCGCCGAACATCTCGTCCAGCCCCGGTGTGCCGGTGGAGATGCGCTGGCTCGATGCCTGGTGCCGCAGGGCCAGCGAGGTGATGGGCAGCACCACGATGCCGCTCCTGCCGATGAGGAAGGGGTACTCGTTGGTGCCGTGGGCCGAGCCGCGGTACTTGACCACGCGCAGGCGGCGCGTGGAGACCTGGTCGACGATGCGGTGGTCCAGCAGGATCACGCAGTCGGCCACATACTCCTCCAGCCCATAGCGCGTGAAGGCGCTCTCGCCGCGCTCGGCGGTGATGATGGCCGTGACGCCCTTGTCCTTGAGCCAGCGGAACAGGCGGCGCAGTTCGCTGCGCAGGATGGCATGGTTGGGCACGCCGGCGAACAGGGCTTCCACGGTATCGAGCACCACGCGCTTGGCGCCGATCGAGTCGATGGCATAGCCCAGGCGGATGAACAGGCCTTCGAGGTCGTACTCGCCGGTCTCCTCGATCTCGCTGCGCTCCACGCGCACGAAGTCCAGCGCCAGCTTGCGCTGGCGCTGCAGCGCGTCGATGTCGAAGCCCAGCGAGCGCATGTTCGCGGCCAGCTCGTCGGCCGACTCCTCGAACATCATGAAGACACCGGGCTCGCCGAACTGCGTGGCCCCCTTGACCAGGAACTCCGCCGCCAGCATGGTCTTGCCACAGCCCGCGGCCCCGCAGACCAGGGTGGGGCGCCCGGTGGGCAGGCCGCCCTCGGTGATCTCATCGAGTCCGGAGATGCCGGTGGGCGATTTGGAGATGCCCGAGGGCGCTTCGGTGGGGGCGTTCTTCTTGGTGCGGGTGGGGGCCATCGGTGGGTAGGTGGGCGTTCTGAAAAATGGGGTTGGGGAAGAGGCTGTACGGCATGCACGGTGCGGGAACGGCCTTGCCCTCTGGAGCGAGGCCCCGGTACCCGTGTCCAGACGTAAGCATCGTAGGAAATCCGTGTCCCCGCTGCTGTAGGACACGGCCGGATTGCGCTGCGCGACAGGGCTGAAGCACTTGCGCGCCGGCAGGCAAGGCCGCAGAATTTGCGCAACCGGCACCTTCCGTTGCCGGCCGTGCCTTGTCATGCCGCGCAGCGGCAAGGAGATCGCCATCAACCACGCACCCGGCCAGGACCAGCTGCAGACAGTGCGGTGCTACACCCTCTTCTTCCCCGGGGGCCGGGTGTACGCGGGCGATACCGAGGGGCACCTGATCGCGCTGGCGCTGGTCAGCCACCGCCATGGGCGCTACAGCTACACGCTGGAGGGCAACGGCTTCGCGGCCGGGGGGCTCGACAGCGCCCATGCCCTGCTGGAGGCCATTGCCCGCCAGCTCACGGCGGAGTACGTGGAGGCGCAGTTCCACCACAGCCCCGACCTGGCCCGCGCCGATGTCTTCGACCTCACGGCCGGCCCGCACCTGAACATCCGGCTGCCGATCGCCTGAAACCCGCACCACGGGCCGCTCTCGCAGGTGTTGCGGGAAGTTGGCCGGGGGGCACAGCGGTTGCTGTCCTACAAGAGCGCTCCCGCGTGGATGTTACTTTCCTGACACCTTCAGGAAAGAACCTGCACCATGCGCGACCACAAGCACCAGACCCCCCGGCACCACCATGGCCTTCGCCTTTGCGCGCATGGCAGGGCGCGCGCCTGCTGAGGCATTGCGATGGGCCGCCAGTCACACAAGGACACGGGCAAGGCACCCACCTCCACGCGCACGATGTGGAAGGGGGCGATCAGCTTTGGCCTGGTGCACATCCCTGTGGGCCTGTACTCGGCCACGGCCGATTCGGGCATCGACTTCGACTGGCTGGACAAGCGCTCCATGGAGCCCGTGGGCTACAAGCGCGTGAACAAGGTCACGGGCAAGGAGATCGCCCGCGAGCACATCGTCAAGGGCATCGAGTACGAGGACGGGCACTACGTGGTGCTCACGCCCGAAGAGATCGCCGCCGCCTACCCCAAGATCACGCAGACCATCGAAATCGAAGCCTTTCTCGATGCCGACGAGATCCCTTTCGTCTACCTGGAGCGGCCCTACTACACGGCCCCGCTGCAGCGCGGCGAGAAGGTGTACGCGCTGCTGCGCGAGGCCCTGCGCCAGAGCAGCAAGGTGGGCGTGGCCAAGGTGGTCATCCAGACCAAGCAGCACCTGGCGGTGCTGATCCCCTGCGGACGTGCGCTGGTGCTGAACCTGCTGCGCTGGGGTGGCGAGATCCGCTCGTTCGAGCAGTTGAACCTGCCGCCGCTGGACGCCAAGGCCGCCGGCATCAAGCCGGCCGAGCTCACCATGGCGCTGCAGCTCATTGACGACATGACCCAGCCCTGGGACGCGGACGCCTTTCGCAATTCCTTCGCGCAGGAGATCCACCAGCTCGTGCAGGCCAAGGTGGCCTCGGGCGAGACCGCCACGGTGGTCAAGGTGGACCGCAGCAAGGAGTCTGCCCCGGCCGGGGCCGATGTGCTGGACCTGACCGCACTGCTCAAGCGCAGCCTGGGCGGCAAGGCGGCCGCCGCAGCGCCCGGCAAGGGGAAGGGCAAGGCCGCATCGGTCACCCCCCTGCGCACGGCGAAGAAGGCGGCTGCCAGGAAGGCCGCTCCTGCGAAGAAAGCCGCCGCGAAGAAGACCACGGCCCGCAAGGCCCCCGCCCGCCGCGCCGCCTGACACCATGGCAAAAGACCCGCACCTGGCCGACGCCCTCGCTCCCTACCAGCGAAAGCGCAACTTCGCCCTGACGCCCGAGCCGGCCGAGGGCGGGGAGCCGGTGGCCGGGGCGCTGCAGTACGTGATACAGAAACACTGGGCCAGCCGCCTGCACTACGACCTGCGCCTGGAAATCGATGGCCGCATGAAAAGCTGGGCCGTGCCCAAGGGCCCGAGCCTGGACCCGGCCGACAAGCGCATGGCCGTGCAGGTGGAAGACCACCCCATGGCCTACAACACGTTCGAGGGCCAGATACCCGCCAGACAGTACGGCGCGGGCAAGGTCATCGTCTGGGACCGTGGGTACTGGGTGCCCGTGGGCGATGCCGCCGAGGGCTACCGCCGGGGCCAACTCAAGTTCGAGTTGCACGGCCACAAGCTGCAGGGCCGCTGGACGCTGGTGCGCATGCACGGCAAGGGCAGCGAAAAGCAGCCCACCTGGCTGCTGATCAAGGAACATGACCGCTTCGAGCGGCCAGCGGCCGAGTTCAGCGTGGTCGAGGAAATGCCCGACAGCGTGAGCGCGCTTCCACCTTTGAACGCGCCCAGGCCTGCAGGCATCGCCCGCGCCGCTGCGCCGCAGCCCCAACCCGCCAGGCAGGCCAGGGTGCCGCTGCCCGACATCCTGGCGCCCCAGCTTGCCACCCTGGTGGACCAGGCGCCCGCCGACACCACGGAGTGGCTCTGGGAGCTCAAGTTCGACGGCTACCGCCTGCTGGCCCGGGTGCACCAGGGCGCGGTGCGCCTGTTCACGCGCAACGGCAACGACTGGACGCACCGCATGCCCGAACTGGCCAAGGCCATTGGCGGGCTGCCCCTGTCCTCGGGCTGGCTCGACGGCGAAGTGGTGGCCGTGGATGCCCATGGCACGCCCGACTTCCAGGCGCTGCAGAATGCCTTCGACGCCAAGGTGGCCAGGGACCTGGTGTACTACGTTTTCGATCTGCCCTATGCCGACGGGCATGACCTGCGCAGCCTGCCCGTGCTGCAGCGGCGCGAGCGCTTGCGGGCCGTGGTGGAGCAGGGCACGAGCGATCGCGTGCGCTTCAGCGAGGGCTTCGAGGCCCGGCCCTCGGACCTGGTGTCCTCGGCCTGCCACCTGGGCTTCGAGGGGGTGATCGGCAAGCGCAAGTCGGCCCCTTATGTGTCCCGGCGCAGCCCCGACTGGATCAAGCTCAAGTGCGGCCAGCGGCAGGAATTCGTGGTCGCCGGCTACACCGACCCGCAGGGCGCACGCACGGGCATCGGCGCGCTGCTGCTGGCCGTGCATGGCGACGATGGCGCGCTGCGCTATGCCGGCAGCGTGGGCACAGGTTTCAGCGAGCGCACCCTGAAGGAACTGCACACCCGGCTCCACGCATTGCAGACCCCCCGGAGCCCGTTCCCCGAGGGCACGGCCGTTGACAAGAAGGCCCACTGGGTCAAGCCGCGCCTCTTGGCCGAGGTGTCGTTTGCCGAATGGACCAAGGAAGGGCGCATCCGCCACTCCGTCTTCCACGGCCTGCGCACCGACAAGCCAGTGCGGGCCATCGCGCAGGAGAAGCCCCAAGCCATGGCTGCGATCGAGAAGAGACAGGCCCCCCGCAAGGCCGCCAAAGCAGATTCCGCGGCATGGCCCGAGGCGCTGCGCGTCTCCCACCCCGACCGGGTGATCGATGCCGCGAGCGGCATCACCAAGATCGACCTGGTGCGCTACTACGCCACCGTGGCCCCGCTGATGATGGAGCACCTCCAGGGCCGGCCGGTCTCGCTGGTGCGCGCGCCCGAGGGCGTGGGCGGTGGGCTGTTCTTCCAGAAGCACCTGGACCAGACCAGCCTGGCGGGCGTGCGCCCGCTCGACCCGGCGCTCGACGAGGGCCATGCGCCGCTGCTCGAAGTGGTGCGGCCCGAAGGCCTGCTGTCGGCCGCGCAGATGAATGTGCTGGAGTTCCACACCTGGAATGCGCGCAAGGACCGCATCGAGCGGCCCGACCGCATGAGCTTCGACCTCGACCCGGGCGAGGGCGTGCCCTGGGAGGCCGTACTGGAGGCCGCGCAGCTGCTGCAGGTGATGCTGGCAGAGCTGCACCTGCCGGCCTTTCTCAAGACCAGCGGCGGCAAGGGCCTGCACGTGGTGGTGCCCCTCAAGCGCCTGCAGGGCTGGGCCGTGGTCAAGGGCTTCTCGCAGGCCGTGGTGCAGCACCTGGCCGAAACCATCCCCGCGCGCTTCGTGGCCAGGAGCGGCCCGCGCAACCGGGTGGGCAAGATTTTCGTGGACTACCTGCGCAACGGGCGCGGGGCCACCACCGTGAGCGCCTGGTCCGCGCGCTCGCGCCCGGGCATGGGCATTTCGGTGCCCGTGGCCTGGAAGGAACTGGGCACGCTCACCAGCGGTGCGCACTGGACGGTGCGCACCGTGGACGAGCGCCTGCGCCAGGGCAATGCGCCCTGGCAGGGCTACGCGGCGGCCGCTGTCTCGCTGTCGGGCGCCATGCGCCTGCTGGGCTACAGCGCCAAGGACTGAACCGAACCCACCCCTTTTTCAGCTTTCCCATCAACCCTAGAAAAGAACCAAAATGATCAAGATCGGCATCGTGGATGACCACAAAATCGTTCGTGCAGGCTTGCGCCAGTTCCTGGCCGACCATGTGGACCTGCGGGTGGAAGGAGAAGCCGGCAACGGGCGCGAGGCCATCGACCTGATCCGCGAGCACGACATCGACGTGCTCGTGATGGACCTGGCCATGCCCGGGCAGAGCGGCCTGGACGCCATGTCCATGCTGCGCGCCAAGGCGCCGGACATGGGCATCCTCATCCTGAGCGGCTACCCCGAGGAGCACTACGCCATCAACCTGATACGCCAGGGCGCGAGCGGCTACCTCAACAAGGAGTGCAAGCCCTCCGAGATCGTGGAGGCGATCCGCGTCATCGCGCTGGGCAAGCGCTACCTCACACCCACCGTGGCCGAGCTGCTGGCCCAGCAGCTCAACCGCCCCGGAGAACGGCCGGCGCACGAGCACCTGTCGGAACGCGAATTCCAGGTGTTCCTCAAGCTCGCCCAGGGTGCCAACGTGGGCGAGATCGCCGAGGACCTGTCGCTCAGCGTGAAGACGGTGAGCACCTACCGCACGCGCCTGATGGAAAAGCTGCACCTCGACTCCAACAGCGACCTGACCTACTACGCGCTCAAGAACAACCTCATCCAGTGAGCGGCAGGCCCCGCCGTCGGCGGGCAGCTAGTGCAATTGAATTATGGATTTCCAGGACGGCTTGCTTCAGTATCCGCTCCACGCAGCGCGGCCGGTGACAAGGACATCTGGCGTGCATGGCGCAGGGATTGGCAACGATCCCGCCCGCAGCTGGATGGTCAGCGGTAGAAAGCAAGAGGAATGGAATGGGATTTTTCAGTCGGCTGCTGCGCACCCGCGAGCAGGCCAGGTCCGGCCCCGAGGCACCGTGGGACCAGGAGGACAACGCCAGCGAACTCGTACTCGATGCCGAGTATGCCGACCACCTGGCCATGGAGATGGAGATCGACGCCGGCCTGGCCCTGCACGAGCGTTGGCGCGCCCGCCTGGAGGATATGGCCATGGGCCGCAGCCAGGAAGTGATGCGCCCGGAGCTGGTCTGCATGGACCACCGGTGCCGCTTGGGCCGCTGGCTGCATGGCGCTGGCCATGCCCGCCTCGGGCACCACACGGCGTTCGGGATGCTGGTGGCGCGCCACAAGTATTTTCACCAGCAGGCCGCCCTCGTGGTGAGCCTGTTCCAGGACGGCGATTTGGCGCAGTCGCACAAGGTGCTGAACGGCAGCTGCCGGCACGCATCGAACCAGGTGGTGCTGCTGCTCAAGGAACTCAAGAACAGCGCTGTGCGCTGAGCATTCCTGCCCTGTCTCCCCCGAAAAGACAAAACTCCGCCAGGCTTGCGCCTGGTGGAGCTTGCACCCTGCATGCCTTGCGGCTCTGAACGCAAGGCATGCAGGGCCCCTGCAATGTACCCAGTCCTGCCCGGCGCACAGCGCGATCGGCCGGCTTTCGGCCGGTTGTCCTACATGGAGAACCTGGTGGCCCACCGTGTCTCCCGACAGGGGGTATCCCGGGGACGCAGTGCCAGGCCGCAAGTGCATTTTTGGTTGATACTTTGGGGCGCCTGCCAACCGGCCGGTGCGCACCGATCGTGAATGACAACCAAGGGCGCCCCCCAGCCGGGCGCCATGACATGGGATACCGCAGTGGCTCGTGAAGACAACCAGTCCCAAGCACAGGCCTCGGTGAAATGGCTGCGCCTGCTGGTACTGCTGAGTGTGGCCGTGCCGCTGTTCATCTACCTGGTGTTCGGGGCCGTGGGCTATGCGGATGCGCGCGAGGAGGCCGAGCTGCGCGTGAGCCGTTCGCTGCGCGTGGCGCACGAGCATGCCTCCAAGGTCATGGCGGCATCCGAGGCGCTGCAGGACCGGGTTGTGGCTATGGTCAGCGGCAGGAGCCCGCAGGAGCTGCGCATCCACGCCGACGAACTGCATGCCACACTGCTGGCCCGCGTCAAGGACCAGCCGCAGATCCAGTCCGTCTGGATCTTCGATGCCGAAGGCAAGCCCATTGCCAGCAGCCGCTTTGCGCAACCGCCGGTGTTCGACGTGTCGGACCGCGACTATTTCCAGTTCCACCGCCTGCGGCCGCCGGGCCAGCGCTACATCTCGGGGCCGCTGGTCACGCGCACCACCAAGGAGAAGATCGTCGACATCAGCATCGGCTACGAAGACCACAATGGCCAGTTCGGCGGGGTCATCAACGTCAGCCTGCTGAGCGCGTATTTCCAGGACTTCTACAGCGACCTGGTGGCCGACGAACCGGGCCTGGCCGTGAACCTGTTCCGCGAGGACGGGGCCATCTACACCCGCTGGCCCCTGGTCGACAAGGCGCCCGAGCAACTGGCGCCCGACAGCCCGGTGATGCGGCGGCTGCACCAGGGCGAAGCCTCGGCGCAGATGCGCGGCATCTCCTCGGTGGACCGGCAGGACCGCATCATCGCCTACCGCAAGGTGGGCAGCTACCCGCTGTATGTGGGCACGGGCATGAACCTGACCTCGCTGCGCAACCAGGTGCTGCGCCAGCTCGGGGCGCTGTTCGCCCTGGGGGCGCTGCCCGTGGCCGCACTGTTCATCGCGGCGCGCATGGCCCTGCGCAATGCGCGCACGGCCCTGTCGACCACCGAGCGCCTGGAAAAAGAGATCGCCACGCGCCGCCGCGCCGAGGAGGCCCTGCTGCAGGCGCAGAAGCTCGAAGCCCTGGGCCGGCTCACGGGGGGCGTGGCGCACGACTTCAACAACGCGCTGATGGTCATCAGCAACAACCTGCACCTGCTCAGGCGCACCGTGCCCGAGGCAGGCAGCAAGCAGATCGACTCCATGGCACGGGCGGTCAAGTCGGCCACCAACCTCACGCGCCAGCTGCTGGCCTTCTCGCGCCGCCAGCCCCTGGTGGCCGAGCATGTGGTGCTGCAGGACAAGCTGCCCCCGACCAAGGACCTGATCGCGCCGGTGCTGGGCAGCCAGATCCCGCTGGAGGTGCAGGTAGACCCAGCCACTGCCCCCGTGGTGCTGGACCTGGCGGAGCTGGAGCTGGCGCTCTTGAACCTATCCATCAACGCGCGCGATGCCATGCCCCAGGGCGGCAGCCTGGTGATCCGTGCGCGCAATGCCAGCGAAAGCGAGGCCGGGCAGGGCATGCCCGCCATGGTGCTCATCGAGGTGGCCGACACGGGCAGCGGCATCCCGCCGGAGCTGCTGGGCAAGGTATTCGAGCCCTTCTTCACCACCAAGGCCGTGGGCGAAGGCACGGGCCTGGGGCTGAGCCAGGTGTATGGCATGTGCCAGCGCGTGGGCGGGCGCGCGGAGATCGCGAGCACGCTGGGCGCGGGCACCCGCATCCGCCTGTACTTCCCGAGCGCCCGGCCGCAGGCGGTGCGCGAGGATGCCAACCCCGCGCCGCCGCTGGCGCCCCTGAACAAGCGCCTGCTGGTGGTGGAGGACAACGACGAGGTGGCCGCCTCGCTGGTGCCCATCCTCGAATCCCTGGGCTGCCGCGTGACGCGTGTGGACCGCGCGGCCAAGGCGCGCGCGCTGCTCGAGGAGGGCGAGCGGCCCGACCTCGTGCTGTCGGACGTGGTGATGCCCGGCGAGATCGATGGCGTGGGCCTGGCGCGCCACATCCGCCAGACCTGGCCCGCGCAGAAGCTGCTGCTCATGACGGGCTACGCCGAGCAACTGGACCACATCCACCAGATGGGCTTCGACGTGCTGCCCAAGCCCTGCACGCCGCAGATGCTGCACGTGGCGATCGCGCGCATCACGCAGTAGCCGCCAGGCGCCTGCCGTCAGGCGTCGGCATCGTCCTCGCGGTTGCGGTCCAGGTAGTCGAGCAGGGCGCGCACCGCCGGCACCATGCCGCGCCGGCTGGTGAACACGGCCAGCACGTCGGCGCGCGGTGAGGTCCAGTGCGGCAGCACCTGGAGGAGCCGGCCCGCGCGGATGTCGGCCTGGCAGATGCGCCGGGGCAGCAGGGCAATGCCCATGCCCGCGCGCGCGGCCTCGCGCAGCGCGAACATATCGTCCGTCACCAGCCGGGGCACATGCTGCAGTTCCAGCGCGCGCTCGGCGCTGGCCAGGCTCCAGCCCACGCGCTCGCCCCGGCCGGGCCAGGACAGGGTGGGCAGGCGGGCAATGTCCTCGGGCTCCTCTGGGGGCGCCACCGTCTCGAACAGGCGGGCACTGGCCACCAGCACGTCGGTCGATTCGCCCAGCTTGCGCACCACCTGGTCCGAATCGGGCAGGGGCGGGCGGCGCACGCGGATCACCACGTCCATGCGTTCCTCGATCGGGTCCACGCGGCGGTTGGTAGCCGTCACATGCAGGCGCACCAGCGGGCAGGCCGCCATGAAGCCCGGCAGGATGGGCGTGAGCCAGACCTGCGCCAGCGTGATCGGGCAGCTGATGCGCACCTCGCCCTGTGGCGTGGCCGAGGCCTGGCGCGCCAGCTCGTGGGTGGACTCGGCCAGCTCCACCAGCGTGCGGCAGCGCTCGTAGACGCTCTGGCCCGCGCCGGTCAGTGTGATGCGCCGCGGCGAGCGCTGCAGCAGCCGCACGCCCATGCGTTCTTCGAGCACGGCCATGCGCCGGCTCAGGCGCGACTTGGGCACGCCCAGGCGCCGGCCGGCCTCGCTGAAGCCGCCGTGCTCCACGACCTTGGCAAAGAACATCAGGTCATTCAGGTCTTCCATGGGGTGCACCTCCCGCGTCCATCATGCGTGCCATTGTCGTTCCATCAGAAGAACGATGCGTTGCACCAGACCCCGTTGAGTGGAACGAAGTAGGCGCCCATCATCGGGCCTCCATCGCTTGTGCAACCACCCCATGACCTCTGCCTTCCACATCCTCCACCTGGATTCGAGCCTCACCGGCCCGGCCTCCGTCTCGCGCCTGCTCAGCCGCGAAACGGTGGACGCCTGGCGCGCGGCCGACCCCGCCGTGCGCGTGACCTACCGCGACCTGGCCGCGACCGTGCCGCCCCAGCCCACGCCCGAGACCGTGGCAGCGCTGCGCCTGCGCAGCGAGCCGGCCAGCGCCCAGGGCCGGGCCGACCTGGCCTCTATCAACACCCTGCTCGAGGAATTCCTGGCAGCCGACGCCATCGTGATCGGCGCGCCCATGTACAACTTCGGCGTGCCCACCCAGCTCAAGGCCTGGATCGATGCCCTGGCCCAGGCCGGCCGCACCTTCGAGTACACGCCGCAGGGAGCGCGCGGCCTGGCGGGCGGCAAGCGCGTGGTCATCGCCTCTGCGCGCGGCAACATCTACAGCACCCCGCCACAGATGCAGGACAAGGATTTCCAGGAGCGCTACCTGGTGGCGGCGCTGCAGTTCATGGGCATCACGCACATCGACGTGGTGCGTGCCGAAGGCGTGAACCGCGGCCCCGAGGTGCGCGATGCCGCACTGGCATCGGCCCGCGCCGCTATCGCCCAACTCTTCGCTGTGCAAGAGGCGGTGGCCCCATGAAGCTCGCCAGTTTCACCACCGAGGGCCGCGCCAGCTATGGCGTGGTTGAAGACGGCAACGCGCTGGTCGACCTGGGCGCCATCGCCGGCGCCCCGCGCGACCTGATGACCTTGCTGGCCCTGGGCCAGCCGGGGCTGGACTGGGCCCGCAGCACCGCCGCCAGCGCACCGCGCCTGGAGCTGGCCGCCGTGCAGTTGCTGGCGCCCATCCCCGCGCCGCGCAAGTTCCTGGGCCTGGGCGGCAACTACCCCTCGCACCTGGCCGAGGCGCGCAAGATCAACCTGGTGCGCACGCCCGGCCAGGCCTGGTTCAACAAGCAGGTGAGCTGCGTCAACGGCCCCTACGAGCCGGTGCACCTGCCGCGCATCTCGCACGAGTTCGACTACGAAGGCGAGCTCGGTGTGGTGATCGGCCGGCGCTGCCGCCATGTGCGCCGCGAGGACGCCATGGACATGGTGGCCGGCTTCGTCGTGGCCAACGACCTGAGCGTGCGCGACTGGCAGATGCGCTCGCCCACGCACACCCTGGGCAAATCGTTCGACACGCATGGCCCCTTCGGCCCCTGGATCGTGACGCGCGACGAACTGCCCGACCCGCATGCCCTGCGCCTGCGCACCTGGGTCAATGGCGAGCTGCGCCAGGACGGCAACACCCGCGAGATGACCTACCGCGTGGAAGACATGATCGTGGAGCTGACCACCGCCTTCACCCTGGAGCCCGGTGACGTGCTCACCACCGGCAGCCCGGCCGGGGTGGGTGGCCTGATGGACCCGCCGCGCTACCTGCAGGTGGGCGACGTGGTGCGCGTGGAGATCGAAGGCATAGGCGCCATCGAGAACCGCGTCATCGCCGAGGGATAAGACAAAAGCACAGGAGACAAACCCCATGGAACCCCGCACCTTGCCCGATGCCGCCGCGCATCCCATCCGCCCCGCCAAGCTGGCCCATGTGGTGCTGCGCGTGGCCGACCTGCCGCGCTCGCGCGCCTGGTACCTCTCGGTGCTGCAAGGCTGGCCTGCGTTTGACAACGAGATGCTGTGCTTTCTGACCTACGACGACGAGCACCACCGCATCGGCCTGATCGGGCGGCCCGAGCTGGCGGCCGCCGATGACGGAGCCGTCGGCCTGGAGCACCTGGCCTTCACCTATCCCACGCTGGATGCTTTGCTGGCCACGTTCCGCCGTCTCAAGGCCGCAGGCATCCTGCCGTACTGGACCATCAACCACGGCCCCACCGTGTCCCTGTACTACAAGGACCCCGACGGCAACCGGGTGGAGCTGCAGTACGACGTGTTCACTGCCAGCGCCGACCTCGATGCCTTCTTCGCCTCGGGCGCCTACGAAGAGAACTTCATGGGCATTTTGTTCGACCCCGAGGCGCTGATCGCGCGCTACGAGGCGGGGGAACCGCTGGCGGCACTCACCGCGCGGCCACCGCTGCCGCCGGGCAAGACGCCCTGGGACATGCATGTGGCCTGAAGCCCCGGCCGCCAACAGACAACCACCATACGGAGACAAGACATGGATGCTGCAATCGACCGACCCGTTTCTTCCAGCGGCCGCAGGGCTGCCTTGGGCGCCCTGGGCGCAGCCGCCCTGGCCGGTGTGCTGCCCGCCCGGGCCCAGGCCCAATGGCCCGACGGGCCCATCCGCCTGGTCACACCCACGCCACCCGGCGTGGGCATCGACCCCATGGCGCGCCTGTATGCCGAGCACCTGGGCAAGCGCATCGGCGCCCCGGTGGTCGTGGAGAACCGCCCCGGCGCGGGCGGCATGCTGGGCACCGACGTGGTGGCCAAGGCGCCCGCCAACGGGCAGACCCTGCTGATGACCGTGGGCGCCACCTTCACCACCACGCCCTTCCTGTTCCCCAAGCTGCCCTACCACCCGCAGAAGGACCTGGTGCCGATTGCCCAGCTCTATGGCGGCGGCTCGTTCCTGCTGGCGCGGCCGGGCTTTGCGGCCGGCTCGGTCAAGGAGTTGGTCGCCATGGCCAAGGCCAGGCCACGCACGGTGAACTACGCCTCGCACGGCCCGGGCAGCACCTCGCACATGTTCACCGAGCAGATGCAGAATGCCGCCGGCATCGGGCTGCAGCATGTGCCCTACAAGGGCAGCTTCATCACCGACCTGCTGGCGGGCGTGGTGGACATCGGCTTTGAGCCGCCCAGCTCGGCCATTGCCCACATGCGTGCCGGCAAGGTGCGCGTGCTGGCCTACACCGGGCCGGTGCGCAGCAAGATCGCGCCCGAGGTGCCCACGCTGGCGGAGACGCTGCCGGGCCTGGAATTCAGCACCTGGGTGGGCGTGTGGGGGCCATCCGGCCTGCCCGATGCGCTGGTGGCGCGCCTGCATGGCCTGTTCCGCGCCGTGACGGCCGAGCCCGCGCTGGCCCAGATGCTCCACGACACCAGCACCGAGCCGATGGCCACGCCGCAGGCGCAGATCGCCGCCGTGGTGGACCGCGAGGCCCGGGCCACGGTGCAGCTGATCAAGAGCAACAACATCCGGCTCGATTGATCCGGCGGTGGGCCGCCCCCGCATTGTCGGCATTCGCTGACATGTTGCTGTGCAGCAATTTCCCACAATGGGTGCTTTGATCCACCACCCTTGCGGAGCCACCTTTTGCCGGACAGCAGCCGACCGACCCCCACCTTCTTCCCTGCCATCCAGCCCCTGGGGGCGGGCGCATGATGGACTGGTTCGACCCCACCTCCTGGACGCACATCGGCATCGTCGCAGTGGCGGCGGTCATTGCGGCGGCCATCGTGCACCGCATCGCTGCCGTGGTGCTGCGCCGTGCCACGGGCCCTGTGCTGGTGCTGCGCACGGTGTTCGAGGCCTGTGTGCCCGTGGTGCGCCTGCTGCTGCCGCTGATCGCGCTGCAGCTGGTGTGGCAGGCCGCGAGCGATGACCTGCGCCATATCGGCACGGTGCGGCACTTCAATGGCCTGGCCGTCATCGCGGGCACCTGCTGGCTGCTGATCGCAGCCATCGGCGGGCTGGCCGATGGCGTGATCGCCAAGCACCCGGCCGATGTGGAGGACAACCTCACGGCCCGGCGCATCGCCACGCAGGCCCGCGTGCTCTCGCGCACCGCCATGACGGCGGTGGTGATGGCCGGCCTGGCCATGGTGCTCATGACCTTTCCGGGTGCGCGCCAGGTGGGGGCCAGCCTGCTGGCCTCGGCCGGCGTGGTGGGCATCGTCGCCGGCATCGCCGCGCGGCCGGTGTTCAGCAACATGATCGCCGGCCTGCAGATCGCGCTGGCCCAGCCGTTTCGCATCGACGACGTGCTCATCATCGAGGGCGAATGGGGTCGGGTCGAGGAGATCACGGGCACCTATGTGGTGCTCAAGATCTGGGACGAGCGCCGCCTCATCATCCCGCTGCAGTGGTTCATCGAGCACCCTTTCCAGAACTGGACGCGCACCAGCTCCGAGATCCTGGGCACGGTGTTCCTGTATGCCGACTACGCCTTGCCGCTGGAGCCGCTGCGCGCCGAGTTCCAGCGCGTGCTGGAAACGGCCCCCGAATGGGACAAGCGCGTGAGCGTGCTGCAACTGACCGACGTGACCGAGCGCACCATCCAGATCCGCGTGCTGGTCTCGGCCCGCTCCTCGGGCCTGGCCTTCGACCTGCGCTGCCGCGTGCGCGAGGCGCTGGTGACCTTCATCCAGCGCGAGTACCCCGATTGCCTGCCCCAGGTGCGTGCCCCGCAGCAGCCTGCAGGCCAAGCCGTCGCCAGCCTGCAGGTGCCGCCGCAAGGGATGTAGGCAGGTGATCAACCCCGAGTCGGCTCGTGATTGACGATAAAGTCCTCGGGCACGTTGGGGCCCCAGACATAGAGTGAATCCTCGGGCGGATGGTCGGCCGCGGGCCACTGCGCATGGGGCGCCACGTAGTCGATGTCGAACGAATACTCGGCAAAGCTGCCCCAGGGGTCGCGCACGTAGCGGAAGTAGTTCGATCCCAGCACATGGCGCCCCAGGCCCCAGCCATCGGGGTAGCCGGCGGCGGCCATCTGCTGCGAGCCCATGCCCACGGCGTCGAGCGAGGGAACGCACCAGCTGCTGTGGTGCAGGCCGCCCGCGTTGGACTTGGCAAAAGCGATCAGGTGGTGGTCGCTGCCGTGCGGCGTGTGCAAAAAGGCGATGATGCCGGCCGACTGGTCCGACACCTGCAGCCCCAGCACGCCGGTGTAGAAGTCCAGCGCCCGCGCCACGTCGGCCGTGAACAGCAGGATGTGCGAGAGGTACAGCGGCCGCGTGGCCTGGGCCGTGCTGCGGCTGGGCGCGCGGCCGACGTTGGCGGGCGCGGGCGGCGCATCGCGCGGGCCCGGGGCATCGGGCGACACTTTGGGCGCCACGCGCAGCTGGATGGGCAGCGCATCGGGGCCCTGCAGCCACAGGCCCGACGGGTCGGCGCCTTGGGGTGGTGCCAGGCGGGCGATGCCGCGCGCATGCAGCAGGTCGTCAAAGCGCGGCAGGTCGGCTGCGTGGATGCCCAGGCTGAGCCATTCGAGCCGCTTGGGGCCGCCGTCGCCCTGCAGCACGCGCGCCCAGCGGTGCGGGTGGCCATGGGTGTGGAGCGCCAGCGCGCCGCCTTCGTCGCGCACGTCCAGGCCGAAGCTGGTGTAGAAGTGGCGCGCCACGGCCAGGTCGGGTACGCTGAACACAAATTCATCGACCGAGTGGATGGCGGGGCGGGTCGGTGAGGTCGTCACGGTCTGTCTCCTGTCGTGGTGCGTCGTGGTGCTCATTCAGCGGTCACGCCGATGTCCTTGGCCAGCCCCTGGTACAGCTGGGTTTCCACAGCATAGAACCTGTCGAGTTCGCGCAGCGTATTGCCCGTGGCCAGTTCCATGCCGCTGGTCGTCACGTAGGCCTGGAAGTCGCTGTCCTTCATCGAGGCCGTGAGCGCCTTGTTCAGCCGCTCCACGACGTCTGCCGGGGTCTTGGTGGGGACCAGCAGCGCGATCCATGTGCCATAGACGAAGTCCGACAGCGCCTTGTCCGATGCCGCGATGGTGGGCAGGCGCGGCAGCTGCGGGTGGGCCGTGGCGGCCGAGCTGGCAATGGCCTTGACCTTGCCCGACTGGATCATGGACAGTGTGGCCCCGCCCAGCGGCAGAAAGCTCAGGTCGATCTGGTCGCCCATGAGGTCCTGCGTCACGGGCGGTACGCCGCGGTAGGAGATCTGGTTAAGCTTGGCATGGGTCTTGCGAGCCCACTGCTCGCCCAGCAGGTGGATCATGGAGCCGGGGCCAATGTTGCCAAAGCTCAGCGGTGTGGCCGACTTTTTGGCCAGCGCCGCGAGTTCGCTGGGGCTGCTGGCCGCCAGCCCCGGCCGCGCCACCAGGATGTAGGGCAGGCGCGCCACCAGGGCGATGGCGCGGAAGTCCTCGGGCTTGTAGCGCGCGCCCTTGATGGTGAAGGGCGTGAGGATGGGCTCGGTCTGCGAGGCGATCAGCACCGGCACGGTGTTGGCCTGGCCGCTGAGCACCTTCTGCACACCAATGGAGCCGCCCGCGCCGGGCGTGTTCTCCACGATCACGGTCTGCTCCAGCTCCTTTTGCAAGAGCGGCTGGAGCTTGCGCGCCACGCCGTCGGTGGGGTTGCCGGCGGGCTGCGGCACGATGATGCTGACGGTGCGCCCGGCCAGCTGGGCCTGCACGGGTGGGGCAGCCAGCAGCGCGGCGGCAATGGCCAAGGGGGCAAGCAGGCGGTTCATGGCGGTTGTCTCCTGTCGTTCTTGTGTGCTTGTTTACGCGGCCACGCTCATGCGGCCACGGCGTGGGCCAGCACCTCGTCGGCGATGGGGTTGCGCAGCGTGCCGATGCGCTCGATGGACACCTCGCAGACATCGCCGTCGCGCATCAGCAGGCGCGGCGAGCGTGCCCAGCCGATGCCGGCCGGTGTGCCGGCCACGATCACATCGCCCGGGCTCAGGGTGATGGCCTCGCTGATCACATGCACCAGGGTGGCCACGTCGAACACCATGTCGTCGGTGTTGGCCGACTGCACGGTCTGGCCGTTCAGGCGGGTTTCCAGCTTCAGGCCGCGCGCCCCGGGCGGCAGCTCGTCGGCCGTGACCACGGCGGGGCCGAAGCCGCCCGTGGCGTCGAAGGTCTTGCCCACGGTCCACTGCGGGGTCTTGAACTGGTATTCGCGCACCGAGCCGTCGTTGAACACCGAGTAGCCGAACACATGGTCCAGCGCCTTGTCGAGGGGGATATGCCGGCCGCCGGTGCCGATCACCACGGCCAGCTCGCCCTCGTAGTCCAGGCTGTCGCTGCAGGCGGGGCGCACGATGGGGGCATCGTGGGCGCACAGGCTGGTGGTCAGGCGCAGGAACAGCGTGGGGTAGTCGGGCTGGGCATAGGCGCTCTCCTTGGTGTGGTCGTGGTAGTTCAGGCCCACGCAGATGATCTTGTCGGGCGCGACCACGGGCGGCAGAAACTGCACCTGGGCCAGCGGCACGGGCGCGCCCGCGCCGGCGATCAGTTCTTCGCGGCTGGCGCCAGCGGCCAGCTGGCGAACGAAGTCGCCGACGTCGCGCGCCACGTCAGCGGGCAGGGGGCGCACCTGCTCGCCATCGAGCAGGCCGAGGCGGCGGGAACCTTGGAGGGTGAATGTGCAGAGCTTCATGGGGAGGGTCCGGGTTGCGTGAATGGAAGAAATATATATATTTCATTGAAAAGTATATGTTAGTGCAAACCCTATAATTTCCAAAACCCGCCAGCCCCACTGGCGCAAGCCCATGCCCACAGCGACTGAACCCCTCTCGACCGCGCCCACCACCCGCACCTCCTCGCTCGTGGCGCAACTGCGCATGGACATCGTGGGCGGCGTGTTCGCCCCGGGCTCCAAGCTGCTCATCAAGGACCTGTGCACGCGCTACGGCGCCAGCCCCATCCCCATGCGCGAGGCACTTTCGCGCCTGACCAGCAGCGGCTTCGTGCAGGCCGAGGACCAGCGCGGCTTCAAGGTCGCGAGCGCCTCGGCGCAGGACCTGGTGGAGATATCGGGGGCGCGGGTGCTGGTGGAGACCGAGGCGCTGCGCCTGTCGGTGCTGCAGGGCGATGTGGCCTGGGAGTCGCGCGTGGTGGCCGCCCACCACCAGCTCAACCGCCTCGCGCTGCGCGAGCCCGGCATGCCTGCGGCCCTGTCCACCCAGTGGGACGAGGCGCACATGGCCTTTCACGACGCATTGCTCTCGGCCTGCGGTTCGCGCGTGCTGCTGGAGCTGGCCGCCAACCTGCGCGAGCGCTTCACGCGCTACCGCTTTCTCTCGGCCGCGGCGCCAGGCGGCGCGGGCGAAAAGGCTGCCGCCCAGCCGGTACAGCGCGACATCGCGGCCGAGCACACCGCCATCGTCGAGGCCGCGCTGGCGCGCGACGTGGCACGCGCCACGGCCTTGCTGCAGCAGCATTTCCAGCAGACGACCGCGCTGGCGCTGGCGGCCAGCCAAGGGCTGTCGGCAGGGCGGGCGGCCGTGGGCGGGCGGTAGCGCCCGGCTGGCTCAGTAGCCGTCGGCCTGGGCTGCGCGCAGCGCGTCGGCCGCGGGCAGCAGGGTGCGGATCTGTTGCCCGTCATGGAACACCACAGCGCCGTCGATCAGGCCCAGGCACTGGCCGTTGCTGTAGCAGCGGTAGCCATCGCCAGCGGTGCCCACCGCCTGGGTGTTGGAGCCGCCCTGCAGCAGGGCATCGAACTTGAACTCGGCCCAGTCCAGCAGGCGGTTGACGGGCTTGGCCAGCGTGCTGCTCGATACCTGGATGGGCGTCTGGCCATTGGCGAGCACGGGCACCGGTACCGAGGCGGCGCGGTAGACCCAGGGCGCAGCCGCTTCCGGCGTGTCGACGGGCAGGGGGTCGCGGTTCATCCAGTAGTGCCCGTGCAGTGCCGGCAGCGGGCTGCCGGCTTCGAGGTAGTTGAAGTACGGGTGGGCGCAGCCCTTTTCCACCAGGGAGGAGGCCAGGTCCTTGCCATCCACCGCCAGGTTGGCCAGGGTCAGGCCGTAGCGGTCGCGCCCGTCCCGGCACAGGGAGACCGGCTTGCCGGCCGCCAGGTTCTGCAGGCAGGCGAGCGCATAGGGGCCGGAACGCTGGCTTCTCTTGGGCGCAGAGATCTGGCTGATGCGCAGCTTTTCGGTGCCTTGCGCGCCTGTCACCACCAGGGTGTCGCCATCGATCACGCGCAGCACCTGGGCGTTCTCGCAGGATGCGGGGCGCGGCTTGACCGCCGTCTCCGGCAACACCGGCGGCGGTGATTCAGCCAGGAGGGGCGTGCTGGACAGCAGGGCTGCCACACCCAAGGCCATGGCCGAAAAATGGTGGCCCGCACGGCCCACGCGCACCTGGATCATTGCCGGTTCTCCCATGAAAAGTGGTCCGGCATTGTGGTGCGCAGCAGCGGCCCAGGCCAGTGACTTTTGTCACGGAAATCCGGGCTTTCAGGCTCTCAGCCCCGGGGTTCGGTGCGTGCCACCAGCGATTCGCCGATCGCATAGAACTGCCCGCCCGCCACATAGTGCAGGCTGCGCCACTCGGGTCCGGCCGTCTCGAAGTGCCAGTGGCCTCCCGAAAACACGCGCGTGTCGGCCCAGGCGCCCACCACCTCGCCGATGAACAGGTCGTAGGCCTGCTGGTTGTGCGCCTCGGGGATGACTTTGCAGGCCAGCCAGGCCGAGCAGCCTGCGACGAAAGGCAGGTCGTGCCCCTCCAGGCCGAACAGCTCCACGCCGTGGTGCTGCAGCTTGGCCGGGTCCTGGTGCAGGCTGGTGTTGCCCACGTCGTGCGTGAGCTGCATTTGCGCGGCCGTGGGCACCTGGACCACGAATTTCCCGCTGGCCTCGACCAGCCCGCGCGTGCGCGTGGCCTTGTCCAGCACCACCGTGAGCTTGGGCGGCGCAAAGTCCAGCGCGCAGGCCCAGGCGGCGGACATCACGTTGTCCACCCCGCCGTGGCGCGCCGACACCAGCACCGTGGGGCCGTGGTTGAGAAGGCGGTAGGCCTTGGGCAGTTCTACCGGAGCCAGGTACGCTGGGGTCATCGCAAAGAGGTCCTTGGGGCAGGTCGAAGGGGCGGGTGTTGCGGGCGCTGGCAACCCGCTGCAAGCGTTGTCAACAACCGTAAATGGAGGGCAGGGCGAAGCCGCCGCCGTCTGGATCATAGGAGCGCCGCGGCGGCCTTGCCAGGCCTGGCGTGGTGGTCCGACAGGAAGGCGGGGCTTTGTCCTACCATCCGGGTTCCAGGGGCATGGCAGGCGGGCCGGATTGGCGTACAGTGGCATCTGCTGGGCGCCGTGCCGCCCATATCCAATCGCCATCGTTGTCGTTCTTGCTGCTGCCGCTGCCATGGATCCGCTTCTCTCCCGCCTTTCCGATTCCGTTGTCCAGGCCAAGACGCTGGAACAGCTCACGCGCCCCTTGCTGGAGATGCTGGGCACGATCACGCGGCTGGAATCCACCTACCTCACCACCATCGACCTGCAGCGGGCCGTGCAGCATGTGCTGTTCTCGCGCAACACGCGCAAGATGCAGATCCCCGAGGGCCTGACCGTGCCCTGGGGCGACACCCTGTGCTACCGCGCCTTGAAGGAGGGCCGCATGTTCACCGCCGACGTGCAGGGCTGCTGGGGCGATTCGGACGCGGCCGCCGCCCTGGGCATCCAGACCTATGTGAGCATGCCGGTGCGGCTGTCCGATGGCGCCGTCTACGGCACGCTGTGCGCGGCCAGTGCCGAGCCCGCCGAGCTGTCGCCCGACACCGAGAAGATGCTGCAGCTCTTTGCCAGCATCATCGCCCAGCAGGTGGAGCGCGAGCACCTGCTGGAGGAATTGCAGCGCAAGAACAGCCTGCTGTCGACCATGGCGCTGATCGACTCCCTCACCGGCCTGCCCAACCGCCGCGCACTGTTCGATGAGCTCGAGCGGCTGCAGGCCCGCGCGCGGCGCTCGCACGGGCAGGTGATGGTGGCCTTCCTCGACCTGGACGGCTTCAAGCAGGTCAACGACGAACACGGCCACGAGGCGGGCGACGCACTGCTGTGCGCCATTGCCGGGCAACTGCGCCTGGCCTTGCGCGAGAGCGACTACGTGGGGCGCTTCGGGGGCGACGAGTTCGTCTTTGTCGGCCCGGGCCCGCAAAAGGGGCAGGACAGCGCCGAGGCCGTGCGCAGCCTGCGCCACCGCCTGGAGGAGGCCACGGTCTGCCGCGTCACCCTGGCCGACCACCGCACCCTGGAGTACCCGGGGGCGAGTGTCGGCGTCATCTGCGTCGACCCCGAGCTGTGCACTGCCGACCTGGCCATCCGCCACGCCGACCAGGCGATGTATGCGGCCAAGCAGGAGCGCCGGATGGTGGTGCACCACTGAGGGTGCTTGGGGGCGCTATGCCTTCGTGCCTGCGGGCAGGCGCGTTCCCTGCCATTGCCCACTGGTGCAAAGCCCGCGGATCACCTCGCCGATGAGCCGGAAGATCGCGCGCTTGGCATTGGTCGTGGGCAGGTGCACCGACAGGCACAGGCCCAGCGTGCGGTACATGGCGGGCGAGGCGATGCGGTGGGCATGCAGGCGGCCTTCGCTGACCTCGCGCTGCGCCAGGCCCAGGGGCATGATGGTCGGGCCCAGGCCTGCTTCCACCGCGGCCTTGAGCGTATAGACCGAATTGATCTCCGCGGCGACGCGCGCGGCCGGGTAGCCCGCGCTGCCCAGGGCGGCGTCCACCAGCCAGCGGGTGCAGTGGCCGTGCGCGTTGGCCGGCCATACCAGCGGGCGGGCCAGGGCCTGGGCCAGGCTCACCTCGCCGGGCGGCAGGGCCTGCGGGTCCTGGGGCGATTCGAGAAACACGAACTCCTCTTCGACCAGGGGCGTGAAGGTGGTGTCCTCCGATGGCATGGTGGGCGAGAAGATCGCCATGTCCACGCGCCCGCGTAGCAACTGGTCGACCATGTTGCCGGTCAGCTCCTCGTTGAGGTGCAGCACCACCTCGGGGTAGCGGCGCGCGGCTGCCCGCATCAGCGGCAGCGCGATCATGGGCGACACGCTCTGCGGCACGGCGGCCACGACGGTGCCCACCACCGAATCGGCCGCCACATGCACGGCGGCCTTGGCGTCCAGCACCTGCTTGGTGATGCCCTGCGCATACTCGTAGAACACCTTGCCGGCCTCGGTCATGGCCACCCCATTGCGCCCGCGCAGCAGCAACTGGGTGCCCAGCTCGCCTTCGAGCTCGGTCATCTGCTTGCTCAGCGCCGACTGCGCCACATAGAGCTGCTGGGCCGCGCGCGACAGGCTGCCGCAGTCCACGATGGCCACGAAATACTTGAACTGGCGCAATTCCATCGGCAAATCTCCGGCCGCCTCTCCCCGGTCGCGGGGCGGCAGGCCATTGTAGGGAGGGCGTGGCAGGCCGCCACGCCCCGGCGTCAATCCAGCGTGCAGTCGAAGCTGGCGGCCGCGTTCACGTCGCCCGTGCCTTTGTAGCGCGGGTAGGCCGGGTGCTTGCACAGGGGCCGCGCCATGGTGGTCGCCCCCGCGGCATCGGTCTTGCGCGAGAGCAGCTTTTGCTGTGAGGCCGGCACGCCTTGCTCCACCCAGGTGGCCATGGCCTGCAGCAGGTCGACCTTGTCGGGGCCCGCGCCGCCAAAGCAGTGGCCCACGCCCGGCGCCAGGAACAGCTCGACCGCCTCGTCGGCCTTGCGCTGGCCCAGGGTGGCAACCACCTGCTCGTAGTAGCGGGTGGTGTCGCGTGCGCTCACCGAGGTGTCGGTCGTGCCGTTCCACAGGATCAGCTTGGCGCCGCGCGCGTGCAGCGGCGCGAGGTTGGGGTCGGTTGCGCCGAACAGGCCGCCGATGGTGGCCATGCGGTCCAGCCACTGGTCGGGGTTCCAGGTGGCGGTGTCGAAGGACGCATCGCGCGCGATGAAGGAGCGGATGAACCCGTCCGAAAACAGGCCCTGTGTGGAGGCGCCGCCCAGGCTGGCCTGTGGCCAGATGTACTCGCCCCAGCCCTTGGCCGAGTTCTCGCCGCCGAAGGGGTAGCCCGGGTGCGACCAGGCACCGTTGGAGACCGCCACCGGCGAGGTGACAGTCTGCACCGTGGCGATCTGCGCGTCCGACAGGCAGCTGTCGCCGGCATCGGCGCCGCCCGTGCAGCGCAGCGCCCTGGCGTCGAACTGGCAGGCGGCGGGCCGCGCGATGATGCCGTCGTTCAGGCCGTCGAGCCCGTCGCACTGCGCCAGCACCGCGTTGGCCAGCAGGGTCTGTTTGGCGGTGTTGAGCGCGCCGCCGGGGGCCTTCACCTGCCGGGCGATGCGGTTGAACTGCACGAACAGCCCCATCACGTTGCCGGCCGGCGCCCGCGCGACGATGCCATCGAAATCCTCGGGAAAGCGCTGGGCCTGCATGAGCGCGTCGTGCCCGCCCATGGAGCAGCCCTCGAAGTAGCTGCGCGTGGGTGGCGTGCCAAAGAACTGGGCCATCACCTCCTTGCCCGGCGGCAGGGCGCGGTGCTCGGACTGCTGCGCAAAGTCGAGCAGCTTGGCGGCATCGAGCGCGAACTCGCCCTTGAAGTAGTTGAGGTCGCGTGGTGGCGGGTAGTCGTAGCCGCCGTTGGTGCCGATGGTCGCGTAGCGCTCGGTGAGGATGGACTCGCTGAACTGTGCCGCAGCGGCCGTGGGCATGGCGCCATCGAAGCCGCCGCCGCCCAGGAAGGCGAGCTTGCCGTTCCAGCCCATGGTGGGCAGCCGGGCCTCGAAGCGCAGTGCCGAGTCCTTGAAGCGGGCCGTCACCACGCAATACTCGGGCTGGGGCGGCGCTGCGGCGGCCAGCCTGGCGTCGTCGATCACCACGCTGCCATGGGCCAGGGTCTTGCCCTGCAGGGTGGGGCATTTCTCGGCCAGTGTCATGGCGGGCGCGCCGTCGCCGCCACAGCCGGCCAGTGCGGCCAAAGCGGCTGCCGACAGCAGAAGTTGCATCCTTGTCTTCATGGGGGTCTCCTTGCGTTCAGGGGTGGTGCGGGCCGGCCGCCGCAACGACCTTGCCGGGGTTGAAGAGGTTGTGCGGGTCCAGTGCCTGCTTGACGGCGCGCATCAGCGCCACGCCCTCGGCACCGTGTTCCTCGGCCAGGTAGTGCTGTTTGTGCAGGCCCACGCCGTGCTCGCCCGTGCAGGTGCCACCATGGCGCAGCGCGCGCTGCACCAGGCGCTGGCTGAAGGCTTCGGCCGCGGCGTTCTCGGTGGCGCTGTCGGGGTCCACCAGCACCAAGCAATGGAAATTGCCGTCGCCCACATGGCCGAACACCGGCGCGAGCAGACCGTGCTCGGCCAGGTCGGCCTGGGTCTCTTCAATGCACTGGGCCAGCGCGGACAGGGGCACGCAGGCATCGGTGGTCAGGCTGCGGCTGCCGGGCTTGAGCTGCAGGCAGGCGAAGTAGGCATGGTGGCGCGGGGTCCACAGGCGCGAGCGCTCCTCGGGCAGGTGGGCCCACGCGAAGTCACCGCCGCCATGGCTGGCAGCGATCTCGCGCACGGTGTCCGACTGCTCGGCGATCTGCGCCCGGCTGCCGCTGAACTCCAGGAACAGCGTGGGGTGATCGCTCAGCGTGGTGCGACTGTGGGCGTTCACGGCGCGCAAGGTCAGTGCATCGAGCATCTCGGCGCGTGCCAGCGGCACGCCCATCTGGATGGACTCGATCACGCAGTCCACCGCGGCCCGCACGCTGGGGAAGTGCACCACCGCCGCCGCGCAGGCCTCGGGATGCGGGTGCAGGCGCACCGTGGCCTCGGTGATCAGGCCCAGCGTTCCTTCCGACCCGCAGTACAGCTGCGTGAGGTTGTAGCCCGCCGCGCTCTTGCGCGCCCGCGAGGCGGTGCGCACCACCTCACCGCTGGCGGTGACCACGGTCAGGCTCACCAGGTTGTCGCGCATGGTGCCGTAGCGCACGGTGTTGGTACCGGATGCTGCGGTGGCCACCATGCCGCCGATGGAGGCATCGGCCCCCGGGTCCACCGAGAAGAAGAAGCCCGTGCCCGCCAGCGCGGCATTGAGCTGCCCGCGCGTCACGCCCGCCTGCACGGTGGCCGTGAGGTCGCCGGGCCGGATGGCGAGCACCTGGTTCATCTGCGAAAAGTCCACGCAGACACCGCCCTCGACGGCCAGCAGGTGCCCCTCGACCGAGGACCCCACGCCAAAGCCGATGAGGGGCACGCGCTCGCGCGCGCAGGCCTGCACGACGAAGGCAGTTTCTTCACTGCTGTGCACATAGACCACGGCGTCGGGCGGCTGGGGCGCATAGGCCGATTCGTCCGTGCCGTGCTGCAGCAGCACGGCCTGGCTGGTGGAGCAGCGGTCTCCGAAGCGCTGGCGCAGGCGCGCGATCAGGTCGGGGGAGGGCGCGCGGCGTTGCGCGCGCGCAGGAGGGCTCAGTTCCGCAAGCATGGGAAGTCTCTTTCTGGACAAGGGGGAGGGCGCTGCCGGCAGCAGCGCGGGAGGGTCAGCGCGTGGGGACGGGCTTGCCGGGCCTGGCAAACAGCACCAGCACCGCGCCGGCCACCAGCAGGGCCGCCAGCATGTGCAGGCCGGCGTCGGTGCTCCGGGTCGCGTCCTTGATCACGCCGATCAGGTAGGGCGCGGAAAAGCCCGAGAGGTTGCCAAAGGAGTTGATGAGGGCAATGCCTGCAGCGGCGGCCGTACCGCCGAGGAAGGAGGTGGGCATGCCCCAGAACACGGGCAGGGTGGCCATGATGCCCATGGTGGCCAGCGTGAGGCCGGCCATGGCCCACACGGCATGGCCATGCCAGGCCACGCTGAGCACCAGCCCGAGCGCGCCGACCAGGGCGGCGATGGCGCTGTGCCAGCGGTACTCCAGCCGGCGGTCCGCGCTGCGCGCCACCAGGTACATGGCCACCACGCCGAAAGTCCACGGGATCGCGCTGACCAGGCCGATGTCGAGCGCACCTTGGACGCCCAGGGCCTTGATGATGCTGGGCAGCCAGAACGAGATGCCGTACAGCCCCGATACGAAGGCGAAGTACACCAGCGCCAGCAGCCAGACGCGCGGGTTGGAGAGCACGGCCCGGATCTTCGGCGCCGCCTTGCCGGCCTCTTCGGCTGCGATCTCGCGGGCGATCAGTGTGCGTTCTTCCGGGGTGAGCCAGCGCGCGTCCTTGACGCGGTCGTCCAGGCAGCGCCACACCACCAGGCCCAGCGCCACGGTGGGCAGGCCCTGCAGCAGGAACAGCCACTGCCACCCGGCCCAGCCGTTGATGCCGCCCATGCCCTGCAGGATCCAGCCCGAGACCGGACCGCCCAGGATGCCCGCGAACGGGATGGCGGCGAGGAACAGCGAGGTCGCCTTGCCGCGCCGTGCTGCGGGGTACCAGTAGGTGAGGTACAGGATGATGCCCGGGAAGAAGCCCGCCTCGGCCGCACCCAGCAGGAAGCGGACCACGTAGAACGCCGTGGGCGAGCTGACGAACATGGTGCCCGCCGAGAGCAGGCCCCAGGTGACCATGATGCGCGCGATCCAGCGGCGTGCGCCCACGCGGTGCAGCACCACGTTGCTGGGCACCTCGAAGAGGAAGTAGCCGAGGAAGAAGATGCCTGCACCCAGGCCGTAGACCGCCTCGCTGAACTGCAGGTCGCCCTGCATCTGCAGCTTGGCGAAGCCCACGTTCACGCGGTCCAGGTAGGCCACGATGTAGCAGGCGAAGAGCAGTGGCAGCAGGCGCCAGCCGACCTTGCGGTAGGTCGCGTCGGCCAGGTCGTCGGTCGCGCTGGTCGGGTACGGCTGCGTGATGGCGGGGGAACCCATGGATGTCTCGCTTTCGTTGTTGGTGTGGCGAGATGGTTGCACCGGTGCGGGCCTGCACCGCCGGGGGTTACTACGCAAAATGCATATGGATTGGCGAGCTTCGTATCTCTGAAAGAGATGACCGCACGGGCACCCTGGCGCAGGCACAGGCTCAGGCGGCAAACAGGGCCCGGTTCTCGCGGAATACCTCGAGCAGGTGCTGCACCACGGCGCGTATCGGCCCCGCATGCCGGTCCTGCCCACGGGTCAGCACGAAGATCTCGCGTGCCGGCGGCAGCGGTGCCAGCGCGCAGGGCTGCAGCTCGGGCACCTGCCGGCCGATGTAGTGCGGCAGCAGCGCAATGCCTGCGCCGGCCCGCGCGGCGGTGGCCTGCAGGACCTGGTTTTCGGCGCGCAGGGAAAAGCGCGCGCGCGGGAACTGCTGCACCAGCCAGTTCGATTCGGGCATGTCCGAGTGCTGCTCGTCGAAGCTGATGAACACCGGTGGCTCGCCTCGCTCGATCTCCTCGCAGCGCTGGCGTGTGCCATAGAAGCCAAAGGCCATCCGGCCCGCGGGCCTGGCGATCAGGTCGCCGTCGGCGGGCCGCCCCAGGCGCACGGCAATGTCGGCCTGGCGCCGGTTCAGGCTGATGGCGTGCAGGTCCGTCGCCAGGTCGATGTCCAGCCCCGGGTGGAGCATAGTGACCCGGGCCAGCTGCGCGGCCAGAAAGGCATGGGCCAGCGCCGGCGGTGCATTGATGCGCACCAGCCCGCGCAGGGCCTCCCCCTGGCCCTGCTCGGCACGGGTCAGTGCCTGTGCGGCCGCCTCCATGCCGGTGGCCGCCTGCAGCGCCACCTCGCCTGCCGGGGTCAGCAGATAGCCGTCGGGCCGGCGCTCGACGAGCTTTTCGCCCATGCTGTGCTCCAGCGACTGCAGGCGCCGGGCAATCGTCGCGTGGTTCACCTGCAGCGCCCGGGCTGCGGCCGACAGGCTGCGGTAGCGCCCCAATGCCAGGAAGACGCGCACGTCCTGCCAGTCGACCTCTGTGCGTTTTCTATCAGCCATTGTGCAAGGATAACGGCTACCGCTCCCAGGGGGGCGTCCTTACTCTATGGAGAGCGTCGGGAGACCCCGGCGCAGTCCATCTGTACCGACACTTCCCCAAGGAGTTTTCATGAGTGATAAGAAAGTCGCCATCGTCACGGGCGCATCGCAGGGCATCGGCGCGGGCATCGTCGCCGCCTACCGCCGGCACGGCTTTGCCGTGGTCGCCACCTCGCGCAACATCCAGCCTGGCGCCGATGCGGATGTGTTCGCCGTGGCGGGCGATGTGCGCGATCGATCGGCCGCCGAACGCCTGGTGGCCGCCGCGCTGGAGCGCTTTGGCCGCATCGACACGCTGGTCAACAACGCTGGCATTTTCCTGGGCAAGCCATTCACCGAGTACACCGCCGAGGAGTTCGGGCGCGTGGTGGACGTGAACCTGGCCGGCTTCTTCCACACCACGCAGGCCGTGCTTCCCCACCTGCTGCGCCAGGGCCGCGGCCACATCGTGCAGATCACCACGACCCTGGTGCACCAGGCGATCGCGGGCGCCCCCTCGGGCCTGGCGCTCTTGACCAAGGGCGGGCTGGACGCGGTGACCCGCGGCCTGGCCATCGAGTACGCGCAGACCGGCGTGCGCGTGAACGCGGTCGCGCCCGGCATCATCAAGACCCCCATGCACGACCCGGCGGCGCACGGGGTTCTCGCCGGCATGCACCCCATGGGGCGCATGGGCGAGGTCTCCGAGGTGGCCGAGGCCGTGATGTACCTGGAGAACGCGGCCTTCGTCACGGGCGAGACCCTCCACGTCGACGGCGGCCAGCATGCCGGCCGCTGGTAAGGAGAGCACCATGCCTTACGTCAACATCAAGGTCACGCGCGAGGGCACCGCGCCCGGCGCCAGCGCCACCACCCCGGAGCAAAAGCGCGCCCTGATCCAGGGCGTCTCCGACCTGCTGTACCAGGTCATGGGCAAACCGCACGACTCCACCTTCGTGGTCATCGACGAGGTCGACCTCGACAGCTGGGGCGTGGGCGGCGTGACCGTGCCCGAGTGGCGTGCGCGCTCCAAGGCGCCGCCGGGCTGATGGATGGCCCTGCGAAGCCGACAGCGTCGCTTCGCTCGCAAAGACCGGCGGGACAGGACCGCCAAGAAAAAACCCCAAGCGGCGTGAGCCACTTGGGGTTGCATCTTTGGCGGAGAGGGCGGGATTCGAACCCGCGGTGGGGATTAGCCCACACACGCTTTCCAGGCGTGCGACTTAAACCGCTCATCCACCTCTCCGAAGCCCTCGATTATAGCCACAGGTTTTGGCTGTTTTGGAGAAAAGGGCCGATTCGATCAAAAAATCTGCATCTGGCGATGGCCAGTGCGCATCACACCGGCTTTTGCAGCTGCACCATCTTCATGGCCGAGCCGATCAGGGCCGAGACCTCGGTCATGTTGCTGGGCACGATGAGGGTGGTGTTGGCATCGGCGGCCACCTTGCCGTAGGCGTCCACGGCCTTCTCGGCCACCTTGAGCTGCACGGCCTGTTCGCCCCCGGGCTGGCGGATGGCGGCGGCCACGCGCTCGATGGCCTGGGCCGTGGCTTCGGCCACGGCGGTGATGGAGGCGGCCTCGCCCTGGGCGTTGTTGATCTGGGCCTGCTTCTCACCCTCGGAGCGGGCGATGAAGGCCTCGCGCTCGCCGGTGGCGATGTTGATCTGCTCCTGGCGGCGGCCTTCCGAGGCCGCGATCAGCGCGCGCTTTTCGCGCTCGGCCGTGATCTGAGCCTGCATGGAGCGCAGGATCTCGGCCGGCGGCGTCAGGTCCTTGATCTCGTAGCGCAGCACCTTCACGCCCCAGTTGAGGGCCGCCTCGTCAATGGCCTGCACCACCTGGGCGTTGATGATGTCGCGCTCCTCGAAGGTCTTGTCCAGTTCGAGCTTGCCGATCACCGAGCGCAGCGAGGTCTGCGCCAGCTGCGTCACGGCCATGATGTAGTTGGACGAACCGTAGCTGGCGCGCATGGGGTCGGTCACCTGGAAGTACAGGATGCCGTCCACCTGCAGCTGGGTGTTGTCGCGCGTGATGCAGACCTGGCTGGGCACGTCGAGCGGGATTTCCTTCAGGCTGTGCTTGTAGGCGACCTTGTCAACGAAGGGGATCAGGAAGTTGAGGCCGGGCGTGAGCGTGCCTGCGTACTTGCCCAGGCGCTCCTTGACCCAGGCGTTCTGCTGGGGGACGACCTTGACCGAGCGGATGACGAAGACCACGAAGATCACGAAGATCACGAGGGCGACGATGGTTTTGCTATCCATGAGAGAGCCTTTCTTGGTTCTGCGAATCTAAGGATGGGCCAGAAGGGTGGGCGAACAGCTTGCCAGGCCCTGGCCAAGCGCTGTCAGTCCCGCTCGCCCTGGTGTTCAGACGGGATCTACGAGCAGGCGGTTGCCCACCAGCTCCGAAACGCGGTGCATGCCCGTGGAAGGGGTGACGCCGGGGCGGTGGATGGCGGTCCAGGTGGCGCCACGGTATTTGACGACGCTGGTGCCGTCGGCGTTCCAGCTTTCGATCATCAAGGTTTCGCCCACGTCCAGGTTCACACTGCGGTCTGCCCGCGCCGATGGATCGCCCGGACGGCGACGCTTGCCCTGGTGCAACGCCAGAACGGCGCCGATACCGACCACGGCCGCCGCCACGATCTGCAGGGGAGCGCCCAACCCCAGGTGGGCAGCAAGGGCACCTGCCACCAGGCCCACGGCCAGCATGAGCAGGTAGAAGGTGCCGGTGAGCAGCTCCGCGATCACCACACCGCCTGCCAACAGCCACCAGATGGTGGATTCCGCCATACCTACCTCCTCCTCATGTTGTTTGTCTGTTGTTCAGATCGTAAACAACCTGTGTGTCGGTTGTTCTTAATGCACCACATTCTGGGTCAAAAGACCCCCAGTTCAAAGGTCTGACAAGCTTATTCCTTACACTTCGCGCCTATTTCGTTTTTTGGTTGGCCGGCAGGGCACGGTTTCACGGAGGCTGCGCATGAAGTTTCGTTTTCCCATCATCATCATCGACGAGGACTATCGTTCCGAAAACACCTCGGGCCTGGGCATCCGTGCCCTGGCGCAGGCCATCGAGGCCGAGGGCTTCGAGGTGGTGGGTGTCACCAGCTATGGCGACCTGTCGCAGTTCGCGCAGCAGCAAAGCCGCGCCAGCGCGTTCATTTTGTCCATCGACGACGAGGAGTTCACCCTCGGCGAAGGCCTGGACCCCGTGGTGCTGAGCCTGCGCAACTTCATCGGCGAGGTGCGGCGCAAGAACGCCGAGGTGCCGATCTACGTGCACGGCGAGACCAAGACCAGCCGCCACCTGCCCAACGACATCCTGCGCGAGCTGCACGGCTTCATCCACATGTTCGAGGACACGCCCGAGTTCGTGGCGCGCCACATCATCCGCGAGGCCAAGAGCTACCTGGAGAGCGTGCAGCCGCCATTCTTCAAGGCGCTGCTCGACTACGCCGAAGACGGCTCCTACAGCTGGCACTGCCCCGGCCATTCGGGTGGCGTGGCCTTCCTCAAGAGCCCGGTGGGCCAGATGTACCACCAGTTCTACGGCGAGAACATGCTGCGCGCCGACGTGTGCAACGCGGTCGAGGAACTCGGCCAACTGCTGGACCACAACGGCGCCATCGGCGAGAGCGAGCGCAATGCCGCGCGCATCTTCAATGCCGACCACTGCTTCTTCGTGACCAACGGCACCAGCACCTCCAACAAGATGGTGTGGCACCACACCGTGGCCCCGGGCGACGTGGTGGTGGTGGACCGCAACTGCCACAAGTCCATTC
>JAESFW010000218.1_pt1 | contig 70048 bp, 67 predicted proteins | sample 9269481 | NCBI WGS metagenome assembly JAESFW01 (sample SAMN14515350, study PRJNA621654) | algae metagenome | isolation source: Lyngbya sp. HA4199-MV5 and co-occurring heterotrophs from soil with... | place: USA: Ahupuaa O Kahana State Park, Hawaii | collected 2009-07-21 | reverse complement strand
TCCAGCTCGCCAGCCTCAGCCAGGACGACTTCCGCTTCGTCTGAGCCGGACACCCCGACATCCACGCCAAATCAAGAGGGCGCCCGAAAGGGCGCCCTTTCTTGCCTCCAGGATCCCCCGCGGATGGAGCTCGAACGCCTGACCTTGCCGATCAGCGCGAGCGGGGGTCGAGGGCGTCGCGAAGGCCGTCGCCGAGCAGGTTGAACGACAGCACCGTGGCGAAGATGGCAATGCCGGGCCAGAGCGCCATCCAGGGCGCATTGCTCAGGAAGCGCTGGGCCGAGTTCAGCATCGCCCCCCAGGAGGGCGCCGGCGGCTGGAGGCCGAGGCCGAGAAAGGACATGCTCGCTTCAGCGATGATCGCCCCTGCGATCGTCAGCGTCGCCTGGACCATGAGCTGCGGCAGGATGTTCGGCAGGATGTGACGCACCGCGACGCGCCATTGCGGATTTCCGATCGCCCTTGCCGCCTCGACATAGTCCTCCACCTTGATCGCCAGCACCTGGCCGCGCGTCAGGCGGATGAAGATCGGCGTGGCCGTGATCCCGATCGCGAGCATCGCATTTGTCAGGCTGGGCCCGAGGAAGGCCGCCAGAGCGATCGCCAGGATGAGGAAGGGGCACGCCAGCATCGCGTCGGTGAAGCGGCTGATCAGGCTGTCGACGAGCCCGCCGAGAAAGCCCGCGGCGAGCCCGAGCGGCACGCCGATCGCCATGGCGATGCCGACCGAGGTGAGGCCCGCCATCAGCGAGGCCCTGGCACCCCAGATGATGCGCGAAAGCACGTCGCGACCGGCTTCGTCCGTCCCGAGCCAGTGCGCTGCGGAGGGCGCCTTGCGCACCGCAGTCCAGCTTTGCGCCGCAGGGTCGTAGGGGGCCAGAAGCGGCGCCAGGACGGCGACGCAGACCATGAACAGCACGACGGCGAGACCGACCAATGCGCTCTTGCGCTTCGACAAGCGCCGCCAGAGGCGGCCGCGGAAGAAGTTCGTGACGGGATTGGCCGAGGGCCTGGTTTCCGAGATCGTCAGCACAGGTCAGCTTCTCAGTCTTGGGTTGACGAGGATGTATCCAATGTCGGCCAGGAGGTTGAGGATGATGTAGAACAGCGAGGTCACGAGCACGACGCCCTGCACCACGGGATAGTCGCGGGTGAAGACGGCATCGACGATTAGCTTGCCGAAACCCGGGATCGTGAAGATCTGCTCGGTCAGCACCGCGCCGGACAGCAGGGCGCCGAATTCCAGGGCTCCGAGCGTGATGATCGGCGTCAGCGCGTTGCGCATCGCATGCTTGAACACGACGATCCACTCGCTCAGGCCCTTGGCGCGCGCGGTGCGAACGTAATCGCTTTCGAGCGCCTGGAGCATCGCGCCGCGCGTGTGGCGCATGATCACGCCGGCGATCCCGGTGCCGAGCACGAAGGCGGGCATGATCGTGGTGGCGAGGTTCATCTGCAGATCCTCCCAGGGGCTGACGAAGCCGGACGCCGGAAGCCAGCCCAGATAGACCGAGAAGAACAGGATGAGCAGGATGCCGAGCCAGAAGTTCGGCACCGAAATCCCGGCGAGCGCCGCGATGTTGGTGGCATAGTCGACGCCGCTGTTCGGGCGCAGGGCCGAGATGACGCCGGCGACGATGCCGACCGCGAGCGCAATCGAAATGCCCATGACCGCCAGTTGCAGCGTGACCGGCAGCTTGAGCAGGATCAGGTCGAGGACGGGCCGGTTGTGGCGCATGGATTCGCCAAGGTCGCCCGTCGCCACGCCCTTCAGCCAATAGAGATATTGCACGATCAGGGGCTGATCGAGGTGATACTGGGCCCGGATGGCGGCCAGCGTCGCCTCGTCCGGATTTTCGCCGGCGAGCACCAGCGCCGGATCGCCGGGCAAGAGGTGCTGCAGCGAAAAGATGATCATCGACAGAAGGATGACCGTCGGGACGAGTTGCGCGAGCCGGCGGGCGAGAAGTGAGGTCATGGTTCAGCCGCTTGTCATGCCCAGGACCGGCTGAGCGGCCATGGCTTCGAGAGCCCGGTCATGGTGGTCATGGGCGCGAGCGCCCATGACTTGAACGGATCGTGGTGTGATCTTCATCGCAACCTGGTGCCGGCTTAGTTCTTCCGGCTGACATTGGTCAGGCGGATGATGCCGTCCGGCGCCGGCTTGAAGCCGGTGAGTCCGGAGCTGTGCGCGAAGATCCACTGCGAGTGGTAGAGATAGACGATCGGCAGATCCTTGAGCAGGATCGCCACGGCCTTGGCGTACTCGGCCTTGCGCGCTTCGACATCGCCGAGCGAGCGGGCCTTGGCGAGAACCGCGTCGAGCGCCTCGTTGCAGTACTTGGCATCGTTGGTCGCGGCGCCGCAGGTGAGCATCGGAGTGATGTTCAGGTCGGGATCGACGCGACCGCTCCAGCCGACGAGGTGGGACTGGAACTTGCCCTGGCGGGCGATGTCGAGCAGCGTCATCAGCTCGGTCGGCTTGATCGAAACCTTGATGCCGATCTCCTGCACCATGGCCTGGATGAGCTGGGCGACCTGCTGGCGTTCGGCATCGGTCGGGACGAGCAATTCCAGATCGACCGACTTCACGCCGGCCTCCGCCATCTTCTTCTTGGCGGCCACGAGATCGCGGGCCGGCACCGGGAAGCTCTTGTCGTAGAACGGGCTGGACGGCGGGAACGGCTGATTGCCGGTGCTGGCCTGGCCGTCGAAGACGACGTTGCTGATGGCCTGGCGGTCGATGGCGAGGCTGAAGGCTTCGCGGATCGCCGCCTTCTTGCCGGCGTCAAGGTTGGCGCCGTCGCCACCGATGCTGAAGGTGATGCCGTAATAGCCGAGGCCAACGACGGGATCGACGGCCAGCGCCTTGTCGCGCTTGACGGCGTCCACATCGGTCGCCGCGAGGCGCTCGATCAGGTCGAGCTGGCGGGAGCGCAGGTTGAGCAGGCGGACGTTCGAATCCGGCATGCCGCGGTAGATGAGACGGTCGAAATGGTACTTCGCCGCATCGTAGTACTGCGGGAATTTCTCGAGGACGATGCGATCCTGGACGACGCGCTCCAGAAACTTGTACGGGCCGGAACAAACCGGCGCATCGGTGAACTTGTCGCCCAGCTTCTCGCCGGCCGCCGGGCTGATGATCATGCCGGCGCGATCGCTGAGCGCAGCGAGCAGCGGAACTGAAGGCTCCTTGAGGCTGATCTTGACGGTCGTCGGATCGACGGCTTCGACCGACTTGATCGCGCTGATCTCGGCCTTGCGCCGCGAGATGCCCGCGGTGAGCGCGCGGTCCAGATTGAACTTGATGGCAGCGGCGTCCACCTTGCTGCCATCGTGGAAGAGGGCGTCATTGCGCAGCTTCAGGGTCAGCGCGGTGCTGTCGGCGCTCCATTCCCAGCTGGCCGCCAGCATCGGAATGATCTTGCCGCTGCTGTCGATGTCGACGATCTTGTCGCACAGCGACTGAAGCACGTGGCGGCCGACGAAACTCCAGTTGGAAACCGGGTCCAGCGTGTCCGGATCGTCCTGTAGACCGATCTTGAGGACGGATTGGGCCGCGGCGGGAGCCGTCGTCGCGGCCAGGCCACCCAGCATCAGGCTGGCTGCGAGTGCAAGGCAGGTTGTTCTCATCAAGGTTCCCCTCCGGTTTTGGAATGCGTGTTGCGTCTGGTCAGCGGGCGACGGCGTAACCCTGGACGCCACGTGGATTGGCACCGGCCTTCACCAGCTGCACGTCGCCGTCCATCTCGCGCGCGACCGCCGACAGGCGCCCTTCGGACCATGCGTCGCCAATGGTGATCTTGTGACCTCTCGCCGCCAGATCGGCGCGGACCGCCTCGGGGAAGCGGTCCTCGAGCGTGATCGCGCCGAAGCTGATCTCCCGCGGCCAGAAGGAACTCGTCAGATGGTCCGTATGGAAGGACGGGGCGTCGATCGCTTCTTGCAGGTTCATTCCCTTGTGGAGATGCCGCAGCAGCATGATCAGCTGCCATTGATCCTGCTGGTCGCCGCCAGGCGTGCCGAAGGCCATGTAGGGCTGGCCGTCCCGGAAGACCGTGGACGGCGTCAGCGTCGTGCGCGGGCGCTTCGACGGCATGAGACTGGAGTTCAAGCCTTCTTCGAGCCAGAACATCTGGGCGCGGGTCGTCAGGCTGAAGCCGAGGCCGGGGATGACGGGGCTCGACTGGAACCAGCCGCCGGACGGCGTTGCTGATACCATATTGCCCCAGCGGTCGACGGCACTCACCTGCACGGTGTCGCCGCGCTGCGCGCCCTCGCTGGTCAGTGCGGGTTCGCCCTGGCGGTCATTGGGCAGCCTGGCTTCGCGGGCGACCGTCGGTTCGCCGCCGCCGAGGCCCGGCTGCGGGATGGTGCCGACCGTGCGCAGCGGCGGCAGATTGGGATTGCGGCCTTCCGGCGCGCCGGGGAGCACCTCCATGGAGGCCGTGCTGGTCATCAGGGCCCGCCGGATGTCGGCATAGCCCGACGACAGCAGCGCCTTCATCGGCACATCGGAGGTGTCGCCATACCAGGAATCGCGGTCGGCCATCGCGAGCTTGGCCGTCTCGACGACGAGATGCACGAAATCGGCGCTGGTCGGATCGAGATCGGCGATATCGGTGCCCTTCAGGATCTGCAGCATCTGCAGGAGAACCGGTCCCTGGGACCACGGCCCGCATTTGAAGACCTCGCAGTCGCCATAGGTCACTGAGACCGGCTTTTCGATCAGCGGCTCATAGTCGGCCATGTCCTGGGCGGTGATCAGGCCCCTGTGGCGGCGGCCCGAGACGTCCCAGACCTCCTCCGTGGCGCAGAATTCCTCGATTCGCTCGGCGATCGGGCCGCGATACCAGAAGTCGAGCGCCGCATTGATGCGCGCCTCGCGGCTCCTGCCGGATTTCGCGTGGTCGAGGATCTGCTGGTAGAGCGCGGCGATCTGCGGGTTGCGGAACAGCTTGCCGGTCTGGGGAGCGACCCCACCCGGCAGATAGAGTTCGGCGGAGCTCGGCCAGTGGGTTTCGAAGAGCTGGCGCATCTCCCCGATCGTCCTGGCGATGCGCGGCACCAGCGGATGGCCGGTCCTGGCGTAGTATATCGCGGGTGCCAGCACGTCTTCCAACTCGGCCGTGCCGTAGTCGCGCAGCAGCGTCAGCCAGGCGCCGAAGGCGCCGGGAATGCAGGCGGCGAGGAGGCCGGTGCCGGGAATGATATCGAGGCCGAGGCCCTTGAAGTAGGCGATGGTCGCCTTCGCAGGGGACGGCCCCTGGCCGCAGATGACCGTCGGTGCATCGGCGCCGGCCGGGGTGACGATGATCGGCACTTCGCCGGCGGGGCCATTGAGATGGGGCTCGACGATCTGCAGCACGAAACCGGTGGCGACGGCGGCGTCAAAGGCCGTGAAGCCCTTTTCCAGCATGGACATGCCGACGGTCGAAGCAAGCCAGTGGGTCGAGGAAACGGCTCCGAATGTGCCCCTGAGCTCCGGTCGCGTCGTGAATGTCATGGCAGTTCCTCTGTTCCAGCCGTGCGTGGCCGCTTTGGCCGAAGGGGCGACAAGGCCGGAGATCCGCGGGGGATTATAGACAAGCCTCGCGGGATGTTGTGCTGCATCGCATGCGGGGCGGCATGTCTTGTATATCAGTTGCCCAAATTGCAACAGGTTTGTGTACGCCTCGCAAATGGCCGAAGCAGCGGATAAGGGGAGGGCGGCCGTGCGAGGAGCGAACGTGGCGAGAGAGGGACAGGTGATGCCGGACACGTTGGCCGCCGCCAGGAAAAGTCGTGGTGACAGCATCGCCGAGCATCTGGAAGAGGCTGTCATCAACGGTACGATTCCGGCCGGTGCGCGGCTCGATGAAGCGTCGATCGCCTTGCAGTTCGGCGTGTCGCGCACGCCGGTCCGGGAGGCGCTGCATATCCTGTGCGGGCGTGGACTGGCCGAGCGCGAGCCCTACAAGGGCGTCGTCGTGACGCCGATCTCCCCCGAGCGCATCGACGAAATGTTCGAGGCCATGGCCGAGCTCGAAGCGACCTGCGGTCGGCTCGCCTCACATCGGATGACGATGAGGGAGCGGGCCGAACTTGAAGGCTTGCACCGTCGGATGAATGCGCTCGCCGACGAAGGCGATCTCGATGGCTACCACGAGCTCAACACGCAGTTTCATAGCCTGCTCTTCCAGGGCAGCCACAACAGCGACCTGATCGCCGCCGCCCAGACCCTGCGGCTGAAGCTCGCATCCTTCCGCAGATTCCAGCTCAAGGACAGGGGGCGCGTCGGGCGATCCTGCCTCGAGCATCAGCAGATCGTCGATGCGATCCTGGATCAAGACGCCAAGGCGGCGGAAAACGCGCTCCGCCGCCACCTCGTTTCGGCCGCGCAGGAAGTCTTGGTCAGGCGGCAGAGACAGGACGACGAGGCCGTGGCCAAGAATTCGCTTTGAAAGGTAGTTTCGACATGTCCGACACGATCGAGAAAGACGCGATCCGCGCGGTGATCTCCGCCATGCAGGCGGCCTGGAACCGCGGCGATTTCCGCGGCTACATGGCCGGATTCGCCAATCCCGATGTGATCTTCGTTTCCCGCGGTCGCATCCAGAAGGACTGGCAGGGGACACTCGAACACTACATTGCCGATTATGGCGGCGCCCTCGGTTCGCAGGGCGAACTCGCCTTCTCGAACATCCGGATCGAGATGCTGGCGCCGGACGCCGCACAGCTGATCAGCGACTACCGGCTGGTGCGCGCTGCCGGCAACCAGACCGGCGTCAACACCCGCCTGATGCGCAAGCGCGACAACAGGTGGGTCATCGCTCTCAATCACGTTTCGCAGATCGAGCAGGGCGGTGCCGAGGGCAAAGCCCTGGCCCAAGAATGACTACATGAGCCAGAGTGCTTGTCGCAGGGGGCCTCGCTGTATTGAGACACGCTGGGCGCCCTGAACCGCGAATCCGCTCCTCCCGCGCAGCCGCTGAACCCGATCAGTCCCGAAGCTCGCCAGCGACCTCAGCAATGCCAAGGCCCATCTGTCTCATCTCCTTCTGCGTCATCCGTGACGCCATGGTCGCGAGAACGATGTTGGTGATTTCTCGCGTCGTGCTCGGTCGGAGCGAGCGGACCGTCATGCTGGAACCGCGCGATCACGGGTCAGACTTGCCGCGAAGCGATGCGCCAGGCTGACGCTGAATTGCACGGCGGAGGTCGCTGCTCCATCGCCATCGTCGGCGGGCACCAGCCCGACCAGGACGCTCTTGAACTCCTGCGCCCAACAGCTTCGCTCCAAGGGAGTTCGACACAAGCCGGACCGGCAACGTATTGTCCCTGGGGACAGGTTCTTGCGACGCGCATTCGGCTAAAATCAAACACCGAAAGACCCGCACTTGCCGGGCAGATGGATCACGCATTCGAACGATCGGCATCGCTCATGCGGTTTGCCGCGTCGGGCGGAGAGTGCAGGCCATGATCAGTTGGATGCTTGCCGGAGCGGCTGCGGTATCCGCGCTGGTCGTTATCTCGAGCGGCCAGAACGTGGCTTTCGCCTGCAATCGCACCGCGGGCTGCACCACGGATGTCCAACTCGAAGACTACCAGATGAAGCGCGACGGCCGGATGGACGAAGCGCTCCGGGCCGGCCGCGACAACGCCGAGGCCTTCCGCAAGCTGCAAGCAGCGGAAGAAAGGGCTCGAAGAGCCAACGCCAGACGGTGAGTGGCTTTTGCGCCTGAACTCGTCAGGCGCTGATCGAGACCTCAGTCGTCGTCGATGCGGCCTTTGAGTTGTCAGCGCCATCGCCTGTTCGAATTTGGAATGTTTCCAACGTAGTGAAAATGTCGCCTGGCACGGATTTCGGCTCGGCTCTTCGGCGAAATGGTCGCTATTCACTTCCTGATAATGGTTTCATGTGCAACCAATAGCGTCCTGCTTGTGCATGGGGGAGGATCACATGCGTCTACGCCTTGTATCCACTGCAATAGCGGCCTGCCTTGCAACCTCGGCCTTTGCGGCTGATCTGCCGAGCCGTGCGCCACCGGTCGCACCGATCATCTACGCTCCGGCGTTCACCTGGGCCGGATTATATGTCGGCCTCAATGCCGGCGTCGGATGGGGTGACTCAGGAGGCGTCATCGTCACCGGCCCGACGGCTGCGTCGTCCGGCTCATTGGGCGGCGGCAACGGCGACGGTCGGTTCGTCGGCGGTGCCCAGATCGGTTATAACTGGCAGTCTGGCGCGATCGTCTACGGCCTCGAGACTGACATCCAGTACGTCGACACGGGTGGCGATGTCGCCTGGGGCCCTTATACCTGGTGGGGAGGCCGTGGCGGTGGTGATGGCGCCTATTTCGGCACCGTTCGCGCTCGCCTAGGTTACGCCTTCGACCGGACCTTGATCTACATCACAGGCGGTCTCGCCTATGGTGGGCTCAACACCAATCCGATCACGGGAAACTCCACGAGCAACGCCGGCTGGACCATCGGGGGCGGCGTCGAATACGCGTTCACCAACAACTGGACCTTCAAGGTCGAAGGGCTCTACGTCGATACCGGCGAGGGGCGAAAAACGGAGACCTTCGTGAATCCGGCGGGCGGCGTTCTTCCGGCTGGCGTTTATACGGCGACAACCAGCGGCGGCGGCGGTGCCGGATTGCTTCGGGTCGGCGTGAACTACAAGTTTTGAAACGGGTACAATGGAACGCCTGCCGCCGGACGCTTCTTGCGGCGAGTTGGTTCGTGCGTCCGGAGCACTGAATTACATCTCGATCAAAATTTGATCGACTTATACAGCCAGAAACTCAATCGAGGTCCGCGATGAAGATTGCATCCGTTGCTGTTCTGTTTGCCGCCCTAATGGCGATCGGTGGCTGCACCACCGTTGGAAAGGGCAAAGGTAAGGCTCCTCCGCCGGCCGCAGCGCCGATCGTGACAAAGGGCTAACCCAACTCGTCCGATGCGTTCCATTATCGGCAATTGCCATTCGGCTGGGCGAAACGTTGCGCTCAATGCAGCATGGCGACCCGGCTCGCCAGCAATCTCGGGCATCCCCTCGACGTTCAACGCAATTTGCCTGCTAGCTATTCGCGGCGCCGAGACGGATCACCGCGCAACCTGGCAAGCACGATTGCAACGAGATCCAGCGCTTCGAATGCAGATCTCTTCCAACGTCGCTCGCCAACTGAAAAGCCTGTCAGGTACCCGGCCAGGAATCCAATAACGATCAGACTGGCGACCATGACGCGAGCCCTCACGAGATGCCGTTGGGCATAGACAAGGCCAGTCAACCGGCAACCGATCGCCTATGCAGCGACGCCTCACCAAACCACGAACGCGTAAAGTCAAACTTTCCGCGACCTTAGAAAGTCCGGCCTATTCGCCCAGTTGCGATACGGGCACTGTACGCCGGCAGAATGAGCGGTCCGCCCGTTGGATTGGCTCTAGAGAACGCCCGCCCTGGCGCCACAAATTCGAGAGCGAGCGCAATTGGGCAAAGTCCTGCCCGCGCCTGATCGACCTTCCACGCGCCGTCTTGAGGCCCATAAACAACGCGCAGGAACGATGCTGATCGCTCCTCGCCTTGGTCTGCGATCGCCGGCGAGGTCTTCAAATGCATGGGTCTGGATGGTCGCACTGGCCGGTACGTTCGGCGCACCGATCGACGGACCAACCGCACGGAAAGACGCATTGACCGCCGGACCCGTGCGATCGCCAAGCCGCAACATCTCAAACCTCATCCCCGCTTCCACCTGGGGGTTGGTGGTCATCTTGGTCTTTGCGGGATGATTTCCGGTCAAAGTGTGCCTTCAAAGCCTTTCGGCGAAATGGTTGCTCCTGTTGAGGCCAGAGAGATTAGCGGGAGAAATCTCAACTCCGCCAAGGCTTGCGGATTCCAGACTGCTCAGCGCGGACCGGCTGTTCGCCGGCGATCTTCCGGTCGGCTTCTCCGCGGGAGAACCGCCGAACGGGATGCCAGTAACCCGTCAATTGGTTTCAGTGGCATCAAAATCAATGCGACGCATACCGGTCCGCAAGCTGCCCGATCACTGCCTTGTCGTGAGGACGTAGCCTCTCCGGGCCAAGCACCCGACATAAACATCCGTCATGAGTTGGGTGGCGTAGATGACCGGTGCTGTAAGCTGCGCCTTGCTAAACTCTCCCCTGCATACCGCCATATCCTGCCGCGCTTGCTGAGCGAGCGCTGGACTGCTGGCGATGCTCCTGCCGTCAGCGCGGTACATGACCAGCGTGTTGCTTGAGGCGCACGCAGCGAGAGGGGCGATAGCGGCGATGGCAAGTCCGAGACGGAACATAGGAAGGCCCTCCCTGATGCTCGTGGATCGCGCGAGAGAAAGCGGGGTATCATAGCACTCGATGGACCGCTGGGCACGGGATTGCATGCGGCAAACGAGTGCCTCGGGCGATGCTCGGCCCCAACGACTGCAGCGAGCTTCATCGTGCGGAGATCACGGACAGCCGGAGATGGGTCCGCAGTGTCGATTTGAACCTCGAGGGCTCTGGACCATGCAGAAGCAGAAGCCTTCGTGGGAAAGCTCTTGGACACAGGAAGCAAGCCTTCGCGCCTGACCTGTGCTTGCCAACTGGAACCCCTCTTGCGGATCGTAGCCAGAAGAATCCTGTGACAGCCGTGACAGCCAAGGCTCCCGATGGTCTCCGAGGAGTTCTTCCAAAGCTGAAGCCCGAGTCATCTCAAGGGCTTCTAGAATGGCGCGCCCGACACGATTCGAACGTGTGACCTTTGCCTTCGGAGGGCAACGCTCTATCCAGCTGAGCTACGGGCGCTAACCGTGCAGGCTGGATAGCTGATTGCCGCTGCTTCGGCAATGCGGGATTTTGCGATGGGCCTCATGTCATTGTCCTGTGCGTTCCCGGCTTTGGAGCTCGCCTTCATCGGGTAACAGCTCCCGTCGCCACCGGGGGGCGGCCGAGAGCGAGCGCAAGGGGGGCGAGGCCTCGGCAGCGCGTTCGGTCCGCGAGGCCGCTGCTCGCCGCTAGGGTCGCTTGAACGAGGCGATCATGCTGATCGTGGCGATGACGGCCACGGCCGAGATCGCGGTCGCGATCGAGAACAGCCAGCCATAGCCGAGCGCATCGGCGAGTTTGCCGGCGATCATCGAGCCCCCGAGATAGACCAGTAATTGTGCGCAGGCGAGGATGGTGAAGTCCGTCCCCGGCTGTTCCGAGGTCGTCACGGCCATGAACAGCGAATAGAGCGCGACGATCTCCATGTAGCGGATCAGGGTCTGGAAGCCGGCGGCGCCGAACAGCGGCCAGGCACCGGTGACGACGCCGAGAGCATGGCCGGCGAAGAGCAGGAAGCACAGCGTCCGCAGGCCGCCCAGCAGCGCCAGGACGAAGGCGACGCCGCGCGTCTTGACCATCCACGCGGCCAGGATCGAGCCGCCGAGCCCGGCCGTGGTCGCGGAGATGCCGGAGAGATAGCCGATCTGTGTCAGCGGCACGCCGGCATCGACGAGATAGGCGCCCTCCATCGCCTTCACGAGGCCCTCGCTCGCCCGGTAGATCAGAGCGATCCACAGGATCTGCCGGGCCTCGGGGCGGCGCAGGAAGGCACGGATCGAGGGGCGTGCGGCACTGGCATCGGGAACCGGGTCGCTCTCGCGCATCATCGCGGCGGCGATCAGCGGCAGCAGCGAGACGGCGGCGATCACGACCAGCATGCCGGTCCAGCCGATATGATGGTAGAGCACGAGCCCAAGCGTGCCGCCGATCACGACGCCGAAGGCGATCGAGCCGCCCTGAATGGCGTTGCCGATCGGGCGGTCGGCCTCGGGCAGGTACTTCGCCGCATAGCCGTCGGTCGCGATATCCTGCGTCGAGATCAGCAGCGACGCGATGAAGCCGATGGCGATGATCCAGCCGACCTGGGTCGGCCCCGCAGCGATCAGCGCCAGGATCGACGCCGTTACGCCGATCTGGGTCAGGAACACCCAGCCGGCCCGATGCGCCCGCGCGAAGGGGCGGATCCGGTCGATCCAGGGCGCCCAGATGAACTTGATCACCAGCGGCAGCAGCAAGATGCTCATATAGCCGATGGCGGTGCGCGAGACGCCGACCTCGCGCATGATCGGGGGCAGGGCGGCGACGAAGAGATAGGACGGGATCGCCTGCGCCAGATAGAGCCCGCCCAGCACGGCAAAGAGGCGGTTCCGCCCGATGCGGGCCGTGCCCGTGTCGGAACCGGCAGCAGCCGTGCCCAAGGTCGTGCTCATGATGCCGCCCGCAGATGGTGGAGCAGGAAGGCGCGGCCCACCGCTTCCTCGCGAGCCGCGATGATCGGGAAGGGCCAGAGCTTGCGGAAGACCTCCGCCGTCTTTTCGCTCGCATCAGGCCGCACGATGGCGCAGGCGCGGCACAGCCGCCCGACATGGGCCCGCGTCGCCTTGAACCAGAGCGCCTGCTCGCGCTCGCCGGCGGTGGAGAGCGCCCGGCCTCCGCCGAACACGGTCATCAGCGCGAAGGGCGCCTCCTGCTGGCCGACCTCGATCAGCGCGTTGAGATAGGCGCGCTCGTCGGCTTCGAGATAGGGCGGCAGGAAGCGTAGCGTGACGATGCCGTCGCCGCCGATGTCGAGGCTGACCATGGCGTTCAGAAGGTCTTCTTGAAGCCGACGGTGACCGTACGGCCCCAGGCATAGTTGGCGAGGTTTCTCACCGAGGTCGCCGTCGGGTTCTGGTAGTTGCGGTCGAACAGGTTGTTGACAGAGACATAGGCTTCGCCGGCGAGGACCGGCGCCGTCAGCGCCAGGTTCATCGTGGCGCCGCCCTTGAGCTTGTAGCGGGTGCCGCGCTGGTCGATCGCGACGTCACGATCGGAGAAACCTTCGCCCTCGACCCGCAGGCTGACGCCGTTCACGAAGCGATAGGTGCCGTGCAGAGTACCGCGCCAGGGCGAACCGATCCGGTTGTTCGGCAAGTTGGAGTCGAGGTTCCCGTCGCCATCGGTGTCGTAGCGCCCTTCACGATAGGACAGCATCGTGCCCATGCTGAACTGCTCGGTGAAGGCGTAGTCGCCGATGAATTCGGCACCCCAGATCCGCTCCTTCTGCTGCGACAGCGTGTTGGTGACGGGGTCAAAGGTGACGCCGTCCTCCGAGGTGCTGACATAGGCCGAGAGCGAGCCCTTGAAGTTGCCGACGCTGCCGCGCACGCCGAGTTCGTAGTTGTTGACGATCTGCGCCTCGGGCGCGATCGATGCATAGCTGATCGTGCGGCGGTTCGCCGGCAGGCAGTTCGGCGTGGCGACCGGGCAGGCGAAGGCGGTGGAGATGCCGGCGCGGCGGGTGAACGCCCCGACATCGGGCAGGGCGAAGCCCTGCGAGAAGCCGCCGAAGATCTCGCTCGTCTCGGAGAGCTTCACGGTCGCACCGATGTTCGCGGTCAGCGCCGAATAGTCGAAATTGCCGCCGGTGACGTTGAGCGCGGGCAGCACGAAGCTCTGGAAGCCCTGCGCATTGTTGGCCGCGACGGCGGCATAGGCCGCCGGGCGGACATAGTCGGAGACCGACAGCGAGAAGTGCTCGTAGCGCAGGCCGCCGCGCAGCACGAAGTGCTCGCCGATCGGGATCTGGAGCTGGCCGAAGCCTGCCGCGGTCGTCTGCTCCAGCGGCGTGAACACGTCCTGCCCACTGGTCAGCGTCTGCCAGGTCTTCTCCTTGATGAGGTCGCCGCCCCAGGTCAGCTTCGCACCGGGCAGCAGCCGGTCGAGCGCGGTGTCGATGGTGACGTTGACGCCGCCGCGCTGCGAATAGAGCGTCGTCTGGTTGTCCGGGCTCGTCGGCGAGAGCGGGTTGAAGGAGTAGTAGACCTGGCTGTTGTAGGGGTAGGAGAAAGTCGAGAAATTGAAACGCTTCTTGATGTCGTTGTAGTAGCCGAGCACGTTCAGCTTGCCGAGGGCGAAGTCGGAATCGGTATAGCGCAGGGAGACTGACTTGGTGTCCTCCAGCACGCTCTGGCCCGTATAGAGGGCCGTCCGGTCCGGCCGCGCGAAGGGCGCGGCGTAGTTCGTCAGGTATTTCGGATCCTGGTCGAAGGCGATCAGCGTGCCGTTGAGTTCGATGCGCTTGCTCGCATCGAAGTCGTATCCCAGTTTGGCGAGAAGATTGCCCGCCTTGTAGCGATCGCCTCCGCCCTGGCCGAGCAGCCCGTCCGAGGGCAGTTCGCGCCCGGCGCCATCATAGGTGCGCCCGGCGCCGCGCAGCTGCCCGGAGATCAGGTAGTCGATTCCGTTGGGCACCTTCCCTGAAACGGTCAGCGAGGCCTCTGGCGCCAGTGAGCGGCCGATGTTCTGGGTGAAGGAGCGCAGCGCCGTGTTGAGCGTGACGATCGGCTTGCCGTCGGACGCCTTCTTGGTGATGAAGTTCACGGTGCCGCCGGTGGCGCCGGCGCCGTAGAGGCTCGAGGCGCCCGCCACGACCTCGATGCGCTCGACCGTGTTGAGATCGATCAACGCCAGGATGCGCGACACGTCGCGCAGCGGCGTGTTCATCGGCACGCCGTCGATCATCACCAGCAGGTCGCGGCCGCGATAGTTCTCCGAGGCGCTCGACACCGTCTGGGTCGGCGCCGAATAGCCCGGGACAAGCTTGCCGAGCGCGGCGGCGGCGTTCGGGCTGAACTGCAGTTGCTGCTCGATCTGCCCGCGGTCGATCACCTGAACCGATTGCGGCGTCTCCGCCAGGCTGCGCTCCGCACGGGCCGCGGTCACGGTGATCGTGTCGAGCTCGATCGTTGCGGACGGATTGGCCTGTGGCGAAACCTGCGCGACGGCGACGGAGGAGGCGAGCAGGGCGAGGAAGCTGGTGGCAAGCGCGATCGGTCTGAACATGAGGCACCCGTCGAAGGCTGTTGCTTCATCGGCGCCGGGCGGGTGGAGGTTCGGTCCGCGCCGGTCGCGATGATTTACTTTGGAAGATTGGAGTGTTTCTTCTTTAGAATGATAATAATCTGAAGCGATTTCATCGAGCGTTACGATTTCGCGGCGTCGATTCATCGCTTGTTCGATTGTAATATCGATCGCGTTGGGATTTGATCTTGGACTTGCGCGAACGAGTCATGGGACTGGGGCGAACGGACCTGTCAAAAGCGATGGATGTGGCAGCGGCGACACGCATGGGCGCCGGTGAGGCGGTGGAGCCTGAGGCGAGGGGCGGCGGGCCGGGCGAAAGCGAGTCCTTCTCTCCGTTCTGGCTTGTCTCGGATCTCGTCGCGCGGGACGAGGCCAATGCGCTGTCGCACAAGGTCCTCGGTCGTTCCGTTGCCCGTGAGGCAGTGGCCTCCGGCGGAGGCCTGCCTTTCGCTGCGCGCTGCGCGCTGACGACGCGGCCGGATATCGGCCTGATGTCTTGCTTCAGCCCGGCCGCGCAGTGGTCCTGGCCGCATGGGGCGTGCGCCGATGGGCCACGTCACATCCTGGTCCGTCCGGCCGAGGGGCGCGTGCTGATCGAGCAGGGCGGCCGCCGAACGAGCCTGAGGGCACGGGAAGCCGCCGTGCTCGCGCTCGAGGCCGAGACCCGCTTCTCGCTCGTCCAGATTGGCCGGATAGATCTCATCCGGCTCGATGTTGCGCGGCTGCCGCTGCTCGCGGAGCCGCCGGCCGGGGCCCTGATGCGAGCGGTGGCGCGCGGCAATCGCGGCCTGCAGGTGCTGGGCCATTACGGCGCATTGCTGCTGCGCGGGCTCCTGCCCCTGCACTCGGCCGCGCTGCAGGATCTCGCCATCGGCCATATCCATGATCTGGTCGGAGCCATGTTGGCAGATCGCAGCGCGCCGGTGCAGGTCGCCGCGGCCGACCGCCGAGCGGGCCGGCTCATGGCGATCAAGGCCGATATCGAGGCGCGTCTGGAACGGCGCGACCTCGGCATCGACATGCTGTCCAGCCTTCACGGTCTGAGCGCACGCGCCATTCAGAAGCTGTTCGAGACGGAATCGCGGACCTTCTCCGACTACGTGCTGGAGCGCCGGCTCGAGCGCGCCTGGCATCGGCTCGTCACGGTGGAGGGGCAGGGCCCGACGATCAGCGCGATCGCCTTCGAGGTCGGCTTCGGCGATCTGTCCTATTTCAATCGCAGCTTCCGCAAGCGTTTCGGCCGGTCGCCCTCTCAGGTCAGGTCGGCGCAGCAGGCCGGTTAGCCGGCCTGCTGCGCCGCAGGCGGCATGTTCAGCTGTGCTCGAGGCCTCTCGAAGCTCAGGCGTCCGCGCTTGAAGCCCAGGACCGGCTCGGCGATCTCCGCCAGCGCGTCGCCGGGCGTCGCGGCATCCAGGATCACCAGGTCGGCGGGATGGCCGATGGCGATGCCGTAGTCGTCGAGCCGCATCAGGCGAGCGGGCAGGGCCGTGACCAGATCGAGGCAGTGCGCGAATGCTTCCGGCCCGCACTGCGCGACATTGGCGTAGAGATTGGCCATGCGCAGCAGTGAGGCGTCTCCGAAGGGCGTGAACGGGTTGAGGATGTTGTTGGTCGCGACCGAGCAGACGACGCCCTGGTCGGCCAACAGATGCGCCGGCGTCAGGCCGCGCGGTCTCGCATGCGTGAGATCTCGCCCCATCAGATAGAGATCCGTCGCGGGCAGCACCGTCAGTGCGATGCCGGTATCGGCGAGGCGTCGCCCGATTGCCGCCAGCGCGTCCGGCGGCACCATCGACAGCTTGGTGACATGACCGATCGCGACACGCCCGCCCCAGCCATGGCGCTGAGTCTGCCGGCAGACCTCGTCGAGATGCATCCAGCCTGGATCGAGATCGAAATCGAGATGGAAGTCGAGATCGACGTCGAATCGCCGGGCGAGGTCGAAGAGCCGGTCGATCTGCGCCGCGGGATCGCTGTCGGTATAGGGGCAGCCGCCGAGAAGATCGGCGCCGTCCTGCAGGGCCGCGACCAGGAGTTCCTCCGTGCCGGGGTCGTTGGTCAGTCCCTCCTGCGGGAAGACGCAGATCGAAAGGTCCAGGCCCCAGGCATAGTCGGCCTTCAGTGACTTGATCGCGGCAAAACTGCGCAGTCCCGCGCGCGGATCGACCTCGACATGAGTGCGCATGCGGGTCGTGCCCTTGGCGATCGCCTTCTCGAGCACGCGGGCACCGCGCTCATGGACGTCGGCTTCGGTGAAGTCGCGCTTCATCGCGGCAACGGCTGCGATAGCGCCACCGAGGCCGCCATGGCTATGGCCGCAACGGCCGAGCAGGCAGGCCTTGTCGAGATGGACATGGCTGTCGACGAAGCCGGGGATCGCGAGGCGCCCGCCGAGATCGACCTCGGGAACGTCGGCTGTGAGGCCGGGAGCGATGGCGAGGATTCGCCCCGCGCCGACGCCGATATCCATCGGCCGGTCATGGCCGGCAATCGCGGCGCGGCGGAAGACGAGATCGAGAGCGGTGGCGGGCGGCATGGGTCTGCTTGCAGGATAGCATTCAATTGATGGCTAAACATGCATGCAGTTTGTGTGCCGCGCGGCCGGCACTTGTGGCAGCCAGATCTTGCGGAGCGTTCCCGCTCCAGGCACCGGACGCACGCGCGGATGCCGGGAGCGTCGCCTGAAATCCTATTCTGCAGCGTCCAGCTTGCGCTTGCCCGCGACCGCCGGCATCGGCTTCGTGTCCGCATAGGGCGCCAGGATGGCCATGATGTCGTGGCCACGCGGCTTGGCCTGGGTCACGAGCGCCCGTTCCGCGACCGCGTCGATATGGTGGTGCATCAGGCTCATCGCCTTGTCCGCATCGCCGCTTTCAAGGGCATCGATGAGCAGCCTGTGCTCACTTATTGCGCATTCCGAGGAGTGCGGCCGGCTGAACAACGACAGCGTCAGGCAGCAGCGATAGGCGATCTCGCTGACATAGCGGATCAGGATCGGGCTCTCGGTCATCTCCGCCAGCAGGATGTGGAACTCGGTTGCGAGCCTGATCGAGACCGCGTCCGGCCCGCCGCGCGCCGCGTCCTCTGCGTCGACATGCGCCCTCAATGCCGAGATCTGCACCCGGCTCAACCGCCCTGCGAGCTGGCGCACCACCAGTCGTTCGAGTCCGATGCGGATGTCGAAGGTGTCGCGCGCCTCCTGCCAGCGCGGGGTCGCCACCACGGCGATGCGGTTGCGGCGCAGTTCGACCAGGCCTTCTGCGGCGAGTTGGCCGAGCGCATGGCGCGCGATCGTGCGGCTGACGCCGAAGCGTTCTCCGAGCGCATCTTCGGGCAGCTTGGCACCAGGTTCGAGCGCCTGCTCGATGATCGCGCGGCGCAGCGCCCGGCAGATCGTCCCGACCTTGTCCGATGAGGCGTGGATAGCCTTGTCGCGCGTCATGTCCGGCTTCCGGAGTTGCAAACGCCTCGTCTTAACGCCGCGGCGCGCCGCTCAGCAACAGGTTGCTGTCGGTGGGATACAGAATGGCATCATGATTGCATGCACTTTTCCGCATGAGCCAAGTTCACTCCAAACTCGCCATCGTCGGCGCCTCGGTTCCCGTCGAGCTTGCCGCTTCTCCGGCCGCCTCCCCGGCGGGAACCCCGCCGGCGGCGATCGAGCTGTCGCAGGCGACGGTGACCTTCGGGCGCGGAGCAAACGCCGTGCCCGCCCTGTCGGAAACGTCGCTCAAGATCCGCGACGGCGAGTTCCTGGCCCTGGTAGGGCCTTCCGGCTGCGGCAAGTCGACGATCCTGAAGCTCGCCAGCGGCCTGGTGCGGCCGACGACCGGCGCAGTCATCGTCGGGGGGCGCGAGGTTGCCGCCAAGGCGCTCAGGATCGGCATGGCCTTCCAGAACCCGACCATGCTCCCCTGGCTGACGATCGAGCGGAACGTCATGCTGCCGCTGAAGATCGTGCAGCCCTTCCGTGCCGATTATGGCCGCGAGAAGCGCGGTGCCTTCCGCGACAAGGCCCATGCGCTGCTCGCCCAGGTCGGGCTCAAGGATTTCGCCGGCAAATATCCCTGGCAGCTCTCGGGCGGCATGCTCCAGCGCGCCAATCTCTGCCGCGCCTTGATCCACGAGCCGCGCCTGCTGCTGCTCGACGAGCCCTTCGGCGCGCTCGACCAGTTCACCCGCGAGGAACTCTGGGCAATCCTTCAGGAGCTGTGGCTGACACACCGGCCAACCGTTCTGCTGGTGACCCACGACCTGCGCGAAGCCGGCTTTCTCGCCAGCCGCATCTGCGTGATGAGCGCGCGACCCGGCCGCATCCTCGACGACAGCGAGATCGGCTTCGCCCGGCCGCGCAGCATCGCCATGACCTTCGAACCGGATTTCGTCGCGCTGAACCAGCGCCTGCGCGACCTGATCGTCGATGCCCGCACCGGCGCGGGCGCCCATGGAGCTTGATATGACCGATCTCAAGCGCAAGTTCTGGGCGGCCGCACTGATCGTGCTGTTCTTCCTGTCATGGGAGCTGTTCTGCCTGCTCTCTGGCATGTCGGACCTGATCCTGCCGCGTCCGAGCCAGGTCCTCGCGACGCTGGTGCAGCGGTTCCCGATCCTCTGGCCGCACATCCTGCAGACCTTGGCCACGACGATGCTCGGCTTCGCGCTCGGCGTGCTGCTCGGCGTCTTCCTCGGTGCGATGATCGGCGTTTCGCGCACCGCCTATGACACGGTCTATCCGCTGCTGATCGGCTTCTCCTCGATCCCGAAGGTGGCCGTGGTGCCGATCTTCGTGCTCTGGTTCGGTTCGGGCACGGTGCCGGCTGTGCTGACCTCGCTGGCGATCTGCTTCTTCCCGATCGCGGTCAACATCGCGACCGGCCTCGCCACGACCGAGCCGGAAATGGAGGACGTGTTGAAGGCGCTCGGCGCCTCCAAGCTCGACATCCTCTGGAATGTCGGCCTGCCGCGCACGATGCCGTTCTTCTTCGCCTCGCTGAAGGTCGCGATCACCTATGCCTTCGTCGGCACCGTCCTGGCCGAGACCGTCGCCTCCAACCGCGGCATCGGCAACGTGATGATGTCGGCCTCCTCCAACTTCAACGTCCCGCTGGTCTTTGCCGGGCTGTTCATCCTCGCCGGCTTGGGAGTGGCGCTCTACGTCGCCTTCTCGCTGATCGAGATGCGCGTCACCGGCTGGGCCAACCGCAAGAACGATTTCGCCGCCGCCTGATCACATCACGTCAACAAGAGGGGACAAGACGATGCTGAAGACCTTTGCCGCCACGCTGCTCGCAGGGCTGGCCCTGGCCGGATCGGCCCTGGCGCAGGAAACGAACATCAAGTTCACGCTTGGTTGGAAGACCCAGGGCTCCGACGCCGCCTTCTTCCTCGCCCGCGACAAGGGCTACTACAAGGCCGAGGGGCTGAACGTCGTGATCGACCAGGGCGAGGGCTCCGGCGCGACCGTGACCCGCATCATGGGCGGCGCCTACGATGCCGGCTTCGGCGACGTCAATGCCATCATCCAGAACGCCGCCGGCAAGCCCGGCGAGAACCCGGTCATGGTCTACATGATCTGGAACCGCCCGCCCTTCGCCATCTCGAGCAAGAAGGCGACCAACATCACCAAGCCGAAGGATCTCGAAGGCAAGACGTTGGGCGGTTCCCAGGGGACGCCGACGACGCGGCTGCTCGAGGTCTTCGCCCGCAAGAACGGCGTCGACATGAGCAAGATCAAGCTCTCGAACATGGCGCCGAACCTGCAGGAGCCGCTCCTGATCAAGGGCGAGATCGACGGTGCGCTGATCTTCAACATCACCAGCTACTTCAACCTGCTGCTCAACCGCCAGGATCCGGCGAAGGATTTCAACTGGCTGATGTTCGGCGACTACGGCCTCGATCTCTACTCGAACGGGCTGATGGTCTCGCAGAAGCTGCTCAAGGAGAACCCCAAGGCCGTGGCGGGGCTGGTGCGCGCCACCAACAAGGCTCTGCTCGAGATCGCCAAGGACCAGAATCTCGGCATGAAGGCGGTGATGAATTTCGACAATCTCGTCGACGAGAAAGTCGAGAAGCTGCGCCTGCAATACTCGTTCAACGAGCTCATCGTCTCGCCCGAGATGAAGGAGATCGGCGTCGGCGACACCAAGGACGATCGCATGGCCCGTGCCATCGGCATCATCGTCGAGGGGTACCAGCTTGCGCGGACCCCGAAGCCGGAGGAAATCTTCTCGCGCCAGTTCCTGCCGCCGAAGGGTGAGCGCGAGCTCGTCTACACCGCGAACTGATGGGGCGGACCACGCCATGACCGAGACGGCCTTCGCGACGAGCCTGTTCACCGGCAAGGGCCTCGTCGCGAATGCCGCGCTTCGATACCAGGACGGCGTCATCGACGCCGTCCTGCCTGACCAGGCTCCGGAAGCCGGCCCGAGGCGGCTGGTCGTCCCCGCGCTCGTCAATGCGCATGACCATGCCCGGCCGAGCGCGACCTCCTTCGGCGCGGCCAACATGCCGCTCGAGACCTGGATCCTGCGCTCCGTCCTTGGCACGCCGCCGGATCCCTATCTGACCGCCGCGGTCTCGCTGGCGCGCACCGCCCGCTCCGGCTGCGGCGCCATGATGGTTCACTACACGCGCCCCAGCGGTACCATGCCGATCGTCGATGAGGCCCGCCAGATCGCGCGGGCAGCAGCCGATGTCGGTATCCGCATCGCCTTCGCATTGGCCGTGCGCGACCAGAATCCACTCGTCTATGGCGACAGCGCCGCCGTGCTCGACGCCTTGCCGACCGAGGCTCGCCAGCCTGTCGAAGACCTCTTCGTCAGGTCGCCTGCGCCACCAACCGCCTATCTCGATCTCGTCGACGAAATCCATGCCGCCATCGCCGGCCCGCTCGTCGATGTCCAGTACGGCCCGGCCGGCGTGCAATGGTGCTCGCCGGCGCTGCTCGAAGCCATCGCCGAGCGCTCCGCCGCGACGGGGCGGCGCGTCCATATGCATCTGCTGGAGACCATCTATCAGCGGGCCTGGGCCGACCGAGCCTTCCCGGGCGGAATGGTGCGCTATCTCAAGGATATCGGCCTGCTCTCCGAGCGACTGACGCTGGCCCACTGCGTCCATGCGCGACCGGATGAGCTCGATCTGATCGCCGAGGCCGGCGCCACCATCGTCACCAACTTCAGCTCGAACCTGCACCTTCATTCCGGGCTTGGGCCGATCGGCGAAGCGCATCGGCGTGGCTGCGCGATCGCGGTGGGGGTCGACGGCGCCGCGCTCGACGAGGACGACGATGCCATCCGCGAGATGCGTCTCGTCCAGCTCGCGCATGACGGCCTCGGCTTCCGACGGAACTGGGGCCGAGCGGAGTTCCTGGAGTTGGCGGTGCGCAATGGGCGCCGGGCAACCGGTGCGCCGGGTTCGGGCGCGCTCGTCGTCGGAGCACCCGCAGACTTCACCATCCTCGATCTCGACCGGCTCGACCGCGACGCGATCATGCCCGTCGATCCGCTCGACCTGTTCTTCGCCCGCGGCAATCTCGGCTGCGTGCGCGAGGTCTTCGTCGCCGGGCGCTGCATCGTGCGCGCCGGGCAGCCGACCGGGATCGATCTCGACGCATGTCAGACGGAGTTGCGCTCCCTGCTCCGGAAGAACCTGCCGGCCTTCCGCTCGCTGCAGCGTGCCTGGCCGGCCCTGGCCGATGCGACCGAGCTCTGGTTCGAGCATGCAGGATGTGGCTAGCCGGAGGCTGGCAGGCCTCCTGCACTCAGGAAGCCAGCGCCGCAGCGCTGCTTGCCTCCGGACCGCGCGCTTCCTTCAACTCGGCGATCGCAATGTCGATGAGGGACTGCTGGTAGCGATAGAACATCTCGTCTCCCATCGGGGTGACGAATGAATTGACGTAGCTTCTGCATCTGGCGCGCAGCTTCGTGAGCTGATGCAGGACGTCGGAGATACCTGTCTCCGTATCGCGGTGATCGATGGTCGGACTTGGGTTCGGCGCCGCGCCAGACGCTTCGCCGCGCATGCTGGCTCTGAGAAGTCGGGATCGTTCCTCGAGCTTTTCGCGGTTGGCGTCGATCCGCCAAAGGCGGAAATGGCTGATGCCTCTCATCCCATTGAAAAGCGCCGTCACCGCCATGACGAGGTAGACCCAGTAGGCGGGCGACATGATGTTGACGAGCCATGGGAAGTAGCGATCGACGAATTCGGGCTCGCCGGAAATGAAGAATTGCCTCGCCTCGGCAGCTAGCGGCAAGGCGGTCGCCGGGCTCGTGGAATTGGGCGGATTGCTGCGCACGAATGTCGGCAGCGTCGCGGTCAGGAGCACGAGCAACTCGATCCGGTCGGCGCGTTTCGCGCAGGGGCTGGCCAGCACGAGCGTGTTGACCTGAGGCACCGGCTTGTCCCTCTCCGGCACCTGGCGCATCAGGTCGAACCGGCCGGCCGGGACATATCCGAGGCTCAGCCAGGGGTAGCGATCGATCAGCCCCTTCAGGTCGCGCAGTTCGATGATGTCGAGATCGTACTGGCCGATGATCGTGCGCATGAACTCGGCATCGTTTCTCATGACATAGGCTGCGAGGTCGAGATCGCCGCGCGCGACGAGCCTGGCCTGTTCCTCAAGCTCATGATGCGATGTCCGGATCCCGAGCTTCTTCAGGTCGGGATCGCCGAGCAGCTGGAGCGTCAGGAACGCCGTTCCAGACCCCTCTGGGCCGATGCCGACTGTGATGCCGCGCAGGTCGGCGAAGTTCCGGAGCGTGCGGCCGCGCCGTGCCAGCACCAGCAGCGATTCCGGCTCGGGCAGGCGTCCCAGCAACTCGATGCCGCTGTCGAGCGATATCGGAGTGCCGTCCTGCACGAAGCCGAACTTCTCGACGCAATGCTCGCGACCGGCCACGAGCTGATTGGCGTTCTCGATCGAGCCTGCGGTCGCAAGCACTTCGAGCCGCCCGCCATCGCGCCTCGCCAGCCTGGCCAGATCGGATGCCAGGGCGTGATAGGCGCCACCTGCCGAGCCCGTCAGGATCGATGCGCGGAAAGCGCCATACTCTCGAACGCTGCTGTAGGACAGTGCGAGGGCCGCCAGGATCGCCGAGGCGACGAGGAGCATCGCGGCCCGCAGTACGCCCTTGCGTTGCCTGGAGAAGCTATGCCTGTCCGATCTCCGCGGTTGATCCGACACGTCGAAGGCCTGCGATAGGGCGGTGTGATGGGTGTGGGTCGGCAGGTTTGCACGACACTCGCCGGCTCGCCAGCTTTATCAGGGGCTCGTTTCCGGCGCGGGCGCGCTGCGTGGAGAACCCGTGAAGTCCGGCCGAGGTCTCGCGCGAATGGGCGGGAGCCGATGGTTGCGCGCAATAAGCGCCGGTGGCCGCGCCGGTGGGCACCGGTCAGGTCCACTTTCCAGGCAAGCGAGGCAGCTCTTCCTAGGCGCCCAGAACGGTGAGGAGCAACCCACCGGTGAGGAAGACGACGCCTCCGAGCACCATCATTGCGCCATCGCCGAAGCCGAACGATCGCAGGATGCTGTAGAGCATCATGCCTCCGGTCAGACCGATGCAGACGCCACCTATCACGGCCCGCTCAATCTCAGTCATTGGGAAACCCTCGACCGATGATTGAACCGAACGTTACCGAGGAAAGCCCGCCTTGGCGAGCATTCCTGGCGCTCATCCGAAGACGCGGACGTTGCCCGGTGCTTGCAGGCGAATTTGCCCCTTGACGCGGGCGATCAGAAAATAAATTATAATTTATAATTTCGGAGGGGCGACGTTGAAGGTTTCTCGACTGAGGGCGATCCAGCTCGAAGCACGGTTCGCTGATGTGTTCGGCGGCATCGACAAGGTGCCGGCGGAACTGCTGACCCCTGCCGCCCACTTTCGGCGCATCCCGCGCACCGGCCAGGTCTCGACGCTCGTTATCGTGGAGAGCGACGATGGCGCCATCGGTTATGGCGAGGCTTTCGGCCTGCCTCACGCCGGAGCCGCCACCGCAATCATTAACGGGGTCGTCGCGCCGGCACTGATCGGCGCGACCATCGCCGATCCCAAGGAGATGCTGGGCGATCTCGAGCGCTACTTCACGGCGATGGGCAGCACGCGGGGCCCGGCGATCGAAGCCCTCAGCGGGGTCGACATCGCCCTGTGGGATCTCAAGGCGCGCGCTGCGGGACTGCCTCTGGCGACCTTGCTTGGCGGTTCGCCAGGGCCGGTAGCGACCTATGTCAGCCCTGTCGGATTCCAGGATCATCCCGACAAGTCGGCGCGCGCTGCGCGCGCCTTTCTCGACCAGGGCTACACGGCCATCAAGCTCAAGGTCGGCCGCGGCCTGGCGATCGACATCGATCACATCGCTGCGGTGCGCAGCGAGATGGGTCCCGATGCGCCGCTCTATCTCGACGCGAATTGCGCCTATGACGTGGTGACGGCGATCGCGGTCGCGAAGGCGCTGACGCCCTACAACGTCGGCTGGTTCGAGGAGCCCGTGCCGCCCGATGATCCGCAGGCGCTGGCGGAGGTCCGCAAGGCCTCGCCCGTGCCGATCGCTGCCGGTGAGAACGACTTCACGCTCAGCGCTCATGCCAAGCTCGTTGCCGCCGATGCGGTCGACTTCCTGCAGCCGAACATCTCGCGCGCCGGTGGCGTGTCCGGCCTGATGGCGATCGGCGCGCTCTGCGAGCGCTCCGGCATCCGCATGGCGCCTCATGGGGTCGGAACCTGCGTCGCGGTCTCGGCCGCGGTGCATACCTGCCGGGCAGCGCCCGCCTTCCACGCCTATGAGGCGAACCGGCTGCTCAACCCGCTGCGAGACAACATGGCGCTGCGCCCGCTCATCACCGAAGGCGGGCAACTCGTCGCCCGGAACGTCCCCGGTCATGGCGGCGAGCCGGATCTCGGGCGCCTGGCCCGCTATGCCGTCAATGGCCTGGGGGAGAAAGAGGAGCGGGCCGATGTCCATATTGGTGCGTAGCCCCGGCGACCTGGGCGAGCTCGTCGGCAAGCCCGGCGAGACGCTGGCCGAGACCCTGCGCCGGACGCTGCTCGACATGATCGTGTTCGGCTATTTCGAGCGGGGTACGCGGCTCTATCCCGAGAAGCTCGCCGAGCATTTCAATGTCAGCCTGACCCCGGTGCGCGAGGCTCTGATGCGGCTCGCGGCAGAGGGCTTCATCGAGGTCATCCAGCGGCGCGGCTACCACATTCGCGATCCCGACGCCAAGCAGGTGCTCGACCTCTGGCAGGTGCGTCTCGCGATCGAGCTCATGGCCGGCGAGCTGATGATCGAGCGGCTGGAGGCCGGCACGCTGCCCGAAACGGCGGTCGCCGAGATCGAGGTCATCCAGCAGCGCCTCGCCGTCGAGCCGCATGCGATCTCGCACAAGGATCGCCACGAACTGAATGGCAGCTTCCACCACAAGATCGTGGAGTTCAGCGGCAACGACTTGCTGCTTTCGACCTATCGCGGGATCCAGATGCAGGTGCTCAACGCCTGGATCCAGCGCGGCATCGAGTCCTGGCGCCTGCGCCACGCATCCGAGGCCGTCGAGCACAATGCCATCATCAAGGCGCTGCGAGACCGCAGCCCGGACGACTACGCCAAGGCCGTGCGCGCCCATCTGGCCCGCTCGCTCAAGGATGCCCAGGCGGATCTCAAGGCCCGCAATCTGATCGAGGAACTCACGCAGAGCCGAAGCTAATCGGCCGCAATCCCGGGGAGGAAAACATCATGAAGAGACGTCAGCTTTTGAGTTCGCTCGCGGCCTTCGGCTGCGTGCTTGCGGGTGCGTTGCTCCCGCAGGCCCCCGCCTTGGCGCAGGCGAAAACGATCCGCATGTGGACGTTCCTGAGCGCGACGGGGACTTCGCCGCGCGAGGTCGCGCTGGCGCAGATCATCAAGAACTACGAGGCCGCCAATCCCGGCACCAAGATTGTCGTCGAGACGCAGGTCTGGGACCAGATGACGCCGAAATTCCTCGCCGCCCACCGTGCCGGCAATGCGCCCGACATCAGTTGGGTCGTGACCGACTTCCTGGGCGATGCGATCGGCTCCGGCGCGCTGGCTGACCTCAACGAACTGTTCATCAAGAAGTGGCCGGCCGAGCAGGTCAAGGATCATGCCAGCGCCTACTGGGACCTGACGACGAAGGTCGACAAGCAATATGCGATGTTCGCCTCGCCGAACTACATCTCAATCCTCTACCGGGCGGACCTGCTGAAGGCCGCCGGCATCGACCCGGCCTCGATCAAGACCTGGGAGGATCTCCGGGTCGCCGCGGAGAAGCTGACGGTGAGAAACGCCGCAGGGCAGGTGACGCGCTACGGCTTCGCGCAGGGCTTCAGCGAGCAGCAGGCCGACCCGCACATGATGATCCCCTATCTGCTCGGGGAGGGTGAGAAGCTCTTCAGGCCGGACGGCAAGGCCAATTTCGCCAGCCCGGCCGGCGTCGCGGCAATGACCTTCGCGACTGATCTGATCAAGAAGCACAACGTTTCGCCGCCGCAATCGGCGACCTGGACGGTCGACGACCTGTTCGAGCAATTCTCCTCTGATCGCGTCGCGATGATCCAGGGGCCGAGCGTGCGCGTCTCGTCGCTGCAGGCGAAGATCGGCAAGGAGAATGTCGGCCAGATGCTCTGGCCCGGAAATGGAAAGGTCGCTCACTCTCCGGCGGTGATGGCCGGCTGGGCCGTGGGCGTCTGGTCAAAGGGCCCGCAGAAGGAAGAGGCCGGCAAGTTTGTCGATTACCTGCTCGGTGCGGAATCCGAGAAGATCTGGGTCACAGTCGGCGGGCAGTCGCCGCTGATGGCATCGACCGCCAAGGCCGTCGCCTCCTTCGTCGACCAGCCCGGCAACGGCTACATCCGGGTCGCGGCCGAAGGGGCGAGCAAATATGGCTGGCTGACCCCGATCGAGTTCAATGTCGGCGGCTATCGCCAGGCACTGAACAAGGCGACCCAGCGCATTCTCGTCGACGGCATCGCGGTCAAGGCGGCCCTCGAAGAGGCCGAAACCCGCTTCAATCGCCAGAACAATCGCTGACCTAACCCGGGCGGAGCCGGAGCGGCTCCGCCCTTCGATCAGGGATCGCTCTTGATGACGATGTATTCGCGCCTGACCGGCGTCCAATACGTGCTGCCTGCGATGTCGCTGCTGATGCTGGTGCTGTTCTCGCCGGTGCTCTACGGCTTCTGGTTTAGCCTGTTTCGCATCCAGTATGGCGCACCGACCGATTTCGCCGGCCTGGAGAACTATGCACGACTGCTCGACGACCCCGGCCTTGCGGCCACGCTCGAGCGCAGCGCGCTGTTCACCTGCGCCGCCGTCGCGCTGACGCTGGTCATCGCGCTCGCCCTGGCGGTCTGGATCAACCGACTCGGACAGCGACTTGGCTTCGTGGTCCAGATGATCGTCATCCTGCCCTGGATCATCTCGACGGTTGTTGCCACGCTGCTGTTCCGCTGGGTGTTCGTCAGCGATATCGGTCTGGCGGGATCGCTGATCCGGATGGCGGGCACGCCCGACGTGCAACTCCTCAACAGTCCCGGCAGCGCCATGGCCCTGCTGATCGGCGTCTCCGTCTGGAAGCGTCTCGGCTACGCCGTCATCATCCTGCTCGCTGGGCTCAAGGGCATCCCCGAGGATTATGAGGAGGCCGCCAAGATCGACGGCGCCAATCGCTGGCAGATCTTCTGGCTCATCGTCCTGCCCTTGCTGAAGACGCCGCTGCTGCTGGTGACGATCGTTCTGACCCTGTCCAATCTCAACACCGTCGAAACGCCCCTTGTCCTGACCGGCGGCGGGCCGGGTGACGCGACGCGCATCCTGCCGATCGAGGTCTTCGATCGCGCCTTCGTCAATTTCGACCTCGGCTCGGCCACCGCGCTCGCGCTGGTCATGTTTGCCGGCAACATTCTTCTCGTCCTCGCCTATGTGCGTCTTGCGAAGTGGAAGACGTGATGAGCGCCGCGACATCCGCCGCACATCCCAGGCCGGTCTCCGCGCAGCACGCCGCCGTGCCGGCCCGATCCCGCATCGCCCTGCCGAGCGCGTTGGGTCTCGTCATCGCCGGCCTGTTCACGGTCCTGGCCGGTCTCAACCTGCTGCCTCTGTTCTGGGGCGTGCTGACCTCTCTGAAGTCACAGCCGGACCTGTTCAGGACGCCTCCGGTCCTGTTCGACTTCGTTCCGACCGCGGAGAACTACCAGCGCGTCGTCGACAGCGGCTTTCTCGGCAACATGCGGATCAGCGTGTTCTACAGCGTGCTCACCGTGGCGAGCGTGCTGATACTGGCACTGCCGGCTGCCTATGCGTTCGATCGCTTCGATTTCCCGCTGCGCCGGGCGCTGTTCATGCTCGTGGTCGCGAGCATTCCGCTGTCGCTCGGCGCGGCCGCTCTGCTGATCCCGAACTACCTGTATTTCACGCGGTTGGGCCTGACCAATTCCGTGTTCACGCTGCCGCTGATCTACACGGCCTATCAGCTTCCGATGGCGATCTGGATCGTCAAGGGCTCGCTCGAGAGCATACCGCGTGAGCTCGACGAGGCCGCGATCATCGACGGTGCCACCCATTTCCAGATCCTCACGCGCGTCATGCTGCCCCTGACGCGCCCGGCGCTGGGCGCGGCGGGCGTGCTGACCTTCGTCTCCTGCTGGAATGAATTCGTTGCCGGCTCGGTGATGATCGACACCCCGGAGCTGCGGCCGATCCAGCCGGCGATCTACAACTTCATCGGTTATTTCGGGCGCGAATGGGGGCCGCTCACGGCATCCGCCACGCTCGCCATCCTCCCCATCCTCGTCGCATTCGCCCTGCTCAGCCGCCTGATCGTGTCCGGCCTGACCAAGGGATCGGTCAAGGGCTGAGTCATGCTGAGCGTCCTCAATATCGGCTGCGACGAAGCCGAAGCCGTCATCGCCGCCGCCGCCGCCGAAGCGGCGCGAATGGGGGTTCCGCAGAACATCGCGATCGTCGATGCCGTCGGCCATCTCGTTGCGTTCCGGCGCATGGACGGCGCCAAGTTCACCTCGATCGAGATCGCCCTCGCAAAGGCCTTTTCGGCTTCCGGTGCACAGGTCGAGACGAGGGCGATCGCCGCGCGCACGCTGCCGGGCGAACCCGGCTTCGGCCTCCAGAACCTGCATGGCGGCCGCTTCACCACGCTTGCGGGCGGGATACCGCTGCGTGTTGGGGGCCAGGTTGTCGGCGCCATTGGCGTGAGCTCGGGCTCGACCGTCCAGGATCAGCAGGTCGCCGAAGCCGGGGCCACCGCCTTCGAGGCGCTCTGCCTCTCGGCCTGATCCGCGCCCACCCATCATCTACCCAAGCAACGTGAGCCAAGTCATGTGGGATATCATCATCGTGGGCGGCGGCTCGGCCGGCTGCGTCCTGGCCAATCGCCTCTCCGCCGATCCCTCGCGCAAGGTCCTGCTGATCGAGGCCGGGCGTGACCTCAAGCCGGGTGAGGAGGGCGCGGCGATCCTCGACACCTATCCCGGCAAGGCGGCGTTCGATCCGCAGAACCACTGGCCGGACCTGATGGTCCAGACGCAGCCGCATCTGCACAATGCGACGAACCGGCCGCCGCCGAAGCGCTACGAACAGCCAATGCTGATCGGCGGCGGCTCCAGCATCAACGGCCAGATCGCCAATCGCGGCACGCCGGACGACTACGATGAATGGGGGCGGGCCGGCGCCGCGGGCTGGGACTGGAACTCCGTGCTGCCCTATTTCATCAAGGCGGAAACCGACCTCGACTATGCCGGGCCTTTGCACGGCAAGAGCGGGCCGATCCCGATCCACCGGATTCCGCGCGAGCGCTGGCCGGCCTTCTCCATCGCCGCCGAGGCCGCGATGGAAGCGCAGGGCTTTCCCGACATCAAGGACCAGAATGGCGCCTTCGGCGACGGCCATTTCGCGATGACTCTGTCGAACAACCAGGGCCAGCATCGCGTTTCGACCGCCATGGCCTATCTCGATGCCGAGACCCGGCGCAGGCCCAATCTGACGATCATGGCCGACACCCAGGTCCTTGCATTGGCGATGGAGTACCGGCAGGTCGTCGGCGTCGATATCGCCAGGGGGAGCGGGCAGGAGCGGCTGGCGGCGCGCGAGGTCGTGGTCTCCTCGGGGGCCATGCATTCACCGGCCCTGCTGATGCGCTCCGGCATCGGGCCGGGCGGAGATCTGCGCTCGCTCGGCGTCGAGGTGCGCGCTGACCTGCGCGGTGTCGGCGCCAACCTGCAGGAGCATCCCGGCATCTCGCTCTCGGGCTACATCAAACCGGCGGCCCGCCTCGGCAATTCGACGCGCCGCCACATCCATGTCGGCATGCGCTACTCCTCCGGCATCGACGACTGCGGGCCGTCGGACATGTTCCTGATGGTCGCGGCGAAGTCGGCCTGGCATCCGCTCGGGCCCCGGATCGGCACGATCATTTCCTGGATCAACAAGGCGCATTCGCGGGGAGAAGTGCGGCTGGTCTCGTCGGATCCGCGCAAGGAGCCGACGGCCGACTTCAACTATCTCTCCGATTATCGCGATCTCCAGCGCATGGGTGCGGCCGTGCACCTGATCGCGAAGCTGTTCGCCGCGCGCCCGCTGGCCGACATCGTCGAGATGCCTGGGGCCTCGAGCTATAGCGGCTTTGCCAAGTCGCTTGGCCGGCAGACCGTGCGCAACTATCTGATCACCGCGCCGATCGCGCTCGCTATCGACGCCCTTCCGCCGCTGCGCAGGCTCTTCTTCCAGCGCGCCGTCTCCAGCGGCATCAGCCTGCAATCGCTGCTCGGCGAGCCGGACATCCTGGAGGCCTATGTCAAGGCGCATGCCTTCGGCCAATGGCACTGCTGCGGCACCTGCAGCATGGGCGCGGCGGATGATCCCGACGCGGTCGTCGATGGCGCTACGGGCCGCGTCCACGGCGTTGGCGGCCTCAGCGTCGTCGATGCGTCGGTCATGCCGACCGCGCCGCGAGCGAACCTCAACCTCCCGGTGATCATGATCGCGGAGCGCATGGCGGACCTGATCAGGGCCAGGCCGAACTGACGGCCGCGCCTGCAGCCAGCAGGCCGATGAACAGCGACGGAGGTTTTCAGGACGCTCGGTACACCCTCGGCCCATAACCGCTGCGAATACGGCGCAGCCGATTCCGACTTGGACAGCCTGGAAAGCTTCTCGGCAGAATGGGCCAAAGCTTCTGATCTGAGGGGATCGACTGATGAAGAACTCCGTCCTGGGCCTTGCCGGCCTGCTGGCCGTCGCCTGCCTGTCGGGCGCCGCGCTCGCCCAGGAAAGCGTGCTGCGCGTCGCCGGCAATGGCGATGTCTCGACGCTCGACGCCCATCGCGCCAGCGCCACCAACGACAAGACCGTGGTCGGCTGGATCTATAACGGTCTCGTCCGCTTCAAGCCCGGCAGCGCCGACCCGCAGGAAATCGAGCCAGACCTCGCCGAGCGCTGGGAAACCTCGCCCGACGGCAAGGTCTGGACCTTCCAGCTGCGCAAGGACGTGAAGTTCCACGGCGACTGGGGCACGCTCAGCGCCGACGACGTGGTCTACTCACTGCAGCGCTCGGCCGATCCGAAGCGCTCGACCTTCTCTTCTGACTTCGCCGCCATCGAAAAGGTCGAGAAGGTCGACGACCTCACCGTCCGCATCACGCTGAAATATCCTGACGTGAACTTCCTCGGCCGCGTCTCCAACTACCACGGCGGCCACATCGTCAGCCGCAAGGCGGCGGAGGAACTGGGCGACAAGTTCGGTACGCGGCCGGTCGGTACTGGCCCGTTCAGCTTCGTCGAGCAGGTGACCCAGCAATATGTGAAGCTCGCCGCCCATCCCGGCTATTTCCGCGGCAAGCCCAAGATCGACACGATCAACATCCGGGTCATCCCGTCGGACAGCGCGCGCGAGCTCGCCTTCACCTCAGGCGAACTCGACTTGATGTATGGCAAGCGCGAGCAGCGCTGGGTCGACTCCGCCCGCAAGCGCCCCGGCTTCAATGTCGAGATCTTCCAGCCCGGCGAGTTCCGCCTGCTGCACATCAACCGCAGCCAGCCGCCGCTGGACGATGTCCGTGTACGCCGCGCCATCGCCGCCGCGATCAATGTCGACGACCTCGTCCGTTTCGTCGGCAAGGATGTCGGGCCGAAGGGCTGCTCCGTGGTGCCGCCCGGCTATCTCGGCGAGGATTGTACCGCGCGCTATGCCTTCGATCTCGCCAAGGCCAAGGCACTGCTGGCCGAGGCCGGTCACAAGGACGGCATCACCGTCAAGGCGATCGTCTCCAACATCTCGGCGCAACAGCCTTTCATGGAGATCATCCAGGCCCAGCTCGCCAAGGCCGGCATCAAGCTCGAGATGCAGGTCGTCGACCACGCCACCTATCAGAGCCAGACACGCAAGGATCTGAGCGGGCTGGTGTTCTATGGCGCGGCGCGTTTCCCGATCGCGGACACCTATCTGAGCGAGTTCTTCCACTCGCGCGCCATCGTCGGCACGCCGACGGCCGCGACGAACTTCTCGCATTGCGCGATCGCCGACAAGGAGATCGAGGGCGCGCGCACCGCTGCCGATTCCGCCACGCAGAAGGCGCTCTGGAAGGAGGCGCAGGCGAAGATCATGGCGGATGTCTGCGCCGTGCCGCTGTTCGAGCTGCGCCAGGTCTGGGCCCGCAGTGACAAGCTCGACTTCGGCTATGACCTCAAGGGCGCGATGAATCTCGCCCCGATGCTCACCGAGGCGACCACGCTGAAGCGCTGAGTCGGGTCCGGAGCGCCGCCGTGGAGATCGTGCGCCGGCTCGCGGCCTATGTCGCCGAGGCTCGCGACCAGCCGTTGAGCGCCGATCTGCGCGAGGCGGCGAGCCGCGCGGTGCTCGATCTCGTCGCCGCGGCCGCCGCCGGCATCGCCGCGCCCGGTCCGCGCGCGGTTCGGCAGGTGGTGGATGCGACGATGGCCGGCGGCGATCTGCCGGTCTGGTTCGCCGGCCGGACGTCTGGCCTTGCCGGCGCGATCTGGTGCAACGCGTCCGCCGCGGCAGCCCTCGATCTTGACGACGGCCACCGCATCGCCCGCGGACACCCCGGAGCCGCCGTCATCCCTGCAGTTCTGGCGGTGGCGCAGCAGGCCAGCGCGACGACGGAGGAGCTGCTGCAGGCGATCGTCGTCGGCTACGAGGTCGGCGTTTCGGTCGGCGCAGCGCGCCGCTTCTATGCCAATACCGGGATGTGGTCGGGCTATGGCGTCGTCGCCGCACTCGGCTTCCTGCGGCGCACTCCGCCGGAGCAGCTGGCGCACGCCTTCGCGATTGCCGGCATCGGCGCGCCCAACCAGCTCCACGCCGGCGCAGGCCCCGCCTTCCGCGCGCAGGAGGGCAGCGACGTGAAGGAGGGCATTCCCTGGTCCAGCGTCACGGCGGCCGGCGGGCTGCTGATGGCCGAGGCCGGGCATACCGGCCCCCTCGGGCTGCTCGACAATGACGAGCATTTCCGGCTCGAGGGCCTCGCCGATGGGCTCGGCCGACAGCATTACATCACGCGCAACTACATGAAGTTCCTGGCCTGCTGCCGGCATTGCCATGCGCCGGTCGAGGCGCTGCTCGGGGTGATGACGCGGAACGCGATCGATCCTCACCATATCGAGGCGATCGAGGTCGCGACCTATAGCGGCGCACTGAGGCTGGCCAACCGGCCGCGCCCGCAGAGCTTCACCGACATCCAGTTCTCGATTCCCTATTGCCTCGGCCTCGTCGCGCTGGACGGCATCGAGGCGTTGATGCCGCTGGCCGACTCGGCGGTCGATCGTCTCGATGTGATCGCTCTCGCGGAGAAGGTCGCTTTGCGGCTCGACCCCGAACTTGATGCCAGGTTCCCGGCTGAGACCCTGTCGCGCGTCACCGTCCGCGCGGCGGGGCAGAGCTTCGTCTCGCCGGTCACCGCCCCAAGCGGAGAGGCCTCCGCCGCGCCGTCATGGGAGGATCTGGAGGACAAGCTGCGCCGCGCGAGCCGCATCGTCGCGACGCCGGCACAGCAGGAACGCTTGCTCGACGCGCTACGCCGTCTGCGTGCCGGCGATCATATGCCCTTTTTCGCGGCCCTTGCCGAGATCAGGCTCGGACAGGGCTGACGATCGTTCGCGAGATCTCCGCAGCGGCCTCCCGTGCGCTCGAGAGGAATGCATCGACCAGCCTTGCATTGCGGCTGTCGCGGATCCGGCAGAGCTGGAAGTCGAGCTGGAGCGCGGGCTCGAAGGGGCGGATCGCCACCCGGTCCTTCAGGCCTCCGACGATGAGCGGGTGGACCAGCGAAACCCCGACGCCGGCGGCGACGAATTCGCACAAGGTCGGCGCCACGTTCACGCTCATCACCACGTTCGGCACCACGCCATGGCCTTCGAGCAATTGGGATACGCGCCGGTGCGTATGGCTCTCGGGCTCGAAGGAGATGAAGGGCACGCCATCGAGATCCTTTGGCGTGATCACGTCCTTTCCCGCGAGGCGATGGTCGAGCGGCAGCGCGCAGACGACCGGGCGCGCCAGCAGCGGCTCGGCGATGATGTAGGGGTTGTCGACCGGCACGATGATCAGTCCGACATCGAGCTTTCGCGTCACGAGCCCGTCGGCGATCCATTGCGAGCTGCGCGACTGCACCGAGCAGAAGACGTTGGGCTGGCTCGCCAGGAAGCGCGTGGTCGCCTGCTGGATGAAGGGCCCCGACAGCGCGGGCATGACGCCGATCAGCAGCCGGCTCTGTTCGTCGCGGCGGATCGCGTCGACCGCGTTCTCGACCTGGCGCAGGCCGGCGAAGATGCGGTCGATTTCCTCGTAGAGCCGCATGCCGCGCCGGGTCAGCACGAGCCGGCCCTTGATCCGGTCGAACAGCCTGAGGCCGGTATCCTCCTCGAGATGGGCGATCAGCTTGCTCATCGCCGGCTGCGAGACATTCATCATCTCGGCGGCGCGGCTCACCGTGCCGAACTCGATCACAGCCTTGAAGGCCTCGACCTGACGCAGGTTGAGCCGCCGCACCATCGCATAACCCTGAGGAATAGACCCGAGAAAAAGATGACTTTGACGAAATACAATAAGCCCTCCTAACGTCAAAGCCGGCAAGGGAAATTCACATGCGGCCGGACATCATCGTCATCGGGGGAGGCACGGTCGGGGCGGCCATCGCCTATGGGCTGGCGAAGCGGCGCGAGAAGGTGCTGCTGCTCGACGGCGACGATGGCGACTTCCGCGCGGCCCAGGCGAATTTCGGGTTGGTCTGGTTGCAGGGCAAGGGGCCCGGCATGCCGGCCTATCAGGGCCTGACCCGGCGCAGCATCGATCTCTGGCGCGGCTTCTGCGACGAGCTCGAGGCCTCCGAGCAGACGAACCTCGTCTACGAGCAGAATGGCGGGTTGGCCTTCTGCTTCGGTGAGGACGGCTTCGAGAAGCGCCGCCTCGACCTGATGCGCCTGCACAATCAGCGCGGCGAGGGTGAGCCCGATTGGGAGATGTTGGACCGCGCGGCCCTTCAGAAGCTGATGCCCAGAGCCGGCCTCGGCCCTGACGTCTCGGGGGCGAGCTACGGGCGGCGCGACGGCCACGTCAATCCGCTGCGGCTGCTCGCCGCCCTCCACGGCGCACTGCTGCGCCATGGCGGCAGCATCCGCCACAAGGCGCGGGTCGAGCGCATCGACGCAGCCGGGAGCGAGTTCCGCCTACATTTTGCGGGTGAGACGCTGGTCGCGCCGCGCATCGTCATTGCCGCGGGCCTCGGCTCGCCCGCCCTCGCCAGTCAGGTCGGGCTGGACGTGCCGGTTCGTCCGGAGCGTGGGCAGGTGCTGGTCACCGAGCGTCTCGCGCCGTTCCTGCCGCTGCCGGCGAGCGGGCTGCGCCAGACCGGCGAAGGCACGGTGATGATCGGGGCGACCAAGGACAACAGCGGCTTCGATGTCTCGGCGACGGCGGATGCCGCGGCCGGGCTCAGCCGCAAGACGGTGCGGATCGTGCCTGCGCTCGCCGATGTTCGCCTCGTCCGGCAATGGGCTGGGCTGCGCATCATGACGCCGGACAGCTATCCGATCTATGCCCAGTCGCTCACGCGGCCGGGCGCCTTCGTCGCCCTCTGCCATTCGGGCGTGACGCTGGCGGCGTTCCATTCCGAGGTTCTGGCCAGCGCCATCGCGGCCGGAGCACTGCCCGACTCATTGTCACCGTTCCACCAGAGTCGTTTCGATGTTCCGCAAGCTGCATGATCCCGGGCCGTCGGCCGTCACCATTCTCATCGACGGTCACCCCGTCGCCGCCGAAGTCGGCGAGAGCGTCGCCGCCGTGCTGCTGCGCCAGGCCGAGGGCTGGAACCGTACGACGCCGGTCTCGCAGAGCCCGCGCGCACCGTATTGCATGATGGGCGTCTGCTTCGAATGCCTCGTCGAGGTCGACGGGCAGGGCTCCGTGCAGGGCTGCCTGACGCCGGTGCGTGACGGCATGCGCATCACCCGCCAGCAGGGCCGCAGGAGCCTCTCGGCATGAGCCAGACCCACACCGATCTGCTGATCGTCGGCGCCGGCCCGGCCGGCATGGCGGCCGCCGTGACCGCCCGCAAGCACGGGCTGAGCGTCCGCGTGATCGATGACCAGCCCGCGCCTGGCGGCCAGATTTGGCGCGCCATCGAGACTGTCGCCGCCACGCCGCGGCTGGCGCGTCTCGGCGCAGCCTATGGCGCCGGCGCGGCGCGGGCCGCAGCCTTCCGTGCCTGCGGCGCCGGGTACGAGCCGCAGAGCCAGCTCTGGCAGATCGAGCCCGGCTTCCGTGCCTTCCTGACGCGCGACGGCAAGGCTCGCAGCGTCACGGCAGACGCGATCATTCTCGCCACCGGTGCGCAGGAGCGGCCGGTGCCGTTCCCAGGCTGGACTCTACCCGGCGTGCTGACGGTCGGCGCGGCGCAGATCCTGCTGAAGACCGCGGATTCCGTGCCGTCGAGCCCGGTCTGGATCGCCGGCTGCGGACCGCTGCCGCTGCTCTACATGACGCAGCTCCTGGCCGCGGGCGGCAAGATCGCCGGCTTCCTCGACACGACCCCGCGCGGCCGCATGACATCCGCGTTGAAGCATCTGCCCCAGGCTCTCGGTCGGCTCGGCGATCTCGCCAAGGGGCTGGGTTGGTCTTTTTCGCTGGGACGGGCAGGCTTCCCTATCATTCGCCATGTCGCGGAGATCCGTGCCGAAGGCGACGGCAAGCTCCAGCGTCTGCATTACAGCACTGCGGAGGGGCGCGAAGGCACGGCGCCAGCGGAGGTGCTGCTGGTGCATGAGGGCGTGGTGCCGAACATCCATGCCCCGCTCGCACTCGGCTGCGGCGTGACCTGGAATGCTTCGCAGCATTGCTATGTGCCGGAACTCGATGCGTGGGGAGAGACCACGCAGGCGAACGTCTTCGTGGCGGGCGACGGCGCCGGCATCGGCGGGGCCGAGGCGGCCGAGCCGCGTGGCCGGCTCGCAGCGGTGCGCATCGCGGCGAGGCTCGGCAAGCTGAGCGACTCGGAGGCAGAGAACACCGCCGGGCGGGAACGGGCGACGCTCGCCCGCGCGCTCGCGCTGCGCCCCTTCCTCGACGCTCTCTATGCGCCTCGTCCAGAGGTCTTCGCGCCGGCCGACGAGACGGTGGTCTGCCGCTGTGAGGAGGTCACCGCCGGCGAGCTGCGCGCGCGCGCCGTACAGGGGCGGCCCGGCCCGAACCAGCTCAAGGCCTTCACCCGCGCCGGCATGGGGCCCTGCCAGGGTCGCCAATGCGGCTACACCATGGCCCATATCGTCGCTGCCGCGCAGGGCCGCCCCGTCGAGGATGTCGGCTTCTACCGCATCCGCCCGCCGCTGAAGCCTGTTACGCTCGGCGAACTCGCCAGCCTCGACGAACAGGCGCCGGCGGCATGAGCGTCGAGGAGTTCGACGTCGCGGTGGTTGGCGGCGGTCTTCACGGGCTTTCCGCCGCTCTGCATCTGGCTCGGGCCGGCCGGCGCGTAGCGGTGATCGAGCGGCGCTGGACAGGGCGACATGCCTCGGGCGCCACGGCCGCCGGCGTACGCACGCTCAACCGCGACATCGCCGAGGTTCCGATCTCGCTCGAGGCCATGGCGATGTGGCACCGCATCGCCAGCATCGTCGGCGATGATTGCGGTTTCCATGCCCATGGCCAGATGCGCATCGCCGAACGCGACGAGCACATGCCCGCCCTGATGCAGCGCGAGGCGAAAATGCGGTCCCTCGGCTACGAGCATGAGGAGATGATCGACGCGGCCGATTTGCGCCGCCTCGTGCCGGCGCTGAGTCCTCACTGCATTGGCGCACTCATTGCGCGAAACGATGGCGCGGCCGACCCGCATCGCACGATCCTCGCTTTCCGCCGCGCCTGCGAGGCCGAAGGCGTCGTCATCGCCGAGGGCTGCGGGGTGGAGGCGGTCGAACGCCAGGGCGAGGGCTGGCTTCTTGCCTGCGGAGCGCGCCGCTTCCGCGCGCCGGTCGTGGTCAACGCCGCCGGCGCCTGGGCTGGCCGGCTGGCTGCGCTCTTCGGCGACGAGATCGCGCTCGGTGTCCGCGCCTCGATGATGATGGTGACGGAACGGCTCGCGCCGCTGCTTGCCCCCGTCGTCAGCGTGGTCGGTCGAGCGCTCTCCTTCAAGCAGTCCGACCAAGGCACGCTGGTGATCGGCGGCGGCCTGCAGGGCGCCGCCGATGTCGAGGGTGAGAGCAGTACGGTGAACTTCACCGAACTCGCCAAGGGCGCTCGCGCGGCAAGCGACCTCTTCCCGATCGTGCGCGGGGTTCGTGTCGCGCGCTGCTGGACCGGCATCGAGGCGCAGACATCAGACCACCTGCCGGTCATCGGCGCCTCGCCGAACGCCTCTGGCCTGTTCCATGCCTTCGGCTTCTCCGGGCACGGCTTCCAGCTCGTCCCGGTCGTCGGCGCCATTCTGACCGATCTCGTGACGGCGGGGACGACGCGCCGCGAGATCGCCGCCTTCGCGCCAGGGCGCCTGATGCAGGAGAGGGTCGCGGCATGATGGGGTTCGTTCTGAGGCGGCTGCTGCTCGCCATACCGACGCTGTTCGTCATGCTGACGGCGATCTTCGTGCTGGTGCGGCTGGTGCCGGGCGACGCCGCCTCGGTGATCCTGGGTGATCAGGCGAGCGCGGCCTCGCTTGCCGCCTTGCGCGAGAAGCTCGGCCTCGACCAGCCGGTGCATGTCCAATACCTCACCTTCATCGGCAAGGTCGTGACCGGCGACCTCGGCCAGTCGCTCAGCACCGGCCACAGCGTCATAGCGGAAGTCCTGCGGGTCCTGCCGTCGACAATCGAACTCACGATCGCCGCGATCACGATCGGACTCCTCTTCGGCCTGCCGCTCGGAGTCGCCGCCGCGCTCAGCCGCAATGGTTGGGTCGACTATGTCTCGCGCGTCGTCTCGCTGGTCGGCCTGTCCTTCCCGGCCTTCGTCTCCGGCATCCTCATGTTGATCGTCTTCGCAATCCAGCTCGGCTGGTTCCCGGTTCTGGGCAACACCAGCGGCTCGGGCGATTTCGGCGCCCAGATGCGGGCCCTTGCGTTACCGGCCCTGAACCTCGGCATCATCATGACGGCCTATGTGATGCGCGTGACGCGGGCGGCGATGCTCGGCGTGCTGACGGAGGACTATATCCGCACCGCGCGCGCCAAGGGCGTGACCCGCCGGCAGCTCATCGTGACGCATGCGCTGCGCAACAGCCTGATTCCGATCATCACCGTGGTCGGGCTCTATTTCGGTACGCTGATCGGCAATTCGGTGCTGACCGAGATCATCTTCAACCGCCCGGGCCTGGGCAAGCTGATCATCGGTGCGCTCAACTCGCGCGACTACACGCTGCTCCAGGGGCTGATGATCATCTTCGCGGTCTGCGTCATCGTCGTGAACACATTGACCGACCTCGCCTATGGCCTGGTCGATCCGAGGGTGAAGTACTCATGAGCGCCGTCGCCTCCACGACCGTCGACATGCGGCCGGGCGGCCTCTGGCTCGCCTTCCGTCACAACAAGATCGCGTGGGTTGGGCTCGTCCTGCTGGCACTGATCGTCTTCGTCGCCATCTTCGCGCCCTGGCTGGCGCCGCACGATCCGCTCGAGCAGAACATCGTCGCGCGGCTCGAACCGCCATCCGCCGAATTCTTGCTCGGCACCGACTCCTATGGGCGCGACGTGCTCTCGCGGTTGATCTATGGCGCGCGCATCTCGCTCTTCGTCGGCTTCGTCGCGATCCTGATCGCGATGGTGGTCGGCACGACGATCGGCGTCATCGCCGGCTATATCGGCGGGCTCTTCGACCAGATCGTCATGGGCGTGCTTGACGTGCTGCTCGCCTTCCCGACGCTGCTGCTCGGCCTGATGATCGCCGCCATGCTCGGCGCCAGTCTCGAGAACCTCATCATCGCCATCGCGGTGACCGAGGTCGCGCCCTTCGCCCGCGTCGCCCGCGCTCCGACGATCACGCTGCGCCAGCGCGATTTCGTCGAGGCTAGCCGCTCCTATGGCTGCGGTCCCCTGCGCATCATGTTCCGGCACATCCTGCCCAACATGCTCTCTGACGTGGTGGTGATGAGCTCGCTCTGGCTCGCCTCGGCCATCCGCACGGAAGCCTCGCTCAGCTTCATCGGCCTCGGCGTCCCGCCGCCGGCTGCGACCTGGGGCGGCATGATCCGCGAAGGCTTCGAGAACATCCTCGACGCCTGGTGGCTCGCCGTCTTCCCGAGCCTCGCCATCCTGGCGACGGTACTGGCGCTGAACCTGCTGGGCGATGCCCTGCGCGACGCCTCGGACCCGCGTACGCGCGACCGCTGAAGGGGCGCGGTGCGACGTCACCGGCCCGATCACCCGGCGAAGAAGACCTCGCGGGTGATGATGATCGGCAGATGGCCGTCGGGCAGGAAGTTCGGCTCGTCGGCGCGGGTCGCGACATATTCCGAGGTTAGCGTACCGGCCTTCATGTCGGCGGTGGACTCGAACCAGGTGATCGCCAGCCCGTCATAGACCGGCTCGCCCGCCTCGTATTGCGACAGAGCGAGGTGGTTCTGCTCGTAGCGTCGCAGCACGGGGATCGTCGCGGCGAGCGGGCCGTGCACGTAGCGCCAGTAGTCGCGGAAGGGCGCCAGGGGCATGCCGGATCGGCGGTTGACGAATTCGATGTTCTTGACGGCAGGTTCCGGCACCGGGCCGTCCTTGATGACATGGACGTCGACGGCCATCCGCACCAGCCGTGACGGCTCGACGAGTGGCAGCAGATCCGCTGCGACCCGGCGGGCGGCCTCGCTTGCGTCGTAGGTCGCGACGGCAGCGTCATCGTCGAACCAGGCTTCGCTGATCCCGTCGAACAGCAGCTCGCCCTTGGCGTAGCCCTTTTCCAGCGCATGGGACTGGACATAGCGACGCACGCCGGGGGCAGCGGCGGCGAGCGGGCCGTGGTCCTGCGCCCAGCGTCCCTGGAACTCCAGCACCGAGAGGCCCGGAGCCCGCTTCACGAGGGTCACGATCTTGCGCATCGCTCAGGCTCCCGATTTCGGCCGGTCGAGGCGGGCGCGGCGCTGGAGCCACCAGCCGAAAGCCTGAGGCCAAGTGTTCCAGCCCGTCTCGCCCGCCAGCGCGACCGTCGCCTTGGCCGCCCAGTTGGGGTCGAACAGCATCTCGCGCCCGAGTGCGATCAGGTCTGCGGCTCCTGCCTGCAGGATAGCCTCCGCCTGCGCGGGGTCCCGGATCAGGCCGACTGCCATGGTCGCGATGCCGGCCTGTTTGCGGACGCCGTCCGAGAACGGCACCTGGAAGCCGGGCGCGCGGGCCGGCAGGCTGTATTCGCGCGGCACCCGCATGCCACCGGTCGAGCAGTCGACAAGGTCGACGCCGACGCCTTTCAGCGCTTTGGCGAAGGCGACCGTATCCGCGAGGTCCCAGCCATAGTCGACGCCGTCGATCGCCGAGACACGGACGAACATCGGCCTGCCGCCGGGCCAGGCCTGCCGCAATGCCTGCGCGAGCCTCAGCGGGAAGCGCATGCGGTTCTCGAGCGAGCCGCCATACTGGTCGTCCCGCTTGTTGCCGAGCGGCGAGAGAAAGCCGTGCAGCAGATAGCCATGGGCGCAGTGCAGCTCCAGCACGTCGAAGCCGGCGGCCTCCGCGCGCTGAGCAGCCGCGCAATACTGAGCGATCAGGGCCTCCATGCCGGCCTCATCGAGGGCAGTCGGCGTCTGATAGCCGGTCTCGAAAGCCTCGTCTGTCGCCGCAACCAGCGGCCACGGCACCTCGCCACGTGCCGCAAGGTCGCTCTCGCCGAGCGGGCCGTAGCCGTGCCAGGGCCGCTGGCTCGCGCCCTTCGCCCCGCTATGGCCGAGCTGGATTCCCGCCGCCGCACCCTGCGCGTGGAGGAAATCCGTCAGGCGCCGGAAGGGCGCGATCTGCTCGTCCCGCCAAAGACCGAGGCAGCCGGGGGTGATCTTGCCCTGCTCGGTCACGGCCGTAGCCTCGGTCATCACCAGCCCGGCGCCTCCCAGCGCGAAGCGGCCGAGATGCACGAGGTGGAAGTCGCTCGGCATCCCGTCATCGGCGCTGTAGGTCGCCATCGGCGCGACGACGATGCGGTTCCTGAGCTCCAAACCGCGCAAGACGAGCGGTTGCAGCAGCAGTGGCAGGGCGGGGGCCGCCTCGCCTGCGAGCACGGCGGCCGTCATCAATAGGACCGCGGCAGGCCGAGATCGTGCTGGGCGACGTAGTTCAGGATCATCTCCTCGGAGACGGGCGCGACCCTGAACAGCCGGGCGTCCCTCCACAGCCGCTCGACATGGTATTCCTTGGCGTAGCCCATGCCGCCTAGGGTCTGGATCGCGCGGTCGGTGGCGAGGCCGGCGGCGTGCCCGGCCATGTACTTCGCCATGTTGGCCTCGGTGCCGTAGGGCTTGCCCTGATCGTAGAGCGTCGCGGCCTTGTGGTTCATCAGCCGCGCGCATTCGAGCTGGATCTGCGCCTCGGCCAGCGGGAACTGGATGCCCTGATAGGCGCCGATCGGGGCGTTGTTGAAGACCTTGCGCTCACGGGCGTAGTCGGCGGCGAGCCTGATCGAAAGTTCGGCCGTTGCGACCAGGCCGGCGGTGGTGACGATGCGCTCGGTGTTCAGGACGTCGAGCAGCTGGCGGAAGCCGCCGTCGAGCGTGCCGACCAGTTCATGCGGCTCGACCCGGACATTGTCGAGAAAGACGGAGCTGGAGGGCAGGGTATTGGTACCGACCTTGTCGATCGCCTGATGGGTCAGTCCCTCGCGCTCGACATCGATCAGGAAGAGGCTGATGCCGTCGGTCTTGCGGCTGACCTCCTCGAGCTTCCTCGTACGGGCGACGATCAGGATCTTGCTGGCCTGCGGCACGGCCGTGATCCAGATCTTCTGGCCGCTGATCCGCCAGCCATCGCCATCGGCCTTCGCGAAGGTCTTGATGGCGAGCGAGTTGGTGCCCGCATCCGGCTCGGTCAGGGCCATCGCGAACATCGCCTGGCCGGCGACGAGCGCTGGCAGCAATTCGTGCTTCATCGCCTCGGTGCCGAAATTGCTGATCGTGACGCCGCCGAAGACGGGATTGCACATGAACATCTGGCTGAGCGTCGAGCCGCCTCCGGCCGCACAGAGCGCCTCGATCGCCATGGCGACCTCGGTCATGCCGAGGCCGGCCCCGCCATATTCCTCGGGGATCGCGATGCCGCAGAGTCCGGCGTCGCAGATCTCCTGCCAGATCGCCGAGGGAAAGGCCTTCTCGGCGTCGAGTTCGCGCCAGTAGTCGAGGCCGAACTTTTCGCCGACCCGTCGCGCGGTCTCGATGAGCATGGTCTGCTCGTCGCTGCGGTCGAAATTCATGTCTGGCTCCCTTGGGGCGCCGGTTGGCGCAGCAGCGGCAATGGGTGTTCGAGCGTCTTCACGACGAGGTCGAGGAAGCGGGCGGCGCGCACGCCGTCGATGACGCGGTGGTCGCAGGACAGGACGAGGCCGAGCTCCTGCCGAAGCGTCGGCTGGCCTTGCGCATCCGGCCGGAAGACGGGCTTCACCGCCGCCACGCCGAGGATCGCGGATTGTCCGGGATTGATGATCGAGACGAGGTGCGAGGCCCCGTACATGCCGACATTGGAGACGCTGATCGCGCCGCCCTCGCAGTCGGCTGCGGTCAGGCGGCCATCGCGCGCCCTGACCACGAGCCCGGCGCAGGAGGACGCGACGGCGTCGAGGTGCCGGGCTCCTGCATCGCGCAGAACCGGCACCATAAGTCCTCGCGGACTATCCACCGCGATGCCGACATCGCTGCCGGCGAGCGTGACGATGTCGCCCTCGTCCCAGACCGCATTGATCTCGGGTTGGGCCAGCAAGGCACGGCCCACCGCCGCCATGATGAAATGGGTGATGCTGAGGCGCTGCGGCAGGCCGGCTGCGTTCAGCTCCTCCCGCATCGCCAAGAGGCCGGTGATGTCGGCCTCCGCCATCACGTAGAAATGCGGGATCGTCTGCTTCGCCTGCGAGAGCCGTCGCGCCACCACCTGCTCGATCGGCGTGGCTGGCCGGCGCTGGCTGTCGGTCTTGCGAAGAGGTGCGGCGCTGGCGGGCGGGGCAGTGGCGAGCGCGGCCTCGACATCCTTCAGCTTGATGCGGCCATGCGGTCCCGAGCCGGCAACGCGATCGAGCGCGATGCCGTTCTGCCGAGCGACGCGCCGGGCGAGAGGCGTGGCGATGAGGCGCGTGCCCATGCCGACGCGCGCGGGCTCTGCCGTCCGGTCAGCGGCCGGGGCCGGCTGTGGTCGAACCTCGGCCGCCGGCGTCGTGCCCATTGCGGGCGCCGCCTTGCCATCCGCCCAGGTCGCGAGCGTGGCGCCGACCGGCACGGTCTCGCCCTCCGGGACTAGGATTGTGCCGATCCGGCCGGCGCGCTCCGCCTCGATCTCGGTCGCGATCTTCTCGGTCTCGATGACGAAGAGCACGTCGCCGGTCGCGACCGTGTCGCCCGCTCCGACCCGCCACGAGGCGAGCAGGCCCTCGGTCATGGTCAGACCGAGCTTGGGCATGACGATCGCGGCAGAGGCGCTCATCTCAGGCCCCCTTGAACTGGGCTGGGCGCTTCTGCAGGAAGGCTTGGCAGCCCTCATGGGCATCCTGTGTATCGAGCACGAGGCCGATCATCGCCTGCTCATGGCGCAGCGAGGAGGGCAGCGGCATGTCGAGCCCGTCCGACATCGTGCGCTTGAGCAACTTCAGCACCAGCGGCGACTTGGCCGCGATCGTCTCGGCCAGCGCGAGAGCCTGTGGCAGTACCTCGGCGTCGGGCACGACGCGGTTGATCAGACCGAGCTTCTCCGCCTCGGCGGCATCGATGCGCGAGCCGGTGAACATCAGCTCCTTGGCCTTGCAGAGCGGGATCTGGCGGATCAGGCGCTGCGAGCCGCCGGCGCCCGGGAAGAGCCCGAGATTGATCTCCGGCAGGCCGAGCTTGGCGGAGGCTGCGGCGATGCGGATGTCGATGCAGAGCAGAAGCTCGGTGCCGCCGCCCAGCGCCCAGCCGTTGACGGCGGCGATGGTCGGCTTGTCCAGCGTCTCGATCCGGCGGAAGACGCTGTGCAGGCGCTCGCCCAGTTCGAGGTAGTGCGGCAGCCCCTGGCGGCTGTCGAGATCGGCGATGTCGCCGCCGGCGACGAAGGCGCGCTCGCCCGTCCCGGTGAAGACGATGACCCGGACCTGATCGTCCGCAGCGGCGCGCACGACGGCCTCGTCGAGCGCGGCCAGCGTCGCCATGTCGAGGGCGTTCAGCGTCGAGGGGCGGTTGATCGTGATCAGCGCCACGGCGTTGCGGCGTTCGTAGAGGATGCTGTCCGACATTTCGGGCTTTCCAGTCACGACGGGTTCCTTCAGGCGAGCGTGCGGCGCACGGCGGCGGCGACGCGCTCCGGCGAGGGCAGGTAGGCCGTCTCGAGCCCCTTGGAGAACGGCACCGGCATGAACGGCGCGGCGACGCGCAGGATCGGCCCGTCGAGCTCGTCGAAGCCGATATCGGCCATGCGGGCGACGATCTCGGCGCCGACGCCGAAGGCCTCGACCGCCTCATGCACGACGACGAGCCGATGAGTCCGGGACAGGGAGGCCAGGACGGTTTCCTCGTCCCAGGGCTGAATGCTGCGCAGGTCGACGATTTCGGCCGAGATGCCTTCCTCGGCGAGCTGCGCGGCTGCGCTCAGCGCAGTGTGGACGGCGGCGCCATAGGCGACGATCGTGGCGTCGCGGCCTTCGCGCAGGATGGCGGCGCGGCCGAGCGGAAGGATTGGCGGAGCGTCCGGCACCTCGCCCTTCATCGCATAGAGCGCCTTGTGCTCGATGAAGACGACCGGATCCGGATCGGCGATGGCCGCGCGCAGCAGGCCATAGGCGCTGGCGGGGTCGGACGGGCACACGACCTTGAGACCCGGCACATGGGCGAACCAGGCTTCGAGGCATTGCGAATGCTGGGGGCCGGCGCCGAGCCCGCCGCCATGGGGCGTGCGCAGCACCATCGGCACCGAGCGCTGGCCGCCGAACATGAAGCGGGCCTTGGCCGCCTGGTTCACCAGCGCGTCCATCACCAGCGTGGTGAAATCCATGAACATGATCTCTGCGACCGGCCGCAGGCCGCTCAGCGCGGCGCCGACGGCAGCACCCGCAAGGGCCGCCTCCGAGATCGGCGTGTCGAGCACCCGCTCGGCGCCGAAGCGGTCGCGCAGGCCGCGGCTCACGCCGAAGGAGCCGCCGGCCTCGCCGACATCCTCGCCGAGCAGGATCACCGTCGGATCGGCCGCCATCGCATCGGCCAGCGCCTGGTTGATCGCGCGCAGATAACGCATCTCGGCCATCAGGCACGCTCCTGCATGGCGACTGCGCCGGTGTAGACGTCGGCCCTGGCCGCGTCGAAGCTCGGCATCGGTGCGGCGCGGGCCGCTTCCACCGCCGCTTCGATCCGCGCGGCGATCTCGTCGGCGATCTCGGCAAGCGCGCTTTCGCCGACTCCGAGCGCCTTGAGCTGGCCGGCTGCGACCGCGAGCGGATCGCGCGCACTCAATGCTGCGATCTCATCCGCGTCCCGGTATTTCTGCGCGTCGCCCTCGAAATGGCCGCGGACACGCGTCGTCATGCATTCGAGCACGCGCGGTCCGTCATGGCGCACCTCGGCGACAATGCGTGCCGCATGCTCGGCGACGACGGCGACGTCGTTGCCGTCGATCAAGACATGCGGGATGCGATAGGCGGCGGCGAGGTCGACGAGCTTGAAGGCGAGCTGCTTCGAGGTCGGCAGGAATTCGCCCCAGCCATTGTTCTCGCAGACGAAGAGCAGTGGCAGCTTCCACAGCGCCGCCAAGTTCAGGCATTCATGCATCAGCCCTTCGGCAAGCGCCCCGTCGCCAAAGAAGGCGACCGCGATGGCGCCGTTCTTCTGCGTCTTGTGCGCAAGTGCACTGCCGAGCGCGATGGAGGCGCCTGCGCCGACGATGCCGTTGGCGCCGAGCATGCCGACCGACATGTCCGCCACATGCATCGAGCCGCCGCGGCCGCGGCAGAGCCCGGTCTCGCGTGCCAGCAATTCGGCGAAGAAGCCGTCGAGCGATAGGCCCTTGGCAATGGCGTGGCCATGGCCGCGATGCGTCGAGGCGATGGTGTCCTGCGGCGTCAGCGCCGACATGACGCCGGCCGAGACGGCCTCCTGCCCGATGCTGAGATGGATGAAGCCGGGCACCTCGCCATCGGCGAACATCTTGCTCAGCCGCTCCTCGCTGCGCCGGATCAGCACGAGCGAGCGGTAGAGCGCGAGCAGTTCGGCTGCCGCGTTATGGCCGGTGCCGGCCCCGCCTCGCGCTGTCCTCGATGTTGCTTGCTCGCTCATGACGCTCTCGATCCCGATGCGGCAACACTAGCATGACATGATTTATGAGTCATGATTCATTTTATTCAAGGCGGAGTGCGGCCGTGCACTGCTCCGCCTGATCCGGAGGGGCGATCAGGCGGCAGCGCGTCTCGGTTCGATAGCCGTGAACAGCGCGACGAAATCCTCGATCCGGCCGCCGGGGAGCGCATCGGCGGCGCTCTCGATGCGCTCGAACAGCTCGGCGGGAAGGCCCTGTTCGGCGCCAGTCCGGGTGAGCAATTCGCGCAAGGTCGCGCGGTCGAAGGTGTAGTCGGCCGGCGTCATGCGCTGCTCGTGGACGATCGTGTCGCCCTCGGCGGTATCTGCCTCGATCACGGCGCTGAGGATCGGGACGGCGGGATCGGTGACCAACGTGATCCGCGCGACCAACCCGTTCACGGTGGCGTCGTCATAGGTCGTCATGTGCCGCGTGCTCGGCACGCCCCGAAGGAGCGTCGTCGCGATGCAGAACGGGATGCTCATCAGCGTGCCGGAGATCGAGCTGAACGGTCCGGTCGCATCCATGCCGGCATAGCCGGTCTCATAGGGGTTCATCCGCACTCGGACGGCCTTTATCTCCCGGCCTGTCAGCGTCTCGCGCAGAGCCAGCGCGCCGGTCACCGGCGTCTGGTTGAAGGCGCAGACTGGATACGGTTTGAAGGTCACGCGCAGGATCGACCAGTCGTGGCCGAGGCGGGAGGCGAGGTCGGCCGGGATCTCGGCGCCGGCAAAGCAGCGGACGAAGCCGGCGCGTCCCTCGAAGGCGTGCGGCGCCGAGACCGAGCCCGCTGCGGCCAGCTCGGCCGCGATCAGGCCGTTGCGGGCGACGACGCCGACCTGGTAGCGCCATTCGTCGGTGCCGTCGGCGAAGGATTGTAGGACGCCTCCGGTGAAGGACACGGCATTGGCGAGCGCAGCGGCGAGCAGGCCCTCGTCCAGTTCCATCAGCTTGCCGGCCGCCGCTGCGGCCGCGATGCAGCCATAGGTGGCCGAGGAGCGGAACCCCGCGGGCGTGGTGTTACCGGCGAAAGCGTTCTCGAACAGCCCGCCGGTCTCGTAGCCGGCGACGAGGGCCGGGATCAGCCGCGACAGCGGATAGCCGCGTGCCTCGGTCATGGCGAGGAGCATCGGGATCAGGATGGTGCCGAAATGGGCTGCGCCGCAGGTGTCCTCCTGGGCGCGGCCGTGGAACAGCGCGCTGTTGGCGAGGCAGGCGGCGCCTATCGTGCTCTTCCGGCCGTCGCCGAAAAGCGTCGCGCCGGTCGGAACTTCGCCGTCGAGCGCGATAGCGGCCTTGCGCGCCACCGGCGCATACGGCGTGTCGAAGCCGTTGACGGCCATGCCCAGTGCGTTGACGAGGCAGGCGCGCGCTTTGTCGGCGATCTCGGCCGGAAGCGTCTTCGCGTCGAGCCCGGCGACGAAGCGGGCGATTTCCTGGGTGAGTGTCGGCATGGCAGGACTCCCTCGAAGGTCAGAGCGCGAGGTAGCGCTGGCGAACGTCGTCATTGGCCTTGAGGTCCGCGATCGAGCCGCGGAAGACGATCTGGCCCTTGTCGATCACGGTCGCGTCGCTGGCGAGGCCGAGGCAGAAATGCATGTTCTGCTCGGCGATCAGGATCGTGACCCCGGTCTTGCGCAAGGTGCGGATCAGTTCGCCGATGCGCTGCACGATGATCGGGGCGAGGCCTTCGCTCGGCTCGTCGAGCAGCAGCACCGACGGATTGCCCATCAGCATGCGCGCGATCGCCAGCATCTGCTGCTCGCCGCCGGAGAGCCTGCCCGCCATGCGCTGGCGCAGCGGCGTCAGCAGCGGGAAGACCTCGTAGATCCGCTCCAGGCTCCATTCGTCGCGCCCGTCCGGCCCGGGCTTGCGCGCGATCAGGAGATTGTCCTCGACGCTGTGCTCAGGGAAGACCTGCCGGTCCTCGGGCACGAAGCCGAGACCGGCGCGCGCCATCTCGTAGGGCTTCTGGCGGGTGCGGTCGTTGCCGAACAGCTTGACCGTGCCGCGCTTCGGCGGGGCGAGGCCGGCGATGGCCTTCATCGTGGTGCTTTTGCCTGCGCCATTGCGCCCGAGCAGGGCCATGGTCTGGCCTTCCTGGATGGCGAAATCGACGCCGAACAGGATCTGGCTCGCGCCGTAGAACACGTCGATGCCGGCGACTTCGATGACCGTCCGGGTGCTCATGCCGCGGCCTCATGCTCGGTGCCGAGATAGGCCTCAATCACAGCGGGGTTGGTGCGGATCTCCTGCGGCGTGCCCTCGGCGAGGACGCGGCCATAGCTCAGCACGCGGATCGAGGGCGCGATCCGGAAGACGATGTCCATGTCGTGCTCGATGAAGACGACGGTAATCTTCTGGCGCTCCCAGAGCTCGCGCACCTTCTCGATCACGCGCCAGCGCTCCTCGGGGCCCATTCCGGCGGTCGGCTCGTCGAGCAGCAGTACCTTCGGCTCGAGGACGAGGGCCAGCGCGATGTCGAGAAGCTTCTGGTCGCCATGAGAGAGGTTCGCCGAGAGCGTGTCGCGCTTGCCGGTCAGCCCAACCATCTCGATGCAGTGGGCGGCATGCTCGCGCGTCGAGGGCAGCGGAAAACGCGCGCCGAGCCGGCCGGACTGGCGGTGATGCGCGTTGACCGCGGCCAGCATCGTCTCCTCGACGGTCAGCGACGGGAAGATGCTGGCGACCTGGAAGGCCCGGCCGATGCCTCGCCGCACGATCTCGCCGATACTCAGGCCTATGATCGACTGGCCGTCGAGCCGGATGTCGCCGCTGTCGGGGCGGAACGCGCCCGAGAGCAGGTTGAAGAAGGTGCTCTTGCCGGCGCCATTCGGGCCGATGATCGCCGTGAGCGAGCCGGTGGCGAAGGTCATGGTGACGTCGTCGGTGGCGCGGACGCCGCCGAAGGACTTCACGAGGTTGGTGATCTCAAGCATGCGGTCCGTTCCCGGGATCGCGGAAGCCGCCATAGGTGTGCCAGGAGGTTCCGGCCATCCAGCCGCAGTCGACGGGCACGTCGATGCCCGAAAGGGCCGAGGCTTCCGGCGATGCGACGAAGCCGACGACGCGGGCGATCTCGTCGGGCTCGACCAGCCGGCCCATCGGCACGCTGCCGACGAGATTGGTGACGTCGCGCTCGCCCTTGTCGATCGCCTCCTGCAAGGCGGGCGTCCGGGTGAAGCCGGGCGAGACCGAGTTGACGCGGACGCCGGCCGGGCCCCATTCGGCGGCGAGGCAGCGCGTGATCGAGATCACCGCGGCCTTGGCCGGGGCATAGGCATGCAGAGCCATCGAGCGCGAACCGGCGATCGAGGCGATGTTGACGATGCTGCCGCTGCGCCGCGCGAGCATCGCCGCACCGAAGACGACGCAGCCGAGATAGGTGCCGCGCTGGTCGATATGGACGACATGGTCCCAGACCGACATCGGCAGCTCGGTCGGCCGCAGCGGCGGCTGCAGCACGCCGGCGCTGTTGACGACGACCCCGACCGGCCCGATCTCGCTCTCGATACGAGCCGCGACGGCCTTGAGCCCGGCCTCGTCGCCGACGTCGCCGAACAGGGCGTGGCCGCCGATCTCGGCGGCGACGGCCTCGGCCCTCGCTATGTCGCGGTCGAGCACGACGACCTTGTGTCCACGCCTGGCCAGGTCGCGGCAGCAGGCCGCCCCGATGCCGCTGGCGCCGCCGGTGACGACGGCGATCATCGCGTCGCTCATGTCGCAATCCTTTCCATCTTGTCCGCGCCGACGACCGTGCCGGCGACCGCCTCGGCGCGGGTCCGCCGCGCGGCGCGCCAATCCAGGACGAAGTCCAGCAAGCCCTTCCGTAGGCCGAGCGCGAAGAGCAGGATCACCGCTCCGAGGACCAGCCCGTGATGCTCCGCAATGCGGGTCACGAAGTCGTTCAGCAGGAGCAGCAGCACGGTGCCGACCATCGGGCCGAGGAAGGCGGCGGTGCCTCCGAGCATGACGATGAAGACCGCCTCGCCGGACATCGTCCAGAAGGCGAACTCCGGATAGGCGCCCGAGACGAACAGGCTCATCACGACGCCGCCGAGGCTGGCGAAGACACCGGCCAGGACGAAGGCGGTGAGGCGCGTGCGATAGACGTCGACGCCGAGGAAGCCGGCGCGGGTCGGGTTGTCGCGCACCATGCGCAGCGTGTAGCCGAAGGGCGAGGAGACGATGTGGCGCATGGCCAGCAGCCCGAGCACCAGCAGGGCGGCGGCGAAGAGATAGAGCTGCTTCTGGTCGGCGAGGTTGCTGCCGAGGAAGGAGGGCCGCGGAATGCCGCCGCGCAGGCCCTGGTCGCCGCCGGTGACCGGTGTCCAGGCAATGATCACGCTGTGCACCAGCATCTGGAAGGCTAGCGTGACGAAAGCAAAATAGATCTCCTTCAGGCGAACGCAGATGGCGCCGACGACCAGCGCGACCAGCGCTGCGACTGCCATCGTCAGGAGGATGGCGAGCGGGATCGGCATGCCCGTCCGCTGCATGATGATGCCGAAGCTGTAGGCGCCCATTCCGAAGAACAGGCCGTGGCCGAAGGAGACCATCCCGCCATAGCCCACCAGCAGGTTCAGCGAGGTCGCGAACAGGCCGAGCGCAGCGCAGCGGATGACGAAGTCGATCAAGGCGCTGCTCGTGGTGACGAGCGGCAGGGCAGCGAGGACCAGGAAGGCGGCGAGGCCGAAGAGGACGTCGCGAAGGGCGGGGCTCTTCATCTCAGGCTGCCTCGCGACCGAACAGACCCGACGGCTTGACGATCAGCACGACCGCCATGGCGAGGTACATCAACGCCTCCGTGAAAAGCGGGAAGCCCAGCGCGCCGAAGGTGCGGATCAGGCCGATCAGCACGGCTCCGACCAGCGCGCCGAGGATCGAGCCCATGCCGCCGATGACGGTGACGATGAAGCTCTCGATCAGGATGGAGAAGCCCATGCCCGGCGTCAGCGAACGCACGGGCGCCGCCAGCCCGCCAGCGAGGCCGGCCAGGAGGCAGCCCAGCGCGAAGACGCCGGTGAAGAGCAGGCCGGTGTTGATGCCGAGCACCGAGACCATCGCCGGGTTGTGGGCCGCGGCCCGGATCGTCTTGCCGAAGCGCGTACGGGCGATGGCGAGCCCGACGACGACCGCAATGGCGAGCGCAGCCGCGATGAGGAACAGGTAGAAGGGCGGGACGATGCCTCCCAGGATGAAGAGCGGCGGCACGCGGAAGGCGTCCGGCATGCCCATCGACTTGAATTCGGGGCCCCAGACGATGCGCACGAGGTCGTCGAGGATGAGGACGAGCGCGTAGCAGACCAGGAGCTGCATCAGGACGTTGCCGCCATAGATGCGCTGCATGAAGAAGCGCTCGACCACGACGCCGAACAGGCAGGCGCCGATGGCAGCGCCGAGCAGGGCCAGCGTGTAGCTGCCTGTTGCCTGGAACACCGTCATCGCGAGATAGGCGCCGATCATGTAGAACGCGCCATGCGTGAAGTTCACGATCTTCATCACGCCGAAGATGAGCGTGAGCCCGATCGCGACCAGGAAGAGCAGCATTCCGATGATGAAGCCGCTCGTCACCTGCGTCACCATGCAGGAGGTCGAGACCAGGCATTCGGTCAGGGCGTTGAGATCCATCGCGCGCTCATCGACAAGGGGCGTTCAGGCCGCGTGAGAACGCGGCCCGGCTGATGCGGGAGGGGAGGCGGCGGTCGGCACCGCCGCGGCCGAGGTCTCAGGCGAAGCCCTTCGACTTCTTCCATGCGGCCTCGAGCTCGAAGATGCGCTGCCACGGCACGCTCTTCATCTCCGGCACATAGGGCTCCTTCGGGATGGTCGTGCCCCAGCCGACGGCGTAGCCGACGATGGTCTGGTCCTCGGCGCGCATCGTGACCGTGCCGTCGGCGCCGAAGGGCGACTTGATGGTCAGGCCGCGCAGCGCCTCGGCGATCTTCTTGCCGTCGGCCGAATTGGCCTTCTTCGCGGCCTCGGCGAGGAAGTTGACGCCCAGCGCGTTCTGCCAGGCCCAGTTCGTCGGAAACTCGCCATACTTGGCCTTGTAGGCGTCGCCCCAGGCGGCGTTCTCCGGCGTGGCCGGGAAGGTCTTGATGTAGCGGTTGCCCGAATGGATGCCGGCCGGCAGGTTCTTGACTGCGGTCAGGGCCGTGTAGTCGGCCATGTTGACGGCGTAGAACTGCATCTGAGTGAACAGCGCGTAAATCGCGGCCTGGTCGATGAAGGAGGTCAGGTCGCCGCCCCAGAGGCAGGAGTAGAGCGCCTGCGGCTTGGCCTGCAGGATCTTGGTGATGGCCTCGGTGTAGTCGGGCTGGAAGATCTTCGGCCAGGCCTCGCTGATCACCTCGACCTTCGGCGCGAACTGCTTCAGGTACATCACGAACTCGGCGGTGGTGTCGCGCCCGTAGGCATAGTCCGGCGAGCAGGTGGCCCAGCGCGTCAGGTTCTTCGCATTGGCGATTTCGGCCGCATAGGTGCCGCCGACGACCGAGTCGTGGATGCCCTGTCGGGCGCAGCGGAAGGCGTTCGGCAGCTTGAGCTTGGGATCCGCGCTGAGCGAGGAGGTTTCCGAATTGGTGTGGATGCAGAGGATGCCGAGATCGCGTGCCACCTCGTGCACGGCGAAGGCACCGGTCGAGGCTTCGGCGTCGATCAGCAGCTCGCATCCGTCCGAATTGACCAGCTCGCGGGCGACGCGAGCGGCTTCCTGCGGCTGGCCCTTGGTGTCGCGGACAACGAGTTCGATCGCGCGTCCGCCGATGCCGCCGGCGGCATTGACCTTCTCGACCTCCATCTGAGCGGCGTTGCGCGAGGAGGTGCCGAGCTGGGCGACACGCCCGGACAGAATGGTCGGGAAGCCGACCTTGATGGTCTTGGCCTGCGCGCTTGCCACCCAGGGCATCGAGACCGTGCCTGCGGCGGCCGCTCCTGCGGCGAGGAAGCCGCGCCGGTTCATCGAGGTCCACGACGTCTTGGTCATCATTCTCTCCCTGGTTCCGCCTGGCCCTTTCCGACTGTGCGGTGGGCATGCCTTATTGGCCGCGGTCGTTTCCATCGGCCCTGTTGCCGGCGATAGTCGTGACGGCGGGTGGTGACGTCAAGAAAAAAATGAATTACGAGTCATAAACCAGAAAACGATCTGACCGGCTCTCGCGACGGGCTGGCGCAAGGGCGGATACGGGACGGGCAGCGGACGGGAATGATCAATCTTTCGAGCTTCATCGACTTCCACGCCAGTCGGACGCCGGAGCGCATCGCGATCGTTTTCGGCGATGCCCAGATCAGCTACGCCGCGCTCGCTCGCCGGGTTGCGACGACCGGTGGCTGGCTCAGCGAGCGCGGCATCGGCGAAGGCGATGTCGTGGCGGTGCTGATGAAGAACAGCGCCGCGTTCGTCGAGATCGCGATTGCGGTTGGGCATATCGGCGCCGTGTTCCTGCCGATCAACTTCCGGCTCTCGGCGGACGAGGTCCGCTACATCGTCGAGAATTCAGGCGCCAAGCTGCTGATCGCGGATCAGGAACTCGCGAGCGCCGCAGAATTGGTCGCCGACACAGTGCTGCTCGATGCGGCAGCCCAGTCTGACAGCACGCGGCTCGGCCCCGGAGCGGCGCCCGTGCCGCGTGTCCCGCGCAAGCCGGGCGATCTGTACCGGCTGATGTACACCTCCGGCACCACAGACCGTCCGAAGGGAGTGATGCACAGCTATGAGAACTTCTACTGGAAGTGCAGCGACCATGTCGTCGCGCTCGGGCTGAACGCCGGGAACCGCCTGCTCGTCACCGGGCCGCTCTACCATGTCGGGGCCTTTGATTTGCCGGGTATGGCAGTGCTCTGGGTCGGAGGCATGCTCTGCATCCTGCGCGATTTCTCCGCCGAGGCGGCGCTGGCTGCGATCGCCGGCGAGCGGCTCGATTGTGCCTGGCTCGCACCGGTGATGACCAGCGCCATGCTGGCGGCGGCGCCGGCGAGCGGGCTCGACCTGACCAGCCTGCGCTGGGTCATCGGCGGCGGCGAGCGCACGCCGGAAGTCCGCATCCGCAGCTTCGGCGAGAGCTTCCCCAAGGCCCGCTACATCGACGCTTATGGGCTGACTGAGACCTGCAGCGGCGACACCCTGATGGAAGCCGGGCGCGAGATCGAGAAGATCGGCTCGGTCGGGCGGGCGCTGGCGCATGTCGAGATCGCGATCCGCGACGAGCAGGGCCGTGAGCTGCCGGCCGGCGAGCCCGGCGAGATCTGCCTGCGCGGACCCAAGATCACCCGCGGCTACTGGAACGATCCGGCCAAGACCGAGGCGGCCTTCTACGGTGACTGGTTCCGCAGCGGCGATATGGGCTATCTCGACGCCGACGGCTTTCTCTTCCTGACCGATCGGCTGAAGGACATGATCATCTCGGGCGGCGAGAACATCGCCTCGTCGGAGGTCGAGCGCGTGATCTTCGAGTTGCCGCAGGTGCGCGAGGTCGCGGTCATCGGCGCCCCCGACGAGCGCTGGGGCGAGAAGCCCGTCGCTTTCGTCGTGCTTGAGCCCGGCGCCGCACTCTCGCTGGAGGCCTTGCGGAGTCATTGCCGGACGAAGTTGGCGGCCTTCAAGGCGCCGCGCGACATCGTCGTTCGCGAAAGCCTGCCGCGAAACCCCTCCGGAAAGATTCTGAAAAGACTTCTCCGGGACGAATTCCGGTCTTAATTCAAGCAGTGTCACGACAAGCGAGCCTTTGACGCGCATGGTCATCAGCACATCCAAGACGGCGACCGCCAAGCGCCCCGTGAAACTGACGCGCAGCGAGAAGAACGACGACGTCAAGCGTCGGCTGTTCGGGGCCGCCGCCAAGATGGTCGGTCGCTACGGCTATGCCGACGCTTCGGTCGCACGCATCACCGATGCTGCCGGCGTGGCGCAGGGCACCTTCTACAATCACTTCGAGAACCGGCAGGAGCTGCTGGACCAGTTGCTGCCGGTGATCGGCCAGCAGATGGTCGCCTTCATCCGCACGCGGATCGACCAGGCGAACTCAGAGGTGGAGAGGGAGGTGACGCGCTTCCGCGCCTTCTTCGACTTCCTGAAGGAGACGCCGGAATTCCTCCGCATCCTGAACGAGGCCGAGGTCTACGCGCCGACCGGCTATCAGCACCATCTCGACAACATCTCGACCGCCTATGTGAGGCTGCTCAAGCGCGCGCGGGGACCGGGGCGGGTCGGCGATTACACTGACGAGGAGCTTGAGGTCATCGTCCATGTGCTGATGGGCGCGCGCGGCTATCTGAGCCGGCGATACGCTTATGGCGAGGACGGCCCGCAAGCCGTGCCGGAACATGTCTTCACCGCCTACGAGAAGCTGATTTCGGCCGGGCTCTTCGACAAGGCCTAGGCGCGAGCGCGCTCCGGCCCGGGCTGATTGACCTGCACGGGGCAACGGGACCACAGTCTCCGACCATCCCATGGCGAGGTCGGAGGGCGCGATGCCGCCTGAGACGCACTATGCGAAGAGCGGAGAGGTCCGGATCGCCTATCAGGTCCTGGGGAACGGGCCGCTCGATCTCGTCTTCGTGCCGGGCTTCATCTCGAACCTCGACCATTATTGGGACGAGCCGACCCTTACGCACTTTTTGATGCGCCTCGCCAGCTTCAGCCGGTTGATCCTGTTCGACAAGCGCGGCACCGGTCTCTCGGACAGGGTCGGGAACCTGCCCACCCTCGAGGAAAGGATGGACGACGTCCGCGCCGTCATGGACGCTGCCGGAAGCAAGCGCGCGGCGATCTTCGGCGTATCGGAGGGCGGCGCGATGAGCCTGCTATTCGCCGCGACCTACCCCGAGCGCTGTGTGGCTCTCGCCCTCTACGGCACCTACGCGCACTTCTTCTCCTACGTCCTGCCGCCCGATCGTTTCGAGGCTTTCGTTACCCGGGTCGACGAGCGTTGGGGATCGGGCGCCAGCCTCGCGGCCTTCGCTCCGAGCAGGGTCGGCGACGAACGCTTTACCGCCTGGTGGGCGCGCTTCGAGCGCCTGGGCGCTAGCCCCTCCGCCGTGATCGCGCTGATGCGGATGAATACCGAGATCGATGTCCGTCACGTCCTGCCGATCATCCGCACCCCGACGCTGGTTCTGCATCGGGTCGGCGATACCCGCGTCAATGTCGAAGGCGGCAGGAACCTCGCTCAGGGCATCAATGGCGCGCGCTACCTCGAGCTGCCGGGGAACGACCACGTCCTCTGGGCTGCGGACGTCGATGCCGCGGCGGGTGCGATCGAGGAGTTCCTCACCGGATCGCGCTCGCATGTCGAGAGCGACCGCGTCCTGACGACGGTGCTCTTCACCGATATCGTCGACTCGACCAGGCGCCTGGCCGAGCTGGGCGACAACGCCTGGAAGGGTCTGATCGAGCGGCACGACCATATCGCGCGGCAGGAGATCGCCCGCTACCGGGGGCGCGAGGTCAAGACGCTTGGCGACGGCTTCGTCGTGACCTTCGACGGGCCGGCCCGTGCCATCCGCTGCGCCGGGGCGATCGGCGATGCCGTCCGCTCGCTTGGGCTCGAGCTGCGCAGCGGGCTGCATACGGGGGAGGTCGAGGTCAAGGGCGACGACATCACCGGCATCGCGGTGAACACGGCGGCCCGGGTGTCGTCGCTGGCCGGCGCCGGGGAGGTGCTCGTCTCGGCGACGGTGCGCGATCTCGTCGCCGGCTCCGGTATCCGCTTCGTCGAGTTCGGGCCCTGCTCCCTGAAGGGGATCGACGACGAGGTCAGACTTTTTCGGGTCGCCTGACGCCGCTCAGGCGGCGCGACGGCGCGGGACATGGGAAGGGGCGGAACATGATCCGGGCGGAGTGCCACACGGCCGATGAAGCAATGCAGGTCGAATTCGACGCGACCCCCTGGTTCGAGACGGCCGATGCGCGCACGATCGTCTTGCTGAGCAGGAAGAATTGGTCGGTGCCCTGGGTTGCGGACGGCCTGGAGGCGCGCCCGGGCTATGAGGCGCTTCACGAGCTGATCCGCTACGCGCGGGATCGACTGGAGATGGAGACGCGGGAAGACCCGTCCTGGGCAACGTTCGAGTGCCGCGTCGATGGAAACGGGGCGACCGCATGGCTCGATCGGCATCGCCCCGACATCGCCGCTGAGATCCGCCGCTACGCCTGATGCTGGGAACCGATCGCTCCGGTCCCGGCCGGCACTTGGCGAACCGATGGCAACCCTGGGAGACCGATCATGGATGAGGACCGTTTCAACATGGCTGTCCGCAAGTTCCTGAAGGAGGTCGGGGTCACCTCGCAGCGTGAGATCGAGCGTGTCGCGCGGGCGGGCGCGCCGGATGGGCGCAAGCTGCGCCTCCGGATGACGCTGACCTCGGAGGACGAGCCGGCGCTGCAGCATGTCGTCGAGACGACGATCGAGCTGAGATGACCGTCGCCATGCAGGTCGTGCGGGCCCCACCCGGCCGGCTGCGGCCGGCCGGGTGGGCAGTCATTACTGCGCGAGATAGCCGCCGTCGATCACCAGCTCGGTTCCGGTCACGTAGCTGGACTCGTCGGAGGCCAGGTACAGCGCGCCATAGGCGATCTCGATCGGCTGCCCGGCGCGCTTCATCGGCGTCGCACCGACGGTGGCCTCGTTGAGGTCGGGCGCCTGTGCGTCGGTCAGCGGCGTCGCGATGAAGCCGGGATGTACCGAGTTCACGCGGATGCCGTCGCCGACATAGGTGATCGCAGCATTCTTCGACATGTTGCGCACCGCGCCCTTGGCGGCGTGGTAGCTGTGCGCGCCGGCGACCGCCGCGCTGCCCCAGATCGAGGAGATGTTGATGATCGAGCCCGACCTCCGCGGCCGCATCACGCGCACCGCCTCGCGCATGCCGAGGAAGACGCCGGTCTGGTCGATCGCGATCATCCGGTTCCAAGCCTCGATGCCGAGCTCGTGCAGCGGCTCATAGGCGATGATGCCGGCATTGTTGACGAGAACGTCGAGCCGACCGGTTTTGGCGACGACCGTGTCGACCGCCGCCTTCCAGGCCGCCTCGCTCGCGACGTCGAGATCAAGCGCCTGGATACCGTCGGCATAGGGCTGCGCCGGCGCCTTGACATCGCTGGCGAAGACGGTCGCCCCCTGTTCGGCGAAGAGCTGGGTGATGGCGTAACCGATGCCGCTCGCGGCGCCGGTGACAAGCACGGTCTTGTTGTTCAATCGCATGGTTCATTCCTTTTCGTTCAAAAATGTGACCAGTGGTCACTTCGAGTCGAAATAGGCGATGAAGTTACTATTGTCAACATATGTTTCCGCCGCTAACTTTGCGCTATGAACGACGAACCCAAACGCTATCATCACGGCGACCTGCGGCGCGCCATGCTCGACACCGCCATGGAGATGCTGGCCGAGGACAATGGCTGGCAGTTCACCTTGCGCGAGCTGGCGCGCCGGGCGGGTGTGAGCCACACCGCTTCCTACAAGCACTTCCCGGACAAGGCGGCGCTGCTCGCGGAGTTGGCGCTGATCGGGATGGACCGGCTGCGCGTTGCGCTGCTCGCCGCGCGCCCGCCGGCACCGGCGACCTTACGGGAGCAATTCCTGGAAATGTCGCGCGCCTATGTGCGGTTCGGTACGGCCAATCCGAACCTCTATCGGCTGATGTTCAGCGCGGACGCACGCGCTGCTGCCAGCCTGCGGCTCAAGGAGCGCGGCGAGGCGGCGCTGGCGGTGCTTGTCGAACTGATCGAGGAGGGACAGGGAACCGGCTGGCTGCGCAGAAGAGAGGTCTACGAGCAGACCAGCGCCGGCTGGGCGCATCTGCATGGCGTCACGCTCCTGACGATGGACGGCCTGCTGGGGCCCGACACGGTCAGGTCGGATCATGCAGCCGAGGCGGCGCTCCAGATCCTGCTTGAAGGGTTGGAGGCCGAAAAATCCTGACCGTCCGGTGATCAGGCCGGATGATCTGGTTCCGCCATCGAACCGGCGGGCGCTAGTAGTCCATGCCTCCCGGCATCGCCGGCGGCGTTTCCTTCTTCGGCAGTTCCGCGACCAGCGCCTCGGTGGTGATCAGCAGCGAGGCGATCGAGGCGGCGTCCTCGAGCGCGGTACGCACGACCTTGGCCGGGTCGATCACGCCGTTCGCCACCAGGTCCTGATACTCGCCCGTCGCGGAATTGTAGCCCCAGTTGTAGTCGTTGGCCTCGATGAGCTTGCCGACGATGACCGCGCTGTCGCCGCCGGCATTCTCGATGATCTGCCGTGCCGGGGCCTGTAGGGCGCGGCGCACGATGTCGATACCGGTCTTTTGGTCGCCATTGGCCGGCTTGAGGCTGCCGAGCGACTGCAACGCTCTCAGCAGCGGCACGCCGCCCCCGGGCAGGATCCCTTCCTCGACGGCTGCACGCGTCGCATGCATGGCGTCGTCGACGCGATCCTTCTTCTCCTTGACCTCGACCTCGGTCGCGCCGCCGACGCGGATGACCGCGACGCCGCCGGCGAGCTTGGCCAGGCGCTCCTGGAGTTTCTCGCGGTCGTAGTCGGACGAGGTCTCTTCGATCTGCGCCTTGATCTGGGCGACGCGGTCCGCGATGTCCTTCTTTTTGCCGGCCCCGCCGACGATGGTCGTGGTCTCCTTCTCGATCGAGACCTTCTTGGCGCGGCCGAGCATCTGGAGCGAGACGGTGTCGAGCTTGATGCCGAGGTCTTCCGAGATCATCTGGCCGGCGGTCAGGATCGCGATGTCCTCGAGCATGGCCTTGCGGCGATCGCCGAAGCCTGGTGCCTTGACGGCGGCGATCTTCAGGCCCGCGCGCAGCTTGTTGACGACGAGCGTCGCCAGCGCCTCGCCCTCGACGTCCTCGGCGATGATCAGCAGCGGCTTGCCGGACTGCATCGCCGCCTCGAGCAGCGGCAACAGGGTCTGCAGGGAGGAGAGCTTCTTCTCGTGGATCAGGACATAGGCGTCTTCCAGCTCGACGCGCAGCTTCTCCGCATCGGTAATGAAGTAGGGCGAGATGTAGCCGCGGTCGAACTGCATGCCCTCGACGATGTCGAGCTCGGTCTCCGCAGTCCTGGCCTCCTCGACAGTGATCACGCCTTCATTGCCGACCTTCTTCATCGCGGCGGCGATCATCCGGCCGATCTCGGTGTCGCCATTGGCCGAGATGGTGCCGATCTGGGCGATCTCGCTATTGGCCGTTACCGCCTTGGCGTTCTTCCTGAAATCGGCGACCACGGCGTCGACGGCCATGTCGATGCCACGCTTCAGGTCCATCGGGTTCATGCCGGCGGCGACCGCCTTGGCGCCCTCCCGGACGATGGCATGGGCCAGCACGGTCGCGGTCGTGGTGCCGTCGCCGGCGGCGTCATGCTGCTTCGCGGCGACCTCGCGCACCATCTGCGCGCCCATGTTCTCGAACTTGTCGGACAGTTCGATCTCTCTGGCGACCGCCACACCGTCCTTGGTGATGCGAGGGGCTCCGAAGCTCTTCTCGATCACGACGTTGCGGCCTTTCGGGCCGAGGGTGACCTTGACGGCATTGGCGAGGATCTCCACGCCGCGCAGCATCTTGTCGCGCGCTTCCGACGAGAATTTCAGCTCCTTGGCAGCCATGGGTCGAACCCTCCTCTGACGGACGCAGACTCTCCGGACATGGTCGGACGGCCGATATGGCGCGCCGCGGTGTCATGGCCATTCCCGAAACATCGCCGGCTCACGAACCGCCTGTGAAGAACGTCACGCGGGACAGGAGCGTGTAGTCGGATTCCAGGATCATGATGCCCACGAAGACCAGCAGCACCGTCGGCGGCAGCAGGATCGCGTAGCTCAGCGCCAGCCGCTCCCAGGCCATGTGCATGAACACGGCGATGATCAGCCCGGCCTTCAGTGCCATGAAGATCAGGATCAGCGACCAGCGCAGCAATCCGGCGACATGGAAGTAATCGACCAGATAGGAGCAGGCGCTGAGGATGAACAGCCAGATCCAGACCACGAGATAGAGCCTGATCGGATGGTGCTGGGCTTCCGCCTGCACGGTTGGCTGGATGTCGGAATGGCTCGTCCGTTGCGACATGGCGGCCTCGCTCACCAGAGATAGAACAGCGCGAAGATGAAGACCCAGACGAGATCGACGAAGTGCCAGTACAGCCCGGTGATCTCGACGATCTCGTAACGCCCCCTGCGGCTGGTGAAGAAGCCGCGCCGGCCGTCGTCGAAATCCCCGCGCCAGACCTTGCGGGCGATGATGAGGAGAAAGATCACGCCGATCGTGACATGGGTGCCGTGGAAGCCGGTGATCATGAAGAAGCTCGCGCCGAACTGTTCCGCGCCCCAGGGGTTGCCCCAGGGGCGGACGCCTTCCGAGATCAGCTTGCTCCATTCGAAGGCCTGCATGCCGACGAAGGTCGCGCCGAGCAGGGCGGTCGCCAGCATCAGGATCGCCGTCTTCCGGCGGTCGCGCCGGTAGCCGAAATTGACCGCCATCGCCATCGTGCCGCTGCTGCTGATCAGAACGAAGGTCATGATCGCAATCAGGATCAGCGGCAGGTGGTGGCCGCCGATCTCGAGCGCGAAGACCTCGCTCGGATTGGGCCAGGGCACGATCGTCGACATCCGCGCGGTCATGTAGGATATCAGGAAGGTGGCGAAGACGAAGGTGTCGCTGAGCAGGAAGACCCACATCATGGCCTTCCCCCAGGAGACGTCCTTGAACGCGCGCCGATCCGACGACCAGTCCGAGACGAGGCCGGGCAAGCCTGAGGAGGAAGCGGCTTCGCCATGCATGGTGGAGGGCAGGACCTCGTTCATCGCTCTCAATCCCTGGATCTAAGTCAGCAATCCCCGACAGATCTCGATCAATTCGTCCGCCCAGCGCATCAGCAGGGCAAACAGCGCGAGCCAGACCACGAGCAGGAAGTGCCAATATGTGGCGCAGAGCTCGACGCTGAGCCGCAGGGCGCCGATTGCCTGGGGCGTGCTGCCCATCGGAATGGCGAAGGCTCTGACCGTCGTGCGGTAGAGCGCCACGAGCCCGCCCAGCATGTGCAGGCCGTGGATCGCGGTGACCAAGCAGAAGAAGGCGCCGGCCGGGTTCGACGCGGCGAAATAGCCGGCCTCGGCAAGCTCGCGCCAGGCCAGCATCTGGCCGGCGAGGAAGGCCAGCGCCGACACCCCAGCCGCCAGCAGTCCGGAGCGGATGCCGTCGAGCTCGCTACGGCGGGCGGCGCTGACCGTCGTCTGCAGCGCGAGGCTGCTCAGCATCAGCAGGCCGGTGCTGAACCACAGCACGATCGGCATTGGCAGCGCGCGCCAATCCGCCATGCCCATCCGCATGAAATAGGCGCTGACGAGCAGGGCGAAGAGCGAACCGGCCACAGTGAGGAAGGCGGCGAGGCCGAGCCTGGCGGTGGGGCGCGGCGCCGGGCCGCTCCAGTCGGCCTCGCCGGGGATGCCAACCTCGAGCCAGGGCTTGCTGGCCAGGCCCTGGCGCAGCAGCCACCAGCCGCCGAAGCCCGCCAACACGACCATGAAGGTGAGGATCACGATCATGCCCGCACGCCCTCCGTCACTCCCGGCTCGGGCGGCTGGTTCTGCGGCAGGAAGTCCTGCGCGGCCCCCGGCACGCTGTAGTCATAGGCCCAGCGATAGACCACCGGCAGCTCCTTGCCCCAGTTGCCATGGGCGGGCGGCGTCTCGGGCGTCTGCCATTCGAGCGTCGTTGCGCGCCAGGGATTGCCGCCGGAGGGCCGGCCGCGTCTCAGGCTCCAGAACAGGTTGAATAGGAAGACGAGTTGCGCCGCGCCGACGATCAGCGCGACCACGGTGATGAAGATGTTCAGGTCGACGGTCGAGGGCGGCACGAAGGCCATCGCCCCCATCTCGTGATAGCGCCGCGGCACGCCCATCAGCCCGATGTAATGCATCGGGAAGAAGATCGCGTAGGCGCCGAGGAAGGTGACCCAGAAGTGCAGCTTGCCGAGGGGCTCATTGAGCATCCGGCCGGTGATCTTCGGATACCAGTGATAGATCGCGCCGAAGACGACGAGGATCGGCGCGACCCCCATCACCATGTGAAAATGCGCGACGACGAACATCGTGTCGGAGAGCGGCACGTCGACCACGACATTGCCGAGGAAGAGCCCGGTCAGACCGCCATTGACGAAGGTGACGATGAAGCCGAGTGCGAACAGCATCGGCACCGTCAGGTGAATGTCGCCGCGCCAGAGGGTCAGGATCCAGTTGTAGACCTTGATCGCGGTCGGGATGGCGATGATCAGCGTCGTCGTGGCGAAGAAGAAGCCGAAGGCCGGATGCATGCCGCTGACATACATGTGGTGCGCCCAGACCACGAAGCTGAGCGCCCCGATCGCGACCAGCGCCCAGACCATCATCCGGTAGCCGAAGATGTTCTTGCGGGCATGGGTGCTGATCAGATCGGAGACGATGCCGAAGGCCGGCAGCGCGACGATGTAGACCTCCGGATGGCCGAAGAACCAGAACAGGTGCTGGAACAGGATCGGGCTGCCGCCCTTGTGGGCCAGTCGCTCGCCCATCGCGATGATCGAGGGCATGAAGAAGCTTGTCCCGACGAGCCGGTCGAGCGTCATCATCACGGCGCCGACGAAGAGCGCGGGGAACGCCAGCAGCGCCATCACGGTCGCGGTGAAGATGCCCCAGATCGTCAGCGGCATGCGCATCAGGGTCATGCCCCGGCAGCGCCCCTGCAGCACGGTCACGACATAGTTGAGCCCGCCCATGGTGAAGCCGATGATGAAGAGCATCAGCGAGGCCAGCATGATGACGATGCCCCATTGCTGGCCGGGCGTGGCGGCGAGGATCGCCTGCGGTGGGTAGAGCGTCCAGCCCGCGCCTGTCGGCCCGCCCGGCGCGAAGAAGCCGGCGACGAGGACCATGACCGCGAGGAAATAGATCCAGAAGCTCAGCATGTTCACATACGGGAACACCATGTCCCGCGCGCCCAGCATCAGCGGAATCAGGTAGTTCCCGAAGCCGCCGAGGAAGAGCGCGGTCAGGAGATAGATCACCATGATCATCCCGTGCATGGTGATGAGCCGGTAGTAGAAATTCGCGTCGATGAAGGTGAGGAAGCCTGGAAAGGCGAGCTGCATCCGCATCAGCCAGGACAGGACGAGTGCGACCAGCCCGATCGCCAGCGCCGTGAGCGAATACTGGATGGCGATGACCTTGGCGTCCTGCGAGAAGACGTACTTCGTCACCCAGCTCTTCGGGTGATAGAGCTCGACATCGTCGTGCTCCGCCGCGGGAGCCGGGCCGGCCACGCCATGCGCCACGTCCGCCATCAGGGCATCCTTCCGCTCCTCGTCGGATCGGGCGGCCCGCAGCGGGACCGACCCCGACCCCTCCCTAGTTCCTCGCCTGCGTCCTCGATGGCGCTTGCAGTTGGGCGAAGGTTTTCTGTTGCTGCAGCCAGGCCTGGTAGTTGCTGGCCGGCTCGACCACGACGCCGCCGCGCATGAAGGCGTGGCCGATGCTGCAGAGTTCGGCGCAAAGCGCCTCGAAAGTGCCGTTGCGGGTCGGCGTCAGCCAGTAATAGGTCACCACGCCCGGGATCATGTCCATCTTGGCGCGGAACTCCGGCACGTAGAAATTGTGCAGGACATCGAGCGAGCGCAGCAGCAGCTTGACTGGCTTGCCGAGCGGCAGATGCAGCTGGTCGCCCTGGATGATCACGTCGTCCTGGCCGTGCGGATCGTTCGGGGCGAGGCCCAGCGGATTCTCCGGGGTGACATGGGCGACATCGGTCGCACCGAGCCGCCCGTCGGCGCCGGGAAGGCGGTAGCTCCACTGCCATTGCTGGCCGACGATCTCGACGGTCGCGGCATCGTCCGGCACCGTGACGAACTGTTTCCAGACGACGAGACCGGGAGCCAGCATGGCGATGACGCCGATGCCGGTGCCGATCGCGAGCCAACACTCGAGCCGCTTGTTCTCGGGCTCATAGGCGGCGCGCTGGCCCTCGCGATGGCGGAAGCGGAGCACACAATAGGCCATGAAGAGCACCACGGCGGCGAAGACGACGCCGGTGATCCAGAAGGTAATGATCAGGGTGTCGTCGATATAGCCCCAATTGGAGGCAATCGGCGTCCACCACCACGGGCTCACCAGGTGGAACACCACCGAGCCTACGACCACCAGAGCCAGTGCGACCGCGATAGCCATCCTCTGTCATCCTTCCCAGGGGCGGTGACGGACGGAAACCATGGATCGTCGCGGCACGGAGGCCGCGTCGCGACGCTACGCTATGGGAACGAACTCCCAGCCGGCATGAGAACGTTAAAGCAGGCCGGCCTGCGCTGGAGCCCGCCGGGAACAAGGGGGGGAATGACGAGGGGGGACGCGGCGCATGAAGGCCGTGGGGCGCATGCTCGGTTGAGCGCGCCCGCAGGTTTCGAACGTTGCTTTCTCCTAGCCATCGCCGAACCTCGGCTCGCCTGGATGACCGATCGGGTCGTAAGCACGCACATCCGCCGCGATGCATTCGCGGCTTTCAGTCTCAGTCGTCGAATGTTGTCGCCCTGCTCGCGATCGTTGTCAATTGAAGCCGGACCACGGCCGGATGAACGCAATCTAAGATCATGCGACTTTACGGCTGTGTTTTCTTTCCGTCGGCGTCAAACTGTTTGAGGAAGGCGAGGACGTCGTCGATTTCCGTATCGGATTTGAGGCCCGGAAACACCATCTTGGTGCCGACGATCTTGGCTTGCGGCGCCTTGATGTAATCGCGGAACGTGGCCTCGTCCCAGATGAGCCCCGAATTCTTGTTGGCGGCCGAATAGCTGTAGCCTTCGACCGAACCGGAATGGCGACCGAGCAGGCCGTTCAGCTTCGGCCCGACGCCGTTTTTAGCCGTCTCGCCGATCTGGTGGCAGGCGCGACATTTCAGGAAGACCTTCTCGCCCGCGGCGGGGTCTCCGGCCGCTTGGGCTGGAAGGGGACCTGTCGCAAGCAGCGACAGGGCGAGCACGGTCCAACGCGCCATCGGATATCTCCCCTCTCATCTGGAGGCGATCTTTCCGGCAGACCGGCGACGGAGCCGCGCAGCCTTTGGCCGTCACCTTATACCATCGCAGGCCCCTCTCCAATCGGACATCGCCGGCCGCCGCAGCGTCCCGCCTTCGCAAGCGGCGCGCGCCGCCGTAAATCTCGATCCTGACTGGCTTGAGTCGGCGCGCCCGGCGGCAAAACGGCAAGGCCGGCCGCCGAGGTCGCGAGGGGGCAGGAGAGGGCATGAGAGCGCACATCGACCTGGACGCCATACCGGTCGAGATCCGCCGGGCCGCCTGCGCTCATCACGAGGCCGGCCATATCGTCGTCGGCTGGCATCACCGGCGCTACATCACTCATGCCTGGCTGCGCCCACCTCACGGCATCACGGGCGAGACCTGTTTCCTGCCCTACCAGCGCGGCTTCCAGCCCGGGCGGAAGGAGGATGCCGTCCGTGCCGAGGTGGAGGTGGTGATCCTCTCAGCTGGCTATTGCGGCGAGATGATCTACTGGAACGCCGGCGAGGGCCTGAAATGGTATCCAGGCGAGATCCAGTCTCACCATGACGACCTGGAGCAGATGCGGCCCTATCTCGCCTTCCTGCGTCCGCAGGACCAGGCGGCCTTTCGCGACCGTTGCGCAAGGGCCGCCACCGCGATCCTGTATGATCCCCGTATGCTCGCTGCACAGAAGGCCATCGCCAGAGCGCTGTTCGAGCGGAGGCGGGTCGATGCGGACGAGACCGATGCCATGATCAGGGCCGAACTGCCCCGCTAGGTGCCCCGCGGCACTGGCCTCGACATGACCGGGGCCTGAACCGCGTCGCGGTCCAGGCCCCGGTCGATCTCGGGTTGGGCGGTTACGCCGCTCAGAACTCTTCCCAGCCGGTATCGTTATGGCCGTTGGCGACCTTCTTGGCCGGGGCGCGCGGGATCGGCGCCGGGGCCGGAGCGCGCGGCGCTGCCGCCGGTGCCCGGGTCTGGACGAAGGCGGCCTCGGCGAGCTGCCGCAGACGGGCAGGCTCGGAGGCCGGCGCGGCGCGGACCGGCGTAGGGGCCGGCTGGCGGTAGGCGACCACGGCCCCGGCGCGTCCGGCATCGTCATGGCCTGTGCGGAACGCGGCGACGAGGTCGTTGAGCTGTCCGATGCGGGAGGAGAGGGAGGCGGCGGAGGCGGCGCTCTGTTCGGCCAGCGCCGCATTGGCCTGGGTCAT
>JAESFW010000217.1_pt1 | contig 70091 bp, 61 predicted proteins | sample 9269481 | NCBI WGS metagenome assembly JAESFW01 (sample SAMN14515350, study PRJNA621654) | algae metagenome | isolation source: Lyngbya sp. HA4199-MV5 and co-occurring heterotrophs from soil with... | place: USA: Ahupuaa O Kahana State Park, Hawaii | collected 2009-07-21 | reverse complement strand
GACCCACGAAATGGGCTTCGCCCGTCAGGTCGCCAACCGCGTGATCTTCATGGACCAGGGCCAGATCGTCGAGCAGAACTCGCCGGCCGAGTTCTTCGACAATCCGCAGCACGAGCGCACCAAGCTCTTCCTCAGCCAGATCCTGCACTGAACGAAACACATCCGCTGCGTCTTTCCGCGCGTGCGGTCCATGTCGAAATCCCGCGCGACATCATCGTCACCCCCCGCCGAATACTAGTCGGTCGGGGTCTGGACGCCATCGACCGCGCCGCCGTCATCGACAATGTCGTCGCAATCCTCAAGGCCGCAAAGCGCGCGATGGTTATCACCGGCAGCGTGACGCCGATGCTCGTCGCACCAACCTCACCGGACACCCTGTCGAACAGCACCTCGCCGCTCGATGCGAGTCAAGTTAGAGCTTCGCCTTCGTCGACCGCGGCGTGGACAAAAGAAGGCTCGTCTCGCTGCCCATAATGCCGGGCACGAGACGGATCTTGCGCAGCACGGCATCGAAGTTGGTCAGGCTCGATGCGCTGAGTTCCACCAGCAGATCCCAGCGGCCGTTCGTCGTGTGAATCTGCGAGATTTCAGGAAAGCCGCCGAGTGTGCGGATCACCCGATCGGTCACATGGCCCTCGATCTCAACCATCATTACCCCACGAACGACATCTTCAAGCGCATCGGCGCGCAGCATCACCGTGTAACCGAGGATGGTACCATCTTGCTCCATCCGCTCGATGCGCGCCCGCACGGTCGCCCGCGAGGCACCCGTTTCGAGCGCGAGATCCGAGACGCTCCGACGCCCATTGCCGCGCAATAGCATCACAATCTTCTGGTCGAGAGCATCCATACCAATTTGGATTCCGTTGTTATCAATCTGGTCAAACTAGCATCTCGATATGCCAAAATTCAATGTTCAATCCGCCATCCAAGACTCCTAGAATCATGAAAACAAACGGGAGTACACTATGGAATGCACGCTCATCGGCGCGCCGCTGCAAATCGGAGCGGGGCAGCTTGGCTGCGAGATGGGGCCGAGCGCCCTGCGCATCGCTGGTCTCCGCACCGCACTGGAAGAACTGGGCCATACCGTCAAGGACAAGGGCAATATTGGCCCGCGCGCGTTCGATGAGATGCCGCATCCGAACAAGGCCGTCCATCACCTCGGCGAGACGGTCGCCTGGGTCGAAGCGCTGTCGGCTGCTGCCTACGAACACAGCAATGCAGGCATGCCCATCTTCCTCGGCGGCGACCACGCCATCTCCGCGGGCACCGTTCCGGGTCTCGCACGCCGAGCCGCCGAACTCGGGCGGCCGCTGTTCGTGCTCTGGTTGGACGCCCATACCGACTTCCATACTCTCGAAACGACGGTCAGCGGCAACCTGCACGGCACGCCGGTCGCGTATTATACCGGCCAGACCGGTTTCGATGGCTTTTTCCCTGCGCTCGCCCATCCCGTTGCCGCAGAAAACGTCTGCATGATCGGTATCCGCAGCGTTGACACCGCCGAAAAGGCCGCCATTCGCACGACCGGCATCACGGTACACGACATGCGCGTAATCGATGAACATGGCGTGGCTGTCCTCGTCCGCAGCTTCATCGAACGGGTCCGGGCCGCAAACGGCCTCCTGCATGTCAGCTTCGATGTCGACTTCCTCGAGCCGGACATCGCGCCAGCAGTTGGCACCACGGTCCCGGGAGGAGCAACCTTCCGCGAGGCGCACCTGATCATGGAAATGCTGCATGACAGCGGGCTGGTGGCCAGCCTCGACATTGTCGAACTCAATCCGTTCCTCGACGAGCGCGGCAAGACCGCACGGCTGCTCGTCGATCTCGTCGCCAGCCTGATGGGCAAGCGTGTGATGGATCGCCCGACTGTTACTGGCTGATTTCGATCGTTCTTTGGTTGGAGGGAAAATGAATACTGATCCGAAACTGAACGTGGTTCCGTTCGTCAGCGTCGACCACATGATGAAACTGGTTCTGAAGGTTGGCATCGACCGGTTCCTGACGGAACTCGCGGCCACCATCGAGGAAGACTTCCGTCGCTGGCCGGTCTTCGACAAGACCCCGCGCGTCGCTTCCCATTCGCAGGAAGGCGTCATCGAGCTGATGCCGACCAGCGACGGAACGCTCTATGGCTTCAAATATGTGAACGGTCATCCGAAGAACACCCGTGACGGCCGCCAGACCGTGACGGCCTTCGGTGTGCTCTCGGATGTCGGCAACGGCTATCCGATGTTGCTCACGGAAATGACGATCCTTACCGCGCTACGCACCGCCGCAACCTCGGCGGTCGCGGCAAAATACCTGGCACGGCCGAACGCTCGCACCATGGCCATCATCGGCAACGGCGCACAAAGCGAATTCCAGGCCCGCGCCTTCAAGTCGCTGCTCGGCATCGACAAGCTTCGCCTCTACGATATCGACGCATCCGCAACCCGGAAATGTGCGCGCAACCTCGCAGGACTCGGCTTCACCATTGAGGAATGCGCGTCGGTCGAAGAGGCGGTCGAGGGCGCGGACATCATCACCACGGTCACCGCCGACAAGCAGTACGCGACGATCCTCTCCGACAACCATGTCGGTCCCGGCGTCCATATCAACGCGGTTGGCGGCGACTGCCCGGGCAAGACGGAACTCAGCAAGGACATTCTGCTGCGCTCGGACATCTTCGTCGAATACCCGCCGCAGACGCGCATCGAAGGCGAAATCCAGCAGTTGCCGGCCGGGCACCCCGTCATCGAACTCTGGCAGGTCATGACCGGCGAGACGGAAGGCCGCAAGAACCCGGATCAGATCACGCTCTTCGACAGCGTCGGTTTCGCCATCGAGGACTTCTCCGCCCTTCGCTACGTCCGGGAGCAGATTGCCGAGTACGGCATGTTCGCAGAACTCGATCTCCTCGCCGATCCCGACGAGCCGCGCGACCTCTATGGTATGCTCCTGCGCTGTGAGAAAAAGCTCGACGCGGCATAGACCGCCCCGAAGCAATCACGTTCCTCGGTTTGTCGACGGTCAAGCCGGGGAGCGCTGGCAGGCTCCAAGCAGCCTGGCAGAGGCCACATGAACGCCTTTACTAGATCAGAACTGGCGACCCCTGAGTCCCTGGGTAGGTGATGCGCAGGCTACGCCGAAGGGGTGCCGCCCCCTGGCGCTGCGTTGCTTAGCAAGTTCAGGACCGTCGGCAAGATGCCACCAGCTCTAAGTATCCGAATTTCGGCATACGTCTCGATGGCAGCCGTTACGTCCAAAGCGAAACTGTGTCCGTCCGCCTTTCGGACGGACACTGGCACGGAACACCGCGGCGCAAGACTGTCTTCCTCTGCACTGACACGAATGACATCACCTGGCTCGAGCGCCAACCGATCGAGGTCGAATCCCGTCGGAAGCCGCAAAGGCAAGATGCCCATACCAATCAGGTTGGTGCGGTGGATGCGTTCAAAACTCAATGCGAGCACAGCCCGCGCTCCAAGCAGCGAAACGCCCTTTGCTGCCCAGTCGCGCGACGAACCCATGCCATAGCGTTCACCTGCAAATATGACGACCGATTGGCCATCCTCACGGTACCGACGAGCCGCGTCCCAGAGCGGCAACACCTCACCAGAGGGGGCATGAACGGTCGAGCCCGCCGGAATCACAGCTCTCCCAAGCTGGTTGCGCACCGTCTTGTTCGTGAACAGCCCGCGCACCATTGCCTCCCAATTGCCGCGGCGGGATGAGAACACGTTGAGGTCCGTAGGGCTTTCTCCTCGTTCGACAAGGTACCTCCCAGCTGTCCCGCCAACCGGGATAGCGCCAGCCGGAGAGATGTGGTCGGTCGTGATGTCATCGCCGAGAACGATTAGCGGGTGCGCTTCGTAGCGACCGAGCGAATTACCTTCACTGAAAGCTGCGAAAGGCGGCCTGCGGATGTAGGTCGAATGCTCGTCCCATGGAAAGACTACGCTCGTCGGTGCATCCAGCTTTGCCCATACGTCATTGGCTTCGGCATCGTCATAGGCTGGCTTGAAGTCGTCTGCGCTCGATGCGTTTGCCACCGCCTCGTCAATTTCGGCGCTACTGGGCCATAACATCGAGAGCGTTATTTCCTTGCCGTCAAAGGTGGTTGCGATCGGATCGTTGAGGATGTCGATCAACACGGTTCCCGCAAGGGCGAACGCAACGACAAGGGGCGGCGATGCAAGAAAACCAGCTTCGAGCCGAGGATGGACACGTCCCGGGAAGTTCCGGTTGCCTGACAATACGGCCACCGGAACGATGCCTCGTTCATCCATCGCAGCAGAAATCGGCTCTGTCAGCGGACCCGAATTGCCAATGCAGGTCGTACAGCCATAGCCGACGATGCCAAACCCGACCGCTTCCAGATCTTCGAGCAGACCGGCGCGGCTGAGGTAGCGCTCTGCCGTGGGCGATCCTGGCGCCAGTGATGTCTTGACCCACTCGGCCGGCTTCAGACCGAGCGCTCGAGCTTTGCGGGCCAAGAGACCAGCTGCGATGACCAGACGGGGATCGGACGTATTGGTACAGCTGGTGATCGCGGCAATCGCGACCACCCCGTGCTCCGGTCGATCCGCGCGCAGGACGCCCGTTGCCACGCCGACAAGCGGCTCCATCGCTTGGCGCGTTGCACCGGCGGGGCGCCGATCCTGTGGGCGCGTTGGTCCGGCGAGGCTAGCCTCGACGGTGGAAAGATCGAGTTCGACGACATCCGTGTAGCGCGGAGCGGAGGTCGGGTCGAACCAGAGACCCACGCGCTTCGCATAGGCTTCAACCAACGCACGCTGCTCGGTCGATCGCCCGGTCATTTCGAGATATCGGATTGCCTGATCGTCGATTGGGAAATAGCCGCTGTTTCCGCCGAACTCCGGCGTCATGTTGGCAACGACGGCCCGGTCACCCGCTGTTAGCGACGAAACGCCCTCGCCGAAGAACTCGACATAGCGGTCCTGCAGGTCGATCTTTCGCAGTTGTTCGGTGACCGTGAGTGCAAGGTCGGTCGCAAGGACACCGCTGTTCAGCTTACCCGTGAGTTTCACACCGACAATATCTGGCACCTTTAGCGTGACCGGCATGCCGAACATCACGCTCTCCGCCTCAAGGCCGCCTACCCCCCAGGCCAGAACGCCGATGCCGTTGATCATTGGCGTATGGCTGTCCGTGCCGATCAGTGTATCCGGCATCGCCCAGTTAACGCCGCCGACAGACTTGCCGGTCACGATGGTGGCGAGCCTCTCAAGATTGAGCGTATGCATGATACCGGTTCCAGGCGGATGCACCGTGAAATCGTTCAACGTATTCATCGCCCACTTCATGAAGCGATAGCGCTCGGCATTACGCTGGAACTCACGAGCCATGTTCTGCTCCAAGGAGCCCGCCTGGCCGAAAAAGTCGACACCCACCGAATGGTCGGTCGAGACATCGACCGGTACGACCGGGTTAAGGCGTGCAGGATCGACACCAGCCTCCGCTAGGGCCGAGCGCATGGCTGCGATGTCAACGAGCGCCGGACCGCAGGTGGTGTCGTGCATCAGAACACGATTGGGCAGAAACGGAATCTCGACCTCGCTCGTCCTGGTCTTGAGCCAATCCAGGATCGCGGCCTTTGCCTTCGCTGCGTCTCCACCGCCGGTGCGCAACACGTTCTCCAGCAGGACACGATGAATGTAGGGAAGCTGCCATAGCGCCTGCCCCGCCTCCTTCGGCAGGTCGACGATCGTGTAGGCAACACCATTGACGTTGAGATCTGCAAGCGCTGCCAATGGACGTTCCTCCCTCGAAACAGACAAGTCTAACCGGCGCACAAATTACATATTGTAATTATAAAATGCAATCGTTGCGAAGCTTGAAAAGATCGGCCATCGGCGAGCCGATCACTCTAGAACCAGCCTTGTGGGGGGATCCAGGACCAAACGGTCTAGACCTGTGGAGCCTTGATCCGGCTAGCACCCATGATGTGGGTGTAGAGGAACGCTGCCGCCTCTGTTCGCCGGCCTGCTTCAAGCAAGTCGAGTATGTGCAAATGTTCCGCTGACTGCCTCGGCAAACGGCTACGGTCAATCGTGATGCGATACTCGATCAACCGGCGCAGGCGGTTGATCCTCTTGATCGAGTCCAAGAAGAACTCGTTTTGCGAACACGCAACGATCATCTCGTGGAAATCATTGTTCGCTTTGAAGATCTCGGCGCGAGACCAGGTTTCATAGCCGCCCTCGCCAAGCGCGGTCTGGACGGCGCGAGCCTTCTGGAACGCGACCTCATCGGCCACGAACGATGGCAGCAACATTGCCTGCTGCTCGATTACCGCACGAAACACGTAGCCTTCCTCGTAGCTTCGCCGCGACGTTAGCGTTTCCCGGAATGCCCAGCCATTACCCGGTAGCCGCTCCACCCAGCCCTCTTCGGCAATTCGATGCAGCGTCTTGAGAAGCCTTGTTCTTGCGACATCGTAGAGACGGATCAACTCGTTTTCACTGACCCGCTCTTGCAGTTTTCCAGCCAGGCGATCTTCGGCAATGCGGAAGTAAAGCGGATCTTCGTCCTCGCCCTCGGGCGTCGCTTCCGGCTTGACCGTGTCAACGTTCGCCGCATCGACCTTCAGAAAGTATCCACGATTGGGCTCGCCACGCACGATCCCCATTTGCTCGAGCTTCTTCAGCGCCGCATTCACCGGCGCCCGGGAAACCCGGAAGGTGTCGGCGAGCATCTGACATGGCAGATGATCGCCAGCACGCATCTGGTTCGTTTTTACGAACTCAAGGATGTTCGTGGTGATCTGAGGGGATACGCTTTGTCTTGCCATGTTGCGTCGTTTGGTCTCGGGTCGAGAACGAAAGCCGATTTATGCATGAGACGGCGCTATTGCAAACCATCACGACCCTCAATCCTCGTCCTGACGGAATTTTGCCAGTCCCTTGAACAGGAAAGGAAGGATGAGGGCGATCGTCGCGATTGCGATCATGATCGCTGAACTTGGATGCTTCAGGAAGACCATCGGATCGCCAAGGCTCATCTGCAGCGAACGGCGTAGCGCATTGTCAGCAAGCGGCCCGAGGATGAGACCCACAACAGCCGGAGCGACCGGGTAGTCATACCGACGCATCAAGAACCCGACGATACCAAAACCGACCAGCAGCAACAGTTCTACTACGGACGGGTTCGCCGCAATGGTGCCCATGGCTGCAAACACCAGGATGCCCCCATAGAGCCAAGGCAACGGTATTGCCAGGAGCCTCACCCAAAGACCGACAAGCGGCAGGTTGAGGACGAGCAGCATGACATTGGCGATGAAAAGGCTGGCAACCAGCCCCCAAACCAGATCGGCATGTTGTGCGAATAACAACGGACCCGGCTGTATATTGTACTGCTGGAAACCGGCGAGCATGACAGCCGCCGTGGCTGACGTCGGCAGGCCGAGCGTGAGCAGCGGGACCAGCGTACCGGCCGCAGAGGCATTGTTGGCGGCTTCCGGCCCGGCGACACCCTCGATGGCGCCCGAACCGAATTCCTCCGGCTTGCGGCTAAGCTTGCGCTCCATCGTGTAGCTCAAGAACGTCGGGATTTCTGCGCCACCTGCGGGCAATGCACCGATCGGAAAGCCGACGGCCGTGCCTCGTAACCATGGCTTCCAGGACCGCGACCAGTCCTCTTTCGTCATCCAGATCGAGCCTTTGACCGGGATCGGCTTTTCGGGCTTGAACAGATGACGACCGGCAACATAGAGCGCTTCGCCAATCGCGAAGAGACCAACGGCAAGCGTCGTCACCTCGACGCCATCGAGTAGCTGCGGCACTCCAAAGGTCAGGCGAGCCTGGCCCGTCAGTTGATCGAGCCCCATCAGTCCGAGCCAGAGCCCGAACGCAAGGCTGGTCAGACCTCTTAGCGGCGACGACCCGAAGGTTGCCGAGACGGTGACAAAGGCAATCAGCATCAGCCCGAAGTAGTCCCAGGGCGCGAATTTCACGGCGACCTTGACGAGAAACGGCGCGACAAAGGCCAGGCCAACGGTCGCGATCAGCGTCGCAACGAAGGATCCGATCGCAGCGGTCGCCAAAGCCGGACCGCCGCGCCCTGCCCGCGCCATCTTGTTGCCTTCGAGGGCCGTGACGACAGCCGCGCTCTCTCCAGGCGTGTTCAGCAGGATCGCCGTCGTCGAACCGCCATACATGCCGCCGTAGTAGATCCCGGCGAACATGATCAGCGACCCGCCCGGATCGAGCTTGAAGGTGACGGGCAACAGCAGCGCGACGGTCAAGGCAGGTCCGATTCCGGGCAGCACCCCGACGGCAGTGCCTATGAACACGCCAATCGCCGCGAAGATCAGGTTGGAAGGTTGGATTGCCAAGGCAAAGCCGTGAATGAGGAAATTGATCGCGTCCACAGGGGCCTCCTAGAACAGCACCCGCTCCAGCGGCCCTTGCGGCAAAGCAAGGCTCAGGAGTTTGTTAAAGAGAAGGAAGATGACCAGCCCCATGAGAGCGCCGATCACCAGGTCGACCAGGAATGCCCTTCGACCGAAAGCGCGCGCCGTAAAGGCGAAGAGCAACGTCGACCCGAGAATGAACCCAGCTCCCAGCCAGATCGAGCCAATCAGTCCTGCCAGGGCCAGCCCCACCCAGCCGATCGCCTTCATGTCGATGTCTTCGACTTCGATCGAGGCAGCCTGGAATGCGCTGACAACGTGTCCCAACCCCAGCACCGCGAAGAAAAGACAGACGAAATATGAGGCGGCGCTGGCGTTCATCCCATAGGTCGCACGTGCTGCCATGCGGCTGGCGTCCCAGTAGGTGACCGCCGCCATGGCGAACAGGGCCAAGGCGATGACGAGCGCCGGGCGGTTCGGCGCCTTCATGATTTTCTCAAACATGGGAACTCTCTCGGCAGGCGTGGGAGGGCTCAGCCTCCCACCCGGCGGTCGTTATTTGGCGAGGCCGATCGATGTCAGGATCGTGCGGACGCGGTCGGTTTCAGACGCGATGAAGCTCTTGAACTCGTCGGCCGGCGCATAATAGTCGGACCATCCACGAGCCTTGATCAGATCCTTCCACTGCTGCGACTTGACCGTGTTGTCGACGGCGGTCTTGAGCGCTTCTAGATCCTGGCCCTCGACATTGGGACCGGCGAAGATGCCACGCCAGTTCACCAGCTCAATATCCAGTCCCTGAGCCTTTAGCGGCTTTGCCTCGATGCCCTCGATCGGTTCTGGATAGGAAATCGCAAGCGCCCTGAGATCACCAGACTTGATCTGGCCTTCCCATTCGCCATAGCCGGAGACACCAGCCGTTGCCTGGCCACCAAGCATAGCGGCAAGCGCCTCGCCGCCGCCTGAATATGCGACGTAGTTGATCTTGCTCGGGTCAGCGCCTGCTGCCTTGGTCACAAGGGCTGCCAGGATATGGTCCGCACCACCGGCCGATCCGCCAACCCAGATGTTCGTGGCAACGTCCTTTTTGATGGCAGCAAGCAGGTCGTTGATCGACTGAATTGGTGAGTCCTTCGGCACAACGATCACCAGCGGGTCACCGGTCAAGCGGGCGATTGGCGTCACCTGAGTCAGGTCGACAGGCGAGGCATTCGAGATGCTGGCGCCAACGAGCGTGATGCCGGCGACAAACAATTGGTCGGAAGAGCCTTGAGCGCTACCCACGAACTGGGCAAGGCCGACCGTGCCACCAGCGCCGGGCACGTTGACGACCTGGACGCTTCTCGCCTCGCCTGTCGCCATCATGACTTCCTGCAGCGATCGTGCTGCCGAGTCCCAGCCACCGCCAGCACCAGCCGGAGCCGTGATCGTGAGTTCCAGATCACCGGCGGTCGAAGCGCCCGTATGAAGTGCAGCCCCCGCCAACGCCGCCAAACCGATGGCGAATTTCAAAAAGTTTCGCATGTGATCGTTCCTCCCAAGAAATCGAAACGGTGACCCTCCGGCGCCGTCGAGTGGAAATCTGCATTAAATAATTATAAAAAGCAATCCTGCTTTTTTTTGAAGCAACGCGGGCACGGAATGCCGTCATCTAAAAACTCGTCGAACGCACAGTGATGAATTGAGCCGGAGCCCCGGGATCGGAAAAATACCGTGATGTGCCGACGGGAAAAAATGCCAAGGATTGTAGGGAGCCTACGGCAAGGTCTCGGACGCGAGAGCGAGCGGTGAAAGCACTGGCCAAGCACCTGGAATATTCGCCGTCTGAAGGTTCGGGCGGGGCACAGACGCTTGCTCAAGGGAACGAAGGTTATCGCTCGTTGGTCGGGAGCGCGAAGACGGCGCATTGCGGCAAAAAATTGCAATGACGAGGACTGACAAGGGAGGACCTTGATCTGATCTAGTCGCGCCCTCCTTTGATTATGCCGCGATACGGTGGGGTGACCACCGAACGGCGACAATTCTCTCAATTCGCGAATGGATCTAATTCTGATTGCACCAACGCCGAGGGCGTAGGACGGGCCGAAACCAAGCGCCCGTTGCAATCGAAAAGGATCAGATCCATGAGCAATGAACAGAAGGTCGCCATCATCACAGGTGCATCGCAGGGTATCGGCGCCGCCCTGGTTCAGGCCTACCGCGATCGCAACTATCGTGTCGTCGCCACTTCCCGGTCTATTCGGGAGAGCGCGGACGCCGGTATCCTCGCTGTCGCCGGCGATATCGCAAATCCGGAGACGGCCGAGAAGGTCGTTCGCCAAGGTCTGGAACGGTTTGGCCGGATCGACACCTTGGTCAACAACGCCGGCGTCTTCACCGCCAAGCCGTTCGTCGAATTCACCCAGGAAGACTATGACCTCAATCTGGGTGTGAACGTCGCCGGCTTCTTCCACATCACTCAGCGCACCGCCGCCGAGATGCTGAAGCAGGGCTCCGGCCATATCGTCAGCATTACCACCAGCCTTGTGAACCAGCCGATCGCCGGTGTGCCGGCCGCACTGGCTTCACTCACCAAGGGCGGTCTGAACTCCGTAACGCAGGCGCTTGCCATCGAGTTCGCGACAGCGGGCGTGCGCGTCAACGCCGTATCGCCGGGCATCATCAAGACGCCGATGCATCCGCCGGAAACACATGCGGCTCTCTCCACGCTGCACCCGGTCGGCCGCATGGGCGAGATCCGCGACATCGTCGATGCCGTCCTCTACCTGGAGAGTGCGGGCTTCGTGACCGGCGAGATCCTGCATGTCGACGGCGGCCAGAACGCCGGTCGCTGGTAACCGACAACCTTAAGGGGGCCGGCTGCGGTCAATCGCCGACTGCCCCTTCCTTATGACAACGAGCCGGCACCCCCTAGGTGCCATCCATATCTCAGTTTGCAGAGGAGACGACCATGCCGATCGTCACAGTTCAGGTGACCCGTGAAGGCTCTACACCCGACCGCACATCGGTCACATCGGACGAAAAGGCCGCCATCATCAAGGGCGTGAGCCAGGTGCTGCTCGACGTGCTCAACAAGCCGCTGGAATCGACCTATGTCGTTATCGAGGAAGTCGACCTGGACAATTGGGGCTGGGGCGGTTTGCCTACGGTCGAGTATCGCGCACACCGCGCCGCTCAAGCAAAGGCCTGACAAGACACATCCCAGTCTACGACCCGCCGCCCGTAAGGACGGCGGGTTTCCGTGATTTCCGCTCCACGGTCAGGCGCGGAGCGCGTCGATCCAGCTTTCAGAACCTGCGAAATTGTATCGAAATGTATCCGGGCCGGCTTGAAATACATGCCCGCGCAAGTCTGGATGTGGTGAACATATCGGCGACACATCCGGCGCGCTCATGGAGCGTGTGCGGAGTTGCCCGGTGATGATCCGTGGCAGACCCAGGTGGCGACCGGAAACTGAGGAGATCGCGTGATGGAACACATCGACCACGTCTTGATCGTCGATGACGACCGTGAAATCCGTGAACTTGTGTCGAGTTACCTCAAGAAGAACGGGCTGCGCACCTCGACGGTCGCCGACGGCCGGCAGATGCGCGCTTTTCTCGAGGGAAACACGGTCGACCTCATTGTCCTCGACGTCATGATGCCGGGCGACGACGGGCTCGTACTCAGCCGTGAACTGCGCGCCGGCAAGCACAAGTCGATCCCGATCATCATGCTGACGGCCCGCTCCGACGAGATGGACCGTATCCTCGGTCTCGAAATGGGCGCCGACGACTATCTGGCCAAGCCGTTTTCCGCGCGTGAGCTGCTTGCCCGCATCAAGGCGGTGCTCAGGCGCTCGCGCATGCTGCCGCCAAACCTGCAGGTATCGGAAGCCGGACAGCTGCTGCGCTTCGGCACCTGGAAGCTCGACACCACCGCGCGCCACCTGATCGATGCAGACGGCACGGTGATTGCGCTGAGCGGTGCGGAGTACCGCCTGCTGCGGGTCTTCATCGATCACCCACAGCGCGTCCTCAACCGCGACCAGTTGCTCAATCTCACTCAAGGGCGCGAGGCGGAGCTCTTCGACCGGTCGATCGACCTGCTCGTCAGCCGCGTTCGCCAACGGCTCGGCGACGACGCCCGCGAGCCCATCTACATCAAGACCGTGCGCAGCGAAGGCTACGTCTTTTCGGTGCCGATCGAAATCGTCGAGGCGCGCGAATGACGGCTGTTGCAGACAAGAGTGTCTTTCGGCTGTGGCCGCGCACGCTGAGAGCGCGGCTCTTTGTTATCCTGCTCGCCGGCCTCACCATCGCACATGTGATGTCGTTCAGCGTCTTGTTTTTCGAGCGCTACACCGCCGCCCGGTCGGTTATGTTCAACACGCTCGAAAATGATATCGCGACGTCGATCGCCGTCCTCGATCGGCTGCCCGTCGGCGAGCGCAGCGCATTGCTCGACCGGTTGGGCCGCGACAACTATTCATTCATTCTCGGCCCGGGCGTTCCGGGCAGCCCCTCGCTCGACCCCGCCGCCGAAGAGCTCGCCTCCAAGATCCAGCGTGCCACGGGCCTTGACCGTCCGGTCAGGGTTGAAACGATCCCGGGCACGCGACGGCATCTGCAGGCGCACCTGACCTTGAGCGACGGCTCGCCACTGACGATCGATGTCTATCCGAAAGGCATCATGCCTTTGGCCGACTGGCTGCCCTTCGTGCTCGCAGCGCAGCTTGCACTCCTTCTGTTCTGCAGCTGGTTCGCCGTTCGACAGGCGGTGCGCCCGCTCGTCAATCTGGCCGAGGCGGCCGACACGCTGGATCCCAACCGCAACACGCCGCGGCTCAATGAAACAGGTCCGACGGAGGTCGCCTATGCGGCGACGGCGTTCAACGCCATGCGCGACCGCATCGCCCAGTATCTGGAAGAACGCGTGCAGATCCTTGCCGCCATTTCCCATGACCTGCAGACACCGATCACCCGCATGAAACTGCGGACGGAAATGGCGGACGATTTCGCCGACCGGGAGAAGCTGATGCAGGACCTCGGCCAGATCGAGAGCCTGGTCAAGGAAGGCGTCGCCTATGCGCGAAGCGCCCACGGCAATGTTGAAAAGCCGACCCGCGTCGACCTTTCCTCGTTCATCGAAAGCCTCGCCTACGACTATCAGGACACCGGCAAGCGCGTGACGACCAGCGACGTTGGCGGCGGTACCATCACGACCCGGCCGCAGGCCTTAAGGCGCATTCTCACCAACCTCGTCGACAATGCCCTCAAGTTCGGCGGCAGCGCCGAGATCGAGGCTCGACGGCTTGCCGATGACACTGTGGTCATCGTCGTCGCCGACCGTGGGCCGGGTATTCCCGACGATCAGCTGGAAGCAGTGTTGAAACCGTTTTTCCGGCTGGAAGACTCCCGCAACCGCGAGACCGGCGGAACCGGCCTTGGGCTTGCGATTGCCCAACAGCTCGCAGCTTCCATCAATGGCACTCTGACGCTGCGCAATCGCGACGGCGGTGGCCTCGTTGGCGAACTCGTCATTCTTCCGCGCCGCGATTGACGACGTAAACGTCAGAAAGATCGTTTAGTAACAAATCGATATAGTTGCTTCTTCATCTCCTGCTGAAGACCGAAGACTAAAACAAGAGCGGCGGCCAAGATGGCCGCCGCTTCGATTTGTAAGTCCCGGTCGTTCGAACCACGCCGCTATCCGGCGATGTTGATCGTGACGTCGATGTTACCGCGGGTCGCCTTGGAGTACGGGCAGGTCTGATGAGCCGCCTCGACCAGGCGCTCGGCCACGTCGCGGTCTATCCCGGGCAAGCTGACGTTCAGGCGCGCCTGCAGGAAGTATCCGCCATCGCGGTTGCGCAGGTCCACTTCCGCGTCGACGGCCGTCTCGGCTGGAAGTGCGACCTTATCCTGTGCGGCCGCCAAACCGATCGCGCCAATGAAGCACGCCGACCAGCCGGCGGCGAAGAGCTGCTCAGGGTTGGTCCCCGGGCGACTGCTGCCCGGCGAAGAAAGCTTGATGTCCAGACGCCCATCATTGCTTCGCGAAGCGCCGTCGCGGCCACCGGTCGTGTGGGTCTTGCCGGTGTACAATACCTTTTCAGTGTCGGTCATGGTGGTGTTCCTTTCGACAGGGCGTTGAGGTTGGGCCCGATTGCCCGGAGCTGCTGTCGAGAGGAATAAGGCGCCCGCCACGTATCCGGCATGTTTCGCGGGGGGCTTGGAAATGTATGGAACTTCACAAGCCCGAAGACGGCGATACACTCTGATACAAGGGAACCGTCTCCCCGCATTGTTCGGCGGATCGCCGCTCACATACCTCGACTGCCGACAAGATTGGCTGTCTGCTGACACGGTGAAGCGCAGGATCGGATAACCCAATCCTGCGCTGTCAGAATCCCAGAGGACTGAAACCGGATTTCTAATTCAAAACACTAACAAAGTGCTTTAGCATATTGAATTTAATTACTTTAGACGCCTAGAAACGATCGACGTCGACAATGGCCTCCGCAAAAGCCAGGGGCGCCTCCTGCGGCAAGTTGTGGCCGATGCCGCCGGTGATCAGCCGGTGCTCGTATCGGCCGGAAAAGCGCTTGGCGTAGGCTGCGGGATCTGGATGCGGGGCGCCGTTGGCATCGCCCTCCAGCGTGATGGTCGGCACGGTGATCGTCGGGAACCGAGCAAGGCGCTCCTCGAGATCGTCGTACTTCGCTTCGCCCTCGGCAAGGCTCAGCCGCCAACGGTAATTGTGGATCGAGATGTCGACATGATCTGGATTGTCCAGTGCTGCCGCACTCGCGTCGAAAGTGGCATCGTCGAAGTTCCACTTGGGCGACGCAAGCTTCCAGATCAACCGCGCAAACTCCTTGCGGTTTTCCTGATAGCCCGCATAGCCGCGATCGGTCGTGAAATAGAACTGGTACCACCAGGCAAGCTCTGCCTGTGGCGCGAGCGGCTTCCGGTTGACCTCGCGGCTGCCGATCAGGTAGCCGCTGACGGATACCATGGCCTTGCATCGTTCCGGCCACAGCGCAGCGATAATGTTTGCCGTCCTCGCCCCCCAATCGCAGCCACCGATAACGGCCTTGTCGATATCAAGCGCGTCCATCAGCGCAATGATATCAGTGGCGATCACCGCCTGTTGGCCGTTGCGCCGCGTCTCTGCCGAGAGGAAACGGGTGCTGCCGTAGCCACGCAGGTACGGCACGATGACGCGATAGCCTGCATTTGCAAGCAACGGAGCGACATCGACATAGGTGTGGATGTCATAGGGCCAGCCATGCAGGAGGATAACCACCGGGGCATTGGGTTCGCCAAGTTCCGCATAGCCGACGTTCAGTACGCCGGCATCGATCTGCTTGATCGATGCGAAGGTCTTGTTCGTACCTGGAGTGGTTGCGGACAGACGGGGGGCCTGGCCGCCGCCTGACTGGGCGCGAGCAACGCCAGCCGCGCCGAACTGCGTGGCGGCAAGCGACAAGGCAAGCGCACCGATAAACTTGCGGCGCGGGTGATTGATTTCGTCCGACATTGATTGTCTCCGCTGAAGTGACCTGTCATCACCAATGCCGCGCGCATGTATCCGGGCAGTGTTCCCGGCGGCTCGAATTGAAAGCATGTGTAGACAAACGCCGCGCGGATACACGTCGATACAATCGCCGTCGCGCCTGCGCTTCCGGTGCGTCAGGTTCAGGCGACGCCTTCGCGGGCATTGCGGCGGATCGTCTGCGGCGGTTGCCCGAGGGTGCGCAGGAAAGCCCGCCGCATGCGATCGCTGTCGGCAAAGCCGGTCTCCTCGGCAATCACGTCCATCGAGTGGCGGCCCTGCTCCATCAGCATGCGCGCAGCCTCCACCCGCAGATGTTCGACCGCTTTGGCGGGCGACTGGCCGGTTTCCGAGCGGAAGGCGCGGCTGAACTGACGTGCGCTCAACCCGGCGGCATCCGCCAGTTCCTCGACGGACAACAGGTTACGCAGGTTCGCCTTGGCATAGTTGACCGATCTCTGGATGCGGTCGGATTTCGGGTCCAGTTCGAGCAGCGCAGAAAACTGCGACTGACCACCGGCGCGCCGGTGGTAGACCACGAGCTTGCGCGCGACCGATCGCGCAACCTCTTCGCCATGATCCTTCTCGATCATGGCGAGCGCCAGATCGATGCTGGCGGTCATGCCGGCCGAGGTCCAGACGCTGCCATCAACGATGAAGATGCGATCCTCCTCGACCTTGATCGCCGGGAAGCGCTCGCGCAACTGGCGCGCAAAGACCCAGTGGGTCGTGGCACGCCGGCCATCGAGAAGCCCGGACTCGGCCAGGATGAACGCGCCGGTGCAGGGTGCTGCCACCCGCCGCGAGACCTCCAGTGCGTGCCGCGCGAACGCGACCAGCCCCGGCGTTACCGGCTCGATTTCCGTCCCTGCCCCGAACATCACGGTATCGTAGACGGTATCGTCGAAAGGCTTCGTCAGCACGCCGAAGCCGGCAGACGACTTTATCTCGCCGCCGGTCTCCGACAACAACGCTATGTCGTAGGCCTGCTCGCCAAGGGTCAAGTTGGCGATCTCGAATGCGGTGACCGCCGCAAACCCCATCAACTGGAACTTCGGAAAGACGACATAGCCGATACTGTGCATCTCACGTCGCTCCCTGTCTCAAATGGCCGCCTATAGCATATTTACGCCATGAAGCCTATGCGGACGGTTTCAGTCCCCCTCATTCAGGAAGGGGCTTTCCGCCATGCTCGGCGACCATGTAGGCCGCATACCAGTCCGGCCAGTTGTGGTCGTGCTCACCGCCGTTGCGTTTCTCGTGCTCGCCATGCGCGGCCGCCGCGCGGCGCAGGGCGGCGGCAAGATCGGCGACCGACGCAAAGTCCGTGACATCTGCATCGACGCGACCGGGCAACCGCTCGGTCACCTCCTGCAGGAGCCAGCCGTTGCCGTCCGGATCGCTGAAAGTGGCGTAGGAACGATAGCTGCGCCGCGCGGGATCACGCCCTGTGACCGCCGGCTGTCCCGGGCCTTCGCGATGGAAGACGGCGCTCACCTGGGCGCCGCGCTCGATGAGCTGAGCACGCGCCGCCTCGATATCCGAGACCACCAGGTAGAGCCCGCTCGCCGATCCGGGTGCTGCCGACGTCAGCCCGGTGCCGAAATGGATCGAAGCGGGCGAGCCCGGTGGCGTGAACTGGACAACCCGGAACGTATCGCCGACCGGAAAATCGGCATCGAGCCGCCAGCCGAGGCCGCCATAGAAAGCCTTGGCGCGATCGACGTTCGAAACGGGGATGAGCGCGACCTCGAACTTCAGATCGACTGTCTTGTCGCTACCTGTCATGTCAATTCTCCTTTGTTGGTCGGGATGGGCGTGCACCCGCACGCCCGTCCCCTTCAGCTCGGTTGACGCAGTGACTTGAACGAGGCCCTCAATTCATCGACCAGGGCATCCGGTTGCTCCCACGCTGCAAAATGCCCGCCCTTGGCGAGACGATTGTAGTAAATCAGCTTCGGGAACGCCTTTTCCGCCCAGGAGCGGGGCGCCTGGTAAAGTTCATCCGGAAACGCGCTGACGGCAACCGGTATCTGCACGCCTTTCGGCGCGAAGAAGGCAAGCTTGTTTTCCCAGTAGAGGCGCGCCGATGAGACCGCCGTCTTTGTCAGCCAGTAAAGCGTGATGTTGTCGAGCACGTCGTCGCGGGTCAGACCTTCCGCCTGTCCGTCGAAGACGCGGGCGATCAGTTCGTAGCTGCGCGCGTCGTGATCGAGCATCCAGCTGGCAAGGCCGATCGGCGAATCCTCGATACCGTAGAGCGTCTGCGGTCGCTTGCTCATCTCCTGGGCGTAGGAGAGCCCGTTCCTGTAGAAGAAATCGAGCTGGCCATAGGCACGGCGCTCGTCGGCCGAAAGATTGGCCGGCGCGGGTTCGCCGGCGTCGAGAGCCTTCTGGATCGCAGGCGGGACGGTCGCCGGCATGTTGGTATGGATGCCCAACAGCCCGGCCGGCCGCTGCAGTGCCAATTGCTCGGTGACGGCGTCGCCCCAGTCGCCGCCCTGCGCAACGTAGTGGCTATAGCCCAACCGCTGCATCAGCACCGCCCAGGCACGAGCGACCCGTACGGGATCCCAACCGAGCTCGCCGGGTTTTCCGGAAAAGCCGTAGCCTGGCAAGGACGGGATAACGATGTCGAAGGCGTCCGCTTCGGTGCCGCCGTGCGCGGTCGGATTGGTCAACGGATCGATGATCTTCAGCTGCTCGATGATCGAGCCGGGCCACCCGTGGGTGACGAGGACAGGCATCGCGTTCTTGTGCCTGGAGCGCACGTGAATGAAATGGATGTCGACGCCGTCGATATTGGTCACGAACTGCGGCAGGGCATTGAGCTTGTTTTCAACCCTCCGCCAGTCGTACTTGGTCGCCCAATAGTCGGCGAGCCGCTGCATCGTGGCGCGTTGCACGCCTTGCGTGCCGTCCTTCACCAGTTCTTCGCTTGGCCATCTCGTCGCCTCTATCCGTTCTTTCAGGTCCGCAAGTTCTTCGTCGCTCGCATGGAACTGGAAGGGACGAACGGATTCATCGGCCGCGGTCTTTGCGGCCGTGGCCACCTGAACACCGCCCGCCGAAGACGCACTCGCTGCATGGGCGAGCGGCGGAAGCAGGATGGCGATCGCCCCTGACAGCGCAATGGCGGCCAAGCGACGGCTATGGGCAGTTGGCAAATGGCGACTGGACATCATCATTCTCCTGGTTCGATCGGAAGGGCGTTGCCTGAGACAACGCCGCTGTTGTTCCGGTTGGGACGAATATCGGGGGCTATCCCCCGACGTTGTAGCGAGCGGCAGGTACACTTTTGGAAAGATTGGGCATCAGCTTCTGGCGCGCCGCCTCGTAGGCAGCCCAATCACCGGCATCGGCAAGTGCGGGAATGGTGATGAGTTCGCCTTGGTCGAGACCGGAAAGGGCCGCATCGACCATGTCATCGGCCCGCATGACGATCTCGCTCGGCACGTGCTCGATCGGCGTCCCCGCGATGGCCCAGAAGTCCGTGGCTGTTGCCCCCGGCAAGACGGCCTGGATGCGGATGTTCTTGTCCGCCAGTTCCTTCTGCAGCGACAGGGTCAACGCAACCACGAAGGCCTTCGTCCCGCCGTAGACGCCGTTCAGCAGTTCCGGCGCCACACCGACGATCGATGCGATGTTGATGATCGTGCCAGCACCGCGCGCGACAAATCCGGGAGCGGCGGCATAGGTCAGCCGCGTCAGCGCGCTGACATTGAGGGTGATCATCTCCTCCATCTTGTCGACATCGGAAGACAAAAGCGGCGCCGTCGCGCCGACACCGGCATTGTTGATCAGCACCGTGATGCTTGCGTCGTCTCGAAGCAGCGCCTCGACGCGCTTCAGGTCGTTCTTGTCGCCGAGGTCGGCGGCAACGACCTCGATTGCGCGACCGGTTTCATCGGCGAGCCGGCGTGCGAGGTCATCCAGGCGTCCGCGATTGCGGGCAACGAGGATCAGGTCGTATCCCCTGTGCGCAAGACGATCGGCGTAAATCGCTCCAATGCCGGAGGACGCGCCGGTGATCAGTGCCGTACCTTTTGAACTCTTGCTCATTTCAAGCTCCTTTGTCTTGGGTTGGAGCCTCGATAATAGGACGGGTTGACCATGTCTCAAATGTCGTAATTCCGGCACTTTAGGCCATCGATCGTGCCAGGAATGTGCCTCTAGTGAGAGAACGCGTCCGCTGTCTCCGTGTGCAGAACCTCATCCGGGAAAGCTGTGTCCAACGCCGGTGAAGCATCGTTGTTCGCCACGTCAGACGTTGAACCGGCAAAGATCGCCGCGAGCAGTCCGGGCTCCCCGGGGTCGCTGCCCCAGGCACATGGCGCTGCCGCGAGCGCGGCAATGGCGAAGGCTGCAATGACGTTACGCATGGTCTGCTCCTTTTTTCGTCGGGCACTGGGCCCAACTGATCTGGCCGACAATGTCCGGCTCAGACGTATCGCTGTTGTGTTCGGGCGGCCCCGAATTTGTAACGGCATGTACGAACGGACGATCGGGCGTGCGAAATGAGGCCATCGCCGGTCTGCCCGGATCATCCGAAGGTGAAAACGAACGCTTCCGCGCCTGGCTCCAGGAAACGGATTTCAAACGTCCGTTCACGCGCCTCGCCGGACTGGCGGACGAGTTGGTAGAGGCGGGTCTCCTTCACGACGCCGTTGCCCGTCGCATCGATATCCGAGCCATGGTCATTCCCGGGAGGAACCCCATCCACCGTCACCTGAAACGGTACGGGTTTGCCGTCGGCGCGGGGACCGAGGACCAGGTGCAGGTCGCGCGCGCGAAACCGGTAGGTGATACCGCCACCAGCCTCGTTGAGCCGTGCCTGTTCGGCGCCGACCGTCCAATTGCCGCTGAGCCCCCATTCGTTCAGGCGCGGAGTGTCCACGGTGTAGCGTTGGGCGTTGTCGGCCGAGACCCCTTCCGGCGAAACGAAGTTCTCGGCCCGTGCATAGCCGACATAGGTCTCGCCGGAGCCGAGCCGCGCCAGATCGGGCGAGACTTCGGCGCCCCGCGCATGTGGCTTGACCAGGTCGCCCTCGGCCTTCTTCTTGCCGGCCGCTTCGGCCAGAAGGTCCTGGATTACACGCTCGGAGCCCTCGTAGTCACCCTCGCCAAAATGCGTGTAGCGGATCTGCCCTTCGGCATCGATGAAGTAGTGGGCAGGCCAGTAGTTGTTGGAGAATGCCCGCCAGATGGCAAAATCGTTGTCTATCGCCACCGGATAGGTGATCTGGAAATCACGGATCGCCTGCTCGACATTCTCGATCTTCTTTTCGAAGGCGAACTCCGGCGCGTGAACCCCGATGACGACGAGGCCCTGGTCTCGGTACTTCTCCGCCCACGTCCGGACATAGGGGATGGTACGGATGCAGTTGATGCAGGAATAGGTCCAGAAATCGACAAGCACGACCTTGCCGCGAAGCTCGGCTGGCATCAGCGGCTTCGAGTTCAGCCACTGCACGGCGCCGGCGAGCGACGGAAAGGCGCCCTCCACCGGAAGATCGCTGCGGTAGCCCGCCTGCGGCTTATCCTTTGCGGCAATCGCCTTGCTGTTGCTGGCGACAGTGACGTCATTCTGCGCGCTGCTGCGAAAGCGCTCGAGGATGGACTGCTCGAAGCCAGCCGTGCTCGCATAAGACAGGCGCGCCAGCAGCCCAGTATCAAGTCCCAGGGCTATGGCAGCGACGCCGGCAAGCACTGCCACCCCCAGCCCCTGGCGAATGCGGTCACCGATGCCGAGGAAGCCTTTCATCGCGGTAAACACCCGCGCACCGGCAAGGACGGCGAGTGCGAGCGATGTCGCAGCACCTGCCGCATAGGCCGTCAAAAGCAATGTTGTCTGGACATTCGCACCGTTCAGCGCCGCCCCGGTCAGGACTAGCCCGAGTACCGGCCCGGCGCACGGCGCCCAGAGCAATCCGGTCGCCACCCCAAGCAGAATGGCGCCACCGACGCTTCCCTTCTCCCCGGTGGCGGCCCTATTGGAAAGTCGGTTGCCGAGCGCCACGAGCGGGCCGGTGACGAAGGTGGCGGCGCGGGTCGACAACAGGGTGAGGCCGAAGACCGCCAAGAGCGCGATCGCCGCATAGCGGCCAAGGATGTTGGCCTGCACCACCCAATTGCCGCCGAGCGCGGCCAGGGAGGCGACACCGGCAAAGGTCACGATCTTGGCGAGCAGCATCGGCAGGATGCTGGTCGAAAATGGCTGACCGGCGCGGGCAAACACGAAGGGCAGGACCGGCAGGATGCAGGGACTGACGATCGTCAGCACGCCGGCAAGATAGGCAACTACAAACAGGAACATCATCGTCCCTCCACACTGGATCGAGGCTTGGCGGCCCTGGGCTTGGCGGCCTTGATCACGCTTCACATGCGCGGCAGAGGACCACGGCGAGGTATCGCGTATGTGTCCCGACAGGGGGCGATCTGTATCTCAGTGCATCAGGACTGCTGGTGGGAGCTCTCAGGCGTGGCTGCAGATGCATGTGCGAGGGCCGCGATCATCCGAGAAGCTTCCACCCGGGACCACGGCTGCTACGGCGGCGATAATTTTCGTCAATATATTCCATCGGATATAACGCCGTGCCATAGTGCGCCGCGACCGATCCCTCTCGCTTGTGTAGGCCCGTATGTCGAAATCTATTGCCGTCCTTTTCTCCTTCCTGCTTGGCCTTGTGTCCGTTGGTGCAGAGGCGCGGACTATCACCGATGCTGCCGGCCGAAAGGTCGACGTACCCGACACGATCACCCGTGTGCTTGCCGCCGGTCCCCCGGCTTCGGTGCTGACCTATGTGCTGGCGCCGGACAAGCTCGCCGGCTGGGTGCGCGAACCGTCGGACGAGCAAAAGGCGTATCTGATGCCCTCGGTGCGGGATCTTCCGACCTTTGGCCAACTGACCGGCAAAGGTGGCAGCGCCAATGTCGAAGCGGTGCTTGCCGCCAAGCCGGATATCATTCTCGATGTCGGCACGGTCAACGATACGTACCGTTCGCTCGCCGACAAGGTGCAGGCCCAGACCGGCATCCCCTATGTGCTGATCGACGGCAGTTTTGCTGATAGCGGCAAGACGCTGCGCGACGTCGGCGCTCTGCTTGGGGTCAGCGAGCGTGCCGAGACGCTGGCGACCTATGCCGATCAAAAAGTGAAGGATCTGAACGACAGCCTTGCCAAAATCCCGGCTGATCAGAGACCGCGCGTCTACTACGGCCGCGGCCCGGAGGGCCTGGAGACCGGGCTGTCCGGTTCGATCAACGTCGAAATCCTGAAGGCCGTTGGTGCGGAAAATGTTGCAGCCGCCGCCGGCAAGGGCGGCCTGACCGAGGTCTCGCTCGAACAGATCCTGTCCTGGAACCCGGACGTGGTCATCGCGGCCAGCGGCAAGTTCGCGTCATCGGTAAAGAAGAACCCGCTTTGGGCCGATGTGAAGGCTGTGAAGGACGGCCGCGTGTTCACCGCACCGGGACTGCCCTATGGTTGGTTCGATTCGCCGCCGGCAATCAATCGCCTGATCGGCGTCGCCTGGCTGCAGCAACTGTTCTATCCGGAAAATGGGACCAGCGACCTCACCGCCGAGACCCGCAATTTCTACAAGCTCTTTTATCAGGTAGACCTGACAGATAAGCAGATCGCGACGCTCCTGAAGGGGGCCATGCCCGCAGCGAAATGAACCGGCGCGAAGAGACTGCGGCAGTGACAGCGGGCACAAGCGGCAAGGGTCTATGGCTGGCCTTCGAAGCTCTCCTGCTCCTGGCAGCCGTCTCGATGACGGTTGGCAAGTATGCGGGCCCGGCCGAAATTTTCCGCGCTTTGCGCGCCGCCATTTCGGGAGAAGCCGGCGACCCGGTACTGTCGACGGTTCTGTGGAACGTGCGGTTGCCGCGCGTCATCGGGGCAATTCTGATCGGTGCCGCCTTGGCTGCTGCCGGCGCCACCTATCAGGGACTCTTTCGCAACCCCCTCGTTTCGCCCGATATCCTCGGCGTTTCCGGCGGCGCCAGCCTCGGCGCCGTCATCGGCATCTTTCTTTCACTGCCCGTGCTTGTGATCCAGGCGATGAGTTTCGCCGGCGGACTGCTTGCCGTCGCTGCAGTCTACGCTATCGGCGTCGCGATCCGTGGCCGCGATCCGGCCCTGACCCTGGTTCTGGCGGGCCTTGCGATCGGCGCGCTCGTCGGCGCCGGCATCTCGCTGATCAAGATCCTCGCCGACCCCTACGATCAGTTGCCGGCCATCACCTACTGGCTGCTTGGCAGCCTGACGGCGGTCACCCGCCTCGACGTCGTCTCGATCCTTCCCGCTCTTTGCGCCGGCCTGGTGCCACTGGTCTTGCTGCGCTGGCGCATGAACCTGATGACGCTCGGAGACGAGGAGGCCCAGACACTGGGTATCGACACGCGTCTCACCCGCGCAGCCCTGATCGGTGGCGCAACGCTGGTGACGGCGGCAGCGGTCTCGGTCAGCGGTGTCATCGGCTGGATCGGACTTGTCATTCCCCACATCGCGCGCATGCTCGTCGGCCCGGACTTCCGTCGCCTTCTGCCGGCCTCGATGATATCGGGTGGCGCCTACCTGCTTGTCGTCGATATGCTCGCGCGCAGCATCGCGCTCATCGAAGTGCCGCTCGGTATTCTGACGGCCGCAGTTGGCGCACCATTCTTTCTGTGGCTGCTCGCCTCGGGCCGGAGGGCCTGGCAATGACGCTCGACATCAGAAATCTCACCTTTGGCTACCGCGGGCGGCAGGTCGGCACCAACATCTCCCTGTCGCTCGAAACAGGCGAGGTCCTGGCCCTGCTTGGCCCCAACGGCGCCGGAAAGACGACATTTTTCAAGACCATACTGGGGCTTCTTCCAGTGAGAACGGGCAATGTCCTTCTGGATGCAAAGCCGCTCTCCACCTGGCCGCGGCGCGAGCGTGCCAGGCGCATCGCCTATGTCCCGCAGGCACATGCGGCACTTTTCCCGTTCACGGCGCTCGACGTGGTGCTGATGGGACGTGCCCCTCACCTTCAGCCGTTCTCCTCGCCCGGCGCGCGGGATCGCGACATTGCCCTGTCGGCGCTGCGGGGGCTCGGCATGGCTCACATCGCTGAGCGACCCTATACCGAGATCAGCGGTGGCGAGCGCCAGATCGTGCTGATTGCCCGGGCACTGGCACAGGAACCGACCATCCTGATCATGGACGAACCGACGGCCAATCTCGACTACGGCAACCAGATGCGGGTGCTTTCGCATATACGGGCGTTGGCAGCATCCGGGCTCTCGGTCGTTCTGTCGACGCACAACCCGGATCACGCATTCCTGGTCGCCGACCGTGTTGCGCTCCTCCATGCCTCGACGATCGCTGCGATCGGCCCGCCCGATGACGTGCTGACGCCGGCGGCGCTCAATCAACTCTACAACATCGACGTGGTGATCGGCTCGATCGAAGGCAGCCCGGCCCGCCTCTGTGCGCCGCGGCTCGCTGCCCCCACTCCCGAGAAAGGAACTCGCTATGGTCCGTGAAAACGAAATCCGCAGGAACGAGGTAGTCGTTGATCCGCCGGAGGCGAGCGACGCCGGGCTCGTCTTCATCGGACGCATCTCGACGCCATGGACTTCGCGCATGGAGACGCCACGCCAGGGTCGCCATGATGGCCCGATCTGCCGCATCGAGATTTTCGAACCCTGGGTTCTGGCTTTGACGGGGGTCGGCGCGTTCGAGCGGCTGGAAGTGCTCTACTGGCTCGACCGCTCAAGCCGCGACCTGGTCCTGCAAAGCCCCGCCAGCAACGGCGAGGTGCATGGGACGTTTTCGCTTCGCTCGCCCGTGCGGCCGAACCCGATCGGCACCTCGATCGTGAAACTCGAGGCCGTCGAAGGCGCAACGCTTCTTGTGCGCGGTCTCGACTGCCTGGACGGCACCCCGCTGATCGACCTCAAACCCGATCGCACCCTGTTCAAGCCGATCGCGCCGCCGCAGCGGGGCGATTTCGAGACGGACAGCAAAGGCGTGCATCCTTGCCAGAAGGCCTGAGGCCTGCCGCCTAAAACGAGCAAACGGAGGGCGCCGCGACAAAAGCGCCCCCTTCCTTCCTTCGAGCGGCGGCTTCAGTATCAGTCAACCGCGACCATGACGTCCGAGGCCTTGATGACTGCGTAGGCTTCGCCGCCGACCTTCAGTTGCAATTCATCGACCGATTCGTTGGTGATCGATGCGGTGACGATCGAGCCGCCGACGTCGATACGAACATGGGCGGTCGTTGCCCCCTTGGTCACATCGACAATCGTGCCCTTGAGACGGTTGCGTGCACTGAGCTTCATACGCTTCTCCCTGGTGTTTGATTGTATCGGACATTCGCGCTTTGCCACATCCGATCGCCGCGCGGCATAGAACCCGAGTGGCGGAACGGTTAGGAGCAAACGGTGCGAAACAGTATCATTGCCGGAGTGTAGTGACACCTTTTCGCCAACTCGGTGGCAATGCTCTCAGTCACGCAGGGTAACCCACACGGGCGCGTGATCGCTCGCCCCTTCCCTGCCGCGCACCTCCCGATCGATACCGGCGCCGGTCAACTGGCCTGAAAGTTTGCGGCTAACCAGGATGTGATCGAGCCGGAGTCCGGCGTCCCGTTGCCATCGGTTTCGGCGATAGTCCCAGAAGGTGAACAGTTGCTCCTGCGGATGAAGCCGACGCAAAGCATCGAGCCATCCCTGGTCGACCAACTTGCGGAAGGCGGCGCGGCTTTCCGGCTGGACCAACGCGTTGTCGTCGTAGGAGCGTGTCGGATAGATGTCGCGCGCTTCCGGCACGACATTGTAGTCGCCCGCAAGCACGACCGGCAGATCGGCGCCGTAAAGATCGGACGCGTGGCGAATTAGCCGATCGTGCCAGGCCAGCTTGTAGGTGAATTTCGGCCCCGGTTGCGGGTTGCCGTTCGGTGCATAGAGGCACGCAACCAGGATGCCGCTCACCGCCGCTTCGATGTAACGGCTCTGCTTGTCCGCCGGGTCGCCGTCGAGCCCGACGCGGGTGAGCACCGGCTCGGCGTCCCGGGCAAGTATGGCGACCCCATTCCAGGCCGTTTGGCCCTTCCAGACGGCACCATAGCCGGCGGCCTCTATCGCCTGCCGCGGAAACTGGCCATCGGTCGCCTTCAGTTCCTGCAGACAGACGATATCCGGCTTCGCCTGCCTTAGCCAGGCAATCAGGTTTTCCAGTCGCCCGACGATGCCGTTGATATTGAAGGTGGCGATCTTCATATCGGCACCACGATCAGGGCGTCAGCCGGGCGGCCCAGGCGGAGACCGCTTCGGCGACCGTCTTCAGATGGCCGGCGGTGGAAAAGCCGGAGATGCTCTTGCGCGGCTTGAGATCGTGGTCTCCGTCTTCGAGCCACAGCACTTCGATCGCGTCTGAAAGACGATACCCCTCAACCTCCCCCCGCGTGCCGAATTCGTCGCGCGTCCCCTGGCAGATCAATGTCGGCGTCTTCAAATCAGCGAGATGTTTCGTCCGCAACTGTTCTGGCTTTGCCGGTGGATGGAAGGGGTAACCGAGGCAAAGCAGCCCGGCGATCTTTCCGGCCGCGTGGAGATCGTCGGCAACCATGCTGGCCACCCGCCCACCCATCGACTTTCCGCCGATAATCAGCGGACCTTCGACGCCGAGATCAGCGATGGCGGCCAGATATTCCGGATTGAGTTTTTCAGCACGCGGTGGCGGCTTTCGCCCCTCCGACGTTCGCCGCGCCGCCATATAGCCGAACTCGAATCGGGCGACGCGCAATCCGCTCGCAGCGAGCGCCTTGGCGGTCGCGTTCATCGAGGCCGAGTCCATCGGCGCCCCCGCACCGTGCGCGAGCAGAATGGTGACGGCGGCGTTCTCAGGCCCGTCAAACAGAAAGGTTTCGCGCATGTCAGCCCGCAGTTCTCGGACGGCTATGGAGATCGACATACTGCATGCCGCGCTCAGCCGTTCGCGCCCATTCAGATTCGCTATCGAGTTCGAGATAACGGCTCCACCAGCGTCTCGCCTCACCGAGGTCGCCGGCATCGAATTCGAGTTTCGCCAGATTGTACACGGCATCGGCATAGTCGACATCGAGTTCGATCGCCTTCTTCAGATGCCTGCGCGCGGCGTCGACCCGACCCCGCTCGCTCATAAGCCCGGCGAGATTGAACCAGGCTTCAACGAAGGACGGATCGAGTTTGATCGCGCGCGCGTAGTCATGCGCTGCCTCCAATTCGTGCCCCGCCGCCTTGAGGCAGTTCGCACGGTTGAAGGCGGCGACCGAGTCCGTGCGGTCCATCGCGAGGTACCGCTGGTAAAAGGCCGCGGCCTCTAAGAAGTCGCCATGTGCTTCAGCCGTCTCGGCCAGCGCGAAAAGATCCTCCAGCTCGGCGTCGTCAGGTCCGTCGAGATCGAAAAGCAACTGACCGTCGAGCTCGCTCTTGCCCTCGGTGCTGCGGGCGTAGATCAGGTCCCGCCCCTCGTGATGCAGGGAAAGCGCCGTCAGCGACGCAACTTGACCCGAGCGGTGAACGGACCGGGCGACGGTGCTCCAGCCGGCCCCACTGGCGATCAGCTCCGCGTACTTCCTGGCAAGGATCAGGTCGCGGAACGAATAGGGTTCGCTGTCGTGTTCGAAGGCATCAAACAAGGCCAGGAGATCGAAGACGCTCGCAGGCAGCCTGGACTGATCGATCAACGACTGTCGCGTCAGGGCCGATGGCGCAGGCACCGACATCAGGCCGAGAAGACGCAGGAAGCCGTTCTCGCTGACGAGCCAACGCCCCGCGGCGCGCTCGGCGTCGAAGCGGGCCTCGATCTCGGCATCACTTGCCTTCGCCAACAGACCTCTGCCGAAGACGAGATAGGTCGTCTGCCGCGTGACGCCGCGCCTCAAATGTCCGCCGCGCCGCTCGACCTCCCGCGCCGCAAGCCGGCGCGGGAAGGCGGCGAGCGCCCCCGCGATACCGAATGTCTGGCCTGCAACCACCATCAGGCTTTCTTCTTTGCAGGCGCCTTTGCCACCGCCCGTTTCGCAGCGGCAGGCGCTGCCGCCTTGGCGCTTACCTTTTCAGCCGGCTCCGCCTTGGTCTTGCTTTTGGCCGGCGGCTTGGACTGTGACAGGCTCGCCTTCAGGGCATCCATGAGATTGATGACGTTGCCGCGTTCAGGCGCCGCCGCGATGATCGGCTTGTGGCCCTTCAGCTTCTCGCGGATCATCTTCATCAGCGCGATCTCGTAACGATCCTCGTAATTCTTCGGATCGAAGACCGTCATCTTCTGCTCGATCAGCGCTTCAGCCAGCTGCAGCATTTCAGGGTCAGGATGACCGACGGGGATGTTTCCAAAATACTCAGCCGTTCCGCGCACTTCGCTCGGGTTCCTGAGGACGCACACGAACATGCCGGTTTCGCGTGCACCAATCGTGACTATCCGCTCGCGGCTGGACAGGACAAGCCTGGCAATCGCCAGCTTGCCGCTCTTCTTCAGCGCCTCGCGCAACACGACGAAGGTTTCCTCGGCCATCGCACCATCGGGCGCCAAATAGTAGGGAGCATCCTGGTAGATCACATCAACGGAGCCTTCATCGACGAAGGCTTCGATGCTCATCGTGTGGTTGGATTCGATCCTGACGCTGTCGAGATCAGCGTCCTCGATGATGATGTATTTCTTGTCTTCGTACTCGTAGCCCTTGACCAAATCCGAGCGCTCGACGAGGCCCAGTTCCGGATCGACCGGCTTCATGTTGATCCGGTTGTGGGTGTCTTTATGAAGCTGATTGAAGCTGATGCGTTCGCTCGAACTGGTCGCCGGATAGAGCCTGACGGGGCAACTGACGAGACTGAGTTTGAGATAGCCTTTCCAACTTGCCCTGGGCGCCATGATTGTCTCCTACGCGGCCAAACGCATTACGTCCTCGTTTCGGACAGAAGCGGCAAATCCTTGGCAAAGTCGTCGATATCGGCCCAAGGATCGCCGAAAGTATCCAGAAGACCAGGCAGCGAAGAATAGTTCAAATCCTGCGGAGCGTCGATAGTCTCCAAATCCGCCCAGTTGAGTGGCGTCGAAGCCGGCAGATTTGTGCGCGCGCGCAGCGAATAGGGTGCGGCCGCCGTGTGTCCACGGGCATTGCGGTGATAGTCGATGAAGATGCGCTTGATACGGTTTTCCTTGCCCATGGTGGTGGTGAAGGTCTGGGGTGCCGTTGCGGCAAGGCGTGTCGCGATCGCGCTCGTCGCCTGGTGCGTCTTCTTCCAATCCAGCTTGGGCTTTACCGGCACGACGATATGAACGCCGCTGCCGCCGGACGTCTTGACGAAGGGCACGAGACCCAGCGCCTCCAGTTCGCCGCGAATGTGGACGGCCGCCTCGACCACGTCGCGCCAGACGATCCCCTGGCCGGGATCGAGGTCGAATACGATGCGGTCCGGCTTTTCGAGCCGCGCGCGCCTGGTTCCCCAACTGTGAAGCTCGATGACGCCGAACTGGGCGAGCGCCAGGTATCCTTTCGTGCCCTCGATCGAAAGGTAGGATTTTGTTTCGCCCTCGGAATTGGTGGACTCGAAACTGCCGATCTCCGAGGGCATGCCGGTGAAAGGATGACGCTGGAAGAAGCAATCCGCGGGCTTTCCCGTCGGACACCGAAAGAGCGACACCGGCCGCCCGAGAATATGGGGCAACATGAAGTCGCCGACGAGCGCATAGTAGACGGCAACGTCGAGCTTGGCCGGACCTGACCTGCCGAACACCCGCCGGTCCGCATTGGTGACCTGGATGCTTGCGAGATCCGCGTCGGTGATCAGGCGTTTGCGCGGCGCTCGCGCGGGCGCCGAAAGCTCGACATCACGGAGGCCCTTGAACACCGCATGCCGCAGCATATTGTCGGTCGTGCGGTTGGAATAGTGGATGCGGGCGTTCAGCACCGGCCGCACCCAGATGATTTCCTTGGGCGCCCCGTCCAGGGCGATCGCATCGCCGCGCAATCCCTCAAGGCGTCCAAGCAATTGCTTCGCCGTCTCGGCGTCGAAACCGGTTCCGACCTTGCCCCGATAGTGTAGTTCGTCGTCCACCCATTCGCCAAGGGCAAGGGCTGCGAGCCCTTCGGCTGCTTGCGACGTGGTGTATCCGGCGATCGCAAAGTCATCGCTCCTGAGCGCTTTGGTCTTTGTCCAGGTCTGCGTGCGCCCACTCCGATAGAGCGCAGAGGCGCGTTTTGAGACGACCCCCTCCAGCCCCAGCTCGGCGGCCTGGTCGTAGAGCCCCTGCCCGTCGCCTTTCACGTGATCGCTGTATTGAATGGCGGAATTGTTCGTTATCTGCCCCCGAAGCAGCTGGACCAGCAGCCCCTTTCGCTTTTCGAGCTCGACGTCGGTGAGGTTCCACCCGTCGAGATGCAGGATATCGAAGGCATAGAAAACGAGCTTGCCCTCGGCCCCCGATGACAGAGCATCCTGGAGCAGCGAGAAGCGACTGATGCCCCTGTCGTCGAGGGCGACGATTTCGCCGTCGATGATCGCCTGCCGGCAAGGCAACTTCCGGAAAGCACCCGGCAGATCGCCATAGCGCTTCGTCCAATCGAGCCCGCTTCGCGTGATCAACCGAACCGTCCCATCCGAGATATCCGCCATCGTCCGGTAGCCGTCGAACTTGATCTCGTGCAACCAGTCCGAGGGTTTCGGGGATCCGCCAGGCGGGACTAAAACGGGGCTCGCAAGCTGCGGCTCGATCCGGTCCGGCTTTGCACCCTTGACCGCGCCGGACAGGGCACCGGGTTTGAGCACGACCGGCTTCGCGGGCTTCTTCGGAGCCTCGATCAGTTCTTCGATGCGGCGACCGCTCTTTACGCTTTCAGGACGCGACGCCAGAATATCGACATCGGGATCGGCGGCAAGGTCGTGCTCTTTGAACAAAAGCCAGTTGCGCTGGTCGTCGTCTCCGGGCTTCGGCTTTAACCGCGTCAGCATCCAGCCGCCGTTCAATTTTTCACCGGCCAGCCGGAACTTGAAGGCCCCCGTTCTCAGGCTCTTTTCGATATCGTCCATCGGCGCCCAGACACCGGCGTCCCAGACGATCATCGGCCCGCCGCCATACTCTCCCTCCGGAATGACACCCTCGAAATCGATATAGTCGAGCGGATGATCCTCGGTCTCGACAGCCAGTCGTTTGTCGGCGGGGTTGAGCGACGGTCCCCGCGGGACCGCCCAGCTTTTCAAGACATCGCCGACCTGCAGCCTGAGGTCATAGTGGTCGGCGGTCGCGTGATGCTTGTGCACGACAAAACGGTTCCCCTCGCCGCCCGAGCGCCCCGAGGGCTCCGGCGTTCGGGAAAAGTCCCGCTTCGAGCGATAGGCCGTGAGTTTCGTCGTCGCCATGACACAAAACTAAGGCGTGTTCTTGCAGGCTTCAATATCCGGTTCAGCTCTCGGATCGCCACGCCCGGACCGCAAGGCATTTTTGGAAAACGTTTGCTTTCCATGTGTGCAGTCACTAAGAATCCGATGAAGCCTGAATTTGGAAAGCCGCCATGCTTGAAAAGCAAAAACCGTCGCGCCCCCGCGGCCGGCCCCAGGTGCGGTGTGACGATGAAACGCGCCGCGTCATCATCCTTGCCGCCGAAAGGCAGTTTTGCGAGCTCGGCTATGAGGCGGCGAACATCAACATCATCGCCCAGAATTCCGGGGTTTCCACCAAGACCCTCTATCGCCTGTTTCCAACCAAGGCCGATCTGTTCGAACGCGTGATCGCGCTCAGGATCGCCGAATTCGTGATCGAGGCCGACGAAGAGAACCTCGAAGCCGGCGACTTGAGGGCCGGCCTTGTGCACCTGCTGGCGGCCTACGGGCACCTCGTGCTTGCCGTCGACACGATTGCCATCATCCGCCTGGTGCTTGCCGAGGCGGAACGCTTTCCCGAGGTCGCCACGACATTTTGGGAACAGGCGATCGAGCGCACCAATGCAACGCTTGAGCGCTGGCTGAAGGCGCAGGTGGCCAAGGGTCGACTCGTTATCGCCGATCCGCATATGGCGGCTGGCATGCTGCGCGGCATGATGGCAATGGAGCCGCAGCGCGCCGTCATGATGGGCCGCGTCAGCGGCATCGACGAAGCAACGATCGCAGCCCGCGTCGAAAGCTGTGTGGATCTCTTTCTCGCGGGCACTTTGCCGAGATAAACCCAAGCGCCGTGCTCCAAGGCATTCTTTGCCGATGTCATCGAGACGTCATCAAACTGTAACGTCAGCCCGTATAACTCTCCGCGCGGGACACCCTACCCGCCGGGCGCATGAGGCGTCGCGACCAGCCTTCGGCATGGCCCCTCTCGTTTCAAGCCCGGTATCTGTTATGCGTTTGTCCGCGAAGCTCCCTCTTGCAGCGGCGGCTCTGGCTGCCTTCTCCATTGCCGCGACCAGCCTCGCCGGCCTGACTGTCAGCGGCGACCTGTCGTCACGCGCCGCGATCGAAAAGCTGGAAGCCCTTGCCGACGCACGTCGCAACGAGCTTCGTCACTATCTCACGACCGTCGAGAACGACCTGCGCAATCTGCAGGCGCAAAAGTCCGTCGCCAAGGCGCTCACCGACCTCAATGGTGCAACAGCCAAGATCGGGGACAAGGCCGGCAGTGAGCTGCAGCGCCGCTACATCAACGAAAACCCCAATCCCGAAGACAAGCGCGCTCTCTACGCGTCTGCCGGCGTTGACGACTATGACGGCCTGCACGCGCGCTACCATCCCTTCTTCCGTCGCTTCGCCGAGGCGCACGGCTATCGTGATGTCTTGCTCGCCAATCTCAGCGGCACTGTCGTCTATTCCCTCAACAAGAAGGGCAATTTTGCAGCCGATCTCAAGGATGCGGCCTGGAAGGACACCGGGCTCGGCCGCGTCTTCCGGGATACGGCCGAAGGCACCGACAAGAGCAAGCTCTCCTTCGCGTCCTACGAGACCTATGTGTCGCTCAGCGGCCGCGCGGCTGCGTTCATCGCCATCCCGCTGGAATCGCTCGACGGCAAGATCGGCACGCTGATCCTCGAACTGCCGGACACGCGCATCGCAGAGATCGTCGGCAACCGGACGGGGCTCGGTGAAACCGGCGAGACGATCCTTGTCAACGACGACGGATTTTTCCTAACGGATAGCGCCGGAACGCCCGACAATGACGTGCTCCAGGGACGGATCGCACTGGAAAACCGCCCTGCCGACAATGCCATCCTCAGCAGCAGGATCGACAATTTTCGCGGCGAGGACGCGCAACTGGCCGCAACCAGCCTCGACTCCTTCGGTACGCGCTGGACGATGGTCGCCGTCATGACCTCTCGCGAGGCCTTTGCCGCCGTCACCGCCTTGCGCAACTGGACGCTTGCGACGGCTCTTGCCGTTCTTGCCGTCGCGCTCGCCATCGCCATCTGGTACTCCCGCCGGCTGACCCGACCGATCACCGGCCTTGTTACCGACATGAACCGGCTTGCCGCGGGCGACGCCGCGATTGCTGGTCTCGGCGGCAACCGCAAGGATGAAATCGGCGACATGGCGCGTTCCGTCGTCGTCTTTCGCGACGCTCTCCTTGACCGCAACCGTCTCGAAACCGAGGCGGAGGAGACGCGGGTCCTGATCGAGGAGGAACGGCAGGTCCGCGAAACAAGCCAGACCGAAGTGTCGCGCCAGATCAGCGAGGCCGTCGACATGCTGGCATCCGGGCTTGCCCGCCTCGCCCAGGGCGACCTGACAGTCCACATCGAAACGCCTTTCGGTGCCGGTTTCGATCGCCTGCGGTCGGATTTCAACCAGTCGCTGGAGAGCCTCTCGCTCACGCTTGGCGACGTAAAAGCAAGAAGCGCCCAGATCGACGGCGAAACCGGCGAGATGCGCGACGCCATCGGCCAGCTCGCAAAGCGCACCGAACACCAGGCCGCGACACTCGAAGAAGCGACCGCAGCACTTGGCGCGATCACCGCGACCATCGAGCGCACGGCCAAGCACGCCTCGTCGGCAACGACGATCGCGGCAGAAGCCAAGGCGAGTTCCGAGCGCTCGGGCCGTGTGGTGATGAACGCCGTCTGTGCCATGGCCCAGATCGAAAAGGGATCTGCCGCCATCTCGCAAATCATCGGCACGATCAACGATATAGCCTTCCAGACCAATCTCCTCGCACTGAATGCCGGCGTCGAGGCGGCCAGGGCCGGCGAAGCCGGCAAGGGCTTTGCCGTCGTTGCCCACGAAGTGCGGGAACTGGCACAGAAATCGGCGCTGGCCGCGCGCGAAATCAAGGCGATCATCACCACTTCGACCGATGAGGTGGCAAAGGGTGTCTCGCTGGTGCGGGCGGCAGGGGATGCCCTCGACGAGATCTCCGGTCAGATCCACGCCATCAACGAACAGACACAGCAGATTGCCACCGATGCCCGCGATCAGGCAGCCGACTTGCAACATATCAACCAGACCATGGTGTCGCTCGACGGCGTGACCCAGCAAAACAACGCCATGGTGGAAGAAAGCACCGGCATGACGCACCGGCTCTCAAGCCAGGCTTCCGGCCTGCTCGATCTGGTCGAGCGCTTCCGCACCACGCCAGCCGAGCGAGTTGACGCGACGGCTGCCGAGACGGAGCGCCTCCGCCTGATCGCCTAGCGGGAACGGCGGCTTGCACCGCGACTGCGATCGCGGCGACACCTTGGGGAGAGAGCCGTATCAACCGGCCTTGGCGAGAGCCACCGCGTCGGCGCCGGCCGGAAAACGCAGCCGGCCAGACTTGTCGTTTGCCGCATGCCACACCGCTTCCGCGACATCGGCCTCGGTTGTCACCAGGGCCGGCGTGGCAAACTGCGCAAAGATGGGAGCGGCGAACGCGGCATAGGCTTCCGGGATCAGATCCTCGACGCGCACCGTCGTGTTGTGCGCAAACCGCGTTGTTGGCGCGTAACCCGGTTCGACCAGTTTGACGCGCACGTTGAAGGCTTCAAGCTCATGGGCAAGCGAACCGGTAAAGCCTGTGATCGCTGTCTTGCTGGCCGTATACGCAGCGGCCAACGGCATCGCGGCAAGCGTCACGCTGGACGTGACATTGACGATGACGCCGGCCCTGCGGGCGCGAAACTGAGGGATCACGGCTTGCGTCATCGCCATCACGCCAAAGGTGTTCGTCTCGAAGACCTTTCGGATGTGCGCCATCGGCGTCGCCTCGAAGGCGCCCACGACGCCCACGCCCGCATTGTTGACGAGCACATCGATCGGGCCACTGTCTTCGATCGCCGCCGAGATGCTCTCAGCGTTCGTGACATCGAGTGCCAGCAGTCGGACACGTTCGGATTTCGGCAGGACGTCGCGGCGCGGTGTCCGCATGGTGGCGATCACGTTCCAGCCTTCGGCATAAAAGCGGCGCGCCGTTTCCAGCCCGTAGCCGGAGGAGCAACCAGTGATCAGGACGGTTTTCATGGCCATTTCCTTCTTCGTTTCGATGGGACTGGAAATATCGCGACAGCGCGGGACGATCTACGGCTTGCAGTCCTGATTTCATTTGCTATCGTCCAGATATGATCGATCCGCTCTCGCAACTCATCCAGCTTCTCCACCCGCGCACGGTGTTCACCAAGGGCATCAGCGGCGCTGGCCGCTGGGCTGTGCGCTATTCGGATTTCGGCCAGCCGAGTTTTTGTACGGTCGTTGAAGGCTCGTGCCGGCTCGCAGTCGATGGCGAAGCGCCGGTCACGCTCGTGGCTGGCGACTTCGTGCTTCTGCCGACAACGCCAGGCTTCACGCTCTCAGGCTTCGAGCCGGGCCAACCGGTGTTCGTCGACCCGAAACTCACGCCGGCGCCCTTGGACGAAGTTCGCCATGGGCGCCCGGAAGGCGAGCCGGACGTGCGTCTGCTCGGCGGATACTTCGTGCTCGATTCCCCCGATGCCGGTCTGCTAGTATCGCTGCTGCCAACCCTTGTGCATCTGCGCGACATCGAGCGGCTGTCGACCCTTGTCAGCCTCGTCGGCGACGAGGCGCGCGACGAGCGACCCGGCCGCGACCTGGTGCTTGCGCGACTGGTGGAGGTGCTGCTGGTCGAAGCGCTCCGTTCCAATCAGGGAGAAGCCGCGGCACCCGGTCTGCTTCGAGGCCTCGGGGATCCGCGATTGGCGGCGGCTCTCCGCGCGATCCATGCGGACCCGGCCCGCGCCTGGACCGTTGCGGACCTGGCAAGCGCCGCAGCCCTCTCCCGATCGGTGTTTTTCGACCGGTTTACCCGCGCCGTCGGCGTACCGCCGATGGAATACGTCCTCGTCTGGCGCATGGCGCTCGCCAAGGACCTGCTGCGGCAGCAGGATTTGGATCTCGCCGCCATTGCCGAGCGTGTCGGTTATGGTTCAGCCAGCACCTTCAGCACCGCCTTCAGCCGCCATGTCGGACAACCGCCTGGCCGCTATGCGCGCATAACGCCCGCTTAGTGGCGACGGCGGGCTACATTTCGTGAGGAATAGCTAAAATTGCGGACGCGGTCACATTTACACCGTGCTCGCCGGCCTATAGAGATTCCAGACGTCAACAGCGAAGCCTGATACATGCTCCGACGCCTTTATGATTGGACAATGTCGCTCGCGACCCGAGAAACCGCGATCGTCTGGCTCGGCGTCATCGCCTTCGTCGAAAGCTCGGTATTTCCAGTCCCCGCGGATCTTCTCCTGATCCCGATGGCACTTGCCCGGCCGGAACGGGCATGGCGCTACGCATTGGTTGCGACCGTCTGCTCGGTGCTTGGCGGTATTGCAGGATGGTACCTCGGACACTACGCCTTCGATACGCTCGCCCGGCCGCTTCTGGAATTCTATGGCAAACTCGACACCTTCGAGCACCTGCGGGCGTCGGTCGATTCCGAAATGCTGGCGCTGCTGCTCGTGACCTCGGGCCTTGCACATCTGCCGCCGATCAAGGTCGTGACGATCCTCTCAGGCGCTGCCAACATCAATCTCGGCCTGTTCATCGTCGCGGCGATCATCGCACGTGGGGCGCGGTTCTTTCTGCTCGCCTGGCTCCTGCAACGCTTCGGCGAGAACATCCGCGAGTTCCTGGAGAGGCGCCTCGGCGCGCTGGCGGGTGCGGCGGCCACGATCCTGATCTGCGCTTTCGCCGCCCACCGCTTCCTTTCCTGACGTTCCGGACCCTTTTCAGGGGGCCCGGTGCGAGGCTGCCTCGTTACGCTCTTCCGGACGTGCCGCGCGGCAGCGACAAAGGTGCAAGCGACCGCATCGTCCGCCCCTTCGGATCGTTCTCGGGCGCCTTGCGGCAGGCGTAATCCTGCGCCCGCTGAAGCTCGGCCAGCGCACCGTCGTAGTCGATCAGGGTCGGCTTGCCGCCGCTGACAACACAGGTGCCGTCAACGTAGACGCGCTCGATCGCCCGTTCGGCAGCGCAATGGAGAAGGTTGCGCAGCGGATCATAGACCGGCTGCATCGCATGATGGCGGAGATCGACCACCACGAAATCCGCCTTGGCGCCAACGGCGATCCGCCCGATGTCATTGCGACCGAGCGCCCTTGCGCCGGCAACTGTTGCTGCTTCCAGAATGTCGGCGGTCGAAACGTCGAAGACCGACTTGCCGGAAATCCGCGCGCAGATCATCGCCTGGCGCATTTCTTCCAGCATGTTGAAGGGATAGCTGTCAGTTCCCAAAGCGACGTTGACGCCGGCGCGACGGTATCGGCCGACGGATTCCAGCGCCATGCCGCTGCGCGAGAATGTCACCGGGCAATGCGCAACAGTCGTCTTTCGCTCGGCCAGGAGCCTCAGATCAATCTCCGTGCGCTGCCGGGTCCAGGAATGGCTGTCGACGAAGATGCAATGCCCGAGGATGAGATCTTCTCCCAGAAGCCCCAGGCTTTCGAGATACTGCACGGCCGTCAGGCCGTGGCGGCGCAACAGTTCCTCGTGCTCGGCCATCGTCTGGGCGGCGTGAATGGTGATCGGCATGCCTCTCTTGCGGGCCGCGGTCACGGCATCCTGCAGAAGTTCCGGCGAGCAGGTCTCGATCTGCGACGGCGCGACGACGCCCCCGAGACGGCCAGACGGATGTGCAGCCGCCGCATCGACCACCTCCAGAGCCCGTGCAAAGGCTTCGCGGCCGCGTCCCTTGTCCCAGCGGAAGTCGAGACGGTGGCTGTCTTCGACATGCCATTGGGCTTCGCGGAACCCGGGGGCGACAAAAGCGCGAGCGCCGCTTCTGGCAAGTGTCGGCAGCCAGCTTTCATGCGGGCCGGCGATATCGAGCAGCGTCGTCACGCCGCTGCGCATCAGGTCGCCAACCATGACCGTCAGCGACGCCTCAATTGCGTCGTCGTCGATCTCCAGCAGGTTGGAGTATTCATAGAGCGCGTTACCCCAGAGCGCGGCCGTCCCCATATCCTCGAAGATGCCCTTGGAGATCGGCTCCTCGCCGGAGTGGCAGTGCACGTTGACGAAGCCCGGCACGATCATGCGATCGAGGCCCGAGCCCTCGCTGGCAAACGGCCCCTCGTAGTGGCCGCCGACATGGACGAAGCCCTTGTCGTGATAGGCGACGTCGGCGTCATTCAAGTAGACATGGCTGCCACGCTCACTGTCGAGGGCGACGACCGTATGGGCTTTGCGGATAACGTGGATCTCGTTAGTCATGCGTGGTCCTGAAATATTGCTCGAGGAAACGGCTGTAAGCTCCCATCAGGGCGCTGAAAACAAAATAGACGACGGCGGCAAAGACATAGCCTTCGAGCACCGCGATGCCCTGCCACTCGGGATCGCGCATGGCGGTGCGGACGGTGTCGAGGAAATCGAGCAGGCCGACGATGGTGACCAGTGTCGTATCCTGGAAGAACCCGATGAACAGGCTGACCAGCGGCGGGATGACCTTCTTCAACGCCTGCGGCAGCACGATCTTGCGCATGATCTGCCAGTAATGCAGCCCGAGCGAATGCCCGGCTTCGACCTGCCCGCTAGGGACCGCCTGTAGGCCGCCGCGCACAATCTCGGCGATGTAGGCCGCGGCAAAGAGGATGATCGCCACCTGCGCGCGCAGCAGCTTGTCGATGGTGATGCCGTCGGGCATGAACAGCGGCAGCATGACGGTCGCCATGAACAGGATGCTGATGAGCGGCACGCCGCGTACGATCTCGATGAAGCCGACGCCGAGCACGCGGATTGCCGGAAGATTTGAGGCGCGGGCAAGGGCGAGCGCGATGCCCAGCGGCAACGCGCAGGCAAGGCCGATGAAGGACAGCATGAACGAAAGCGGCAGCCCGCCCCACTGCGTCGTCGGAACAACGGTCAGGCCAAAGAAGCCACCGGCCATCAACACATAAAGCGCCGGAAGGATGACCGCGATCCAGGCGATCAGCAGACCCCGCCCCCAGACCTTCGGCACCATCGAAGCGAGGCAAGCGCCGAGAAACAGAAGCATCGCCGTCAGCGGCCGCCATTGCTCCTCGAACGGATAGAAGCCGAAGAAGATGTAACGCATCTTCGCCGACAGGAACGGCCAGCAGGCGCCGCTCGTCACCTTGCATTCCGCAGGCGTGCCCGAGAATGTCGCATCGACGAACAGCCAGCCGATCGCCAGCTTGGCGAGCGCGAAGATCGTTCCCAGGCACAGAATGGTAATCAGCGCGTTGCCGGGAGTGCCGAAATAGGCGCTGAACCAGCGGCTCCTCTGCGCCGGTGGCGCCTCGCGGCTGGGCGTGAGCATGGCGTCGTTCACGAGGGTATCGACCTGTGTCATGGCTCAACGCTCCCTCAGCGCGACCTGCGCATTGTACCAGTTCATGACCAGCGAGATCAGGATCGACAGGCCGAGGTAGACACCCATGAAGATCGCTATCGCTTCAATGGCCTGGCCGGTCTGGTTCATGACCGTGTTCGAGACCATCACCAGATCGGGATAGCCGATGGCGATCGCGAGCGAACTGTTCTTGAAGACGGTCAGGTAGGTGTTGGTGAGCGGCGGGATGATGATGCGGAGCGCCTGCGGCAAGATTACCAGTTTCAGGCTGCGCCCGCGCGAAAGGCCAAGCGCGGTCGCAGCCTCCCATTGTCCCTTGCTGACGGCCTGGATACCGGCGCGGACGATTTCCGCGACGTTAGCCGACACACTCAGCGTCAGCCCGAGCAGCAGCGCCACGAACTCGGGACGCAGATGGTAACCGCCGCTCAGGCGAAACCGTCCGAGCTCGGGCACGTCCCAGGTGACGGCGATGTTTGCGAGCAGAGCTGCGGATGCGACCGGCAGCAGGAATGCGAGTGTGGCGACCAAAGCGATCGGCGCATCCTTGCCGGTGGCGACGCGCCGGCGACCGAGGATGCGTGCTGAGAAAGCGGCCGCGACTGCGCCGACGACGAAGGCGATGACAAGCGCCGCAAATCCGCTCTCCCACCGCAATGCGGGCATAACCAGGCCGCTATTCGACAGGAAAACGCCGGGAAGCATCTGGATCGCCTGCTTGACCGGCGGGAAGGTGGAAATGATCAGCGAATACCAGAGCAGAAGGTAGAGCAGCAGCGGCACGTTGCGCAGCGCTTCGATGTAGCCAAGCATCAGCCGCGACAAGACGGGATTGTGCGAAAGCCGTCCGATGCCGACGAGCAAGCCGAGCACCGTCCCGAAGAGCGCCGCCAGCAGCGAGACCTTGACCGTATTGGCGATGCCCACAAGGATCGCGCGCCCGATCGTATCGGTCGGCTCGTAGGCGATTGCAGCTTCGGTGATGACGAAGCCTGCCTGGCGCGCCAGAAAGCCGAAACCGGTCGCAATATCCTGCTTGGCGAGATTGGCGCTCGCGGTGCTGAACATCACCCAGGCGACAAGCAGCACGGCGCCGACGGCAACCGCTTGATAGAGATAGGCGCGGATGCGCGCATCGTAAAACAGGGGCATGGCATCCGTCCCTTAAGGCAGGATCTGAAACGCCGCGCGGGTCGCGCCAAACATTTTGAATGTTTCTGCTTGGAACAACCTGCATCGGGGAGATAGGCCCGCGCTTACGCGCGGGCCATCAATCCTCAACGGAAGGGCGGTGCGTAGAGCAGACCACCTTCGCTCCAGCGCGTGTTCGGGCCACGCGTCAGGCCAAGCGCGGTCTTGGTGCCGAGGTTGCGCTCGAACACTTCGCCGTAGTTTCCGACACCCTTGACGATGTTGTAGCCCCACTTGTTGTCGAGGTTCAGCATCTTGCCGAGCTCTTCGTTGACGCCGAGCATGCGCTGGATCTCGGGATCTTCGCTCTTGGTCATCTCGTCGACATTGGCCTGGGTGATGCCGCGTTCTTCCGCCGCCATCAGCATCCAGACCGACCAGGAGACGATATCGCGCCAGTTGGAATCGTTCTGGCGGACGGACGGCGCCAAGGGCTCCTTGGAGATGGTTTCCGGCAGAACGACGTAATCGTCGGGGTTGTTGGCAACCGCGCGGATCGAGGCGAGATCCGACCGGTCGGACGAGATCGCCTCGCAGCGACCAGAGAAGAACGCGTTGCGGTTTTCATCCGGGTTTTCGAAGACGACCAGTTCAAACTTGCCGCCGATCGAGCGGAAGAAATCGCTGAGGTTCTGGGCGGTCGTGGTGCCCGGCAGCGTGCAGATCGCAGCATCCGTCAGCTCCTTGGCGCTGTTGACGCCGAGAGACTTCGGCACCATAAGCCCCTGACCGTCGTAAAACACGGTCGGCCCGAAATCCAGGCCAAGCGAAACTTCACGCGAGAAGGTGTGGGTGGTCTGGCGCGACAGCATGTCGATCTCGCCGGACTGGAGCGCCTGGAAACGCGTATTGATGTTGGTAAGGACGAAGTCGACCTTTTCGGGATCGCCGAACACGGCGGAAGCAACGGCGCGGCAGACGTCAACGTCGAAACCCTGCATGTGCCCCTTGGCGTCCGCGGTCGCAAAACCCGGTGTGCTCATGGAGACGCCGCAGATCAGCTTGCCGCGTGCCTTGACGGTTTCTAGCGTCGTTGCCGCATTGGCTGACGTTGCGGCAACAAGCCCGACAGCGATGCCCGCAACCGTGGCGCAGAGCTGAAGAATCCTGCTTTTCATGAATTCCCTCCCATTGGTTTTTATGTGCCCTGATCCGTCCCGGTCGTGCGGTCCTCGTCGCACGCCTCCTCCCGAACCGACCGACGCTGGCCGTGATTGCGCAGCGCCACCAATTGCATACGACAGAAGAATACGAACATCAACATGATTGTATACAATATTGACGACAAAGCATCGTGTCTTTGAGGGAGAGGGTCGGTTTGGTGGCGCCGTGGGGACGGCCCGTTGTGCAAAGGCTGCTCGGCGTTCGCTTGCCATGACAGGACCGCCAAATGCCGGATGAGGACCTGGATACGACGTTCTTTCCTCGATCTGCGGCACGAACTGTCGCGCGGCAGGCAGCCTCGGGATTTCCGTCCAATATCCTGCAACGATACCGGTGCGCCGGGCGGGTCTTGCAAGAGAGGGAGTAAGCGATGCCAAGAGAACTGGAATTCATGAGCCAACAGGTTGCCGCGGGTCGGTTGTCGCGAAGAGAGTTTCTCGGGCGCGCGGCCGCGCTCGGCGTGACCGTCGCGTCGGCAAACCTGCTGCTCGGGCAGGCGGCGCGTGCCGCCGGGCCGGTCAAGGGGGGAATTTTGAAGGCCGGCCTTGTCGGTGGTGAATCGACCAACAGCCTCGACCCGGCGACCTGGGCAAGCCAGGTCCCCTACACGCTTGGACGCTGCTGGGGCGAGCAGCTCCTGGAGGTGTCTCCGGCCGGCGAAATCGAGTACCGGCTCGCGGAGGCCTATGAAGCGACACCGGACGCCAAGACCTGGCGCTTCAAGATTCGCAAGGGCGTCACCTTCCACAATGGCAAGGACCTGACGCCCGCCGATGTGGTTGCGACGCTGGAACGTCACGGCGACGCCGATTCCAAATCCGCAGCCCTTCCCTTCGTCCAGGAGTTCGAGACGATCAAGGCCGATGGCGACAGCGTCGTCATTACCCTGCGCCAGCCGAATGCCGACCTGCCCTATGTTGTCAGCGACTATCACCTGATGATCCAGCCGAACGGCGGCAAGGACGACCCGACGGCCGGCATCGGCACGGGGCCCTATAAGGTGGTTTCCAACGAACCGGGCGTCAAACATATCGCCGAACGCCACGAAGGTTATTGGGGCTCGGCCGAGCGTGGTCATGCCGACCAGATCGAGATCGCCGTCATCAACGATTCGACGGCGCGCACGGCTGCCCTTCAGAGCGGCCAGATCCACATGATCAACCGCATCGAGCCAAAGGTCGTCGCCTTGATCAGCCGCCTGCCCGGCGTCGTCATCCGCAACGTGCCCGGCAAGGGGCACTACGTGTTCATCGCCCACTGCAACACTGCGCCATTCGACAACAACGACCTGCGCCTGGCGCTGAAATACGCGGTCGATCGCGAAGAAATGGTCGCCAAGGTGCTGAGCGGCTACGGCACCGTCGGTAACGACACGCCGATGATCAAGGGCTATCCGCTGTTCGACAACGACATCGAGCAGCGCGTCTTCGATCCGGAAAAGGCGAAGTTCCACTACAAGAAGTCCGGCCATAGCGGCTCGGTGCTTCTAAGGACCTCGGACGTCGCCTTCCCCGGTGCGGTCGATGCGGCGCAGCTCTTCCAGATGAGCGCCGCCAAATGCGGCATCACGATCGACCTGAAGCGCGAGCCCGGCGACGGCTACTGGTCCGACGTCTGGAACAAGCAACCCTTCAGCATGTCGTACTGGACGGGTCGTCCGACGCAGGATCAGGTCTACTCGATCGCCTATCTCTCCAAGGCCGAGTGGAACGACACGCGCTTCTTCCGCGAGGACTTCGACAAGCTGATCTTTGCCGCACGCGGCGAACTCGACCAGGCGAAGCGCAAGGCGCTCTATCGCCAGGCTGCGATGATGCTGCGCGACGAGGGCGGTGTCATCGTGCCGATGTTCAACAACTACATCGATGCGACCAGCGACAAGGTCGGCGGCTGGGTCGACGATCCCAATGGCGAACTGATGGGCGGCCACGCCCTGACGAAATGCTGGCTGAACGCCTAAGCACAAAATGAAAAGCCGGAGATCGATGATCGACCTCCGGCTTTTTGCAGTCGAGATAGGATGAGCGCGCCGGCTCAGATCGTCCGGCGCAGCGCGACCGTACCGTCGCTCGCAAGCTCCGCCTCGAAGTCGTGGTAGCGATCAAGCGTCACATGCGGCGTATCGGAGGCGGCCGCATGGGCGCCGGTCACCACGACGACATCGGCACCGGCCGCCAGGCCCGCCAAGATCCCGGCCGGCGCATCTTCGAACACCAGGCAGTCCTCCGCCCGCACGCCCAGCCGCTCGGCGGCCAGCCTGTAACCCTGGGGATCGGGCTTGCCGACGGATACGTCTTCGCCCGTGATCATAAGCTTCGGCATCGGAATGCCGGCAGCTGCAAGGCGACGCACGGCAAGATCAAGCGGCGCCGAGGTGACGATCGCCCATTTCTCCGGCGGCAACGAATTCAGGAAGGCAACCGCACCGGGGATTTCGACGATGCCCTCGACATCGGCGATTTCGGCAAGCGCCAGTTCATGGGCTTCTCGTTCCGGATCGAGCCCGGGCAGTTCCAGATTGCGAATGGTATCGACGGCCCGCACGCCATGCACGGTCTTGATAAATTCATCGCGATTGAGACCGTTGCGCTCGGCCCAGGCACCCCAGACGCGCTCGACGACGGCCATGGAATTCAGCAGGGTGCCGTCCATGTCGAACAGCAGGGCAGCGAAGTTCTTCGTGAAAACAGATGAAGGCGCGGCGTCCAATGCAATCCCCTGAGGTTTTGAGAGACGGGCGGCGTCAGCATCGCCCTTAAAGAGAAGGCACACCTACTACCTGTTCGGCGGGCGCACAATGGCCAACGCACTTTCGCTGTCGGTGGACCCTTCAGGTTGCAGCCAGTCTCACGGCCGCAGTGAGAAAATCGATCGGCCCGCCCGGTTCGTCGTCATCAAAAACGGCGCAGGACAGGACACCGCCGAACACGGCACCGGAATCGACATTGGTGCGGTTTCCGATGGTACGTGGATTTTCCGCGCCGGGCGTGTGCCCATGGCAAACATGCCGGCCCCAGTACTCGCCGGAATAGTCGTCGGGTCGCCTGATCCAGAGAAAGGTCTCGTCTCCTTGCCACTCCAGCGGCAGGGTTTCGTCGACGCCGGCGTGAACGAAAATCCGATACTGTTCCACCAGGATCGAAGGGAGATCCCTCATCCACTTCAGGTGCCGCCCCGGAACGGTACCGTTATAGGAGACCAGCGTTTCCTGCCCGCCGTTCATGAGCCACCAGTCGACGTCGCTGTCGCCGCTGCTTGCGCCCCAGAGCATAACTTCATGGTTGCCCTTGAGCGTCAGCCAGGTCCAGCCGGCTCTGGTCGGGCCGGCCATGATCAGTTCGACGACACCGCGACTGTCCGGTCCCCGGTCGATCAGGTCTCCGAGAAAGATCACCCGGCCGCTCGATGCGTAAGCCTCTATCTCGTCCAGCAGCGCGCGCAACTGGTCAAGACAGCCGTGAACGTCACCGACGGCGAAAGTCAGATGCCGGGCGGCCATACATCTCTTCTCCAGCCCCCTGCGCGGGTGCGAACAAAACCCCGGCGAAGGTCAAAAATATCACCAAATCAACGCGCTATAACAGGCCTTTTGCGGAAGAGATGCAAGAGGTAGCGCCGATCATCACCGGCGCGCCGGGCATTGACCGTCTTGCGGTCACCGACGTCGCGTTTGCGTTCGCTGCGTGCACGGCGCACTAACGGCGAGAATGGCCTTTGGCGACCGCCGAACTGGCAATCGACACGGGGTCGCTGGCGGGAAACGTATCCTCGAGCCCCTCTTCGAGCTGCTCCTCAAGCGCGTCGCGGTCATGGGCCTGCCGCGCATTCGCCAGGACGCCGAGACGGCGCTCCGCCTTGTCACTCGCCTCGGCAAGCGACACATCCGCGTCGAGCGCAGCTTTCAGCATCTCCTTCGCCCTTGCGACGGCGTTGAGCCGGTTCAAGGAACGGGCACTGTCCTGCGGACACATGACGGTTACCACTTGCCAGTCATCGCCGACGAATTCGACGGTGAAGCCGGCGCGGCCGGCTCTTTCGGGGGAAACCTGTATGCCGACGATGCGCATCGAACTCTCCTTCCTTTGGGGATTTGTCGTCCATCCGGCGCCACCCCGGCGAGAGACGCGCCCGCAGGTGGATCACCGTTGAAGCCATCCTCTCAGGGAAGCGCCGAGGCACCCCTTTTGTTCCGGGAGCGGGCAAATTTAAGCGCCGCCGCAGGCACCGTCAGAGTGCCCCTGGGGTCGTCATGGGAAGGATACCTCCGGCAGGCAGGTCCTTGGCGGTATCGGCGGATTGGAAGCCCGGCTGAGCACTCGGCTTTTTACCCGTGCAGCTCGCAAAAGCGTCGAGGTCGCGTTTGTAGATCTTCGTCTCGACGTTCATCATGCCGAGCACGGTGTGAAACAGGTTGTCATGCGACTTGGGCTGCGCCGTGTCCTTGGCCAGGCATGCCGGATCGACCCCCATCGCCGCCTGATAGGGCTTCGAGAACCAGGCGATGAACGGAACCTGCGTCTGCTCGCGCGGGGCGATGGCATAGGGCGCTCCGTGCAGATAGATACCGTTCTCGCCGAGCGATTCGCCATGATCGGACATGTAGAGCATCGCGCCGGAGACGCGATCCTGGTGCTTTTCCAGGAGGCGCGCAACGCTTGCCAACACGTAATCGGTGTAGAGGATCGTGTTGTCGTAGGCGTTGGTGATCTCGTCAACCGAGCACTTCATCAGCTCAGGCGTGCGGCAATCGGGCGTGAAACGCCGAAACTTCTCCGGATAGCGCAGATAGTAGGACGGTCCGTGACTGCCTAGTTGGTGCAGGACGATCACGCTGTTTTTCGTCGTGGCGCCGAGCTTCTTGTCGAGTTCTCCCAGGAAGATCTCGTCCAGGCACTCCCCGCTATTGCACAGGGGGCTGTTCTTCTGGTTGGTCATGCTGGCGAAATTGATGAGATCGGCAATGCCCTTGCTGCCGGTGTTGTTGTCCCACCAAGTGGCAGAAACACCGGCGCGCGTCAGCACGTTCATCAGGTTTTCCGTCGAACGCGCCTTCCAGTCGGTATATTCGTTGCGCGGATAGACGGAGAACATGCAAGGAAGCGAAACCGCCGTCGCAGTGCCGCAACTCGTGGTGTCGGTGTAGTTGACGACACCCAGCGCCTTGAGCTCTGGATTGGTCTCGCGCGCGTAGCCGTTGAGCGAGAAGTTCATCGCCCGAGCCGTTTCGCCGGCAACGACGACGACCACCACCGGCTTGCCGGCGGCCGCAATCCGCGCGCCTTGCCGCGCGTCCGTGCCAAGCGGCTGCACGACGATGTTGCGCTCCTTGTAGGTCGAAGCCGCATACCGCACCGCCGCCGACACAGGTCCGGTCGGGTTGAAGCGTTTCATCAGATCCTTGTGTTCGCGGATCACGTAGGCGACGTTTGCGAAGTTCGCATAAATCAGCCCGCCGCTGACGAGCAGGCAGGGAATGATCACGGAGAGATTGACCGCGGCATTCAAGAAGAAGCGGCGATAGCGAACCTTTACCCAGAGGACGAGCAGCGAGGGAAGCAGCCCGTACAGCAAGAGATGTGTCGCAAGACTGCCGGTCAGGAGATGGCTGGCTTCGGCCTGCGTCGTGACCGCCGCGTTGCCGATCATATCCTTGTCGATGATGACACCGAAGGTATCGATGAAATAGGACGCTGAAGCAGACACCATGATGAAGAAGATCATGACCGGCTTCATGACGAACTTGACGGATGCGGTTGTCAACGCGGCCAGCGTCAGCAGGCACAGCGCCGCGCTGAACGACACCAGCGCCACGACGGAATCGTCGAAATAGGCGACCGTGTGCGTCCAGAAGGATTTGTTGGTGGCGAGAAGCAGATAGGCGCTAGCAAGTGCGCTCAGAGCAATGCTGCCGATTTCTGGCCGGCGAATTCTTGAAAAAATCAAAACGGTCTTCTCCTGCGGCGACTGCAGGGGCATCCTGGGAGGGACGCCGCAGACGCGGGCATACGGTCGAGGTAGAGGCCGGATGGGGCCGCCTGTTCAGGTTCAGCCTCCCCCTCATTGAACGAGATACGACGGATAAGCTGTCGAAACCCCGTCAAGATTGCTCATTGCCTCACGGATGCGCGCCCTGGTAGTTGTCGCGACGGGGAGTTGGCAGCCTCGGCGAAAGCCCATATTGTCGGCGTGGCCCCTGTAATATCGAGACGAATCAATGCGCCTGCTCCTGGTCGAAGACAGTCCGCGACTGGTTGAACTGGTCGGAGAAACCATGCGGGATGCAGGCTGGCGCCTCGACGCCGTGTCGAGCGTGGCCGATGCGGAAACGGCGATCGCCGCGCGCGAGCACGACCTGGTGCTACTCGATCTCGGACTGCCCGACGGCGATGGCCTGTCGCTGTTGCGCCGTGTGCGCCAGGAGCACCCGGGACTGCCGGTGCTGATCATCACCGCCAAGGGTTCGGTCGACGAGCGCATTGCCGGGCTCGACGCCGGCGCCGACGATTATCTGGTGAAGCCGTTTCATCACCGCGAACTCCTCTCCCGTTGCCGGGCGATGCTCCGGCGCAACCCGCAGGCGGTTCAGCCCGTGCTTGAAGCGGGCGCCCTGCGCTACAATCCCGCCACCGCGGACCTCACCTGCGACGGCGCGATCGTGCCGCTGCCGCCACGCGAGCGCTCCTTGATGGAAATCCTGATGCGAGAGGTCGGGAGGGTCGTCCCGAAGCGCAAACTCGAGACGGCTCTTTCGGAATACGGCCAGGAAGTGACGCCCAACGCGCTGGAGCTTGCCGTCTCGCGGGTTCGCAAGCGTCTGCAGCCGCTCGACACCGGCGTGCAGATCGAAACCGTACGCGGCATCGGCTACCTGCTCAGGCAAGCATCATGAAGAGCCGCAACCCGTCATTGATCGGTATCGTCGCGCGCCGCATCGTGGCGTTCTCGCTGCTGGCCATGGCGATCCAGATCGGTGTCGTCTTTGCCGATTACTGGTTCGATGACGACAAGCTGAGCGTGCTCATGCTGCAGCAGGAGACCGAAAATCTCGCCGCCTATGTCCAGGTGCGCGATGGCGTGGCGCACTATGAGCCCGATCACGATATGCGCGAACGATATTTCGACCGGCCGGATGACAATGGTTCGATTTTCCTGCGCATCCGCACCGCGTCGGGAGACATCATCCATTCGAACTGCACGAGCGAGTGCGCCCAGCATTTCCTGCCTGTTGACGTCGACGCGCCGCAATTCTGGAAACGCCTGATTGCGCCCGGGAAGCCATTCAGCGTAGCCGGCGGCCAGACCTTCGAGCGGGGTGGCATGATGGTGCTCGTGGAACTCGCGATCCTCAACGATCCGAATGGCTTCATGTATGGCGCGCTACTGCACGAAATGTTCGATTCCATGATCGTGCCGATGACGCTGATGTTCTGTCTCGTCATCGGAGCAACGATCTGGTCGATCAGAAGCGCGTTGAAACCGGTCGCCATGGCCGCGAAGGCAGCGGATGCTCTGGACCCGCGCGACAGCAACGCACGCCTGCCGCTGACGAGAATGCCGCGGGAAATCGCCCAGCTTGTCACCGCCGTCAACCGGATGCTCACGCGGGTCGCCGACCTCATTCAGTCCCAGAAACTGTTCTCCTCGTCGATCGCCCACGAGATCCGTACTCCGGTCTCGATTGCCAAGATGGAGCTGAGCCGTATCGACGATCCGAGGGCGCGCAATGCAGAGCGGGATCTGGACGCGCTGACGCATATCCTGGAGCAACTCACCTCGCTTGCGCGCGCCGATGCCGTGGATCCTTCCGCCTATCAGCGCACCAGCCTGTCGCAGATCGGCGCTGCGGTCGCCGAAGCAATCGCGCCCTTTGTCTTCGATCACGACAAGTCTCTCGAATTCGTCGACGAAGGCACCCCGCCTGTGACCGCAATTCCAGCGCTGGTCGAAAACATGCTGCGAAACCTGATAGAAAACGCCGTCAAGCACAATCCGCCGGGTACACGCATCATCCTTGCCTGTGGTCCCGGGCCGGTGGTCTCGGTCGAGGACAACGGCAAGGGGCTCATCGACCTCCCGGATCATCATGAAGACCTCGGTTACGTGAAGAGCTCTGGCCAGCTTGGGCTGGGCCTGAAGATCGTGCGACGCATCAGCGCGCTGCACGAGGCGACGATTGCCATCGATACCGCGCCTGACCGCGGCACGAAGATTTCGATCGATTTTTCAGCGGCGGTCTGAGACCGGCCCCTTGCCCGGCCTCAAGAAGCGCGGCTCCGCCCGAAGCGGTGACGCGTTCTTTTTAGGCGTGATGCATATATTTTAATCGAGCGCGGGATTTTGGACGCAGATTTCACGCCCAAATCCGCGCCATGTGCTATTGGACCGGGCATATTCGTACCCCTCTTCCGAGAAGCCTCCATGCCGCAGGTCCGCGCCTACCTCAAGCGTTTCGTGCCGTCGCTCGTTCCAGTCAGCCACTTGGACCGCATTCGGTCGTCGCTTGGCGCTCTGCTCGGCATCCTTCTCACAGGCTTCATCAGCAGCTATGCGCTCGGCGCGGACGCCAACCTGCCGCTTCTGATTGCGCCAATGGGCGCCTCAGCGGTTCTCCTGTTTGCAGCCCCCTCAAGCCCGCTCGCTCAGCCGTGGTCACTCGTTGGCGGCAACATTGTTTCTTCGCTGATCGGCGTCACCGTCGCGCTGATGATCCAGGATCCGGTCGTGGCGGCCGCGGTCGCAGTCGGACTGGCGATCGCCGTCATGCTGCTCCTTGGCTGCCTTCATCCGCCAAGCGGCGCCGTGGCGCTTACCGCCGTTCTCGGAGGCCCGGCGATCCACGAGGCCGGCTACTGGTTTGTTCTTTCGCCGGTCGCAGTCAATTCGGTCGTGATCCTGTTGATCGCTCTTGCCTTCAACAATGCGATGGGCCGCCGCTATCCTCATCTGGCGCAGACACCGACGGTGCACGGCACAAGCGACCCTGCGCCGTCACATCGGCTTGGCATCGTGCCTGAAGATCTTCAGGCCGTACTTGCCCAATATGGCGAGGTCGTCGATGTCAGTCCGACGGAACTGGATGCGTTGATCCATCAGGCACAGATCCGCGCCTTCAACCGCCGATCCGGCGAGATCACCTGCGCGGATATCATGTCGCGCGACGTCGCGACGGTCACGCCGGAGACGTCTCTGCGCCAGGCGTACCAGGTCTTGCACAAACACAAGATCAAGGCGCTTCCAGTTGTTACCGCAACGGACGGCCTTGTCGGCATCGTCACGCAAACCGATTTCATGAACCACGCGATGCTGGCACCCCAAGCCGGCTTCCGCCAGCGGCTTGGAAATGTCATCGGCCTCGGCAAAAATGCGTCCCGCCTCGTGTCCGACATCATGACCCGCCGAGTGCAGTCGGCGTTGCCGGAAACGATGATCGCCAAGCTCGTACCGCCGATGGCCGACATGGGGCTTCACCATATGCCGGTGGTCGACGCGAACAACCATTTGGTCGGCATCGTTACCCAATCCGACCTGATCGCCGCCCTCTTCCAGCGGCGGCTCGAACGGGACGAAGACCGCGACGTCGCTTAAGCCGGGTCTCGCGAACCGTCTGTCAAGCCAAAGTCCTGAGCGCTGGCAATCGCACTCTTAGCCCTTCCTTCCGGAACCCGGCTTTCTGGTGCACCGCAACGTAAAATTCATTCGATTGACTTAATCAATAGAATGATGTAATTTCAGAACATGATGAAAAACAAAACCTCAACCCCATCACAGAAGCAGGACCGTGGCGATGCGACCCGCGAGAAGCTTCTGACAAATTCCATCGACGTCTTTGGCCGCTATGGCTTCGACGGCGCCACCACCCGCATGCTCGCCGAGGCAGCCGGCGTGAACCTGCAGGCGATCCCCTACTATTTCGGCGGCAAGGAAGGGCTCTATGTCGCTGCCGCGGAACACCTTGCATCGATCATCATCGCCCATGTCGGTGACCTGCGTAACGCGATCCTCGAGCGCCTCGCCCGCCTGGACAGCGACGGCCAGGCCATGACGCCCGGCGAAGCCCGCGATATCCTGACCCAGCTGGCGCAGCGCATGGTCGCCCTCTTTGTCAGCCGCCAGTCCGAAAGCTGGGCCCGCTTCATCATCCGCGAACAGATGGAACCGACCGAAGCGTTCGAGCGGGTCTACACCAGCGTCATGGCGCCGATGATCGGCATGGCCGGCAGGCTGATCGCCACCATTCTCGGTGAAGCTCCCCAGTCCGAACATGTCCGCTTGAGGACCCTGTCCTTCGTCGGAAGCATCCTCGTCTTCCGCATGGCCCACGCCGCCGTGCTCCGGCAGATGAACTGGCAGGCCGCCGGTCCCGACGAAGTCGACATTTTGCGCCGCCATGCTGCCGAACTCGTTGCGGCCCTCGGCGGCGGCAAGGAGGTGCGCCCATGAAGAAGCCCGTGATTGCCCTCGTCGTGATCGCCGCAGCCGTAGCCGGCGCCTGGTGGTTCGACGTGCCCCAGCGGCTCGGCTGGACCACCGCCGAACGAACCTCCGTTCTCTATGGCAACGTCGATATCCGTCAGGTCTCGCTCGGTTTTCGCGTCAGCGGCCGCGTCAGCAGTCTTGCTGTTGACGAAGGTGACATGGTGAAAGCGGGGGATACCCTTGCGACGCTCGACGCCATTCCCTTCGAGCAAGCGGAGGCGGCCGCCGAGGCCGAACTCGGCTCGCTCAAAGCCAATCTGGCAAAGCTGAAGGCCGGCGCTCGGCCAACCGAAATTGCCCAGGCGCGCGCCACTCACGAAGAGCGCATGGCAGACCTGGAAAATGCCAACCTCGCCTATGAACGGGCGCGTCAATTGCGTCCGAACGGGACGATTTCCCAGGCCAACCTCGACGGGGCAAATGCCAACCGGACCGCAGCCGCGGCACGCGCCACCTCGGCGCGCGAGGCCTTGGCCCTGCTTGAAGAGGGAAGCCGGATCGAAGACATCGAAGCCGCCCAGGCGCAGGTTCTTGCCGCCGAAGCCAAGCTCGAAAGCGCCCGCACCTCGCTCGCCGACACGCGCCTTGTCGCTCCGAACGCCGGCACGGTGCTCTCCAGAGTGCGCGAAGTGGGTGCCATCGTCGCCCCGTCTGACATGGTCTTTGTCGTCTCGCTCAACGAGCCTGTCTGGGTGCGGGCTTACGTGTCGGAACCTGACCTTGGTCGGGTGCATCCCGGCATGGCCGTCGAAGTGACGTCGGACAGCGCACCCGATCATCGCTACAAGGCAACCGTCGGCTTCATTTCGCCAGTCGCCGAGTTCACGCCCAAATCGGTGGAAACGCCGGAACTCAGGACCGATCTCGTCTACCGTCTGAGGATCGTCGTCGACAAACCCGGCCCCGATCTCAGGCAGGGCATGCCCGTCACCGTACACCTGCCGGCACAAACCGGGGCTGACCAATGAGCGAGCAGGCTCCCTTTGTCCGGATTGTCGATGTGGTCAAGCGCTTCGGCGACGCCCCGCCGGCGCTCGACCACGTCGCCGGAGAAATCCTCGGCGGGCGGATCACAGGGCTCGTTGGCCCTGACGGCGCGGGCAAGACAACTCTCATCCGGTTGATGACCGGGCTGATGGCACCGGAAGAAGGAAAAGTCGAAGTGCTCGGCTTCGATACGGTCACGAACGCCGCAGACATCCAGGCATCGATCGGCTACATGCCGCAACGCTTCGGCCTCTATGAGGACCTTTCCGTTCAGGAAAACCTCAACCTCTATGCCGATCTGCGCGGGCTACCGCTGTCCGAGCGCGCCGCCACGTTCAACGAGTTGCTCGAATTCACGGATCTCAAGCGCTTTACGGAGCGGCTCGCCGGCAAGCTTTCCGGCGGCATGAAGCAGAAGCTCGGCCTTGCCTGCGCGCTCCTGCGCAAACCCCGGCTGCTGCTCCTCGACGAACCGGGCGTCGGCGTCGACCCGATTTCGCGTCGCGATCTCTGGAAGATGGTCGAGAACCTGACGGCCGAAGGGATCGGCGTGGTCTGGTCGACAGCCTATCTCGATGAGGCCGAGGCCTGCGACAGCGTGTTGCTGCTCAACGAAGGCAAGCTGCTGTTTACCGGTAGCCCAGCTGAACTGACCAGCCGTGTTGCCGGTCGCGTCTTCAAGGTTTCGGGCATTTCACAGGGGCGTCGGCAGGCGCTCGCTCGTTATCTCGAGGACGAAAACGTCGTCGACGGCGTCATTCAGGGCGAAGCGATCCGCTTGGTCATGAAGCCCGATACCGTACCTCCCGTACTGGACGAAGGCTCACCGGCCCCTAGTGCGGCCGAAGCGACGCCGCGCTTCGAGGACGCCTTTATCGACATGCTCGGTGGCGGCCCCGGAGGCCGCTCCAAACTGGCTGAAACCCAAACCGCATTCAGCACCGAGAGTGCCAAGCCCGTGATCGAGGCGCACGGCCTGACGAAACGTTTTGGCGATTTCACCGCGGCCGACGCCATCACCTTCGACATCCCGCGCGGTCAGATTTTTGGGCTTCTCGGCCCGAATGGCGCCGGCAAGTCGACGACCTTCAAAATGCTGTGTGGGCTGTTGAAGCCGACGGCCGGTGAAGGCCGCGTCGCCGGTTTCGACCTGCGCCGGGATGCGGCCGAAGCTCGCAATCGGCTCGGTTACATGGCGCAGAAATTCTCGCTCTATGGCGATCTCAGCGTTGCACAGAACCTCAGCTTCTTTGCCGGCGTCTACGGTCTCTCGGGCGCGCGCAAGCGCGAACGCACCCAGTTGATGATTGAAATCTTCGGCTTTGGTCGCCTGCTCGACATGTCGGCCAAGGACCTGCCGCTTGGGCTCAAGCAGCGACTGGCGCTTGCCTGTGCCGTGCTGCACGAACCGGAAGCGCTGTTTCTCGACGAACCCACGTCCGGTGTCGATCCGATCACGCGGCGCGAATTCTGGACCCACATCAATGGCCTCGTCGAAAAAGGCGTGACCGTCCTCGTCACCACCCATTTCATGGACGAGGCTGAATATTGCGACCGCATCTCGCTCATCTATCGCGGCCGCTCGATCGCGCTTGGCTCCCCGGACGAATTGAAGGCTCAGGTCGCGAGCGCCGCGCTTCCCGACCCGACGATGGAAGATGCCTTCATCGCCCTCGTCCAGGGGTCTGAAGAAAAGGAGGCAGCATGACCGCCCACTCCCCGATGACCGAAGGCCGGGCCGCACGGATCAGGCGCTTTGCAGCACTCGTGCGCAAGGAGAGCTATCAGATCGTGCGCGATCCGAGCAGCATCCTGATCGCCTTCGTGCTGCCGCTGATCCTGTTGTTTCTCTTCGGTTACGGCGTATCGCTCGACACGACGCAGACCCGCATCGGCCTTGTCATCGAGGAAGAGGCGCCGCTGACGCGCGACCTCGCCGCCGGTTTTCAGGCTTCGCGTTACTTCACGGTGACGGTCGGCCGCGACAGGCGCGAGTTCGAGGAAGACCTAGTTCTCGGCCGGGTGCGCGGCATCGTCGTGATCCCCAAGACCTTCATGGCAGACTATGCGGCCGGTCGGCATCCCGCCTTGCAGGTGCTCGTCGACGGCTCCGACCCGAACACCGCGAACTTCGTCCAGAATTACGCCCAGGCGACCGTGGCCAACTGGGAACGGCAGCGGCTGAGCGACGGCAGCGGCCGTCCACCCGCCATTGCTGCTGAACAACGGTTCTGGTTCAACCCGGAACTGACGAGCCGCAACTTTCTCGTACCCGGCTCGATCGCCATCGTCATGACGCTCGTCGGCACGCTTTTGACATCTCTTGTCGTTGCTCGCGAATGGGAGCGCGGCACGATGGAAGCGATGATGGCGACGCCGGTCTCGGCTGCCGAGTTGCTGGCCGGCAAGCTGCTGCCCTACTTCCTGCTCGGACTGACCTCGATGACGCTATGCGTTCTGCTTGCGGTGTTCCTTTTCGGCGTACCCTTTCGCGGTTCGGTCGCGGCACTTTATGCACTCTCGGCAACCTTCCTGATGCCGGCGCTCGGCCAGGGTCTGCTGATATCGGCAGCGACGAAGAACCAGTTTCTCGCCTCGCAGCTGGCGCTAATCTCCGCCTTCCTGCCGGCCTTCCTGCTCTCCGGGTTTCTCTTCGAAATCAACTCGATGCCGACGGTGATCCAGTGGATCACGCTCATCGTGCCGGCGCGCTATCTGATCCCAAGCCTGCAGACTGTGTTCCTCGCCGGCGACATCTGGCCGATGTTCACGCAAGCGATTGCGGTGATGTTTCTGATCGGCTGCGTCTTCTTCGCGCTCGCCGCGCGCAGCACCCGCAAGAGGATTGCTTGAGATGTGGTGGACCAGACTGAAAGCCCTGATCGTCAAGGAACTCTTGGCGGTGCTGCGCGACCCCAAGGGACGCACCGTACTGATCGTGCCGCCGATCCTTCAATTGCTCGTCTTTTCCTATGCCGCGACACTGGAAGTGACCAATGTCGACGTCATGGTGCTGAACCGCGACAACGGTCACTGGAGCCAGGAACTCGTCAATCAGATCAAGGGTTCGCCGACCTTCCGCAGCATCCGCTTTACCGATAGCCCGGCCGAAGTGCGCATGGCGATCGACACGCAGAAAGTCATTGCAGTCGTCGAGATCGGCCCGACCTTCTCGCGCGACATCGAGGCCGCACGCCCCGCCGAAGTGCAGGTGATCCTCGACGGGCGTCGCTCCAATGCGTCGCAGATCGTGTCCGGCTATCTCAGTCGCATCGTCGGAACGCTTGCCGCAGACACGCCCTCCGGCAAGCGCATGGCGTCAAACGCGGTCAGCGTCGTAGCCCGCAACTGGTTCAATCCGAACCTGACCTATCAATGGTTCATGGTGCCAAACCTGGTCGCCAGCATCGCACTTCTGATCGGCCTGATCGTCACGGCACTTTCGATTGCGCGCGAACGGGAGCTTGGCACGTTCGACCAACTGATGGTCTCGCCGCTCAGAACCCACGAAATCCTGATCGGCAAGCTGATCCCGCCAATGATGATCGGGCTCTTCCATATCACCATCTACATTCTGGCTGCCGTCTTCATTTTCGGGGTGCCGCTGCGCGGCTCGCTGTTGCTGCTCTACGGCAGCGCGATCTTCTATCTTGCCTCGGTCGTCGGCCTTGGCCTCTTCATCTCGGCCCTGTCGATGACGCAGCAGCAGGCGATCCTCGGCGCCTTCCTGTTCATGGTGCCGGCCATGCTGCTGTCCGGTTTTGCGACCCCGATCGAGAACATGCCCGCCTGGCTGCAGCCGATTACCTATGTCAATCCGCTGCGCTATTTCCTCGTCATCGTGAAGGGGGTTTTCTTGAAGGACATACCGGCGGTCGAGGTGGCGCGTCAGACGATCCCGCTGCTGCTGATCGCCATCGTCACCCTCTCGGCCGCCTCGTGGCTGTTTCGCCGCCGGCTGGAGTAGCCTCAGCCATTCACGAAGGGGCCGATTGCCGCGACCTCGTTCTGGCGGATGTCATGCCCGCCCGGATGCCACTCGGTTTCGGTCACGGCACCCTGCCCGCTGAAGTAATCCGCGAGCGCCTGTGTCAGCGGTGCCGGGCAGATCGGATCGCGCTCTCCGGCGGTGATCAGAACGCGGCGTCCCTTAAGACCGGCATTGTCCTTCGGTCGGAACGGGATCAGCGGATGCATCAGCACCGCCTTGTCAAAGGCGCCCTGTTCGATCAGCACATTGGCGAGGATGTTCGCGCCGTTGGAATACCCGAGGCCGATGACCTCCGAGGCGGCGTGCTCGGCAGCCAGCGCCTTGACGAAGCTCGCCATCTTCTCGGTTGCCCGCGCAAGGTCGGCCATATCGTACACCCCCTCGCCCGTGCGTTTGAAGAAGCGCGCGGCGCCATGCTCCGACACATCGCCTCGCGGCGAGACAATCGTCGCGTCGGGCAGGAGTTCGGAAGCGAAGGTGAAGAACTGGTTTTCGTCGCCCCCTGTTCCGTGAAAGACGAAGAAGATCGGTTGGCCAGGCTTGCCGGCCCTCAGTTTGTGAACATAGCCATAATCGGCCATTTTGCTGTCTCCCGTGGCTGCCGCCGACTGGCAGGACATGCCGATCCGCAGCGCATCGTTGTACGTTTCTACCAGAACCCGTCGAGGGTTTGCCGTCGATCTCAGTCGAGCTTCTGCAAGTGGCTTTCCAGGATCGGGCGCAGGTGCTTGTGCTGTTGCGGCAGCTTCAGCCCTTCGCCGAGATGGGCAAGTTCCTCATCGCGATCAAAGCCCGGTTCGTTGGTGGCGATCTCGAACAGCACCCCACCAGGCGTGCGGAAGTAGATTGCCCAGAAGTAATCGCGGTCGATGACCGGGGTCACCTGGTAGCCGGTGTCCATCAGCGCCTTGCGCACCTCAAGCTGCTTCTCGCGGTTCTCGACGGCAAAGGCGATGTGGTGCACCGAGCCTGCGCCCTGAGACGCGCGACCGATGTTCGGCATCGTTTCCAGGTCGATCACGCGGGCATCGTTGCCACCCGGCACGATCAGGCGCGTGACGCCGTCCTTGCGGTCCAGCTCCTCGTAGCCCATGAACTTCAGGAGCTCGGCCGTGGCACCTTCGTCGCGCAGACGCAGCGCTGCGGAATGGAACCCGCGGATCGCGTGGTCCGCAGAAATGCCGCCCTCGGTCCAGGGCGTGCGCTGGTCGTCCCTGACTTCGACGAGCGCAAAGCCGTCGCCATCGGGGCCGGCGAAGTTCAGGCGCTTCTCGCCAAAAGTCTCTTCGTCCTTGAGGCCGGTGACGCCAAGCGTCGCCAGCCGTTCCTTCCAGAACCCGAGCGAGCCGTCAGGCACCGAGAATACGGTCGTGCCCACTTCGCCGGTACCGGCGCGGCCACGCGGCATTTGCGGGAACGGAAAGTAGGTCATGACGGTGCCCGGGGTGCCGGCTTCGTCCCCGTAGTAGAGATGGTAGACATCCGGAGAGTCGAAGTTGACCGTCTTCTTCACGCGGCGAAGGCCGAGCGACTTCGTGAAGAACTGGTTGTTCTCGCGCGCATCGTCCGCCATCGAGGTGACGTGATGCAGACCCTTGATCTGATTGAGCATTGCCGTGATCCTTTCTCTCCGGCGCCATCGGGCGCTCCGTTGAGTGATAGATGCGCTCTTCCGGCTGCCGGCGAAAGACGGCCATGCACAGACGCATTGTCAACACGCTGTTGACGCTAACCCAATTTCGTCAACTGCTTCGGAGGAAAGTGGGACCGCTTGTGACCCGCGCCGCCGATGCTTAAGATCGGTCGGCGGCGCATAGTCGCGGGGACGCGAGGAGGCGCGCGGGCATCTGTGAAATATCGATTGGTTCTTGCCCTGCTTCTGTTGCCGTTGCTCGCGGGCCTGCTGGCCTGGCAGGGCCACAAGGTCACGACGGACAGCTATCTGCGAGAAGCCACGGCCCAGGCAACCACTGCGCTGAGGCTCGCCGTTACGGCGCTCGACGGCCATCTCAGTCGTTATCAGGCATTGCCCGCGCTGATCGCCGATCATGAAGATGTCCAGGAACTTGTCACCCGCCCGCGCGACCGGCGGCTGAAAGAATCGGTCAATGCCTACCTGAAGAGCATCAACGGCTTGCTCCAGTCTTCGGACATCTACGTCATCACCCCGGATGGCGATACGATCGCGGCGAGCAACTACGACGGGCCGACAAGCTTCATCGGCCAGAACTTCAGCTACAGGCCCTATTTCCAAGAAGCGCTGCGCGGGCAGGAGTCGCGGTTCTATGCCCTTGGAACGACATCGCTGAAGCGTGGCTACTTCTTCGGCTCGCCGATCCGCATCGGCGACGAGATCCGCGGCGTCATGGTCTTCAAGGTCGATGTCGAGAGCATCGAGGCCTCCTGGGAGGGCGGCGAATACAAGATCTTCGTCTCCGACCCCGACGGCATCATCTTCATGTCCGGCAACAAGGACTGGCTTTATGCTTCAATCCAGCCGCTGACGGCCGAACGGCTTGCGCGAACCGAGGCGTCGCGACGCTACGCCGATGCCACCGTGCACGCCCTTCCGGTCTCCGAACGCGTTTCGGACGACCATCACTTCCTGACGGTTTCCTCCGGCAGTTCGAGCCGTGAGTATCTCATGCTTTCGCAGCCAATGCCCGATGCCGACTGGACCGTGAACGTTCTCATCGACACGGCGTCCGTGCGCGCGCAGGCACTGACAAGCGTTTTTGCCGCCCTGCTTTTGATCTGTCTCGCTGGCCTCGGCGTTGCCATCATTCTGCAACGGCGCGCGCGGCTCAACGAGCGCATCTCGCTGCAGGCCGAGGCCCAGGCCGAACTCGAGCGCCGGGTCGACGAACGCACGGCCGATCTCGCGCGCGTCAACGACCAGATCGAGGAAGAAATCGCCGAGAGACGACTGACGGAACAGCAGCTGCGGCGCACGCAGGCCGATCTCATCCAGGCCGGCAAGCTCGCCGGGCTGGGGCAAATGTCAGCGGCGCTGTCGCATGAATTCAACCAGCCGCTTGCCGCCGCCAAGACCTATGCCGACAGTGCGACGCTGCTGATCGAGCGTGGCCGTTCGGAGGAAGCCAGCGACAACATCCGGCGGATCTCCGGCCTCGTCGACCGCATGGCCGCCATCAGCAAGCACCTGCGCAATTTCGCGCGCAAGCCCAACGAAAAGCTTGGAGCGGTTTCCGTCGACGAAGTCATTCGCGACACGATGGAGATCGTTTCAGTCCGTCTGAAGGCTGCCGCTGCAACGGTCGAGATCGATCTCGGAGCCGAACCGCTTGTGGTGAGAGCAGGACTGGTGCGCCTGCAGCAGGTGCTCGTCAACGTCATCTCCAACGCAGCCGATGCGGTGGAAGGCCTCGAAGACCGCACCATCCATCTGCGCGCCCGGCGCGACGGGGACAAGGTGATCCTGTCGGTCAGCGACCGTGGCCCGGGTATTGCGCCGGCGATCGCCGAACGCATCTTCGACCCGTTCTTTTCCACAAAGGGCGTCGGCAAGGGGCTGGGCCTTGGCCTTTCGATTTCCTATAACATCGTCAAGGACTTCGGCGGCAGCCTGACCGCCGTCAACCTGCCCGAAGGCGGGGCCGAATTCCGCATCGAACTCGCCGCCGACAGCGACAATGCCCGGGAGGCCGCCGAATGATCGAGAGCAGGATCCTGCTCATCGACGACGAAGAGGATGTGCGCCATTCGAGCGCGCAGGCGCTGGAGCTCGCCGGCTTCCGTGTCGATGCCTTCGCAGCCGCCGAGCGTGCGCTCGAGTTCATCAGCTACAGCTTTGCCGGCGTCGTCATCAGCGACATCCGCATGCCCGGCATGGACGGCATGACGCTGCTGCAGCGCATTCGCGAGATCGATGCTGAGTTGCCGGTCATCCTGATCACCGGGCATGGCGAGGTGCAACTCGCGGTCCGCGCGATGCGCGAGGGCGCCTATGATTTTGTCGAAAAGCCTTTCGCGGCGCAGATGCTTGCCGGCACGATCCGGCGGGCGCTGGACTGGCGCGCGCTGGTTCTCGAAAACCGCCGGCTGAAGGCGGTGGCGGGCAAACGCGACGATATCGAGCAGCGCCTCCCGGGGCGGAGCCAGGTGATGGTGGACCTGCGCTACCGCATCCGGGCGATCGGTGCAGCCGACGCCGACACGCTGATCATCGGCGACACCGGTGTTGGCAAGGAGGTTCTGGCCCGAACGTTGCACGACCTCAGCGCCCGCGCCAACAGCCCCTTCATCGCCATCAACTGTGCAGCGCTGCCGGAAAACCTGATCGAAAGCGAACTCTTCGGCCACGAGCCGGGCGCCTTTCCCGGCGCCATCCGGCCGCGCTACGGCAAGTTCGAGCACGGTCGCGGCGGCACGATCCTGCTCGACGAAATCGGCTCGATGCCCTTCGATCTGCAGGCAAAATTCCTGCGCGTTCTGCAGGAGCGCGTCATCACCCGGCTTGGATCGAACGAACAGGTTCCGCTCGACGTGCGCTTCATCGCCACCAGCAAGGTCGACCTCGAAAAGGAGGTCGCCGCCGGACGCTTCCGTGCCGACCTGCTCTACCGCCTCAACGTCGCAACGCTCAGGGTTCCCTCGCTTGCACAGCGGCGCGCCGATATCCCCCTGCTCTTTCTCCAGCTTGTACGCGAATCCGCCGCTCGCTATGGCCGGGATGAGATCGAGGTCTCCCAGGCTATGCTTGCGGAAATGGCCGAGCGCGACTGGCCGGGCAACGTGCGCGAATTGCGCAATGCCGCCGAGCGGCTGGTGCTCGGTCTCGACGCAACGTCCGACGATGCGGCAAAGACGGAGCACGGTGGCCGCCTCGCCGACAAGGTGGCAGCCTACGAAAAGGGCCTGATCGCCAGCGCCATTGCCGCCCATGGCGGCGCGCTCAAGCCGGTCTACGAATCCCTCGGCATCTCGCGCAAGACGCTCTACGAAAAGATGCAGAAGTTCGGGCTCGACAAGAAACTTGTCGGGGCGGACTTCCTGGCCGACGGCGAACTCTGAACAACGCGGGAGCGGTTGTTCCTGGCGCGCACAGCCGCGGCCCTCGCTCAGTCGCAGCAATGGGCAGACGTTGAAGCCGCCCGGTTGCCTTCGGCGGCCACAAATTCGACCTTGATCCGATCCGGATCTTCAATGAACAGCGCATAATAGTCGCTGCCGCCATTGGCGTACGGATAACGCTCGTCATAGAGGCAGGAGAACCCGCTTTCCTGGCAAAATTGCCGCAGCATATCGACCGCGTCCCTGTCCTTTACGCGAAAAGCCAGATGATTAAGACCGACGCCGCATCGGTGATAGCGCCGGAGGGCATGTTTATCCGCGACCTGCACGAATGTCAGATAGGCGTCGTCATCGTGGGCAAGCGTGAAGCCGTCATCCCAGCGACCGCTTTCAACATATCCGACCCGTGCGAGAAGGGGCGTCCAGAACGCATGCGACGCATCGAGGTTCGAAACATAGATCTCGACATGATGAAGCATTGTGCGGTCTCTCCGTGTGGTGTCCGCCAGAGCGGCGTCGCCAATCGTGACAGATACCACAAGCTGCAAAGGGCTCGATTGCGATCAGTGCTGCGACAAGGAAAGAAGGCCACACTCCTGTAACGGAACTACCCCCGCTGTTCGGGAACGACCGGCAACGAAAACGGGGACGCGATCGCTCACGTCCCCGTCGATTGTTATTGCGGCTGGCTCAGACGTTGAACGCAGCACCGATCAGCGTCTTGGTATAGGGCTGCTTCGGCGCCTCGAAAATGGCGTCGGTTTCGCCTTCCTCGACGATCTTGCCGTTCTTCATCACGATCACATAGTCCGACATCGCTTTCACAACCGAGAGGTCGTGGCTGATGAAGATGTAGGAAAGGCCGTGCGAGCGCTGCAGGTCGCGCAAGAGTTCGATCACCTGCCCCTGCACCGACCGGTCGAGTGCCGAGGTCGGCTCGTCGAGAATGACGACCTTCGGCTTCAGGATCATTGCGCGGGCAATGGCGATACGCTGGCGCTGACCGCCCGAGAACTCGTGCGGATAGCGGTTGCGGGACGCAGGATCAAGCCCCACTTCCTTCAGCGCTTCGGACGCCCGGCGGTCGCGATCGGCGCGGCTGAGCTCGGGCTCATGCACGTGCAGACCTTCGGTGATGATCTCGCCGACGGTGCGGCGCGGCGAGAGCGAGCCGTAGGGATCCTGGAATACGAGCTGCAAGGTCTTGCGCAGCGGACGCATCTGGCCACGATCGAAGCCGGAGATATCCGTGGTGCCGAAACGGTAGTGACCGCTGCTCGGCAGGAGCCTCAGAAGCGCACGACCAAGGGTCGACTTGCCGGAACCCGACTCGCCGACCACACCGATCGTTTGTCCCTCTTTCAGGCGTAGGTTGACGCTGTCCACTGCGCGGAAAACCGACTTGCCACCCCGGAAGAGGCCGCCGCCGATCTGATAGTCCACACAGACGTCACGGCCTTCGAGAATGATCGGCGCGTTGTCAGCCGGCGACGCCTTGCGGCCGCTCGGCTCGGCTGCGAGCAGCATCTTCGTGTAGTCGGCCTGCGGCCGCTCGAAGATATCAGCCGTCGTGCCCTTTTCCACCACTTCGCCACGCCGCATCACCGCGACACGATCTGCGAAATGCTTGACGATCCCGAGGTCGTGCGTGATCAGCACGATCGCCATGCCGAAGCGCTGCTGCAGCGACTTGAGAAGGTCGAGGATCTGCGCCTGAATGGTCACGTCGAGCGCCGTCGTCGGTTCGTCGGCAATCAGCAAATCCGGCTCGTTGGCTAGCGCCATGGCGATCATCACGCGCTGACGCTGTCCGCCCGAAAGCTCATGCGGATAGCTGTCGATCCGACGCTTCGGTTCAGGAATGCCGACGAGTTCGAGCAGCTCGAGCACGCGCGCACGCGCCTGCTTGAACGTGCCGCCGCGGTGATGAACGATCGGCTCCGCGATCTGGCGACCGATCGGGTAGAGCGGATCGAGCGAGGTCATCGGCTCTTGGAAGATCATGGTGACCTTCGCGCCGCGCACCTGGTTGAGGGCCTTCGGCGGCAGTCCGACGAGTTCCTGCCCGCGGTAACGTGCGGAGCCTGTGACCTCGCCATTCTTGGCGAGCAGGCCCATGATTCCCATCATCGTCTGGCTCTTGCCGGAGCCGGACTCGCCGACGACCGCAAGCGTTTCTCCGGTGCGGACATCGAGGTCGATGCCCTTGACCGCTTCGACCGTGCCGTCAGGTGTCGAGAAGTTCACCTTGAGGCCGCTCACGGCCAGGATGGTTTCCTTGGTATCTGCCATGTCAGCGATCCTTCGGGTCGAGCGCGTCGCGCAGGCCGTCGCCAACGAAGTTCAGCGAGAACAGCGTCAGAACGAAGAAGATGGCCGGGAAGATCAGGAGCCACGGCGCCGACTGAATGTTGTTGGCTCCTTCCGAGATCAGCGCACCCCAGCTGGTCAGCGGCGCCTGGACACCGAGACCGAGGAAGGAGAGGAAGCTCTCGAGCAGGATGACCTTGGGCACGACGACGGTCACGAAGACGATGACCGGACCGATCGTGTTGGGGATGATGTGCCGGCGGATGATCTGCCAGTCCGTCAGGCCAAGCGCTTGCGCGGCGCCGACGAATTCTCGACGTTTCAGCGCCAGCGTCTGGCCGCGCACGATGCGGGCCATGTCGAGCCACTCCACCGCGCCGATCACCAGGAAGATCAGGATGAACGAGCGTCCGAAGAACACGACGAGCACGACGACGAGGAAGACGAAGGGCAGAGAATAGAGAATCTCGACCAGGCGCATCATGACGTTGTCGACGCGACCGCCGATGTATCCCGATGTCGCGCCGTAGACAACGCCGATGCCGAGCGACACAAGGCTTGCGAGCAGGCCGACGGCGATCGAAATCTGGCCGCCGAGCATGACGCGCACCAGGAGGTCGCGGCCGTTGCTGTCGGTGCCGAAGGGGAAGTACTCCCGGTCGACCTGGCCGGTCACCTTCAGCGTCTTGCCGTCGTCCTCCGTTGCCACCACCTGGGTGTCGCGGAATTCGTTGGCGCGGTCGAAATAGCGCGTTGCGCGGGAATCGATCGGCTGCTCGGAGGTGATCGTCGCCGTGAAGGTTTCACCCTCGAGGTTGAACTCCTTGAGCGTAACGCGGGCGCGGGTCGCGACCCCTTCCATCACGTCCTTGAGCGTCGTGGTGTCCGGGCGCGGCTCCAGGCTCGGAGCGATCGACACATAGGACGGGAAGACCTGATCGTATGTGTGCGGTACGAACAGGGGCCCGAGGAACGAGAACAGCGCGATCAGGGCCAGCATGAAGCAACCGGCCATGGCGGCGCGGTTGCGCTTGAAGCGCATGGCCGCGAGCTGGAAGAGGCTGCGCCCCTTGGTTTCCGGTGTCACCACCGGGGTCTGGACGATATCAGTCATGGCGAACCCTCGGATCGAGCAGGCCGTAGAGAATGTCGACCAGGAGATTGAAAACGATGACGAAGATGGCAACGAGAATGACCGTGCCCATCACCAGCGTGTAGTCGCGATTGATCGCACCGAGGACGAAGTAGCGGCCAACACCCGGAATGGTGAAGATCGTCTCGACGACGGCCGAACCGGTGAGCAGTGCCGCAGCACATGGCGCAAGATAGGAGACGACAGGCAGCATGGCGCCGCGCATCGCATGGGTCACCACCACCGTTCGCGACGGCAGGCCGTAAGCCTTGGCGGTTCTGATATGGTCGGTATGCAGCGCCTCGATCATCGAGCCGCGCGTGAGCCGCGCAAAGACCGCAAGCTGCGGCAGTGCCAAAGCGATCATCGGCAGGATCAGGAAGCGCAGGGACCCATCACCCCAGCCGCCGGCTGGCAGCCATGCAAGCATGATCGCAAAGACCAGCGTCAACACCGGGCCAACAACGAAGTTGGGCACGGTCACGCCCATGGTCGAGAACGACATGATCGCGAAATCGAGCACGCTGTTCTGCCGGAGCGCCGCGATCGTACCGGCGGTCACACCACCGATCAGCGCGACAAGCAGCGCGTAGAAGCCGAGCTCCATCGAATAGGGCAGACCCTTGCCGATCAGTTCGGCGACGTTGTTGTCCTTGTAGACATAGCTCGGGCCGAAGTCGCCGGTCACCGCATTGCTGATGTAGTGCGTGTATTGGCGCCAAAGGGGCTGATCGAGCTGATACGTCTTCATCAGGTTCGCCATCGTTTGTGGCGGAAGAGGACGCTCGAGGTTGAAGGGACCGCCAGGGGCGAACCGCATCAGGAAAAACGAAATGGTGACGACGATAAACAAAGTCGGCACCGCACTCGCCAATCGGCGAAGGATGAAGGAAATCATGGACGTACTCCGGAGGCGACGCGCGGCTTTGCAACCGCGCGTCGTCTCTGTTCGTTATTCGGCGATGCTCAGGAACTTGCTGAGATGCTCGTTCGGAGCATTGTCAGCCCAGCCCTTGACGCGGCTGGCGACCAGCCACAGGTCGGCCTGGGTCAGAAGCGGAGCGATTGGCTGTTCCTTCATCAGCAGCGCTTCGGCTTCATGCATCAGCTTGGAACGAGCTGCCGGATCCTGCTCGTCGTAGGACTTCTTCATGAGGCCGTCGAACTCGGCGTTCTCGAAGTGGCCGTAGTTGAAGGTCTTGTTGGAACCGACGCTGAGTGCCAGGAAGTTCTCGGCGTCCGCGTAGTCGGCCTGCCAGCCGGCACGGGCGACGTTGAACTTGCCGCCTTCCTGCAGGTAGGCGTAGTGCGACGACACGTCGAGGTTCACCAGCGACACCTTGGCGCCGAAGGTGTTCTTCCACATGTCGGCAACAGCGGTTGCGACACGCTCGTGGTTCGGGTTGGTGTTGTAGCGAAGCTCGATGTCGAGCGGCTTGCCACCTTCGCCGTAGCCGGCTTCCTTCATAAGCGCGATCGCCTTGTCTTCGCGGTCGAGCTGCGACATCGTGCCGAACTCGGCCTTGGACGGCTCACCGTAGCTTTCGATGCCCGGGGGGACCATCGAATAGGCCGGCAGCTGCGAACCGGCGTAGATTTCCTTGGCAAGGAAGTCACGGTCGACGGCCATCGAAAGGGCCTGACGGACGCGGACATCGCTATAGGGCTCCTGGCGGGTGTCGAAGGCGTAGTAATAGGTCGCAAGCGACGGCGAGACGTGGACCTGCTCGCCGTAGGAGGTGCGCAGGCGATCGATCTGGTCAGCCGAGAAGTTATAGACGAGGTCCATCTCCTTGGCCTCGAAGCGACGGACCGAAGCGGCCTGGTCGTCGATCGGGTAGAAGACGACCTTGTCGAGCTTGACGTTGGCCGCATCCCAGTAGTTGGCGTTCTTGACGACCGTCAGGCTGTCATTCGGAACGTGGGCCTGGAGCGTGAATGCGCCGTTCGAAACCATGACGCCCGGCTTGACGAAGTCGGCGCCGTTCTTTTCGACGCTTGCCTTGCTGACCGGAAGTGCGGTCTGGTGTGCCAGAAGCTCAAGGAAGAACGGGGTCGGGCGCTCGAGCGTGATCTCGACGGTCTTTTCGTCGATCGCCTTGATGCCAAGCTGGTCGGTCGGCAGTTCGCCCTTGTTGACCTTTTCGGCATTCTTGATCGGGAAGAGAATGTTGGCGTAGCCGGCAGCGGTCTTCGGATCTTCGACGCGACGGAAGGAGAAGACGAAGTCGTCAGCCGTGACCGCAGAACCGTCGGACCACTTGGCATCAGCACGAAGCTTGAAGGTGTAGACCGTACCGTCGTCCGAGAGCTCCCAGGTTTCAGCCACACCCGGGACGATCTTTGCCGAGGCGTCATAGATCGTCAGGCCTTCGTAGAGGTCCTTGAGGATGAATGCTTCGATGTTGATCGAGGTGTGGTGCTGGTCGAGCGTCTGCGGCTCACCCGCGTTGCCGCGATGCAGGACAGCTTCGGCGAGCGCCGGGCTTGCTCCGATGAGCAGCGAGCCGATCAGCGCGGCAGCACGCAGGTTGAGTTTCAGTGAAGCCATTTTCTTTCTCTCCTTCCCCTTGTTATGGGTTTGTGATCGCAGGAGAGAAGTGCAAATCGCCCCCAAAGGCAAGGCGGATTCTGCGGCTGTTTGCATCTTTATCTATAGAGCAGCATTCGGCCTATCCCATAGGTTGTATTTCGTTTGCGATTCTTTTCGTCGCCTTTGCGACGGGGATATGACGGAAGCGCGGCAATTTCGCGAAATCTCCTGCAACGTTTTAGGTCGATAATTTTTATCGACAAAGTGCCATGAGATTCGACCGTGAATCGGCTCCGATGCAAAGTTCGTGAATTTTAGCCGCAGTTTACGTAATCTGCGGAAAGAAAGTCGCCTTTCGTCGCAATCTTCTTGCGACCCGTTCACATCCTGTCGACAGACTGTTTCTCTACCGTGCCCAGCCGGGTGGTGTACATCGACAATAATACCCCTATTGATTGCAATTGAGACTGTCCCGTCCCTCACCGTGGGGGCACCACCAGAAAGTGAAATCAGTTAACTGGAAAGCTGTTGCATCCAGTCCACAGTAAAATCGATTGAAGCGTCTTTCGACCTCTGGCAACCTGCCTTTTGCCCGGTTGTCAAACCACTTCGATGAACTATTGTGCGCCTGACTTCGGTGGGCGC
>JAESFW010000214.1_pt1 | contig 71001 bp, 60 predicted proteins | sample 9269481 | NCBI WGS metagenome assembly JAESFW01 (sample SAMN14515350, study PRJNA621654) | algae metagenome | isolation source: Lyngbya sp. HA4199-MV5 and co-occurring heterotrophs from soil with... | place: USA: Ahupuaa O Kahana State Park, Hawaii | collected 2009-07-21 | reverse complement strand
TTAGATTGTATACCGAGAAATCAGCGACTTTTCTAAAACTTCGAAAGTTTTTTCAAACCTTCCTTCTTCATCCACCCAGATCATCCCAACAAGGACCTCCGTGCAGCGAAGCCCTCGACTATAGCACCACTTGGAGGACCTCGCAGGGAAAACCCGAAGAATTTGCACAACAAGGGCTCTGCCCCGCCACCGCCCCAGCCATCCACCAAGAAGAAAGAGGGCTTGCGCCCTCTTTCTTCTTGTGGCCTGCCGGCCTGGGAGCGCGGGTCACACGCGCCACTTCTCCAGCAGCTTGGCAGGGCTCAGGCTGTCATAGCCTTCAAAGGGCTGGTGGATCCAGGGGTTGGTAGGCAGGAACTCCACCGAGTAATCGGGCGTGAACGTGGACATGGCCTTGGTCCAGATGACGGCACTGCGCAGTTCGGTGATGGGTGCGTAGTTGGTCTTGAGCATGTCGATCACGGCATGCAGGGTGTGACCGGAGTCGGCCAGGTCGTCCACCAGCAGCACCCGGCCGGCGATCTCGCCCTTGGGGGTGGTGATGAAGCGCGCGATGTCCAGGTGGCCCTGCACGGTGCCGGCTTCGGCGCGGTAGGAGCTGGTGGACATGATGGCCAGGGGCTTGTCGAAGATGCGGCTCAGGATGTCGCCGGGGCGCAGGCCACCGCGCGCCAGGCACAGGATGGTGTCGAACTCCCAGTTCGACTGGTGCACCTTGAGTGCCAGCTTTTCGATCAGGCTGTGGTACTCGTCATAACTGACATACAGGTGTTTGCCGTCTTCGGTCAACATGGGCGGGGCTCCTGGGATGGTGGCTTATGGACAAGAGGATCACACGGCAGCAGCGCCAGAGCAAGCCCTTATCGCGATATAGAGGAAATACGAAAAGAAAGCACTCCGCTGCCCGGCCTTGCTTCGGCCGGGGCAGCGGCGGCAAGGTGGTGCGTCAGCCGGCCGCGTAGGGGTGGCGCATCATGATGGTGTGGTCGCGGTCCGGGCTGGTGGAGATCACGTCGATCGGCACGCCGGTCACTTCCGCAATGCGCTCCAGGTAGCGGCGCGCCGCTTCGGGCAGCTTGGCGTAGTCGGTCACGCCCACGGTGGAATCGCTCCAGCCGGGCAGGGTTTCATAGATGGGGGTGCAGCGGGCGATGTCGTCCGCGCCCATGGGCAGCAGGTCGATCTTTTCGCCGTCGAGTTCGTAGCCGGTGCACAGCAGCAGCTCGGTCAGGCCGTCGAGCACGTCGAGCTTGGTGATGCACAAGCCCGACAGGCCATTGACCTGGGCGCTGCGCTTGAGCAGCGCGGCATCAAACCAGCCGCAACGGCGGCTGCGGCCCGTGGTCACACCCTTCTCGGCACCCACGGTGCTCATGTGGTAGCCAGGTGTGCCGGGCACTTCCCAGTCGAGTTCCGTCGGGAACGGACCGCCGCCCACGCGCGTGCAGTAGGCCTTGGTGATGCCCAGGATGTAGTGCAGCATGCCAGGGCCCACGCCCGAACCGGCGGCGGCGTTGCCGGCCACGCAGTTGCTGGAGGTCACATAGGGGTAGGTACCGTGGTCCACGTCGAGCAAGGTGCCCTGCGCGCCTTCAAACAGCAGGTTGGCGCCGGCCTGGTGGGCTTCGTTCAGCTCGCGCGAGACGTCGGCCATCATGGGCTTGAGCAGCTCGGCATGGCGCATGGCTTCAGCATAGACCACGTCGAACTGCACCTTGCCGTCCTGGATGTAGGGCTTGAGCGCATCGCCGAAGACGAACTTGGCCGAGCCCAGGTAGCTGGTGAGCACGTGGTTGTGCAGGTCCAGCAGTTCGCGCAGCTTGGTGGCGAAGCGCTCGGGGTACTTGAGGTCCTGCACGCGCAGCGCACGGCGGGCGATCTTGTCTTCGTAGGCGGGGCCGATACCGCGGCCAGTGGTGCCGATCTTCTCGGTACCGCCCTGCTCGCGCGCGGCTTCACGGGCCACGTCGATGGCGGCGTGGAAGGGCAGGATCAGCGGGCAGGCCTCGCTGATGCGCAGGCGCGAACGCACTTCCACGCCCGCCTTCTCCAGGCCCTCGATTTCCTCGAAGAGCTTGGCGGCCGAGAGCACCACGCCATTGCCGATGTAGCACTTGACGCCCGGGCGCATGATGCCGCTGGGAATCAGGTGCAGCGCGGTCTTCACGCCGTTGATGACCAGGGTGTGGCCGGCATTGTGACCGCCCTGGAACCGGACCACGCCCTGCGCGCTCTCGGTGAGCCAGTCGACCAGCTTGCCCTTGCCTTCGTCACCCCACTGGGTTCCGACCACCACTACGTTGCGACCTTTGGTTGCTTTCATCTCAGACCCAATTCTCAATTGCAAATAACTCGATCAAACAGCCTGCACGACCCACTGGCCCGCAATCTGCACCAGCTCTCGGTCACAGTGGAACTCATCGACTTCGCTCCCATGCCCAGGCAGAACACACACCACCGTCTCGCCCTGGCGGCGCAGTTCGGCGATGGCGGCATTCACGTCGCTCGCTTCGCCCCAGGGCGCGCGGATGGCGGCCTTGAGGGCGCGCGGGGACACCACGCTCACCAGTTGCTTGATGTCCAGGCTGAAGCCGGCCGCAGGCCGGTTGCGGCCGAACACGGCACCCACCTCGTCGTAGCGGCCGCCACGCACCAGCGCGTCGCTGGCGCCCTTGCCATAAATGGCAAAGCGCGTGCCGCTGTAGTAGGCGTAGCCGCGCAGGTCGGCCAGGTCGAAGGTGACCACGGCGCCATCCAGGCGCGATGCCAGCCACTTCAGGTGCGACAGCACCTCGGACACGCCGGCGATGTGCTTCAAGGTCTTGTCGGCTTCGGCCAGCACCGATTCGTCGCCATAGAGCTGCAGCAGCGCCAGCAGGCCCTCGCGCGAAGCGGCGGGGAAATCGCGGGTGAGCGAGGCCAACTCGCTCGCATCCTTGGCCGCCAGCGCGGCATGGATGCGGCTGAGCAGCGGAGCGTCCACTGCCACACCTGCCAGCAGGCGGCGCACGATGCGCACGTCGGCCAGGTCGATCGTGGTGTCGCGCACTTCGGCCACGCGCAGGCATTCGCGCGCCAGCTGCAGGGCTTCGAGGTCGGCCTCCAGCCCGGCATGGCCATAGATCTCGGCGCCGAACTGCAGCGGCTCGCGCGTGGCATGGGGGCGGTCGGGGCGGGTGTGCAGCACGGGGCCGCAATAGCACAGGCGCGTCACCCCCTTGCGGTTGAGCAGGTGGGCGTCGATGCGCGCCACCTGGGGCGTGGTGTCGGCACGCAGGCCCATGGAACGGCCCGACAACTGGTCCACCAGCTTGAAGGTCTGGAGGTCCAGCGCCTCCCCGGTACCGGTCAGCAGGGATTCGAGGTGCTCCAGCAACGGCGGCATGACCAGCTCATAGCCATAGCAGCGCGCCGTGTCGAGCAGCCCGCGACGCAATTCTTCGATGTGCCGCGCTTCGGACGGCAAGACATCGGCAATGTGATCCGGCAGGACCCAAGCAGACATGGAGAAAAGGGGAGGCTGTTAAAACCGTGATTCTACCGGCACCGGCCAAGCAGCCCAAATCGGGGCCTGCCGCCAGGGGGACCGGGGCGAAAAATCCGGGGGGCTTGCCGTGTCCCATGGGACGGGAGCAGCCCCCACAAAAAAGCGGCAATCCCGCTGTGCAGGATTGCCGCCATCTGCCTTGCCAGGCCGGGCGCAGGGGGCTTACTTGCGCGCTGCGGGCGGCGCTGCCGGGGCCGGCGCGTTGCCGCGGAAGGCCTTGAAGAAGTCGGACGAGGATGGATCGACCACCACCACATCGCTCTTCTTGTTGAAGCTCGACTTGTAGGCCTCCAGGCTGCGATAGAACTGTGCAAACTGGGGATCACGGCCAAAGGCGTCGGCATAGATGCGTGCTGCCTCGGCATCGCCCTCGCCCTTGAGCTTCTGGGCATCGCGGTAGGCATTGGCAATGGCGATTTCACGCTGGCGGTCGGCATCGGCACGGATCTTTTCGCCCTCGGCGGCACCGGTGGAGCGCAGCTCGTTGGCCACGCGCTTGCGCTCGGCTTCCATGCGGCGGTACACCGACTCGGTGATGGCCTCGACGTAGTCGACGCGCGTGATGCGCACGTCCACCACGTCCACACCCCAGGGCTTGGCACCGCGCACGGCTTCGAGCACCTCGCGCTTGACGTCGGCCATGAGCGCCTCGCGCTTGAGCGACAGCAGCTCCTTCACGGTGCGCTTGTTGATCTCTTCCTGGAAGGCATTGCGCACCACGCGGTTGAGCTGCATGGCACCCGCGCTTTCGTCCAGACCCACGTTGCGGATGTACTGGGTGGGTTCGGAGATGCGCCAGCGCACGTACCAGTCGATCACCACGCGCTGCTTCTCGGCCGTCAGCATGGGCTCGGTATCGGGGCTGTCCAGCGTGAGCAGGCGCTTGTCGATGTAGGTCACGTTCTGGAACGGCGGCGGCAGCTTGAAGTTCAGGCCCGGCTCGGTGATCACTTCCTTGATCTGTCCGAGCGCGTAGAGCACGCCGAACTGGCGCTGGTCGACCACGAAGAGCATGGAGCTCATGAGTGCAAGCACCACCAGGAGGGTGGATGCGATAAATCCGACTCTGTTCACGAGCTGCTCCTAGCGGGATTCACGTTCGCGGGTGCGACTGCTGTCACGCGCCCGGGGGTCATTCGAAAAAGTGGAGGTCGGTGGCAAGGTCGGTGCCACGGTCGATGCGGCGTTGGCCGGCGGCGACTCCAGCGAGGCAGGCGTGTTGCTGCTCACGCTCTGCATGATCTTGTCCAGCGGCAGGTACAGCAGGTTGGAGCCCTGGCGCGAATCGACCAGCACCTTGGTCACGTTGCCGTAGATCTGCTGCATGCTCTCCAGGTACATGCGGTCACGCGTGACCTGGGGTGCCTTCTGGTACTCGGCCAGCACGGACGAGAAGCGTTGCGCATCACCCTGCGCCTGCGCCACGATGCGGGCCTTGTAGGCAGCAGCCTCTTCGTTCAGGCGCGATGCCGAGCCCGCGGCACGCGGGATCACATCGTTGGCATAGGCCTGGGCATCGTTCTTGGCGCGCTCGCGCTCCTGACCGGCCTTGAGCACGTCGTCGAAGGAGGCCTGCACCTGCTCGGGCGGGCGCACGCCGCCTTGCTGCAGGTTGATGCCCACGACCTCGACCCCGACCTTGTAGCGGTCCAGGATGGTCTGCATCAGCGTGCGCACGCGGGGGGCGATCTGGTCGCGCTCCTCGGCCAGGGCCGTGTCCATGCGCATCTTGCCCACGACTTCGCGCACCGCCGTCTCGGCGGCCTGCACCACAGCGTCCGAGGGGTTCTTGCTCTCGAACAGCCAGGCACGCGCATCGCTCAGTCGGTACTGCACGGCGAACTTGATCTCGACGATGTTCTCGTCCTCGGTCAGCATGGCCGACTCGCGCAGGCCCGTGCTCTTGATGATGTTGTCACGGCCCACATCGGCCGAGCGGATCTGTGTCACGAACACCAGCTCATGGCGCTCGATCGGGTACGGCAGGCGCCAGTTGAAGCCCGCGCCCACCGTGCTCTTGTACTTGCCGAACTGCGTGATCACGGCCTGCTGGCCTTCCTGCACGATGAAGAAGCCCGTGCCCATCCAGATCACGAAGACGATGCCGGCGATCAGGCCCACGCCCACGCCTGCACTCTTCATGTCGGGCGGCTGGAAGCTGCCGTTGCCGGAGCCACCGGCCCCACGCCCACCGCCGCCCTTGCCGCCAAACAGGCCGCCGAGCTTGCGGTTGAGATCGCGCCACAGTTCGTCCAGATCCGGCGGCTGGCCATTGCCCTGGCCCTTGTTGTTGGTCTCGCGCCCGCGGTTGCCCGCAGGGGGCTGCGCCGGCTGGCGGTCGTCCGGGCGAGCGCCATCGTCCGACTTGTCCTCGCCACGGCCCCAGCGGGGGTCGTTCAGATTGAACATGCCCCGGATACGTTCTGGCAGCGAAGCCCAGCGTAGGGTGCGATTTTGGAAATTCATGCGCAAAGTCTCTGGTTCTCTGGTGGCATCGATCAAAACGGCATTGTGCCCAATCAGTCCTCTTGGGCCTGCAATGGGGCAGCTTCAGCTGGGGTCATGTCTTCCTGGGCTTCCAACACCCGCGCGGACAGCGCGCGACGCAGGTTGTCGAGCCCCTGTCCGGAGCGTGCACTCACGAACAGGCGGGGCACCATCTGGCCCTCCACCTCGTACTGGTCTTCGAGCAGCGCAGGCTGCTGCCCGGCATCGAGCGCATCGAGCTTGTTGAACACCAGCAGTTGCGGAATGTCGGCCGCGCCGATCTCGTGCAGCACGCGCTGCACCTGGTCCATCTGCTCGGGGAAGTGGGGGTTGGAGGCATCGACCACATGCAGCAGCAGGTCGGCATCGACCGCCTCCTGCAGCGTGGCCTGGAAGGCATCCACCAGGCCGTGCGGCAGGTCGCGGATGAAGCCCACGGTGTCCGACAGCGACACCGAGCGCCCCGCGTCGCCCAGGTAGAGCTGGCGCGTGGTGGTGTCGAGCGTGGCGAACAGCTGGTCGGCCGCATAGGCACGCGCCTTCACGAGCGCATTGAACAGCGTGGACTTGCCCGCATTGGTGTAGCCCACCAGCGAGATGGTGAAGGTGTCGCGCCGGTCGCGTTGGCGGCGCTGCGTGGAGCGCTGGCGCTTGACCTTGGACAGCCGCTCGCGCGTGCGCTTGATGGCCTCGCCGATCATGCGGCGGTCGAGTTCGATCTGCTTTTCGCCCGGGCCGCCGCGCGCGCCGATGCCGCCGGTCTGGCGCTCCAGGTGCGACCAGCGGCGCACCAGGCGCGTGCTCAGGTACTGCAGCCGGGCAAGCTCGACCTGCAGCTTGCCCTCGTGGCTGCGCGCGCGCTGGGCGAAGATTTCGAGGATCAGGAAGGTGCGGTCGGAGACGGGCAACTCCAGGTGCCGCTCCAGATTGCGCTGCTGCGCGGGGCTGAGCGACTGGTCGAACAGCACTTCCACCGCGCCGTGCATCTGCGCCAGGGTGCGGATTTCATCGGCCTTGCCGCTGCCCACGAACAGGGCGGCATCGGGGGCCTTGCGCTTGCAGGTCAGGCGCGCAACGGGGTTGAGCCCTGCGGTCTGCGCGAGCAGGCCCAACTCTTCGAGTTCGCCGTCGAAATGGGGAAGACCGAAGTCCACCCCCACCAGCAGTACCGAAGCGCCCCCCGCGCCAGAAGATGCGGGGGTGCTCAAAGCGGATGGCCTCCGCCCATGACCATCAAACCCAGGATTGAATGCTGAACTGGATGCCGCAACTCAGTTGCCGGCGCCGTCTGCATCAGGGGTTTCGGCCGTCGAGAAATTGACCGCGCGGCCCGGCACGATGGTGGAGATGGCATGCTTGTAGACCATCTGCGTGACGGTATTGCGCAGCAAGACCACATACTGGTCGAACGACTCGATCTGCCCTTGCAGCTTGATGCCGTTCACCAGGTAGATGGAAACGGGCACATGCTCCCTGCGCAGTGCGTTCAGGAAAGGATCTTGCAAAAGTTGGCCTTTATTGCTCACGATATTCTCCGTGTTCAAAAATGTTGTTGTAAACCACCACCTTACCACAGCAAAGTCGGAGTTTTGCCGCGTGATGGCATGGCCTTTCGCCAACCCGGCCTTTCTTCACGCCGGGCCGTGGTGCTTTGCAGGGAATGCCCCGGAAGCGGGCCCCACAGAGGAAACAGTTGGTTACCTTAAACCACCCGCAACAGGGCATGCGCCGCGGCCCCTGCGCAGTCGGATCCCTCTCACCGGGGCCCGCTGCGGCAGCCGGGTCAGCCCTCGTCCTTGTCCACGAAGGGGTTGTGCGAGGTCTTGACCTCGATGCGCAGCGGCGTACCCACCAGGTCGAACTCCTTGCGGAAGCGCCCTTCGAGGAAGCGCTTGTAGGCATCGGTCACATGCTCCAGCGAGTTGCCGTGGATCACGATCACCGGCGGGTTCATGCCGCCCTGGTGCGCATAGCGCAGCTTGGGGCGGAACATGCCCGAGCGCTTGGGCGCCTGGAACTGCACGGCCTCCAGCAGCAGCCGGGTGAGCACGGGGGTGGACATCTTGCAGGTGGCCGCCTTGTGCGCCTGCACGATGGAGGTCCACAGCGGGCCCAGGCCCTGGCGCTTCTTGGCCGAAATGAAGTGCATGGCCGCGAACTTCAGGAAGGACAGGCGGCTTTCGATGGAGCGCTCCAGCAGCGTGCGCTGGTACTCGTCCACGGCATCCCACTTGTTCACGGCCAGCACCACGGCACGGCCGCTTTCCAGGATGTAGCCGGCGATGTGCGCGTCCTGGTCGGTCACGCCTTGCGTGGCGTCGAGCAGCAGCAGCACCACGTTGGCCGATTCGATGGCCTGCAGTGTCTTGACCACCGAGAATTTCTCGATGGCTTCGAACACCTTGCCCTTGCGGCGCAGGCCGGCCGTGTCCACCAGCTCGAAGCGCTGGCCATTGCGCTCGAAGGGCACGGTGATCGCATCGCGCGTGGTGCCTGGCATGTCGAACGCGACCAGGCGCTCCTCGCCCAGCCAGGTGTTGATCAGCGTGGACTTGCCCACATTGGGGCGGCCCGCCACGGCGAGCTTGATCACGCTCTTGTCGCCCGAGGCATCGTCTTCATCGGGCTCGGGCAGGTTCAGCGGCTTGAGCGCCAGGTCCACCAGGCCACGGATGCCCTGGCCATGCGCGGCCGACACGGGCAGCACCTCGCCCAGGCCCAGCTCGTAGAACTCGGCCAGCTGGATGCCCTCGACCATGCCCTCGGCCTTGTTGGCCACCAGCACGCAGGGCTTGGACAGGCGGCGCAGGTAGTTGGCGATGTCGTGGTCCTGCGCCGAGACCCCGGCGCGCGCATCCACGACGAAGATGACCACATCGGCCTCGGCCACGGCCTGCTGCGTCTGCTTGGCCATCTCGCGGTAGATGCCGCTGGAGGCATCGGGCTCGAAGCCCCCGGTATCGATGACGATGTACTCGTGCTTGCCCTGCTTGCCATTGCCGTAGTGGCGGTCACGCGTGAGCCCGGCGAAGTCCGCCACGATCGCGTCGCGGGACTTCGTCAAGCGGTTGAACAGCGTGGATTTACCGACATTCGGCCGCCCCACGAGGGCGATGACTGGCTTCATTGAATACGACCTATCCTTTTTTCACTGCGCTGGCTACTACTCTGGCCGGTAGCCGAGCACCGCACCGTTGCGCGTCACGACGACCAGGGTGTCTGCCGCCGCCACAGGACGGGCGGCAATGCCCGAACCATCGGTGGTCAGGCGGTTGAGCGGCGCACCATCGGCGCGCGAGAGCAGGTGCACCAGACCGGTGTCGTCGCCCACCACCACCGAGCGGCCCAGCAGCAGGGGCGAAGTCAGCTTGCGGTGCTTGAGGCGTTCCGTGCCCCACAGGCGCGTGCCGTCGTTGCGGTTCCAGGCCACCAGCGAGCCATTGCTCTCGGTGCCGAAAATGGCGTCCTTGTCGCCGTCGATGCCCTCGGCGCCGGCTGCGCGCTGGGTCCAGGCCACGGAGCCGCGCGCCGTGTTGACGCAGCCCACGCCGGACTGAAAGGCACGTGCGCAAACCGAGTCACCCACGCGGCTGGCATTGCCCACCAGGTCCACCAGGCGCTCGACATCGTTGGTGCCGCGCGAGCTGGCCAGCGGCGCCTCCCAGCGCACGCTGCCGTTGTCGGGGTTCAGGCCCACCAGGCGGCCGGACAGTCCCACCACGAGGGTGTCCCCCACGGCCAGCAGCACGCCGTCCTGGCGCAGCACCAGGGGCTCACCAGGGCGTGGCTGGGTCCACAGGCGCTTGCCCGTGGCCGCATCGAAGGCGATCACGGTGCGGTCGGCCGCCAGCACGAACACGCGGCCACCGGCCACCAGCGGGGCGGTGAAGACCTGCGAGGCCATGGGCTGGCGCCAGCGCTCGCGGCCGGCATCGATGGCGATCAGCGCATTGCTGCGCGCCACCACGGCCGCCAGCTTGCCATCGCTGCCCACACCGGCCGACAGCGGCTCGGCCAGGGCCAGGCGCCACACATCACCACCCGTGCGGGCATCGATGGCAGCGACGGTGCCGTCGGCGGAGGCCAGCATCACGGTGGAACCGCTCACCTGAACCGTGAGCGACAGGCTGGCCACCGCGCCGACCTTGCTTGTCCAAGCCTGGCGCACGCCGAGCACGGGCACATTGGCACCCAGATCGGCCGGCACGGGCTTGGACGAGCCGCCCCAGAACGAACCGCCCGGCATGACCGAGCAACCAGCCAGTGCGGCCGCCAAGGCCAGCACGGTCAGGCCACGGGCCGGGAGCGAAAGCTTGCGCGCGCTCATTTGGCCGCCTCGGCCGCTTTGGCGGCAGCCACGGTTTCTGCGGCGGGGTTGGCACCCAGCGCATTGAGCTTGACCTCGACCAGGCGGCGGTATTCCACGTCCTCGCTCATGGCCTTGTAGGCCTTGGCGTACTGGGCCTGGGCTTCGCTGCGCTTGTCCTGCAGCATCAGGATGTCGCCGCGGTGGTCGGCAGCGACACCGTCGAAGGCCGCGGGCAGCGAACCCGACAGCTGGGCCAGCGCTTCGTCGTACTTCTTCTGTTCAGTCAGCACAGCCGCCAGGCGCAGCTTGGCCAGGGCCTTGAAGCCGTCGTCGCCGGCGTTCGCAGCCACCCAGGCCAGCACTTCGCGCGCCTCATCGGGCTTGGCAGCCTCCACTAGGCCGCGGGCCACCAGGAAACCGGCCTGCGCCGCCTGTGGCGTGCCGGCATAGTTGGCCTTGAGGTCGCCAAAGGCCTGCTCCACGCGCGCCTGGTCCTTGCCCCGGTTGGCCACGTCGACCGCATCGAACAGCGCCGCCGCCTTGGTGGCCTGGCGGCTCTGCCAGTACTGGTAACCGTTCCATGCCGCCAGCGAACCGCACACCACGATCAGCACGCAGCTGATGAGGGTTCCCCACTGGTTCCAGAAATGCTTGAGCTGGTCCAGTTGTTCCTGCTCTTCGAGGTCTAAGTGATTTGCCATGGAGGTTGGTTAAGAATTAACGGTTGGATTGTAGGGTGGCGGCCCAATCGGCCACCTGGGCGAGCGGTTGCTCCACCTGGGCACCGCCTGCACCATCGCGCAACGACTTCACGGTGACGGTGCCGCGGGCCAGCTCGTCGTCGCCAAACACCAAAGCATACTGCGCCCCGCTGCCATCGGCCTTCTTGAACTGGGACTTCATGCTGCCCATGCCTTCGCTGGCCGTGGGAGCGCCGTGCATCTGCACCTGCACACCCGCGGCGCGCAGTTGCTCCAGCACCCGGATGGCGGTCGGCAGGGCGCTGCGGCTGGGGATGACGGCATAGGCGTCCGGCACCAGCGCAGGTACCTGGGCGCCCTGCTCCTTGACCAGCTCCAGCACGCGCTCCACGCCCAGGGCCCAGCCCACGGCGGGCGCGGGCTTGCCGCCGATCTGCTCGATCAGGTAGTCATAGCGGCCGCCGCCGCAGATGGTGCCCTGCGAGCCCAGTTGCTCGGTGATGAACTCGAACACCGTGAGGTTGTAGTAGTCCATGCCGCGCACCAGGCGCGGATTGACCGTCCAGGCCACACCGTTGGCATCCAGGATGGCCTTGACCGCATCGAAGTGCGCCAGCGACTCGGCACCCAGGAAGTCGATGAGACGCGGCGCGGCATTCACCAGCGCCTGCATGGCCGGGTTCTTGGTGTCCAGGATGCGCAGCGGGTTCGCGTGCAGGCGGCGGCGCGCCTCTTCATCGAGCTGGTCGATGTTCTGCTCGAAGTAGGCGATGAGCGCCGCGCGGTGGGCCTTGCGCTCCTCGGGCTGGCCCAGGCTGTTGAGCTCCAGGCGCACGTTGGCAAGGCCGATGTCCTTCCACAGCGCATTGGCCAGCAGGATCAGCTCGGCATCCACCTCGGGGCCGCCAAAGCCCAGTGCCTCGGCGCCGATCTGGTGGAACTGGCGGTAGCGGCCGCGCTGCGGACGCTCGTGGCGGAACATGGGGCCCATGTAGTACAGGCGCTTGCCACCCTCGTAGAGCATGGAATGCTCGACCACCGCGCGCACCACGCCGGCCGTGGCCTCGGGGCGCAGGGTCAGGCGCTCACCATTCAGGTGATCGACAAAGGAGTACATCTCCTTTTCGACGATGTCGGTCACTTCGCCCAGGCCGCGCACGAACAGGGGCGTGGGCTCGACGATGGGGGTGCGCATGTTGCGGTAGGCATAGCGCGCCATCAGCTGGCGCACCTTGTCCTCCAGCCACTCCCAGCGGGCGGAGTCGGGGGGCAGGATGTCGTTCATGCCCTTGACCGCGACCAGCTTCTCAGGCTTGGCGGCGACAGCGGCGGATACGTCTTTACTCACGGCAATGGGCTTCCATTTGGATAGGGATACGGGAGACGGCTCCAGGGAGGCGCCTCGCTGGGCCGGTCAGGCCCGTGGGGTGCGATTGTCGCAGGGGCGTCGGCCGCCCGGTCAGGCCAGCGCGCCGTCGGGCGTGCTGGCTGCCGCGGCGGCCACCGGATGGGTGCCGCCAAAGCGCTTTTCGATGTAGTTCTCGACCACCTGGTGGAACTCGTTGGCAATGTTCTCGCCGCGCAGGGTCATGGCCTTCTCGCCATCGATGAACACCGGGGCCGCTGGCGCCTCGCCGGTACCGGGCAGGCTGATGCCGATGTCGGCGTGCTTGCTCTCGCCCGGGCCGTTGACGATGCAGCCCATGACCGCAACCTTGATCTTCTCCACGCCCGGGTACTTGACGCGCCAGACCGGCATCTGCGCGCGCAGGTAGTCGTCGATCTGCTTGGCCAGCTCCTGGAAGGTGGTGCTGGTGGTGCGGCCGCAGCCGGGACAGGCCGTCACGCTGGGCACGAAGACGCGCAGGCCCAGCGACTGCAAAATCTCGGAGGCCACCACCACCTCTTGCGTGCGGGCCTCACCCGGCTGGGGCGTGAGGGACACGCGAATCGTGTCGCCAATGCCTTCCTGCAGCAGAATGGACAACGCCGTGGCCGAGGCCACCGTGCCCTTGGTGCCCATGCCGGCCTCGGTCAGGCCCAGGTGCAGCGCGTAGTCGCAGCGCTGCGCCAGCGCGCGGTAGACGGAAATCAGGTCCTGCACGCCACTGACCTTGCACGACAGGATGATCTGGTCGCCGTTCAGGCCCATTTCTTCGGCGCGGCGCGCCGACTCGATGGCCGAGGTGATGAGCGCCTCGTACATCACCTGGCGTGCCTCCCAGGGCTGGGCGCGGCGGCTGTTGGCATCCATGAGCTGGGCCAGCAGTTCCTGGTCCAGGCTGCCCCAGTTCACGCCAATGCGCACGGCCTTGTCCCAGCGGATGGCGGCCTCGATCATCTGGCCGAACTGGCGGTCGCGCTTGTCGCCCTTGCCCACGTTGCCGGGGTTGATGCGGTACTTGGACAGCGCCTGTGCACAGTCCGGATAGTCGGTCAGCAGCCGGTGGCCGTTGAAGTGGAAGTCCCCCACCAGCGGCACGGTCTCGCCCATGCGGTCGAGCTGCTCGCGGATGTAGGGCACGGCCTGGGCCGCCTCGGGCGTGTTGACCGTGATGCGCACGAATTCGGAGCCCGCCTGGGCCAGCTCCTTGACCTGGATGGCGGTGCCGATGGCATCCACCGTGTCGGTATTGGTCATGGACTGCACGCGCACCGGCGCGTCACCCCCGACCGTGACCACGCGCGAGCCCCAGACCACACGGGCCTGGCGGGAACGCCGGGGCGCGGGCTGGGCAATGGCCACGGGGGCCAGGTCGATCAGGGACTTGTCCACTTATTTCACCTCAAAGCGCGCGACATTCTCGCGCGAAACGGTGGTCAGCGCGAAGGGCTTGCCACGCACGAACACATCGGTCACATCGGCCCGCCCGACCACCACCGCCAGGGGCAAGACCCCCGAGACCGCCACGGACTCTCCTTGCGCAAGATTCTTCTCCAGCGCAATGGTTCCCTTGGCATCACGCACCTGCACCCACGAGGCGCCGCGCGCGCTCAGGGTCAGCACGCTGGAGGCCGAGACGGCCACCGCCGCGTCGGAGGCCGCCGCCACAGGCGCGGCCGGGGCTGCGGCACTGGCAGCCACCGAGGGGGCCGCCGCAGGCGCCGGAACGGCGGGTGCGGGCGCCGCCACCGCGACGGAAGCCGGAGCGGAGGGGCTTGCCACACCGGGAGTGGAGGCAGCGGCCACCGGGGGCTGGGGTTCCTGGGCGGCGACGGGTGGCGGCGCGGACGGCTCGTCCCCCGCACTGATGCCGAACGGGTTGCGGTCTGCCGGCACGAACATGATGGCCAGGGCTCCCGCCAGCAAGGCCAGCACCACCACGGTGATGGCCCAGGACTTCTTGCCGCCCGACGATGCCGGGGCGAAGGAGCCATTGCCGGCGCTGGAGCTGCTGCCCTTGACCGGCGCGTTGATGCCGGCATGGCCGTCAGCCAGCCTCGGGCTCTTGCTCTGCGGCAGCAATGCCAGGATGGGCGCCGCATCGATCTTGAGGGTGCGGCACACGCTCGAAGCCAGCGCGCGCACGAACACCGTGTCGGGCAGGGCCGCGAAATTGTCGGCCTCCAGGGCCTCCAGCTTGGCCACCGGCACCTTCAGTGCCACGGCCAGCGCAGCGATGTGCAGACCCGCCTCCAGCCGCGCCTCGCGCAGCAGTGCCCCTGCCGTTCGCCCTTGCACGCCCCCCGGCGCCTCTTCTTCGTGCACCGAAACCCCTGCCACCGAATCACTCATTGAAAGCCCCACGCTGATAGGCACCCGTCTCACGCGCCTCCGGGAAACGCCTGCGCAATTGATCGCCCAGTTGGCGCATGGCGACCGTGTCGCCCAGGCCATGCTCCACCTTGATGCCCAGCCACAGCGTTTCCGCATTCGAGAACTCGCTGTTGTTCAGGCGGCGGATGTAGAACTGCGCCCGCGTGAGCTCGTTGCGGCGCATCAGCAGATTGGACAGGTGGTAGCCCACCACCGGGTTGGAGGCATCGAGCTCGTAGGCCTTGAGCAGCGATTGCTCGGCCTCGGCCGTCTGGCCGGCCTCCACCTGGCACAGGCCGCGTGCCATCAGCGTCTTGCCACGCGCGGTATAGGCCGGGTTGGCCAGCGCCGTCACGAAGCTCTGGTCGGCCTCGGCGTACTTGCGCTGCTGGCATTGCAGCCAGCCCAGGTTGTGCAGCAGATTGGGGTCATTGGCGCGCAGGCCAAGCGCACGGCGAAAGCTCTCTTCGGCCTGGCCGAATTCATTGAGCCGCAGGTAGATCAGGCCGCGCAGGTTGAAGGCGTCGGAATAGGTGGGGTCGGCCACCAGGGCCTGCTTGACCTCGTCCAGCGCCACCGTCGTCTGGCCATTCTCGAAGTAGTTGGTCGCCAGCTCCAGGCGGATGCGGGCGCGGCGGCGCGCCTCGGGCTCATCGGAGGGGGTGAACACCGCGGCATTGGCCTGGCTGGCCGACGTACCGCCAGCGCTGTTGTTCGCGCAGCCCGAAAGCCCTGCCACCCCAGCTGCCACCCCACAGGCCAGAAGCGCAAAGCGGCCCATGCGCTGCCAGCGTTCAACCAATCCCACCATGTAGAGCCTCCTTCAAGTTTGTTGTGTCAGGTCACCGGTTTGAGTGCGATTGTGCGCTGCTTGGCCATGCGTTCCGCGGCTTTCGTGCGATCTTTCACATCACCGGCCAGTTGACCGCAGGCGGCATCGATGTCGTCGCCGCGCGTCTTGCGCACCGTGGTCACGATGCCTGCGTCGCTCAGCAGTTTGCCAAAGGCCTGCACCTGCGCATGTGAAGAACGCAAAAGGCCCGACGCGGGGAACGGGTTGAACGGGATCAGGTTGAACTTGCAGCGCACGCCCTCGCCGCGTGCGGGCTTCACGAGGGCTATCAGCTGCTGCGCATGCTCGATCTGGTCGTTGACCCCGTCCAGCATGCAGTATTCGAAGGTGATGAAGTCGCGCGGCGCGTGTTCCAGGTAGCGGTTGCAGGCCGCCAGCAGCTCTTCGATCGGGTATTTGCGGTTCAGCGGAACCAGGTTGTCGCGCAGCGGATCGTTGGGCGCATGCAACGAAACGGCCAGGGCCACGGGGCAGTCCTGGGCCAGCCGGTCGATCATGGGCACCACACCGGAGGTGGACACCGTGACGCGGCGGCGCGACAGCCCGTAGGCATGGTCGTCCAGCATCACGCGCAGGGCCGGCACCAGGGCCGAATAATTCTGCAGGGGCTCGCCCATGCCCATCATCACCACGTTGGAGATGATGCGCTCGTCCCTGCCCAGGCGCTTGCGCAGCGCATGCTCGGCAAACCACAGCTGGGCCACGATCTCACCGGTGGTGAGGTTGCGGCTGAAGCCCTGGTGGCCGGTGGAGCAGAAGCGGCATCCCACGGCACAGCCGGCCTGGGAGGAAACGCACAGTGTGCCGCGGTCGTCCTCGGGGATGAAGACCGCCTCGACCGCATTGCCATCGCCCACGTCGAACAGCCATTTGACGGTGCCATCCGCCGAGACATGCTCGGTGATGACCGGCAGCGCCTGCACATGCGCGCAGCCCTTGAGCTTGTCGCGCAAGGCCTTGGCCAGGTCGCTCATGGCATCGAATTCGTGCGCGCCACGCTGGTGGATCCAGCGGAACAGCTGGGTCGCGCGAAAGCGCTTCTCGCCCAGCTTTTCGCAGAAGGCGGCCAGACCGTCGAGGTCGAACTCGAGCAGGTTGGTCGTGGTCGCACTGGTTGCCGCTGCCTTGGCGGCAGGTGCGGCAAGCACAGCGGAGGTATCGGTCGTGGTCGTCATAGCGGCGTCCCTTCGGGTAACCGCTCGCAGTCGTCCCCATGGTGCGGCCGCCCCACCGGGGTGGGCTCAAGCATGGGGACCACCATCTCAGCGGGAGTAGATGTTCAGGCCTGGGAAGAAGAAAGCCACTTCCACGGCAGCCGTTTCGGCAGCGTCCGAACCGTGCACGGCGTTGGCGTCGATGCTGTCGGCGAAGTCAGCGCGGATGGTGCCGGCGTCAGCCTTCTTGGGGTCGGTGGCGCCCATCAGTTCGCGGTTCTTCAGGATGGCGTTCTCGCCTTCCAGGGCCTGGATCATCACAGGGCCGGAGATCATGAAGTCCACCAGGTCCTTGAAGAAAGGACGGGCTTTGTGCACGCCGTAGAACTGCTCGGCTTCCAGGCGCGACAGGTGCACCATGCGGGCAGCCACGACCTTCAGGCCGGCAGCTTCGAAACGGGCGTAGATCTGGCCGATCACGTTCTTGGCCACTGCGTCAGGCTTGATGATGGAGAGGGTGCGTTCGATTGCCATGGTGATTTCCTGATTGGATTGATATAAACGATGCGAATTCTTTTGCCCACCGGACAAAACCCTCGATTCTAACCGTGCGAGGGTAGCCCTTGTAAATCAACGGCCTCGGCCACCCCGGCGCGAGCCGCCACCCCCGCCCGGGCCGCGCTGGGCCTGGCGGTGCCGCGACAGGCTGTCGGAGCCGATGTAACCCACCGAGGTCTTCATCGGATCGGGCTGGGCCGAACCGCGCGGGCGATCGTCGCCATTGCCGTTGCCACGGCCGCCCCCACCGCCATCGCGGCGGGGCTTCTGGCCGCGCGGGCCATTGCCAAAGGCATTGGCACCTGGGGGCTGGTCGCGGCGGCTGCCGTCGCCGCGCGGGCCGCCACGGCCGCGGTTGTTGCCGCGCTGCTTGCCTTGGCCTTGGCCACCACCCTCGCCGGCCGCGCCTTCGGGGCGCCTCTGGCCCGGTTCACGGCCACCGCCGGCGGCCTGGGCCAGCGCGCGGATATCGCCCTCGTCGAGCTCCAGCCAGGCACCGCGCTTGAGGCCGCGTGGCAGCACCATGGCGCCATAGCGGATGCGGATCAGGCGGCTGACCGCATGGCCCACCGACTCCAGCATGCGGCGCACCTCGCGGTTGCGGCCTTCGGAGATGGTGACACGGTACCAGCAGTTGGCACCCTCGCCGCCGCCATCCTCGATGGAGCCGAAGGCGGCCATGCCGTCGTCCAGGCGCACGCCTTCGATCAGCTTTTGCTTCTCTTCGTTGCTCAGGGCGCCGAGCACGCGCACGGCGTACTCGCGCTCCAGGCCGAAGCGCGGGTGCATGAGCTTGTTGGCCAGCTCGCCCGAGCTGGTGAAGAGCAGCAGGCCTTCGGTGTTCAGGTCCAGCCGGCCCACGGACTGCCACTTGCCCTGGGGCAGGCGCGGCAGCTTGCGGAACACGGTGGGGCGGTTTTGCGGGTCGTCGTGCGAGACCACTTCGCCCACGGGCTTGTGGTAGGCGATCACACGCGCGGGTGGCGGGTCGATGCGAAAGCGGATGGGCTTGCCATTGACCTTGATCTGGTCGCCGAACTGGATGCGCTGGCCGATGTGGGCCGGCTCGCCGTTGACCGAGATACGCCCTTCCAGAATGAGCTGCTCCATCTCCAGGCGCGAGCCCAGGCCGGCCTGGGCCAGCACCTTGTGCAGCTTGGGGGTCTCCACCTGGGGCAGCAGCACGCGCTTGAGGGGCGCCGCCTCGTCGGACTCCTCGTCCGCATCGAACTGGCCGGACACCACGTCCTCGAACTGGTAGCCCGGCACGCCGCCGCGCTGCGGCTTGCCGCCCTTGTGGCCCTGGTGGCCACCCTTGCCGCCAGCGTCCCGGGCGCCGTCCCGCCCGGCGCCCTTGTTGCGGTCCCGGCCATCCCTGCGCGCCTGCGCCTCGCGTGGCCCACCCGGCTCCTCGCCGCTGGCAGCCTCTGCCGCCGCAGGGGCCTCGGCCACCGCCGCATCGCCATAGATGCGCGCACCAGGTGCACGGTCGACCAGCACCGCTGGTGCCGTCGGCACCGCAGGCTCCGGAGCCACCACGACAGCCTCGGCCGCGGCCTCTGGCACCGCGACAGGTGCAGCCAGGGGCAATCCGTCCTGCACCGCCAGCTGGGGGGCTGGCACCTGGGGCAGTGCATCGGCCACCGGCTCGACCACCGCCTTGGGTTGGCGCGGCTTGCGGGGCTTCTTCACCGCAGCGGGCGGCTCCTCGGCAGGCAGCGGTGCCGCCTCGACCGGGGCCACGGCATTGGCAGCATCATCGGCCGCGGCAGGCACTGCTTTCTTACGCGGAGCGCGGCGTGGCTTGGCAGGGGGGGTGGCAGCCTCGGCACCGAGGGTGGCGGGGTCTGGGGTCGTCGAATCGTCGTTCATGAAAGCTTTCCCTGGACGCCCTGTGGGGCATCGTCATCATCGTCGCGGGGAGCATCCTCACCCCGCTCCGTCTCGTTCAAATTGTCTGCACCCGAAGCGGTGCTTGCCTGGGCCGCAGCGTCGCCGGCCACCAGGTGGCTGTCGGGATCGAGCCGTACCGGCTCCTCCGATTGCACAGCCGCCCCATCCACAGCCCCATCCGAGGCATCGTCCGGCAGCAAGACCTCGGCCGCCTCCAACGCCCACGCGGCCGCGGCTGCCACCAGCCCATCGTCATCATCATCGCCGTCGCCGTGGTCATCGGCATCCCCATCCGGCGCCGCCTCCCCCTCCAGACCTGCGAGGGTCTGCTGAACAGGCTCGACCTCGGCCGAAGTCTCGGTCTCGGTTTCGGCCACGGCGGCGACATCGGCCGGCTCGCCGACGGCTGGCACCGGGGCATCGCCCGCGGGTTGCTCCACATCCCCCTGCGCGGCGTCCTCTTCCTCGATCACTCCCTGCCCCTGCGCGGCGGCCGCCATGGCCTCCAGCACATTGGCATGGCCCGAGGCATCCTCCAGCATGGGCAACTGGTCCAGCGAGGCCAGGCCCAGGTCGTCGAGGAACTGGCGCGTGGTGGCAAACAGCGAAGGCCGGCCCACCGTCTCGCGGTGGCCGATCACCTCGACCCAGCCGCGGTCTTCGAGCTGCTTGATGATCAGGCTGTTGACCGTCACCCCGCGGATGTCCTCGATGTCCCCGCGCGTCACCGGCTGGCGGTAGGCAATGATGGCCAGCGTCTCCATCGTGGCCCGGGTGTACTTGGGCGGCTTCTCGGGGTGCAGCCGGTCCAGGTACTCGCGCATCTCGGGCCGGCTCTGCAGGCGCCAGCCCGTGGCCACCTGCACCAGCTCCACCCCCTTGTGGGCCCAGTCGCGCTGCAGGTCGAGCAGCAGCAGCTTGAGCGTGTCCGAGCCCAGGGCGTCATTGAACAGCACCCGCATCTCGCGCAGCGGCACAGGCTGCTGCGCGCAGATCAGGGCAGTCTCAAGGACCCGTTTGGCATCCACCGTGTTCATGGTTCAGCGATTCCGGGAAAAAAGCGGCACGTGTCGTGACAGGGGCCGCACCAGCAGCAGGGATTCATTCAATCAAGGGGCGCATACTGCGCGGCCGCTGGCGCGACACTGGGGGCCCGGCGGGATTCCGTCTTCGGGTTCGGGGCGCGGTGCGCGCGCCCGGGGCCGGTCAGGCCTGGAAACACAGATACCTGGGTTTCACTGTGCGCCATTGTAGCGCAGGCCCCAGAAAGACAGTGCATCGACCATGTCCTGGGGCACCGGCGCGTGCAGTTCCAGTGGCTGCCCCGTGACCGGGTGCGCGAACGCCAGGCGAAAGGCATGCAGCGCCTGGCGCTGCAAGACCCCCACCGGCGTGCCGCCATAGAGCACATCGGCCACCAGCGGGTGGCCGATGGACGCCATGTGCACTCGGATCTGGTGCGTGCGCCCGGTGTGCAGCGTGCACTCCACCCAGCAGCCCTCGTCCACCCCGTCGAGCAACCGGAAATCCGTGCGCGCCGGCTTGCCCGCATGGCTGGCCAGGTCCACCACGGCCATGCGCAGCCGGTTGCGCGGGTCGCGGCCGATGGGCCGCTCCACCGTGCGCTGGGCAGCGCCGGCCCAGGGCTTGTGGGCCAGGGCCACGTACTGGCGGCGCACGGTGCGTGCAGCGATCATGGCCACCAGGGCGTCCATGGTGGCGCGCTCGCGCGCCACGACCATCAGGCCGCTGGTGTCCTTGTCCAGCCGGTGCACGATGCCTGCGCGCGGCACCAGCAGCGCCTTGGCATCGCGCGCCAGCAGGCCATTGAGCAGGGTGCCGCTCCAGTTGCCCGGGGCCGGGTGCACCACCAGGCCCGCGGGCTTGTTGACCACCAGCAGGTGCTCGTCCTCGTACACCACGTCGATGGCCATCGCCTCGGGCCGAAAGGCCTGGCTTTGCTGCGTGGGGCGCATCTCCAGGGCCAGGCCGTCCCCGGCCTTGACCTTGAGCGAGGGCTTGGTGGCCGGCTGGCCATTGAGCCGCACCAGCCCCTGGGCCAGCAACTGCTGCAGGTAGCTGCGCGAGAACTCGGGCACCAGGTCGGCCAGCGCCTTATCCAGGCGGGCCGCATGCTGCGCCGCCCCCACCTGCATCTGGCGCACCTCGACCTCGTCGGGCGCGCCCGCCTCCTCCCCGGCCCATTCCTCGTCGGGGCCGCCAGGCTGGCCGGGCCCGGGGGCTTGGGCAGGCGCCACCACGGCGCTCAACGCGCCGACAGGTAGCGCGCGGGATCCACCGGCTTGCCGTTGCGGCGGATCTCGAAGTGCAGCTTCACGCGGTCGGCATCGGTGCTGCCCATCTCGGCGATCTTCTGGCCCTTGCGCACGGACTGGTCTTCCTTGACCAGCAGCGTCTGGTTGTGGGCATAGGCCGTGAGGAAAGTGTTGTTGTGCTTCAGGATCACCAGGTTGCCGTAGCCGCGCAGGCCGGCACCGGAGTAGACCACACGGCCGTCCGCGGCCGCCAGCACCGCATCGCCGGCCTTGCCGGAGATGTCGTAACCCTTGTTGCGGGCTTCGTCAAAGCCGGCCAGCAGCGAACCCGAGGCGGGCCAGATGAAGTTCAGCTCGTCCTCCCCCGCGCTCGGCGCCGGTGCGGGTGCTGCGGCCACCGCGGGCGCAGGCGTGGCCGGCTTGGCGCCGCTGGCACCGGAGGCGGGCGGCAGCGGGGTGGCCGTCGGTGTCGACGGCGTGATGGTCGTGGAGGTCACCGGGCGCGTGACCACGCCGGTGTCGGCCGCGATCACGGGGGGCGGGGTCGCACCAGGCGCGATGACGCGCAGCACCTGGCCCACCTCGATCAGGTTGGCGTTCTCCAGGTTGTTCCAGCGCGCGATGTCCTTCCAGGCCTGGCCGTTTTCCAGGCCGATGCGGATCAGGGTGTCGCCGGGCTTGACGGTGTAGTAACCGGGCTTGCCGGCATTCTCTGCGCCGGGCAGGGGCTTGACGGGCGCGGCCACCACGCCAGGCTGCGCGCCGGAGGGTGGCAGCGTGTTGTTGGCATACGTGCCCCGGTCTTCCACAGGCGCCTTGGTCATCCGGGTTCCACAGCCCACCAACAGCAACGCCACGGTAAACCCTGCAACAAGACCACGCGATACCAACATAAGCAATTTCCCTTCAGGCAATCCCCGATTTTAGAGGGACAAAGTGAACCGGTTCGAGCACGCTTTGTTTCAACCCGTGTGGGGTCTTGTCAATCACCAGCAGCACCTGCTGGCCGCCGGTGAGCGCCATGGGCGCCACCAGCCGCCCGCCCACCGCCAACTGGTCGCACCACTCCTGCGGCACGGCATCGCCGCCGGCCGCGGCAATGATGGCCGCATAGGGCGCGCCCTTGGCATAGCCCAGCATGCCGTCGCCCAGCATCAGGTGCACATTGGCCAGGCGGAACGGGCGCAGGTTGTCGCGCGCCTTGTCGTGCAGCCCGCGCAGGCGCTCGATGGTGTAGACCTCGCGCGCCAGCTGGCCCAGCACGGCCGCCTGGTAGCCGCAGCCGGTGCCGATCTCCAGCACCCGAGCAAGGCCGCCCGTGCGGGCGCTCTCGGCGGACAGCAGCAGCTCGCACATGCGCGCCACCACGCTGGGCTTGGAAATCGTTTGCCCCAGGCCGATGGGCAGGCTGGTGTCTTCGTAGGCCTGGTTGACCAGGCCGCTGTCCACGAAGCGGTGGCGCTCGACCGTCGCCATGGCCTGCAGCACGGCGGGCGAGGTGATGCCCCCGGCCGCGAGCTTCTGCACCATGCGGTTGCGCACGGCCGCCGAGTCGAGCCCCACGCCCACGGCCGTGGCCGCGGGCACCCAGGGGCCAGCCCCGCTCCCCGCACCCCGGGAGGTGCTCGACCCTGTGCTGCCCGCACCCGCCCCCGCGGGGCGCGGCGCGGGCGCCCCGCTCCCCGGAAGCCTGGCGGGAAAGCCCGGACGCCGCTGCATCACATGCCCGCCGCGAGCTTCGAGGCGGTCTGCGCCCAGTAGCCCAGGTTGTCGTGGTCGGTCAGGTCCACCTTGAGCGGGGTGATGGCCACATGCCCCTGCGCCGTGGCATGGAAATCCGTGCCTTCGGCATCGTCCTTGGCCGCACCCGCGTTGCCGATCCAGTACATGGCCTCACCGCGCGGGCTTTCCTGCACGATCACGCGCTCGGCCGCATGCCGGCGCCCCAGGCGGCACAGTCGGATGGGCTTGAGCGCCGCCAGTGGCATGTTGGGGATGTTCACGTTGAGCAGCCAGGGGGTCTCGCCCACCAGGTTCTGCTGGCGCATCTGCTCCACGATCTCGCGCGCCTTGGCCGCCGCCGCCTCGATCTCGCCCCAGCCCTTGTCGACCTGCGAGAACGCGATCGCCGGCACCCCGAACAGGTAGCCCTCCATGGCGGCCCCCACGGTGCCCGAGTAGATGGTGTCATCGCCCATGTTGGCGCCATTGTTGATGCCCGAGACCACCAGGTCGGGCCGGTAGCCGAGCAGCCCCGTGAGGGCGATGTGCACACAGTCGGCCGGTGTGCCATTCACATAGCGAAAACCGTTGGCCGCCTGGTGCACGGACAGGGGCGAGTGCAGGGTCAGCGCGTTCGATTTGGCGCTGTTGTTGTGCTCGGGCGCGACCACTTCCACCTCCACACCGGGCAAGGTCTTGAGTGCGCCGTGCAGCGCCACGATGCCGGGGGCCTGGAAGCCGTCGTCGTTGGATATCAGGATCTTCATGGAACAGGGATGGTTTGCCCCGGATTGTAGGACGCGGTCGGTGACAGGCCTTCCGGTCGCTCGGGGGACATCACCCATGCAAAAGGCGCGCCTATCATCCGGCGCATCACTGACTGGAGACTTTTCCCATGCACGCTTGGCTCTGCACCAACCCCACCGGCGTCGAGGCCCTGGCCTGGACCGAACTGCCCACGCCCACGCCCAAGGCGGGGGAGGTGCTGATCGAGATCAAGGCCGCCAGCCTGAACTTCCCCGACCTGCTGATCGTGCAGAACAAGTACCAGATGAAGCCGCCGCTGCCCTTCGTGCCCGGTTCGGAATACGCCGGCGTGGTGCAGGCCGTGGGCGAAGGTGTGACCCACCTGAAGGTGGGGCAGAGCGTGGCCTGCCTGTCGGGCACCGGGGGCTTCGGCACCCACACGATCGCGCCGGCGGCCCTGTGCATGCCGCTGCCCCCCGGCTTTGCGCATGTGGATGCAGCCGCCTTCATCATGATCTACGCCACCTCCTACCACGCCCTGGTGGACCGGGCCCAGCTCAAGGCCGGTGAGACGGTGCTGGTGCTGGGCGCCGCCGGCGGCGTGGGCACGGCGGCCATCCAGATCGCCAAGGCCATGGGCGCGCGCGTGATCGCCGCCGCCTCCAGCGACGAGAAATGCGCGCTGTGCACCTCCATCGGGGCCGATGCCACCATCAACTACGGCAAGGAGAACCTGCGCGAGGCCATCAAGGCCCTGACCGACGGCAAGGGCCCGGACGTGATCTACGACCCCGTGGGCGGCGACTTCGCGGAGCCGGCCTTCCGCTCCATCGCCTGGCGCGGGCGCTACCTGGTGGTGGGCTTTGCCTCGGGCCCCATCCCGGCCCTGCCGTTCAACCTGGCACTGCTCAAGGGCGCCTCCATCGTGGGCGTGTTCTGGGGCGATTTCGCCAAGCGCGAGCCCAAGGCCAATGCCGCCATGATGGGCGAGCTGGCGCAGTGGTACGCCCAGGGCAGGATCAAGCCCGTGATCGACCGCACCATGCCCATGGCCGAGCTGCCGGCCGCCTACGCCCACATGGGCTCGCGTGGCGTGATGGGCAAACTCGTGATGGTGAACTGAAGTGAAACACCCCCTGAGTCGCTTCGCGCCTTCCCCCTCTCTCGCCTCGCTGCGCGAGTCGGGAGGAGGACGCCCCCAGTGCGGCGGGGCGGCCCTTGCACGGGGGCTCTGGCCTTGGCCGTGCCAGTGTCACGCATCGCGGGTGGCGCACAGCGCAGTGAACAACTGACACCGAAAACAGACGCCCTGGGCGGCGCTCGCGACGAGAAACATGGCGCTGTGTCAAACTCGCGGTTCATCGCAGTCCCCGTCACTGGTGCCCGCCCATGGCCGAACGTCCACCCTACGAAATCGCACGCGAAACGCTCAAGCAGCTCTCGACCCGCCGGCTGGCCCCGACGCCCGAGAACTACCTGGCGATCTACGATGAGATTGCGGGGGTGCGCAGCGCCGCCCCGTTCCCCGAGGCCCAGCTCTCCCACATCCTGCGGCTGATTCCCGGCCAGACCCCGGCCCAGAAACGCCTGCTCGGCCAGTTCGAGAAGGCCATCGCCAACAAGGACTGGAGCGGCCTGCAAAGCGTGCTTGTGGGCTATGCCAACCTGGGCCTGAGCCCGGCCGCCGCCTCACCGGTGGAGCTCCCCCCCACCGCGCCGGCCGCCACGCTCCCCGAAGACCTGGCCGAACTGCTGGCCCGCCTGATCGACAACACCCTGCCCGCGCTGGGCGAGGACGACCAGCGCGTGCACGGCATGGCCGCACAGCTCACCACCTTCCTGCGCGAGCCCACGCCCCTGATCTCCACGCTGATGCTGATGCTGGGCAACTTCACCTACCGGCTGTCGTTCGCCACGGAAGACCAGGCGGCCATCCGCACCAGCCTGCTGGAGCTCTTGCACATGGTGTTCGAGAACATCGCCGTGCTCAGCGCCGACGACCGCTGGCTGCAGGGCCAGGCCGAGGCACTGATGACGGCCTCCACCCCGCCGCTCACGCTGCGCCGGCTTGACGACGTGCAACTGCGCCTGAAGGACGTGATCTTCAAACAGACCGAGGCCAAGGCGCGCTCCATGGAGGCGCAGGAGCAGATGAAGGACCTGCTGGCCACCTTCATCGAACGCCTGGCGCAGATCACCGCATCGAGCACCACCTACCAAGGCACCATGGAGCGCTGCGCCGACCTCATCGGCAAGGCCAGCAGCCTGCAGGAGATCGCCCCCGTACTGGAAGAGGCGATGAGCGCCACACGCAGCATGGCGCTCGACACCAAGCTCACCCACACCGAACTGCTGGACCTGCGCGAACGCACCGAGGCCAAACGCGCCGAGGTCGCCAAGCTGCAGCAGGAGCTCGACCGCGCCAGTGCCCAGGCCCGGCACGACCCGCTGACCGGCAGCCTCAACCGCAAGGGCCTGGACGAGGCCATGGAGCGCGAGATCGCCCGCTCGCGGCGCATGGGTGCGCCCCTGTGCTTTGCGCTGCTGGACATCGACAACTTCAAGCTCATCAACGACCGCCTGGGCCACAGCGTGGGCGACGCGGCCCTGGTGCACCTGGCCCAGGTCACGCGCGAGGTGATGCGCCCGCAGGACCTGCTGGCACGCTACGGCGGCGAAGAGTTCGTGCTGCTGTTGCCCGACACCACGGTGGACGCCGGCGTGGCCGCCATGACGCGCCTGCAGCGCGAGCTGACCACGCGCTTCTTCCTGCAGGGCAGCGAGAAGATCCTCATCACCTTCAGCGCCGGCGTGGCCCAGCTGCACGATTCGGAGACCAGCTTCGACGCGATCAAGCGCGCCGACCAGAGCATGTACCTCGCCAAGCGCTCCGGAAAGAACCGGGTGATGGCTGCATGAGCCCCCGCCGGTGAATCCCCAGCAGCGCCGCGCCTTCCTGCTGCGGGCGGCCCAGGGCGCGGCCGCCACCACCCTGCCCCGCTGGGCCTGGAGCCAGCCGCAGCGCCAGCAGAGCAACCCGTTCGCCCTGGGCGTGGCCAGCGGCGACCCGGGTGCCGATGGGGTGGTGCTCTGGACGCGCCTGCTTCCCGATGCCAGCCACGCCCGCCAGCCTCTCACCGTGCGCTGGGAGCTGGCCGATGACGAGGGTTTTCGGCGCATCGTGCAGCGCGGCCAGGCCACGGCCCTGCCGGAACTGGGCCACAGCGTGCATGTGGAGGTCGCCGGCCTGGCGCCGGGCCGCTGGTACCACTACCGCTTCATGCATGGCGATGCGGTCAGCGCCACGGGCCGCACACGCACCGCCCCCGCCGCCGACGCCCTGCCCGAGCGCCTGCGCCTGGCGTTTGCCTCGTGCCAGCGCTGGGAACATGGCCACTATGCGGCCTGGCGCCATGTGCGTGCGGATGCGCCCGACCTGGTGCTTTTTCTCGGCGACTACATCTATGAGTACGCCAGCCCCAAGGACAGCTCGGGCCTGGCCCGTGTGCACAGCCTGCGCCTGGCCACCACCCTGGCCGACTACCGCGACCGCTATGCCCTGCACAGGAGCGACCCGGCGCTGCAAGCGGCCCACGCCGCCTGCCCCTGGATGGTGACCTGGGATGACCACGAGGTACAGAACGACTACGCCGGCGATGCCGGCAAGGGCGACCCGGCCGGCTTTGTGGCCCAGCGCAGCGCCGCCTGGCAGGCCTTCTACGAAAACATGCCCCTGCGGGCTGCCAGCCTGGTGCAGCGCGACTTTTCGGCGCTGCAGGTCTACCGCCGCCTCGCCTGGGGCCGCCTGGCACACCTGCACCTGCTCGACGCGCGCCAGTACCGCAGCCTGCAGGCCTGCCGCACAGCGGCCAGCAGCGCAGGCGCCGTGCGCCCCAAGGACTGCGCCGAGCTGGCCGACCCGGCGCGCAGCTTCCTGGGCATGGCCCAGGAGCAATGGCTGGACGCCGGCCTGGCGGCCGATGCCCGGGACGGGCGCACGCGCTGGAGCGTGGTCGCGCAGCAGACCCTGTTCTCGCCGCGCCACTACCCCTCTGGCGTGGTCTCCACCGACAGCTGGGACGGCTATCCGGGCGCGCGCGCACGCCTGCTGCAGGCCGTCGCCCAGCATGCGCCGCGCAACACCGTGCTGCTGGGGGGCGACATCCACCAGAACTATGTGTGCCGGGTGCTGGCCGATGCGGCACGGCCCGAGTCCGCCGCGGTCGCCAGCGAATTCTGCGGCACCTCCATCAGCTCGCGCTCGGGCACCACGCAGGACAAGGTCGACGCGGTCGTGCGCCACAGCCCCCATGTGCTGCTGGCGCGCTGCGAGCAGCGTGGCTATGGCCTGGCCGACATCACCCCCGCGCGCTGGACCACCACCCTGCGCGTGCTCGACGACCCGCTGCGCGAGGACAGCGGGGCCAGCACGCAGGCGCGCTTTGTGGTCGAAGACCGGCGCCCCGGGCCGGTGGCGGCCTGATGGGCCCATCCCGCGCAATACCCCTTCGGCGGCTTGTAGCATCCTGTAAATAAAGCGCCCCGCCGCAGGGTGCGGGCCTTACCATGGCCTGTATTCCTTCCAGCCCTTGGAGACCAAGCGATGCGCAAGACCCCCACCCTGACCTTGCTGGCCGTGGCCGCCCTGCTGGCCGGCTGTGCCGGCAGCCCCCGCTTCGAGTACACCGTGCCCGCGCAGCCCGAGGGCTCCTCGGGCTACACCGAGAAGCCCGGCTGGGCCACCGAGAAGTTTGCCGTGGCGGCCGCCAACCCGCTGGCCACCGATGCGGGCTACCAGATCCTCAAGGCCGGCGGCTCGGCCTTGGATGCGGCGATTGCCGTGCAGATGGTGCTCACGCTGGTCGAGCCGCAATCGAGCGGCATCGGTGGCGGCGCCTTTCTGCTGCACAGCGCCGGCACCAAGGTGGAAGCCTATGACGGCCGCGAGACGGCCCCCGCAGCCGCCGATGAGAAGCTGTTCCTCGGCCCGGACGGCAAGCCCGTGCCTTTCCATGACGGGGTCGTGGGCGGCCGCTCGGTCGGCGTGCCCGGCACGGTGCGCATGCTCGAGATGGCGCACAAGGAGCACGGCAAGCTGCCCTGGGCCACGCTGTTCCAGCCCGCCATCACCCTGGCCGAGGGCGGCTTCAAGGTCAGCGCACGGCTGAACACCCTGGCCGCAGCCGATGCCCACCTCAAGAAGGACCCGGTGGCCGCGGCCTACTTCTACAAGCCCGATGGCGATGCACGCGATGTGGGCTTCAACCTGCGCAACCCCGAACTGGGTGCCGTGCTGCGCCGCATCGCGGCCGAGGGCAGCAAGGCCTTGCACGAGGGCGAGATCGCCCAGGCCATCGTGGACAAAGTGCAAAAACACCCCACCAACCCCGGCAAGCTCAGCCTGACCGACCTGGCCGGCTACCAGCCTAAAAAGCGCGAACCGCTGTGCCACGACTACCAGGTGGCGAGCAAGAATTACCGCATGTGCGGCTTTCCGCCACCGAGCTCGGGCGCGATTGCCATCGCGCAGATCCTGGGCATCCTGAAGAACACCGATGCGGCGTCCATGCCGCTGGAAAACGGCCTGCCCACGGCCGACTGGCTGCACCTGTACACCGATGCCGCGCGCCTGGCGTTCGCCGACCGCGCCCAGTACGTGGCCGACCCCGACTTCGTGCAGCCACCCGCCGGCAACTGGACCAGCCTGATCGCCCCGGCCTACCTGGCCGAGCGCGCCAAGCTCATCGGCACGCAGAGCCTCAAGGTCGCCCAGCCCGGCAAGCCCGGCGCCGTGGCCACCAGCCATGCGCCTATGCCCGACCAGCCCGAGTACGGCACCAGCCACATCAGCATCGTCGACGCCTTCGGCAACGCCGTGGCCATGACGACCACCATCGAAGACCAGTTCGGCGCACGCCAGATGGTCAAGGGCTTTTTGCTCAACAACGAGCTCACCGACTTCAGCTTCGCCCCGGCCGATGCGCAAGGGCAGCCGATCGCCAACCGCGTGCAGCCGGGCAAGCGGCCACGCTCGTCCATGTCGCCCACGCTGGTGTTCGACAAGGCCACGGGCGAGCTGCTGATGAGCGGCGGCAGCCCGGGGGGCGCGGCCATCATCCACTACACGGCCAAGACGCTGTATGGCGTGTTCAACTGGGGCCTGATGCCGCAGCAGGCGATCAACCTGCCCAATTTCGGCTCGATGAACGGGCCTTCGCTACTGGAGGAAAAGCGTTTCCCCCCGCTCACGGTGGAGACCTTGCGCGCGCGCGGGGCGGAGGTGCGGGAGATGAACATGACCAGTGGCTTGCAGGCCATCACGCGCGGGAATGCGCATGGGAAGAAAATGTGGTTTGGGGGGGCGGATCCGCGGCGTGAGGGTGTTGTGATGGGGGACTGATCTGGGGTTCGTTGGTCCTTTTTTGGAAGCACGCGGTTTGCCTGGTTGAGGTGCTGGGGCCGGGATGTCCGCCCGGCGGCGGAGTAACTTTCTCTTGGGCCGCCAAGAGAAAGTCACCAAAGAGAAGGCGGCCCCCAGTCTGCGTCCCCCGCTCGCCCTGTCGGGCGAACGGGGGCAGCCTGCGATGCTCGGATCTGGGGTGGGCGTCGATGAACTCGCTGCGTTCTTCGAACTCCGCTCAAACAGCATCGACGAGCCAGACGACGAAGCGTGTGTGTCCTTCGGCACACACGCCCACCCCAGCTCCTGCGCTTCTCGGCGCAGCCAGAAGGGGTGGGAGCGGGGTCAAAGGCGGCTGCTGCTTTGGCAGCTGCGCCGGATGTCGGTGACGCGCTGCGCGCTGCCGACGGCTTGGGATTGATCAGCCGGCTTGCCCAGGCCGAAGCGCAGCGAGGCAGATTGGGCCGAGCGAAGCAATGGCCCGTGTGGGGCCCGTTCCCACCCCCTTCTGACCGTGCCGAGAAGCGCAGAAGCTGGGGTGGCGTGTGTGCCGCAGGACACACACGCTTCGTCATCTGACTCGCCGCAGATGTCTGAACGGAGTTCGCCCGAAGGGGGAACGCAGTGAGTTGCGAGGCGCACCCCAGCTTCGAGCATCGCAGGCTGCCCCCAGCGCCCCCCAGGGCGATGGGGGACACGGGCAGCAGGGTCGTCTTTTCTTGGCCTACCTTCTTTTGACGAAGCAAAAGAAGGTAGGTGCGCCGCCGGGCGCACATCCCGGCCTCCGCCCTCGAAACAGGCAAGAGGCCACCATGAAGCAGGGATCAGAACGGATAGTGCCGCGCCGCAGTCTGCACGGTAATCCACCGCAACTCCGTGAACTCCCGCACCCCCGCCATCCCCCCAAACCGCCCCCATCCCGAGTTCTTGACCCCGCCAAACGGCATCTGCCCCTCGTCGTGCACGGTAGGCCCGTTGACATGGCAGATCCCCGACTCGATGCGCGCAGCCACGTTCCAGGCACGGGCGATGTCGCGGCCGAAGACGGCGGCGGACAGGCCGAACTCATTGTCGTTGGCGCAGGCGATCGCTTCCTCCACGCCCTTCACGCGCACGATGGGTTTGAGCGGGCCGAAGGATTCCTCGCGGTAGACGTCCATCTCGGGCGTCACATGGTCCAGGATGGTCGCGGGCATCAGCGTGTTCTCGCTCTTGCCGCCGCACACCAGCTTGGCACCCTTGGCCAGGGCGTCGTCGATCAGGGCGTTGCAGCGCTGCACGGTGGCCATGTCCACCACCGAGCCCAGCACCACCGGGCCTTTGCGCGGATCGCCCAGGGGCAGGGCCTGGGCACGCGCCGCGAAGCGGGCCACGAAGTCGTTGGCGATGGCGTCGTCCACCACGATGCGCTCGGTGGACATGCAGATCTGGCCCGAGTTGGCGAACGAGCCGAAGATGGCCGCATCCACAGCGGCGTCCACGTCGGCATCGTCGAGCACCACCAGCGGCGCCTTGCCGCCCAGTTCCAGCACCGTGGGCTTGAGGTACTTGGCGCAGGTCTGCGCGACGATGCGGCCGACCTTGGTCGAACCCGTGAAGTTCACGCGGCGCACGGCCGGGTGGGCCACGATGGCCTCGACCACCGCGCCGGCATCGGCCGGGGCATTGGTCACGAAATTCACCACGCCTGCGGGGAAGCCGGCTTCCTGCAGAGCCTCGATGATCAAACCATGCGTGGCGGGGCTCAGTTCCGAGCCCTTGAGGATCACGGTGTTGCCGCAGGCCAGCGGCGTGGCGATGGCGCGCGTGGCCAGGATGATGGGCGCATTCCACGGCGCGATGCCCAGCACCACGCCTGCCGGCTGGCGCACGCCCATGGCCAGGCTGCCGGGCACGTCGGAGGGGATCACCTCGCCCGCGATCTGCGTGGTCAGGGCGGCGGCCTCCTGCAGCAATCCTGCCGCCAGGTGCACGTTGAAGCCGGCCCACAGGCCCGAGGCTCCGGTCTCGGCCGCCATGGCGGCGGCAAAGGCCTCGCCCTTGGCTTCGAGCGCATGCGCAGCCTTGAGCAGCAGCGCGCGGCGCGCATTGGGCCCCAGGGCCGACCAGGCCGGGAAGGCCTTGGCGGCAGCGTCTGCGGCGGCCTTGGCATCGGCCACGGTAGCGGCCGGGGCCGTGGTGGCCACGGATCCGTCCAGCGGGTTGCGGCGCTCGAAGGTGGCGCCGCCCGTGGCCTGCACGCGCTCGCCGTTGATCAGCATGGAAATGGCAGTCATGGAATCAATCTCCTGAACAACAAGGAAAGAAAGAACAAGAAGGAAGAAGAAAAAGGAAGGACGGGGAGTGATCAGGCCACGCCCAGATAGGCCTGCCGCACTGCATCCGATTGCAGCAAGCTCGATGCCTCGCCCGAGGCCACGATGCGCCCGCGCTCCAGCACATAGCCGCGCTGCGCCACCTGCAGCGCCTTGCGCACGTTCTGCTCCACCATGAGCACGGTGACGCCCTGGGCCGCGATGCGCTGCACGATGGCGAGCAGCTCGTCCACCATGCGCGGTGCCAGGCCCAGCGAGGGCTCGTCCAGCATCAACAGGCGCGGCCCGCTCATCATGGCGCGGGCCACGGCCACCATCTGCTGCTCGCCGCCGCTCATGGTGCCGGCCAACTGCTGGGCGCGTTCCTTCAGGCGCGGAAAGTCTTCGAAGGCCTGGGCCAGGCGCTCGGCGCGCACGCGCGCCGGCACCAGCCAGCCGCCGAGTTCCAGGTTCTCGGTCACCGTCATCTGCGGGAACAGCTGGCGGCCCTCGGCCACCAGGGCCAGGCCGCGCTGTACGCAGGCGGTCGCGTTCAGGGCCGGCACGGCCTGGCCGTCGAGCTGCACCATGCCCTGGCGCGGCAGCAGCCCCGCCAGCGCCTTGAGCAGTGTGGTCTTGCCCGCGCCGTTGGGGCCCACGATCACGGTGATGCCGGGCCGGGCCTCCAGCGACAGGTCCTGCAGCACCTGGAAGCCGTTGTAGCCCGTGGTCAGGCCCTGTACGGAAAGCTGTGCGCCGCTCATGCCGTTGCTCCTTCGCTGCTGGCCGCCATCTCATCGCCCAGGTAGGCCTCGATGACCTCCTTGTTGCGCACCACCTCGGCGGGTGTGCCGTCGGCGATCTTGCGGCCCTGGTGCAGCACCAGCACGCGCTCCACGTACTTGAGCAGGGTGGTCACCGCATGCTCGATCCACACCACCGTGAGGCCCCAGTCATCGCGCAGGCGGCGGATGCGCTGGGCCATGGCGTCCACCTCGGCCTCGGTCAGTCCGGCGGCCACCTCGTCGAGAAGCAAGAGGCGCGGGCGCGTGCCCAGGGCCATGCCGATCTCCAGCAGGCGCTGCTGCGAGGGCGTCACATCAGCCGCAGGCCGCTCGGCCAGGGCCGACAGGCCCAGCATCGCCAGGATCTCGTCCTCGCTGCGCAGGCCCGCGGGACCCTGGCGATGGCGGCCCGCGAACTGCATGCCGAAGCGCACGTTGTCGCGCACCGTCATGTCGGGGAAGACGCGCGGCGTCTGGAAGGTGCGCGCGATGCCATGGGCCGCATAGTGGTGCGGGCCCTTGCCGGTCAACTCGTCGGCCCCGCTCACCAGCCGGCCCGAGGTGGGCGGCTGCACGCCCGAGATGGCGTTGAAGAAGGTGGTCTTGCCCGCGCCGTTGGGGCCGATGATGCCGATCAGTTCGCCGGCATGCAGGTTGGCGCTCACGCCGTCCACGGCGGTCAGCCCGCCAAAGCGCACGGTCACGCTGTCGATGGTCAACAGGGCTTCAGACATGGCCGGCCCCCGTTGCAGGTGTGGCAGGTGTGGCGGCGGGCTTGCGCTGCCACAGCGTGGCCAGGCCGTTGGGCAGGTACATCACGCACAGGATCAGCAGCAGGCCCAGCACCATCATGTAGCCATAGGGCAGTTGCAGGCGCAGCGTCTCGGCCAACAGACTGAAGACGATGGCCGCGAGCACCGGGCCGCCGATGCTGGCCGCGCCGCCGATCAGCGCGATCAGCACCGTCTGGAAGCCGATGAAGGGGCTGAACACGGCGGCCGGCTCGATGTAGGTCCAGCGCACGGCCATGGCCGCGCCCACGGCGCCGGCAAAGGCCGCGGTGATGCCGAAGCCCGCGATCTTGGCCAGGCGCGTGTCCACGCCCAGCGTCTGGGCGCGCTGCTCGTCGGCGCCGATGCCCGAGAGTGCCAGGCCGAAGCGGCTGCGCTTCACGGCGATGGCCGTGGCGACGGAGCCCGCCGCGATCAGCAGCACCGTGAGGTACACCGTCTCGTTGCTGGGCACCACGGTGAGCACGCGGCCCACGGTGCCAGAGACCTGTTTCTCGACAAAGGTCACCGCATGGCGGATCAGCTCCGTCATGCCGAAGGTCAGCACCGCGAAGTAGGTGCCGCGCAGGTGCAGCACGGCCGCGCCCATGACCACGGCCACCACCGCGGCGATCACGGCGCCCGCCACGATCACCAGCGGCCAGGGCAGGCTGCCCAGCAGCGTGGCGCTGGCGTAGGCACCGATACCGAAGAAGGCCGAGGTGGCCAGCGACAGGTAGCGCGTGGCGCCACAGAACAGCGACCAGCTCGTGGCCAGCGCGATGTACATCAGGCAGCTGAGCAGCACCGAGGCCGCGAACTCGGACACCAGCCAGGGCAGGGTACCGACCACGGCCACGCCCGCTGCGAGCGCAAGCCAGGGCTTGTTGGAATGGAGAGGTTTCATTTCTTGGAAAACAGGCCGTTGGGGCGCCAGATGAGCACGCCGATGAAGACTGCATAGCTCAGCAGCATCTTGAGAGAGGGGCTGCTGAAATGCATGCCCAGGGCCTCGACCACACCCAGCAGCAGGCCGCCGGCCAGGCTGCCCGCCAGGCTGCCGAAGCCGCCCAGCGTGATGACGATCAGCGCCGTCACGGTGTAGGGTTCACCCATCGAGGGAGAGATCTCGTAGGTCATCGACAGCAGCGCTCCCGCCACGCCCGACAGGCCCAGGCCAATGCCGAACATCATGGGGTGCAGGCGCCGCGTGTTGATGCCCACCAGCTGTGCCCCCGTGGGCGACTGCATCAGCGCCCGCACGGCCTTGCCCAGCAAGGTGAGCCGAAGCAGCGCGATCAGCCCGGCCGACAGCGCCAGCGCCACGCCGAACAGCACCAGCTTGTTCTCGGTGAAGCGCATGCCCGCCACCTGCACCGGATCGGCCAGGTATTCGTAGCCGCGCAGGTCGCCGCCCCAGATCACCAGGGCGGTGTTCTGCACCAGGAACATCAGGCCGAAGCCCACCATCAGGCTGCGCGCCTCGAACACGTCCACGTTCGGTGCGCGCGCCGCCAGGCGCTTGAAGCACAGCGCATGCACTACCACACCCAGCACGAACAGCGCGATGAAGGCGATGGGCATCAGCAGCAGGGGCGACCAGCCCCAGGCGGTGTGTGCCCACCAGGTGATGAAGGCGCCGAGCATCAAAAACTCGCCATGCGAGATGTTCATGATGCGCATCAGCCCGTACTGCAGGTTCAGGCCCATGGCCACCAGCGCATAGATGCCGCCGGTAATGAGGCCACTGGCGACCAGTTCGGCCCAGGAAGTCAAAGACACTTTGTTATTTCCACGCAGGTTTGTTGGTGTTGAGCTGCGCCGTGGCGCGCTCCTTGGGCCAGACCACCTCGAAGTCGCTGCCCTGCCACTGGCTCACGGTGCCGGGGATGGAGGCGTTCTCGCTGCCCGCGAAGCGGATGCCGCCGAGGATGGTCTTGAACTCGTTCTTGGCGATGTGCTCGCGCAGCGCCTTGCGGTCCAGGCCCACCTTTTCCACGGCCTGCTGCAGGATTTCGAGGCCCGCCCAGGCATGGCCGCTGGCCCAGCGGTCGGGCTCCTTGCTGAACTTCTTCACGTGGGCGTCGAAGTAGGCCTTGGCCTCGGGGCTGGTCTTCACGCTCCACGAGCCCATGCCGATCACGCCCTCGGTGTTGGCGGCCATCACGTTCTTGTACAGCTGGAAGGCCGTGCCCACCGAGGCGTAGAAGAACTTGGGGTTGAGCCCCACCTCGCGCGCCTGGCGGCTGGCCAGGATGGTGTCCGGCGGGTAGGTGATGCCGATGAAGGCATCGGGGTTCAGGTCCTTGATGCCGCGCAGCACGGGGGCCAGGTCTTTCACGCCCAGCGGGTAGCTCTTGCGCTCCACCACCTGGATGCTGGTCTTCTTGAGCGCGTTGTTCAATGCCGCGAAGTTTTCGAGGCCGAACAGATCGTCCATGTAGACGATGGCGACCGACTTCACGCCGTTGGCGACCAGCATGTCCACCAGCGCGCCCATCATCTTGTCGGGCTGTTGCAAGAGCGAGAAGAAGTAGGGCAGGTTCATGTCGATCAGCTTGCGCGACAGCGCCGTGGGCGCCAGGAGCGGGTAGCCGAAGCGGTTGGCCAGCGGTGCGATGGCGAAGTTGGCGCCCGAACCCCAGGGCGGCAGGATCAGATCCACCTTGTCGCTGCCCATGAGCTTTTCGAAGGTGCGCACGCAGGTCTCGGTTTCGCTGCGGTCGTCGTAGCCGATGAGTTCGATGGGGCGCTTGGCGCCCTTGACGGACAGGCCGCCGGCCGCGTTCACCTGCTCGGCCCAGAGCAGGTAGTTGGGCTCCTGGCTGACCTGGGCGCCCGCGGCCCAGGGGCCCGTGCGGGCGATCGCGTAGCCGATGCGCACGGGGCCCGATTGGGCCAGCAGGTGGGGGGCCACCGACAGTGCGCCCACCGTGGCGGCGGCGCCCTTGATCCATTGGCGCTTGGATTGTTGAACCATTTTCTGTCTCCTCGGATGGGCAGCCCGCGCAGTGCAGGCCGTTGACCGATGGTAGGAAGAAGGGTTCTGGCCTGCTGTGCTGAGCGTGCACAAAACGCTGGTCCCAGCGTGCACGGGGCAGAGGGTTTACCCGGATTTCCGCAACACGCAAAGGATTAGCCAGCCACAGGGATAATCCGGGGCGAAGCCGTGGCGCAGCCCAAGGCACTGGAGACAGCATGGCCCACACCCTGACCGAGGTATCCACCGACACCGTGGCACCGCGCGACCGCCTGCACCTGTGGGGCGACGCGGTGTGGCGCCTCATTGGCGGGCTGGAGTCCGACGCCTTCGGCGACGAAGCCTTCGCGGGCCACATCACTTCGGGCCAGGCGGGCTACGTCAACCTGTGCCAGCTCGACGTGAGCCGCCACCGCGTGGTGCGCACCCCCAGCCTGATCCGCGGCAGCGACCGGGCCTACATCAAGGTGGTGGCCCAGCTCGAAGGGCGCGCCTGCTTCGAGCAGAACGGCCGCCAGGTCTGGCTGTCCCCGGGCGAGTGGAGCGTGTACGACACCACGCGCGCCTACGCCGTGAGCAACCCCGAGGCCGTGCGCCAGATGGTGCTGATGATCCCCAAGGAACACCTGCCCGAGCGCCGCATGCGGCTCGACGAGCTCATGGTGCAGCGCTTTTCGGGCACCACGGGTGTTTCGCGCCTGGCCTGGGACACCATGCGTGCCGCCTTCACCGAGCTGCCCACCATGTCGGCCGCAGCCGCCGACGGCGTGGCCGATGTGATCACCCACCTGGTGCAGCTGTCGCTGCTGGAGCGCAACGGCCAGCACAGCGCCCTGTCGCAGCGCGAGGCGCTGCGCGACCGCATAGGCCAGTACATCGACCGCCACCTGGCCGACCCCGACCTCAGCATCGACCGCATCGCCCAGGCGCTCAACTGCAGCCGCCGCCATCTGTACAACGCCATGTCCGACGATGGCGACACCCTGGCCGCCACCATCCAGCGGCGCCGGCTGGAGGCCTGCCTGCGCGAACTGCGCCACCCGGTGCACGTGCACCGCTCGGTCACGGACATCGCCCTGGCCTGGGGCTTTCGCAACAGCGGGCATTTCAGCCGCGTGTTCAAGGCCCACACGGGCTGCAGCCCCAGTGAGTACCGCGCCCGGCCAGAGCGACAACCCCAGCCGCATTGAGTTTTCCAGGCCCTGCGGGGCCTTTTTTTTGCGTTGCAGCAATTCTTTACATGGGCTTGACGCATTGACTATCTTCGCGAGGGGGTGGCTCCGCACAATGGACGCAACAACCCGGAGCACAGCTTTTCATGCGTCTTTCTTCATCGACCGGTTCCCGCCGCCAGGCACCACCCCGCTGGCCGGTGCTGGCGCTGGCCGCCGCCCTGGCGGGCTGCGCCGGCCTCACGCCGCAGGATGCGCGCCTGCCCGATGCGCGCGTGCCGGCCACCTGGTCCACGGGCAGCAACACCACCGCCCCCGCCACCCCGCTCGCCCAGTGGTGGCAGCGCCTGGGTGATGCGCAACTGACCGCGCTGGTCGAGCAGGCCCTGGCCGCCAACACCAGCGTGCGTACCGCCCAGGCCGCGCTGCAGCAGGCACGCGCCCAGGTCGATGTGCAGGCTGCGGGCCTGGCACCCCAGGTGGGCGCCTCGGCCTCGGCGCAGCGCAGCCGCTCGGGCAACAGTGGCACGGGCAACAGTTTCCAGCTGGGCTTTGACGCCAGTTGGGAGCCCGATGTGTTTGGCCGCGTGCGCGCCGGCGTGAATGCCAGCGAAGCCGATGCGCGCGCCGCCGAGGCCAGCCTGGCCGACGTGCAGGTGTCGCTGGCGGCCGAGGTGGCCGTCAACTACATCGAGCTGCGCAGCCTGCAGCAGCGCCTGGCCATTGCACAGAGCAACCTGGCCAGCCAGGGCGAGACGCTGCAGATCACCCAGTGGCGCCTGCAGGCGGGGCTGACCACCTCGCTCGTGGCCGAGCAGGCGCGCGCTGCGGCCGAGCAGACGGCTGCGCAGATCCCCGCGCTCGAAGCCAGCCTGGCCCAGTCGCGCCACAGCCTGGCCGTGCTCACGGGCCAGGCCCCGGCCGCGCTCGATGCCCAACTGGCCGCCAGCGCCGCCGTGCCCCAGGCGCCCGAAGGGCTGGCCCTGGCCATCCCCGCCGAAACCCTGCGCCAGCGCGCCGACGTGCGCGCGGCCGAGCAGCGCATCCGCGCTGCCCTGGCCCGCGTGACGCAGGCCGAGGCGGCGCGCTACCCCGACTTCGGCATCAGCGGATCCGTGGGCCTGCGCGCCCTCACGCTGGGGGCATTGAGCGGCGGCAGCGCGGTGGCGGCATCGCTGCTGGGCAGCGTCTCGGTGCCGCTGCTCGACGGCGGCGCCAACCGCGCCCAGGTGCGTGCGCAGGAGGCCAGCCTGGAGCAGGCGCGCATCGCCTACCAGGCGGCGGTGCTCGCGGCGCTCAAGGATGTGGAGGATGCCCTTGTCTCCTTGCGCGGCAACCGCGAGCGCCTGGTGCGCCTGCAGGCAGCCGCCGATGCGGCCGGCAATGCCGCGCTGCTGGCCCAGCAGCGCTACCGCAGCGGGCTGATCGACTTCCAGGCCGTGCTGGAAACCCAGCGCACCCTGCTTTCCACGCAGGACGGCGTGGCCACCACGGTGGCCAGCGTGTCCGCAGACCATGTGCGCCTGTACAAGGCGCTGGGCGGCGGCTGGCAACCGCAGTAGTCGCCCAGCGCTTCTCTTTTTATCCGCCACCTGGAGGCCCCGCGCACGCAGCGCGGGCACCTGGCAGCCACAGCCCACCGACCCGGCGCACCCTGCGTGTGCGGGCGCTACCGGCCTCCTTTTTCCTGTATTTCACCCGAGGCGATTGATTGCCATGACCGATACCCCCCAGGACTCGCAGCCCCGTACGGCTGCCGCCGCCACCACCACCGCCAGCCGATCTCCCGCCGACCTGCAGGCCCTGCTGGGCGGCGAGCCGCCGCGCCGCTGGTACCGCCGCACCTCGCTGTGGCTGGGCGTGGCGGCCATCGTGCTGGCGGGCGCGGGCTTTTATGCCTGGCAGCAGCACAAGGCCGCCAATGCCGCCCCGGTGTATGTGACCGAGGAGGCGCGGAAGGGCGACCTCACGCTCACCGTGGCGGCCAACGGCACGCTGCAGCCCACGCGGCTCGTGACCATCGGCAGCGAGCTGTCGGGCACCGTGCGCCAGGTCATGGTGGACGTGAACGACAAGGTCAAGAAGGGCCAGGTGCTGGTGGAACTCGATACCGCCAAGCTCGACGCCCAGGTGCTGCGCTCGCGCGCCTCGCTGGCCTCGGCCCAGGCGCGCCTGGCGCAGGCGGCGGCCACCACCAAGGAGGCGCAGGCCGCGCTGGGCCGGCTCGAAGAGGTGGCGCGCCTGTCGGGTGGCAAGGTGCCGTCTGCGGCCGAGCTGGACACTGGCCGCGCCACGCTGGACCGGGCCCGCGCCGATGAGGCCAGCGCCCGCGCCAGCGTGGACGATGCGCGTGCGGCCCTGTCGACCGACGAGACCAGCCTGTCCAAGGCCTCCATCCGCTCGCCCATTGATGGCGTGGTGCTTACCCGTTCGGTGGAGCCGGGCAACGCCGTGGCCGCATCGCTGCAGGCCGTGACCCTGTTCACCGTGGCCGAGGACCTGACCCGCCTGCGCCTGGACGTGAGCGTGGACGAGGCCGATGTGGGCACCCTGCAGGTGGGGCAGAAGGCCAGCTTCACCGTGAGCGCGTATCCCTCGCGCCGCTACCCGGCCCAGGTCACGCGCGTGTCCTTCGGTTCCACCAAGACCGACAACGTGGTCACCTACGTCACCTGGCTGGAGGTGGACAACACCGACATGAGCCTGCGCCCCGGCATGACGGCGGCCTCCACCATCACCTCCACCGAGCGCAAGGACGTGCTGCTGGTGCCCAATACGGCGCTGCGCTTCACGCCCGCACAGGCGGGTGCTGCCGCCGGTGGCCCGGGCGCGGGCGGCGGCAAGCCGACATCGGTCCAGGGCCCGCAGCAGGGCGGCGGCATCATGGGCCAGCTCATGCCGCGCATGCCCCGCCCGGGTGGCCAGGGCGGGCGCCGGGCCGGCGCGGGCGGTCCTTCCGCCGACGATGCGGCATCGAAGATGCGCCAGGTCTGGGTGCTCAAGGACGGCGCGGCCCAGCCCCTGAAGGTGCGCGTGGGCATCAGCGACGGCCGCATGACCGAGGTGGTGGGCGAGGGCCTCACCCCCGGCATGGCCGTGATCACCGACCAGCGCAGCGGCGGGGCAGCGCGATGACAGGCGCCATGCCACTCATCCGCCTGAGGGCGGTCACCAAGGTCTACGGCGAAGGCGCGCTCGCCTTCCAGGCGCTCAAGGGGGTGGACCTGGACATCGCCCAGGGCGACTTCGTGGCCATCATGGGCCCCAGCGGCTCGGGCAAGTCCACGGCCATGAACACCCTGGGCTGCCTGGACCGGCCGACCACCGGCGACTACCTGTTCAAGGGCGTGCATGTGGAGGCCCTGCAGCGCGACGAGCGCGCGCGCCTGCGCCGGCGCTACTTCGGCTTTGTCTTCCAGGGCTTCAACCTGCTGGCGCGCACCTCGGCGCAAGAGAATGTGGAACTGCCTTTGCTGTACCGCGGCGAGCCCGCCGCCGCGCGCCACGCCGCAGCGGCCAAGGCGCTCGCGGCCGTGGGCCTCAAGGGCTGGGAGCACCACACGCCGGCCGAACTCTCGGGCGGGCAGCAGCAGCGCGTGGCGATTGCGCGCGCCATCGTCACCGAGCCCGCCGTGCTGCTGGCCGACGAGCCCACCGGCAACCTGGACACGCAGCGCAGCCACGAGATCATGGAACTGCTGTGGCGCCTGAACGCTGACCTGGGCATCACCGTGCTCATGGTCACGCACGAGGGCGACATGGCCGAGTACGCGCGGCGCATCGTGCGCTTCGTCGATGGCGTGGTGGGCAGCGACGAGGTCAACCCGCACCCGCGCGGCCTGCCCGCGCCCGCTGCGGCCCTGCAGGCGGGGGGGCACTGATGTTCCTCAGCACCATCCTGCTCGCGCTGCGCTCCATCCGGCGCAACCTCATGCGCTCCTTCCTCACGGTGCTGGGCATCGTGATCGGGGTGAGCGCGGTGATCACCATGGTCACGCTGGGCAACGGCGCCACCGTCTCCATCCAGAACCAGATCGCGGGCCTGGGCACCAACCTGCTGCAGGTGCGCCCCGGCCAGCGCATGGGCCCGGGCGGCGGAACCGGTGCGCCGGCCTTCAAGGACACCGATGCCGACGCCATCGCCCAGCAGATCGGCGGCATCCTGGCCGTGGCGCCTGAGTCGCGCGCCTCGGCCACTGTGGTGGCGGGCGGGCGCAACTGGTCCACCAGCATCATCGGCAGCACCAATGCCTGGCTGCAGACCGGCAACTGGGCGCTGCGCATCGGCCGTGAGTTCACCGACGACGAGCTGCGCGCAGGCGCCGCCACCTGCGTGATCGGCGAGACTGTGCGGCGCGAACTCTTCGGCACGCGCGATGCCGTGGGTGAGCAGCTGCGCGTGAAGGCCTTCTCGTGCGAGGTGGTGGGCGTGCTCGCTTCCAAAGGCCAGGGCGCCTTCGGCAACGACCAGGACGACACGGTGCTCGTGCCCCTGCGCACCCTGCAGCGCCGCGTGACGGGCAATGTGCGCGTGAACACGCTGCTGGTGTCCATGAAGGATGGCAGCGAGCCCGAGCGCGTGAAGGCCAGCCTGACCCAGCTGCTGCGCGAGCTGCGCAAGCTCTCCGACACCGACGAGGACAACTTCAACGTGCTCGACACCAAGCAGCTGGGCGAGGCCCTTTCGGGCACCACCAAGGTCATGACCACGCTGCTCGGCGCGGTGGCGGCCGTGAGCCTGCTGGTGGGCGGCATCGGCATCATGAACATCATGCTGGTCAGCGTGACCGAGCGCACGCGCGAGATCGGGCTGCGCCTGGCCATTGGCGCGCTGGAGCGCGAGGTGCTGCTGCAGTTCCTCATCGAGGCGGTGGTGCTGGCCGCGCTGGGCGGGCTGGCCGGCATCGTGCTCGCCACTGTCGCCTCCGTGGGGCTGTCGGTGCTCATGGGCGTGCCCTACCTGTTCAACCCGGGCGTGAACCTGCTGTCCTTCGTGTTCTCGGCAGGCATCGGCGTGGTGTTCGGCTACTTCCCGGCGCGCCGGGCCGCGCGCATGGACCCGATCGACGCCCTGCGCCACGAGTGACGCGCTTGCCCCGGGACTCACCAGCACCGGGGCAGGGCGGCGCCCGGCCAGGCGCCCGCCCCAAGTTGGTGACGTGTTGCACCGCAGCGAGGCGCTGTCGGGAGACGCCCCTGGGGACGGGGCATGAACCCCCTTCAAAAATCCAGGCACGCTTATTGCTGAGTAAAGCCTGTCCGCCGGTAAAGCTGCCTGCGGTCCGATAAACAACCCCTCCGCTAATGATGGCGGAACACCGGGCAAGCCGCGGCCTTCGCCGCCCCTTGCCTGGAAGTTCCAACCCACGCCCGTGGTTCCGCGGAGGGTGTGCCGTGCCGCCAGGCGCCGCACATCCTGCACCCAGGTTCCCCGGGTCCTTGCAGGATGAGCAAGCATGATGAAGATCGTTCTCATTGGCCACGGCATGGTCGGCCACAAGTTCCTCGAAAGCCTGGCCGAGACCGGCATGACCGGCGTCGAGGTCACCGTGCTGTGCGAGGAGCCACGCCCCGCCTACGACCGGGTGCACCTGTCGGCCTTCTTCAGCGGCACCACGGCCGAGCAACTCTCGCTGGTCGAGCCCGGCTTCTTCGAGCGCACCGGTTTCACGCTGCGCCTGGCATCCCGCGCGGCCTCGGTGGACCGGCGCATCCGCACCGTGACCACGGTCGACGGCGAGGTGCTGCACTACGACAAGCTGGTGCTGGCCACCGGCTCCAACCCCTTTGTGCCCCAGGTGCCCGGGCGTGAGCGCGAGCACTGCTTCGTCTACCGCACCATCGAGGACCTGGAGGCCATGCAGGCCTCGGGCGCCAAGTCCAGGACCGGCGTGGTCGTGGGTGGCGGCCTGCTGGGCCTGGAATGCGCCAAGGCGCTGAGCGACATGGGCCTGGAGACCCATGTGGTCGAGTTCGCCCCGCGCCTCATGGCCGTGCAGGTCGACGAGGGCGGCGGCCGCGTGCTGCGTTCCAAGATCGAGGAACTGGGCGTGACGGTGCATACCAGCCGCAACACCCAGGAGATCACCGACGGCGCCCGCGCGCGCCACCGCATGGTGTTTGCCGACGGCACCTACCTGGAGACCGACATGATCGTGTTCTCCGCCGGCATCCGCCCGCGCGACGAGCTGGCGCGCCAGAGCCTGCTGGCCATCGGCCCGCGCGGCGGCGTGGCCATCGACAGCGCCTGCCGCACCAGCGACCACGATGTCTATGCCATCGGCGAATGCGCGTCGTGGAACGAGCAGACCTTCGGCCTGGTGGCCCCGGGCTACGACATGGCCCGCGTGGCCGCCCGCCACATCGCCGGCGAGACCGACGCCGCCTTCGTCGGCGCCGACATGAGCACCAAGCTCAAGCTCATGGGCGTGGACGTGGCCAGCATCGGCGACGCCCATGGCAAGACCCCGCACAGCCGCACCTGCCAGTACGTGGACGAGCGCCGCCAGGTCTACAAGAAGATCGTCATCAGCGAAGACGGCAAGCAGCTGCTGGGCGCCGTGCTGATCGGCGACGCCACCGAATACGGCACGCTGCTGCAGATGGCGCTCAACGGCATCGCCCTGCCCGAAGACCCCGAGTTCCTGATCTTCCCGTCGAGCGACGGCAAGGCCAAGCCCGGCCTGGGCGTGGACGCCCTGCCCGACACCGCGCAGATCTGCTCGTGCAACAACGTCACCAAGGGCGGCATCTGCGCCGCCGTGGGCGAGGGCGCCTGCACCATCGCCGAGATGAAGGCCTGCACCAAGGCTGGCGCCACCTGCGGCGGCTGTGTGCCCCTGGTCACCCAGGTCATGAAGGCCGAGATGGCGCGCCGCGGCATGGCGGTGAACAACCACATCTGCGAGCACTTCGCGTACTCGCGCCAGGAGATATACCACCTGGTGCGCGTGGGCCAGATCAAGAGTTTCGAAGACCTGCTGGCCAAACACGGCAAGGGCATGGGCTGCGACATCTGCAAGCCCGTGGCGGCCAGCGTGTTCGCCTCGTGCTGGAACGAGTTCGTGCTCAAGAAGGAGCTGGCGGGCCTGCAGGACAGCAACGACTACTACCTGGGCAACATCCAGAAGGACGGCACCTACTCGGTGGTGCCGCGCATGCCCGGCGGCGAGGTCACGCCCGACGGCCTGATCGCCGTGGGCCAGGTGGCCAAGAAGTACGGCCTGTACACCAAGGTCACGGGCGGTGCGCGCGTGGACATGTTCGGTGCGCGCCTGGAGCAGTTGCCGCTGATCTGGGAAGAGCTGATCAGCGCGGGCTTCGAGTCGGGCCATGCCTATGGCAAGTCGCTGCGCACGGTCAAGAGCTGCGTGGGATCGACCTGGTGCCGCTACGGCGTGGGCGACAGCGTGGGCCTGGCCGTGGAGCTGGAGAACCGCTACAAGGGCCTGCGCGCCCCGCACAAGATCAAGTTCGGTGTCTCGGGCTGCACGCGCGAATGCGCCGAGGCCCAGGGCAAGGACATCGGCGTCATCGCCACCGAGAAGGGCTGGAACCTCTATATCTGCGGCAACGGCGGCATGAAGCCGCGCCACGCCGAGCTGTTTGCGTCGGACTTGTCCAAGGAAGACCTGGTGCGCATGATCGACCGGGTGCTGATGTTCTACGTGCGCACGGCCGACCGGCTGCAGCGCACCAGCACCTGGCGCGAGAACCTCGAAGGCGGCCTCGACTACCTCAAGGATGTGCTGCAAAAGGACAGCCTGGGCCTGTGCGCCGAGCTTGAAGCGCAGATGCAGCATGTGGTGGCCACCTACCAGTGCGAGTGGAAGACCGCCGTGACCGACCCCGAGACGCGCAAGCGCTTCCGCTCGTTCGTGAACAGCGACAAGGCCGATGAGAACGTGCTCTTCGTCGAGGAGCGTGGCCAGATCCGCCCGGCGCGCGCCGAAGAGCGCAGCCCCACCAAGATCATTCCCATCCGCCAAGCCGCCTGAGAGGACATGACATGAGCGCACTCCCCATGAACAGCACTGACTCCCTCGCCTGGACCGACATCTGCGCGGTCGACGATATTCTGCCCAGCACCGGCGTCTGCGCGCTGGTGGCCGACCGCCATGTGGCGGTGTTCCGCACCCGCGGCGACGAGTTCTTCGCCATCGACAACGTGGACCCCAAGTCCGGTGCCAGCGTGCTGTCGCGCGGGCTCATCGGCAACCTGGGTGAACGCGTGGTGGTGGCCTCGCCGCTGTACAAGAACCATTTCGACCTGCGCACCGGCGAGTGCCTGGAGGCGCCCGAGCATTCGGTGCGGGCGCACGGCGTGCGCGCCGAGGGCGGGCGCATCCGCGTGGCCCTGGCTTGAATGCGGTGGCACGCGTCCCGGCGGGGTTAGCATCGGGTTCCCTGTTCGAGTCGTGGAGAACCTGATGCCTGAGCTGGCTGCCGCACCCCTGTCCGTTTCGAGCCTCGTGCTGCGCTCGCGCCAGCTCGAGATCGATGCGGTGCGCCACCTTGCCAGCCGTGCGGCGCTGGTGGACGTGGTGGGCCAGTTGATCGAAGGCCTGCAGCGTGAGCGCGGTGCCTCGGGCGTCTACTTGGCGTCCAAGGGCCAGCGCTTTGCCGACCTGCGTGGCCGCGTCGTGCAGGAGGTCGTGGCGCTGGAGGTGCAGCTGCGCGCGGAATTCGCCTTGCATGTCGAGCCTGCGCAGGGGGCCACGGCCAAGGCCTTGTCCTTGATGGCCTGGGCGCTGCTGGGGCTCGATTCGCTGCCCGCCCTGCGCAGCCAGATCGACAAGCAGGCCATGACGGCCCACGACTCCATCGCGGCGTTCAGCCACCTGATCGCGGGGCTGATCGAGCTGGTCTTCCACGTGGCCGATGCCGCCGGCCTGCCCAGTGTTTCGCGCCAGCTCGTGGCCCTGGTGCACCTGGTGCAGGCCCAGGAGGAGGCGGGCCAGGAGCGGGCCATGGGCGCCTTGCTCTTCGCTTCGGGCCAGGGCAGCGAGGCGCACCAGCAGCGCGTGCTGCACCTGATCGACGCGCAGGAGCGCAGCCTGGGGGCGTTCGCCGAGTTTGCCGACCCGGCGCTGCGTGCCCGCTGGGAGCAGCTGCAACTGGCCCACGGTACCGCACAGCTGGAGCGCCTGCGGCGCACCCTGGGCGTGGCGCGGCCCGGTGCCGCGCTGGACAGCAACCAGAGCGATACCTGGTTCGAGGTGTGCACTCAGCGCATCACCGCGCTGTGGCAGCTGCAGGTGGACCTGGTGCAGCGCCTGCGCGAGGACTGCGCAGCGCTCATCGTGCAGGCCCAGCAGGACCTGCAGGACTCCACGGGCCTGCTGCGCGGCCTGCGTGACAACCCGCCCCAGCGCACGCATGCGGTGGACCGCTTCTTCGACATCGCCGTCGCACCGGCGGCGGTGCAGTCGCCCGCGGCGGGTGCGCAAGGGAGCGAATCGGCGTCATCGCTGCTGGAGCTGTTGCGGGCCCAGTCGGCGCGCATGGCCAGCATGGAGACCGAGCTGGAAACGGCCCGGCGCACGCTCAACGAGCGCAAGGTGATCGAGCGTGCCAAGGGCGTGCTGATGGCCCGCCTGGGCATGAACGAGGAGGTCGCCTTCCGCGTGCTGCAAAAGACCTCCATGGACCAGAACCGCCGCCTGCTCGACGTGGCCGAAGCCACGCTGTCGCTGCCGGACCTGGCGTTTGGCCACCCCGACCGCAAGGGCGACAAGCCGGTCTGATCCAGGCTGGTGCCTGGCATGCACTGATCTGAGGCCCGCGTCCGCGACGCCCGCGCAAAGCGCACGGTTTCCGGGCATTTTCAGGGCGTGGAATACCCTGGAGAGGGTACGGAAATTGCAAGGATCTGGTGGACGGGAGCTGACGATGGCCTGCCCGTCACCCGCCTGCGGCATGCCGCAGGCCCGGGAATCGCGCTTCCGAGGATAACGGCGTCCCTTGCATCTCCCCTTGACCGGGGGTGCAGCGGACGCCGTTTTCCTTTTGCGCGCTGCCCCGGTGAGCCAGCTGGGGGCGCAGTCCTGTCCTACCGCCCCAAGGAAAGTCAAATGGCCTATCTCGCCCCCACCGAGTTCGTGACCAAGATGGTCGATTCCGGTGAATCCAAGCTCCTGATGTCCACCCGCGACACGCTGATCCGTTCCTTCATGGCCGGCGCCATGCTGGCGCTGGGCGCCGCCTTCGCCGTCACCATCACGGTCAACACCGGCAACGCGCTGCTGGGCGCCTTGCTTTTCCCGGGCTGCTTCATCCTGCTGTACCTGCTGGGCTATGACCTGCTGACCGGCGTGTTCACGCTGGCCCCGCTGGCCGTGCTCGACAAGCGCCCGGGCGCCACCTGGGCCGGTGTCTTTCGCAACTGGGCGCTGGTGTTCTGCGGCAACTTTGCCGGTGCCTTCATGGTGGCGGTGTTCATGGCCATCATCTTCACCTTCGGATTCAGCGAGGCGCCCAACGCCGTCGGCGTGAAGATCGGCCACATCGGCGAGGGCCGCACGGTGGGTTACTCCGCACACGGCGCCGCCGGCATGCTGACCCTGTTCATCCGCGGCGTGATGTGCAACTGGATGGTGTCCACCGGCGTGGTCGCGGCCATGATGTCCACCTCGGTGTCGGGCAAGGCCATCGGCATGTGGATTCCCATCGCCCTGTTCTTCTACATGGGTTTCGAGCACAGCATCGTCAACATGTTCCTGTTCCCCTCGGGCCTGCTGCTGGGTGGCAACTTCACGGTCATGGACTACCTGGTCTGGAACGAAATCCCCACCGTGATCGGCAACCTGGTGGGTGGCCTGACCTTCGTGGGCGCCATGCTGTATTCCACGCACTACAAGACCGCGCCCAAGCGCAAGATCGCCTAAAGACGAGGCTGAACGGGTCCCTCACGCGCCGCGCACCCTGCTTTGGGCGGTCTGCGGCGTTGCAAATGCTCGCCATAGCACGGGCTATGGCTGCGCTTTGCGCCTAGCATCCCATCCCAAATCAGGGCACGCGCCATCGTGAAGACCCATTCATCCTCGCCTTCCTGTCCGCCCTCCCTATGAGTGACAGCCATAGCTTGAACATCACGCTCGGCCAGCATTCCGAGGCTGGGCACAAGGGCAGCAACCAGGACTTTCACGGTGCCATGCTGCCTACCGGGCCGCTGCGCAGCACCAAGGGCATCGCGCTGGCGCTGGCCGATGGCATCGGCTCCAGTGCGGTGAGCCAGGAGGCCAGCGCCGCGGCGGTGCGCGGCTTCCTGGACGACTACTACGCCACCTCCGAGGCCTGGTCGGTGCGCCGCTCGGCCCAGCGCGTGCTGGGTGCCACCAATGCCTGGCTGCATGCGCAGACCCAGCGCAGCCATGCGCGCTTCGACAAGGACCGCGGCTACGTCACCACCTTCAGTGCCCTGATCCTCAAGGGGCGCGAGGTGCATTTGCTGCACGTGGGCGATGCACGCATCTACCGCGTGCATGCCACGGCCCTGGAGCAACTGACCGAGGACCACCGCGTGCACCTGTCCTCGGTGGAGTCCTTCCTGGGCCGGGCGCTGGGCATGGGCCCCAATGTGGAGATCGACTACCGCAGCCTGGCGGCCGAAGTGGGCGACCTCTACCTGCTGGCCACCGATGGTGCCTATGCGCACCTGGATGCGGCCGCCGTGCACCAGGCCATTGCCGACAGTGCCGGTGACTTCGATGGGGCTGCCCAGGCCTTGGTCGCCACCGCACGCACGCGCGGCGCCACCGACGACATGACGGTGCAACTGCTGCGCATCGACACCCTGCCCGAAGCGCGTGCCGGTGCGCTCCCGGCGCCGCATGCTGGGCTGGCCCTGCCGCCACCCCTGGCGCCGCGCATGGCCTTCGAGGGCTACACCATCGTGCGCGAACTGCACGCCAGCGCGCGCAGCCAGGTGCACTTGGCCGTGGACGATGCCACCGGCCAGCAACTGGCGATCAAGACGCCCTCGGTGGACATGGCGGGCGAGGCGGGCCACCTCGACCGCCTGCTGCTCGAGGAATGGGTGGCACGGCGCGTCCACAGTCCGCATGTGCTGCGCGCCGCGGCGGATGAGCGGCCGCGCCGGCATGCCTTCGTGGCGATGGAGTATGTGGACGGGCAGACGCTGGCGCAGTGGATGACCGACCACCCGCTGCCCGACCTGGATGCCGTGCGCAGCCTCGTCGCCCAGATCGGCAAGGGGCTGCAGGCCTTGCATGCGCGCGAGATGCTGCACCAGGACCTCCGGCCCGAGAACCTGCTGATCGACCGCAGCGGCACGGTCAAGCTCATCGACTTCGGCTCGGTGCATGTGGCGGGACTGGCCGAGGGCACGGCGGCAGCGCGGGCCGATGCCATCGAGGGCACGCTGCAGTACACGGCGCCTGAGTATTTCGTCGGTGGGGTGGGGGATGCGCGCTCGGACCTGTTCGCTCTGGCCGTGCTCACCTACCAGATGCTCACGGGCCAATTGCCCTATGGCCTGCAGGTGGCGCGCCTGCGCTCACCGGCCCAGTTGAAGGCGCTGCGCTATGTGCCTGTGCGCCATCTGCGGCCCGAGCTGCCGGCCTGGCTCGACGGGGTGCTGCACAAGGCCTTGCAGCCTGAGGCGGCCAGACGCCAGGAGGCGGTCTCGGAATTCCTGCACGATCTGCAGTCGCCAGGCGCACAATTCCAGCGTATGCGCGCGCCGCCGCTGGTGGAGCGCAACCCGGTTCGGTTCTGGCAGGCGGTGTCGGGCCTGCTGGGGCTGGCGGTGCTGGTGCTGTTGGGAATGCGCGCGTACGGAAATTGAATGTGAACCCTTGCGGTTCGGCGCGTGAGAAAACGGGGGGGCATGCAAAGCCCTGATGGGATAAGGCCTTTGCCAGACAGGGGCAAAAGGCACGCACGGGGTGGAGCACGGCCGCCAGGCCGCACTCCACTGCGCCGTGTAGGGACTTACTGGATGCTCAGCGAGGTGGCCTTGCTGACGGGCTCCACACGCACCAGGGTGAGCGTGAGCACGCCGTTTTCGAGCTTGGCGCTGCTGGCCGCGGCATCGATGTCGGTGGCCAGCTCCCAGGCGCGCTGCACCTGGCGGGGCGCGCCTTCCACGCTGGACAGGCGCACCACATTGCCTTCGATGGCGATCTGCAGCTGCTCACGGGTGAGACCGGGCACATCGAGCTGCAAGGTGGTGGCCTTGTCGTCCTGGGTGACGGTCACGCCGGCAGAGCGGGCAGGGGTGGCGAAATTGCCCAGCAGAAAGCGCTGCAGTGCCAGGTCGGCGGAGCGGGGGGCGTTGAAGGTGGAACGGCGGGCAACGGGGGCGAAGATCATGAAAAGGACTCCTATACACTGCGCGGCTCTCGACGTGGTCGCCGCATGGACAGAACTTGTGTACGGCCGCAAAGGTTTTCAAGGGGAAAAAGAGCATGAATAAATTGCGGTTCGCGGGCTTGAAATCAGGCGCTGCGGCATTACGTCATTCCGTTTTGGCGGTTGCTGCCACACTGGCCTGCGCGCTGGCGCCGGCATCGGTCAGCTGGGCGCAGACCCCCACCGCGGCCGTACCTGCGGCCACGGGCAAGCCGGTGAAGATGGCGCTGATCGAGAGCCTCTCGGGCGCGTTTGCCAACACCGGTGAAGCGGTCTACCGCAACATCTACTGGGCCATGGAGCGCGTGAACGCGCGCGGCGGCGTGGCCCTGCCGGCCAGCGCCGGCGGTGCGCGCCCGCTGGCACTGGAGCGCTATGACAGCAAGGGCCAGAACGAGGAGGCCCTGTCGGCCCTGCGCGCGGCCATCGACGATGGCGCGCAGGTCATCCTGCAGGGCAACTCCTCGGCCACGGCCGCGGTGCTGATCGAGGCGATCAACAAGCACAACGAGCGTGAGCCGAACAAGCGCGTGATCTTTCTCAACTACTCGGCGGTGGACCCCATCCTCACCAATGAGAAGTGCAGCTTCTGGCATTTCCGCTTCGACGCCCATGCCGACATGCGCATGGCCGCGCTCATGGAAGTGATGCGCGACGACAAGGCCTTGAAGAGCGTCTACCTGATCGGCCAGGACTACAGCTTCGGCCAGGCCGTGCTGCGCGAGGCCAAGAAGCAGCTGTCGGCCCAGCGCCCCGATGTGACCGTGGTCGGTGAAGAACTGCACCCCGTGGGCCGCGTGAAGGACTTCGCGCCCTATGCCGTGAAGATCAAGGCCAGCGGCGCGCAGGCCGTGGTCACGGGCAACTGGGGCAACGATCTCACGCTCTTGGTGAAGGCCGCGCGCGAGGTGGGCTACGAAGGCAGCTTCTACACCTTCTACGGCAATGCGCTGGGCGCGCCCGCGGCCATTGGGGATGCCGGCATCGGCAAGGTGGTGGCCGTGGCCGACTGGCTGCCCAATGTGCCTGGCGCGCAGAGCGAAGCCTTCTACCAGGCCTTCCGCGAGCGCTTCCCCAAGCCGCAGGACGACTATGTGCACATGCGCATGCAGCTCATGGTGGAGGCGCTCGCGCAGTCCATCGAGCGTGCGGGCAGCACCGACCCCGTGGCCGTGGCACGGCAGATGGAGAAGGCCAGCGTGCAGCTCTCGGGCCAGGGCGGCAGCATGCGTGCGGCGGACCACCAGTTCCAGCAGGCGCTGGTCGTGGGCGTGATGGACAAGAAGGGCGCCAACGGGGTCAAGTTCGACGTCGAAGGCTCGGGCTATGGCTTCCGCGTGGTGCGCCAGATCGCTCCCGCCAAGGCGCAGCAGCCCCATACCTGCACCATGCAGCGCCCCTGATTGGAAGCCCCCATGAGTCGCTTCGCGCCATCCCCCCAGGGGGACGCACCCAGCGCGGCGGGGCGGCCCTTGCGCGGGTGCGCTGGCCACGTGCATGCCTATGGAAGGCTGCCGTAGCTGCACTGGCCGAGGGGGATTTGGCCCAGTGGAAGGCCGCGCGGACACAAGGCTGGGGCGCCTTTTGTCCGCATATCGATATGACAAGTTAGCGCAACGCGCGCCGGCCCGGGGCCACAGAATTTGCAGCATTGATCACCCATGCGCGAATCGCCCCGACCGTGTCCTATGCCCTGTCCCTGCTCGACAAGAGCCCTGTCCCCGAAGGCGCCACCGCGGCCCAGGCGCTGCAGCGCAGCGTAGCGCTGGCGCAGCGCGCCGAGCAGCTGGGCTACCGCCGCTTCTGGGTGGCCGAGCACCATGGCAACCCGGGTCTGGCCGGCTCGGCACCCGAGGTGCTGGTGGCCCACCTGCTGGCGCGCACCTCGCGCATCCGTGTGGGTTCGGGCGGCGTCATGCTGCAGCACTACAGCCCCTTCAAGGTGGCCGAGGCCTTCAAGCTGCTGGCCGCGCTGGCCCCGGGCCGCGTGGACCTGGGCGTGGGCAAGGCCCCCGGTGGGCTGCCGCTTTCTACTCGCGCACTGCAGGCCGCGCGCGACCCCGCACGCAAACCGGACTTCGCCGCGCAACTGGCCGAGCTCGACGCCTTCGTCTCCAACACCTTGGCAGCCGACCACCCGTTGGCTGGTGCGGTAGCGCTGCCCGAGCCGCCGCATCTGCCTGAGCGCTTTCTGCTCGGCGGCAGCCCTGACAGCGCGGCGCTGGCCGCGCGCCATGGCTGGCAGTTTGTCTATGCCGGCCACTTCAATGGCGACCCGGTGAACATCGAGCGCTCGCTGCAGGTCTACCGCGAGGCTTCGGGCCGCGCACCGCTGCTGGCCCTGTATGCCCTGGTCGCAGAGACGCAGCAAGAAGCCGAGCGCCTGGTGGGCGCGCTGCGCATCGTCAAGCTGCACCTGTCCACCGGCCAGAGCGTGAACCTGCCCAGCGAAAGCGCTGCGGCCGAGTTCGCACGCCAGGCCGGCGTGAGCGACTACCGCCTCGAAGAAACGCGCCCGCATGTGATCGCCGGCTCGCAGGCCTTTGTGCGCGAGGCGCTCGACGCACTGGCCGAGCGCTATGGCATCGGGGAATTCGTGGTCGACACGCCCGTCACCGGCTTTGCCGAGCGCCTCGCCTCGGTGGAACTGCTCGCCAGTGCCCTGCAGACCGCCGAAGCCTGACCCCGTCTCAGAAGGAAGAGAAAACATGAGCAAGAACACCACCCCCATCCGGTTCGGCCTGATGCTGCACGGCGCAGGCGGCCACATGAATTCGTGGAAGCACCCCGCCGGCCCGGCCGATGCGAGCGTGAACCTGCAGTTCTACATCGACACCGCGCGCAAGGCCGAGGCCAACGGCATCGCCTTCGCCTTTGTGGCCGATGGCCTGTTCATCAACGAGAAGTCGATCCCGCATTTCCTCAACCGCTTCGAGCCCATTTCCATCCTCTCGGCGCTGGCCGTGGCCACGTCGAAGATTGGCCTGGCGGGCACCATCTCCACCTCGTACAGCGACCCGTTCACGGTGGCCCGACAGTTCGCCTCGCTGGACCTCATCAGCAATGGGCGCGCGGGCTGGAACGTGGTGACCACGCCGCTCGAAGGCACGGCCAGCAACTACAGCCGCCAGCACCCCGACCACGCGCTGCGCTACGAGATCGCCGACGAGTACCTGGAAGTGACCCAGGGCCTGTGGGACAGCTGGGACGACGATGCGGTGGTGCGCAACCGCGAGACGGGCCAATTCTTCGACCCGGCCAAGCTGCACACGCTGGGCCACAAGGGCCGCTTCTTCCAGGTGGCCGGGCCGCTGAACATCGGCCGCTCGGCCCAGGGCCAGCCCGTGATCTTCCAGGCGGGTTCGTCCGATGCAGGCGTGGGCCTGGCGGGCAAGTACGCCGACGCGGTGTTCACCCATTCGCCCAACCTGGAGGCCACGCGCGCCTTCCTGCGCCAGGTCAAGGCCAGTGCCGTGGCCCAGGGCCGCCAGGGCAGCGACGTGAAGATCTTCCCGGGCATCGGCCCGGTGGTGGGCGCCACGCAGGAAGAAGCCGAGGCCAAGTACCAGGCCATCCGCGAGCTGCTCACGGTGGAAGAAGCGCTGGCCTACCTGGGCCGCTATTTCGACCACCACGATTTCAGCCAGTACCCACTCGACGAGCCTTTTCCCGAGCTGGGCGAGATCGGGCGCAACAGTTTCCGCTCCACCACCGACCGCATCAAGGCCGATGCCAAGGAGCGCGGCCTCAGCTTGCGCCAGGTGGCGCTGGAGGCCGCAACGCCGCGCTCGCAGTTCGTGGGCACGGGCGAGCGCGTGGCAGACGAGATCATCCGCTGGGTGGACGAGGGCGCGGCCGATGGCTTCATCCTCGGCTTTCCGGTGCTGGCCCAGGGGCTCGAAGACTTTGTGACCCATGTGATCCCGGTGCTGGAGGCACGCGGCCGCTACGAGCGCACGCTGCCCGGCGCCACGCTGCGCGACCACCTGGGCCTGCCGCGCAAGGCCAGCCGGTATGCCGCTGCGTCAGGGCAGGGCGCTGCCTCCGACCGGAAGGCTGCCTGATGGGTGCCGCATTGCCGCTGGTCGGTGCCGATGATGTGGCGCGCGTGGAGGAGGGCATTGCCGCCTTCATCGGCGAGTTCAAGGCTCTGCGCCAGGATCTGCACCGCCATCCCGAACTGTCGTTCCAGGAGCACCGCACCGCGGCCATCGTGGCCGAGCGCCTGGCGGCATGGGGCTACGAGGTGACCAGCGGCATCGCCGGCACGGGCGTGGTGGGGCGGCTGGTGCGCGGAAATGGCGGCAAGGCGCTGGGCATCCGCGCCGACATGGATGCGCTGCCCATCACCGAGGCCACGGGCCTGCCCTATGCCAGCGAGAATGCCGGCGTGATGCATGCCTGCGGGCACGATGGGCACACCACCGTGCTGCTCGCGGCGGCGCGCTTTCTGGCCGAGTTGGGTCGCTTCGACGGCACGCTGAACCTGATCTTCCAGCCCGCCGAGGAGAACGGCGGCGGCGCCAACCGCATGATCGCCGAAGGCCTGTTCGAGCGCTTTCCCTGCGATGCGGTGTTCGGCCTGCACAACTGGCCCTGCGTGGGCGAAGGGCACTTCGGCTGCGTGACCGGGCCGGCCATGGCCTCGGTGGACCAGATCACCATCACCGTGCGCGGCAAGGGCGGCCATGGCGCGGCGCCGCACGAGACGGTGGACCCGGTGGTGGCCAGCGCCCACATCATCACGGCGCTGCAGACCGTGGTCTCGCGCAATGTCGACCCGCTGGACATGGGCGTGGTCACCGTGGGTTCCATCCATGGCGGTGCGGCGCCCAACGTGGTGCCCGAGAGCGTGGAACTCAAGCTCACGGCACGCGCCTTCAAGCCCGAGGTGCGCGAAGTCCTGCGCGAGCGCATTCCCGCCATCGCCCGCGCCCAGGCCGAGAGCTTTGGCGCCACGGCCGAGGTGCAGTACCGCCCGGGCTACCCCGCGGTGCTGAACCACGATGCCGAGACGGCCCTGGCGCGCAGCGTGGCCGTGGACACCTTTGGCGCCGCGCGCGTGGACGCCGGTTTTCGCCCGCGCACGGCCAGCGAGGACTTCGCCTTCATGCTGCTCAAGCGGCCCGGCAGCTATGTCTTTGTGGGCAATGGCGACGGCGCTTCGCTGCACAGCCCGTACTACGACTTCAACGACGCCATCCTCGCGCCCTCGGCCACCTACTGGGTGCGCCTGGCCGAGCGCTTTCTTGCTCCCGTCTGAAATGAAGCACCCCCTGAGTCGCTTCGCGCCTTCCCCCTCTCTCGACTCGCTGCGCGAGTCGGGAGGGGGACGCCCCCAGTGCGGCGGGGCGGCCCTTGCACGGGGGCACTGGCCTTGGCCACGCCAGTTTCATACGCCGCGGGTGATGCACCGCGCAATGAACAACCGAAATGGAAACACCCCATGAGCGAACGATTCGTCTATACGACCCCGCTGGATCCGCTGGCGCGCCCGCTGGTCGAGGAACTCAGCTACGAGTACGAAACCCGCTACGGCGATTTCTACGAGCGCGAGGGCGGCCCGCGCGAGATGGAGAAGTACCCGGCCGAGCTGTTCTCGCCGCCCGAGGGCGGCAACTTCGTGTTGCTGCTGCGCAATGGCGAGGCGATTGGCGGTGGGGCCTTCAAGCGCCACCCGGACCCCGGCACGGCCGAGCTCAAGCGCGTGTGGGCGCACTCGGCCTTGCGCCGCCAGGGCCTGGCGCGCCGTGTGGTGCAGGAGCTGGAGGCCCAGGCGCTGCGCCAGGGCTATACGCGCATCTTCCTGACCACGGGCTTTCGCCAGCCTGAGGCCGTGGCCCTGTACCTGGGCCAGGGCTATGCGGCACTGTTTGACCGCACGGCGCCCGAGGGCACCTACCGCTCGCTGCCCTTCGAAAAGATCCTGGTGCAGGCGCCTGCGCTGGCACGAGCCGCCTGAGTTTCCCATCCCCTTCACACACACCACGATGTCGACCACCACCACGCTCGATGCCCATGCGCTGCCGGTCAGCTCGGCGCCCGCTGCAGCCCCTTCCGTACCCAGAGTGCCGATTGCCAAGGGCGACTACTCGCACTACAAGGTGGTGCCTGCACGCTACCGCGCACGCACGGTGGGCACCGTGTTCGCCGCGGTGGTCATCGCCCTGGTGCTGTACTCGGTGCTCACCAACCCGCGCTGGGGCTGGGGCGTGTTTGCCGAATGGTTCTTTGCCGAACCGGTGCTCGTGGGCTTGGGCCGCACCCTGCTGCTCACCGCGCTGGGCGCGCTCTTCGGTTTCACGCTGGGCACGGCGCTGGCGCTGGCCCGGGTGTCGCGCTCGCCGCTGCTCGCAGGCCTGTCGTGGACCTTTGTCTGGATCTTCCGCTCCATCCCCGTGATCGTGCTGCTGCTCATCATCAACAACCTGGGCTACCTCTACGAGTCGGTCAGCCTGGGCGTGCCGTTCACGGGCTGGACCTTCTTCTCCTACCCCACCACGCAGCTCATCAGCCCCTTCGTGGCGGCGCTGATCGGGCTCACGCTCAACCAGGCGGCCTTTGCCTCGGAGATCGTGCGCGGGGGCATTTTGTCGGTGGACCAGGGCCAGCTCGAAGCCGCCGCCGCGCTGGGCCTGCCGCGCCGACGCCAGGCCTTTCGCATCGTGCTGCCGCAGGCCATGCGCTCCATCCTGCCCAGTGGCTTCAACGACATCATCGGCCTGGCCAAGGGCACGTCCAACGTCTATATCCTGGCGCTGCCCGAGCTGTTCTACACCATCCAGATCATCTACCGGCGCAACCTGGAGGTGATCCCTCTGCTGATGGTGGCCACCGTCTGGTACCTGGTGATCCTCACGGTGCTGTCCATTCTGCAGCACTACATCGAGCGCCATTTCGCCAAGGGCGCGCTGCGCAACCCGCCGCCTTCTCTATTCACCGCGATTGCGCAGCGCCTGGGACGCGCACCCCGGGCGGTACCTGCTGCAGCCGTGCCCGCCGCGGCACCGCAGGCCGCGGACGCCGTGCCGCGCTGGAGTGGTGGCTTCACGCGTGGCGGCGAGGTCACCATCCACGGTGTCTCCAAGCACTACGGCGCGCTGCAGGTGCTCAAGGACGTGACGCTCACCGTGCCATCGGGCAGCGTCACCGTGGTGCTGGGCCAGTCGGGCTCGGGCAAGTCCACGCTGCTGCGCAGCATCAACCACCTGGAGCGGGTGGACGGCGGTTTCATCGCCATCGACGGCGAGTTGATCGGCTACCGCCAGGATGCCGACACGCTGTACGAGCTGGGCGAGAAGGACATCCTCGCGCGCCGCGTGGACGTGGGCATGGTGTTCCAGAACTTCAACCTGTTCCCCCACCTCACGGTGCTGGAGAACCTCATCGAGGCGCCGATCAGCGTGCGCGGCGTGCCACGCCCCGAGGCCGAGGCCCTGGCCCACGAGCTGCTGGCCCGTGTGGGCCTCTCCGACAAGGCCCACAGCTACCCGCGCCAGCTCTCGGGCGGCCAGCAGCAGCGTGTGGCGATTGCGCGCGCCCTGGCGCTCAAGCCCAAGGTGCTGCTGTTCGACGAGCCCACCTCGGCGCTGGACCCCGAACTGGTGGGCGAGGTGCTGGCCGTGATCAAGGAGCTGGCGCGCTCGGGCACCACGCTGGTCATCGTCACGCACGAGATCGGCTTTGCCCGCGAGGTGGCCGACACCGTGGTCTTCATGGAGCAGGGGCAGGTGCTGGAGACCGGCACGCCCGAGCAGGTGTTCAACCGCCCGCAGCACCCGCGCACGGCGGAGTTCCTGGCCAAGGTGCTCTAGACCCCCACGCTTTTTCTTTTGTTTCCCCGCAGGCGCAGCGCCCGGCTGGGCGCCAGCGTGCCTGCATTTCCCTTTCCTTCAGAAAGCATCCGATGAACTTCTCTCGCCGTTCCACCTTCTTCGCCCTGGCGCTGGCCGCTGCCACCCTGGTCCCCCTGCAGGCCACGGCCCAGGCCGTGGACCTGAGTCCCGAACAGCCTGGCCGTCCTCGCTCGGCCAAGGTCGACGAAGCGCTCAAGCTCGTGTCCAGGGATTTCAAGTTCGCCAAGGAGGGCGTGCTCACCGTGGGCACGACCACGGGCCGCCTGCCCTTTGGCGCCTATGCCAATGACAACAAGACCCCGGTCGGCAATGCGCCGGACATCGCGCAGTTGGTGGCCGACAGCCTGGGGCGCAAGCTCGAACTGGTGTCCGTGGCCTGGGCCGACTGGCCGCTGGGCCTGCAGTCGGGCAAGTTCGACGTGGTGATCTCCAACGTCACGGTGACCGAGGAGCGCAAGGAGAAATTCGACTTCTCCACCTACCGCAATGACCAACTCGGCATCTACGTCAAGGCCGACAGCAAGATCGCCGCGATCAAGGAGCCCAAGGATGTGGCGGGCCTGAAGATCATCGTGGGCGCCAGCACCAACCAGGAGCAGATCCTGCTGCGCTGGAACCAGCAGAACGTGGCCGCAGGCCTGAAGCCTGTGGAGGTGCAGTACTACGACGACGATGTGGTGCTCTACCTGGCGCTGGCTTCGGGCCGGGCGGACGCCTACCTCGCGCCCAACGGCATCGCCGCGCACAATGCGCGCGACGGCAAGACCAAGCTGGTGGGCACCTTCTCGGGCGGTTGGCCGCAGACGGCCGAGATCGCCGTGACCTCGCGCAAGGGCTCGGGCATTGCCGATGCCATCACCACGGCGCTCAATGCGCAGATCCAGAACGGCAACTACACCAAGGCGCTGGAGCGCTGGAACCTGCAGTCCGAGGCGATCCAGGTCGCGCGCACCAACCCCCCTGGCCTGCCCAGGAAGTGAGGCACCGCATGCGCACCCTCTCTTCATCCCTTTTGCGCGGGCTGGCGGTCGTGGCCATGTTCGCATGGGGCACCACCGCCTTCGCGCAGGCCTTCGATTTCACGCCCCAGCAAAAGGGCCGGCTGCGCACCGAGCGCAATGCCGCCGCCATCGCGGCCATCCCCAAGGACTTCAGGTTCGTCAAGGAGGGCACGTTCACCGTGGCCATCGCGCCGTTTGCGCCACCCATCTCCACCTACGCCAGCGATGCCAAGACCGTGGTCGGCTTCGACCCGGACTACGCCCAGCTCATCGCCGATGCCTTGGGCCTCAAGTTGGAGCTCCAGCCCATTGCCTGGGCCGACTGGCCACTGGGCCTGTCCTCAGGCAAGTACGACGCGGTGATCTCCAACGTGGGCGTGACCGAGCAGCGCAAGGAGAAATTCGACTTCTCCACCTACCGCCTGGGCCTGCACGGCTTTTACGTGCGTGCGGACAGCAAGATCGCTTCCATCAAGGAGCCCAAGGACGTGGCGGGCCTCAAGGTCATCACCGCCTCGGGTACCAACCAGGAGCGCATCCTGCTCGAATGGAACCGCAAGAACGTGGCGGCAGGCCTCAAGCCTGCGGAGCTGGTCTACTTCGATGACGACGCGGCACGGCTGCTGGGCGTGGTCTCGGGCCGGGCCGATGCCAACTTCAACCCCAACGCCCCCCAGGCCTACCATGCGGCCAAGGACGGCAAGATCAAGCTCGTGGGCACGGTGAACGCGGGCTGGCCGCTCAAGTCCGACGTGGCCATCACCACGCGCAAGGGCAGCGGCCTGGCCGATGCGCTCACGCTCGCGGCCAATGGCCTGATCCAGGGCGGCCTGTACGGCAAGGCACTGGCGCGCTGGGCCTTGGCGGAAGAGGCGCTGCCCCGGTCGGAGACGAACCCCCCGGGTCTTCCGAAGTTCTGAGCCATGGCCATTCGCCACCTCGCCTTCCTGTCGCCGGGCAACTTCCCGGACACCGATCCCTTTGATGGGCTCGAGCACACGCTGCAGCTGTTTGCCTACGGGGAGGCGCTGGGCTTCGACAGCGCCTGGGTGCGCCAGCGCCACCTGGAGCGCGGCGTGTCCTCGGCCGCCACCTTCCTGGCCGCGGCCAGCCAGCGCACCCTGCGCATTGGCCTGGGCACGGCCGTGGTGCAGATGGGCTACGAGAATCCGTTCCGCCTGGCCGAGGACCTGGCCACGGTGGACGTGCTCTCGCGCGGCCGCCTGCACGTGGGCCTGAGTGCGGGCGCTCCGCCTTTCGGCGCGCTGCTGGGCGAGCGCCTGTTCGATGGCGATGCGGGCAGCATCGATTTCTCGCACGCGCGGGTGGAGCGGCTGCGCCGCAACCTGCAGGGCGACCTGCTCGGGGACGAGGAGACCTTTGTCGAATCGCCCGCGGGCCGCCAGCGCCCGCGCCTGCAGCCCTACGCACCGGGTCTGGCGCAGCGCCTGTGGTACGGCGGCGGCTCGCTGCGCTCGGCCCAGTGGGCGGGCGAACAGGGCTACCACCTCTTGATCGGCAACATCAACCGGGGTGAGCAGACAGACCATTTCTTCGAGGCGCAGCGCGCGCAGCTGGCGCTGTTCCAGGCCCGCTGGGCAGCGCACCAGCCACCGGGCAGCCTGCCCCGCGTGGCCTTGGGCCGGGTGATCGTGCCGCTGGACGGGGCCGATGCCTCGACCCGTGCCCGCTACCTGGCCTGGGCCGCCACGCGGCAGGCGCGCACCCTGGCACCCCAGGGCGAGCGGCGCACCTTGTTCGCACGCGACCTGGTGGGCCACAGCGAGCAGATCCTGCAGTGGCTGCGCGAGGATCCCATCGTGCCCCTGGTGCAGGAGCTGCGGCTGGAGCTGCCCTACGATTTCGCGCCCGAGGAGTACCGGCAGATCCTGGAGGACACGGCGCGGCGCATTGCGCCGGAACTGGGGTGGCGGGCGGGAGAGGTGCAGGCCACCTCGGCCGGAGCGGGAGAAGCCTGGGCTGCCTGAGTCCCAACCTTGCGGGCGCTGTGGATTCAGCGCTTGGGTTCACCGCCCGCAGGCGCCGCCGCATTGCTCTCGGCACTGGCCATGGCGCCCAGCAGTTCGGGGAAGATCTCGGTACGGATCTTTTCCTGCAGGCGGGCGCTCAGGGCATCGTTGGCGGCTGTGACCTTGGCGCGCTGGGCCTTGCGCGCGGGGCTGCGTTCGCTGTCCAGCAGCAGGCGCAGTTCGTCCGGGCTCAGGTGCGTGCGCAGGCGCTGCACGATCAGGGGCAGCACGCTGTCGAAGCGGATCTCGGCGCGCATGCGCTGCGCGATGTTGGCCAGCCATTGCTGCTGCTTTTTGTCGGGAGCGCTGGACTGCACCATGCCCATCTGCTGGCGCATCGCGGACTCCATGCGCTGCATGCGCGCGTTGAACTCGCTTTGCATCAGCAGCCGGGCCAGGTCGGCGGCCAGGGCCTCATGGGCGTCTGCCGCCACCCAGGCCACGGGCTTGGGTGGCTTGGGTCCCTTGGCGCGGCCCTGGTCGTCGCTGGCGTCGAAGAGGGCGTCCACGCGCTCGTCCATGAACTTGGCGAGCGCCAAGGCGGCGTCGAGCATGGCCGGCTGCAGCTTGTTCAGGTGCACCTGGCCCGGCGCCGTGCCATAGAAGGCCAGCAGGGCCTGGGCATCGGCCTCGGTGTACTGGGCACGGTACACCTCGGTGACCATCGGGGCCATCCGCTCCCACTCGAAATGCTGTTGCAGCACCGGCTGGGCCGCTGTGTAGGCCTTGCGCTTGCGCTCGCGCGCATCCGTGTCGGGAATGGCGTCGATGGCATCCAGCTGCGCCTGGTTCACGGCCTGCATCATCTGGCGCATGCGCTCGGGCTTCTGCTCGGCGTCGAAGATGGCCTGCAGCGTGGCATCGCCCACGGCAGCGGCCGATGCGTTGGGCGCTGCAGGCGGCTTTGCGGCGCGGGTTTGGCCCACGGCTGCTGCCAGGGGCGCAAGTGCGGCCATGGCCAGAAGCACAGCGGCGGCCAGGGGCCGGGCGCTGGCTGGCTGGGTGCGGAGAAAGGGGGACATCGGTGCAGTTCCTGGGAAACAAAGGCCGCCATGGTAACTGCGGCCCCGGCACCGGGTGTCAGCGCGCCGCCGCCACCTCACGCCCCAGTTCGATCACGGCCATGGCGTAGTAGCTCGACCAGTTGTAGCGCGTGATGGCATAGAAGTTTTCCGTGCCGGCCACATAGGTCGGTGCGTCGCCGCCGTTCTGCAGCTCCACCAGCGCCATGGGGCCCGTGTGCCGGGCGCCATCCGCATCGAGCACCACGCCCTTGGCCTGCATGCTGGCGGCGCTGAAGCTGGGCAGGATGTCCGGGGCGAGCAGGGTGTCGAGCTGCAGGCGCGCGGTGTCGAACTGCACGGCGTAATGCGTGGGCATGCCCGTGGTCCAGTTGTGGCCCTTGAAGTAGTTGGCCACCGAGCCGATGGCATCCACCGGGCTCTTGAACAGGTCGATGCGGCCATCGCCATCGAAGTCCACCGCATAGCGCACCCAGCTCGATGGCATGAACTGGCCCAGGCCCATGGCACCCGCATAGCTGCCGCGCGGCTCGAAGGGGTCGATGTTGCTGCGGTTGCTGAGGCTCAAAAACTGCTCGAGCTCGCGCTGGAAGAACTCGCGGCGCTCCTTGGCACGGGGGTGGGCATTGGGGAAGTCGAAGGACAGCGTGGCCAGGGCATCCATCACGCGGAAGTTGCCCATCTGCTGGCCGTAGATGGTCTCCACGCCGATGATGCCGACGATGATCTCCACGGGCACGCCGTACTCGGCTTCGGCGCGCTCCAGCGCTTCGCGGTGCTCCTGCCAGAAGCGCACGCCGGCGCGGATGCGCACCGGGTCGATGAAGCGGCTGCGGTACACGCGCCAGTTCTTGGGCGTGCCCACGGGCGGCGGCAGCATCAGGCGCGGCACCTGGGACAGCAGGCGCGCCTGGCCGATGGCCTGGCGCACCCATTCGCGGTCCAGTCCGCGGCGGGCGGCCAGGTCGTCGGCAAAGGCCATGGCGTCAGGCCGGCCGGCGTAGGGCGCGCCGCCTTGCACGGTGGTAGTGTTCGAGGCAGTCTTCTTCGGGCTGGCTGGCTTGGCGGGCTTGGGAGAGGGGTTGGCGTGGGCGGTCAGGGCACAGGCCATCGCCACCCAGGCGATGGCAACGGATTTCAAAAGGCGCATGGGCTTCGGGTCATCGGCCCCGTACGGACGGGGGCCAGGGCAGGGTGTTGAATTCGCGGCGCAGGGCGCCGAACTGCTGGGCAGGCTCGGGGGCATAGCGTACCTGCTCCAGCCGCAGCAGCCAGGCGGCCACGCCGCTGGCGCTGTCGCCGAAGTGGGCGGTCACCTGTTGGGCCATGGAGCGCGGCGGCAGTGTCTCGGGCAGCGTGAGGCCGGCTTGGGCCAGGCGCTGGCGCACGCGCGCCAGCAGGCGCAGCCAGGGGTCGTGCTGGCTGCGCTCCCACAGTGTCCACAGCCCGCCGCCACTGGCGGCGATCACGATGAGGATGCCCAGCACGGTGGACAGGTCCTGCCAGCTCGGCGATTCGAAGCCCAGGGCCTTGAGCAGGTCGAACTGGCGGCTCTGGCTGTAATTGAGCACCCACTGGCTCCAGCTGTTGTTCACGGCCTCCCAGACCGCGCGCAGGGTCTGCACCATGCCCGGGCTCAGCGTGCCCATGGCGGCGGCGATGGCGCCTTCGGGGGCGCGCAGGCGCTGGAACTGGCCCACGCGGCCCGGCGACACGGCACCCGTCGGGTCCACGCGCACCCAGCCGCGCCCTTCCATCCAGACCTCGGCCCAGGCATGGGCGTCGGCATTGCGCACGGTCCAGTAGCCGTCCACGGGGTTGCGCTCGCCACCCTGGTAGCCGGTGACGATGCGTGACGGAATGTCCATCGCCCGCATCAGGACCACGAAGGCCGAGGCAATGTGCTCGCAAAAGCCTTCCTTGCGGTCGAACCAGAATTCGTCGGCCGTGTGCTCTCCGAACACGCCGGGCTCCAGCGAATAGTTGTAGCCGCCCGTGCGCAGGCGCTGCAGCACGGCATTGACCAGCGCCTGCGTGCTGGCGCCGGCCAATGCCGGATCGGAGCGCATCTGCGCTGCCAGCTCCAGGGTGCGGGGGTTGAAACCGGGCGGCAGTTCGGTGTACACGCGCAGCTGGCGGATGGACTCCACCGGGCCATGGCGGAATTCGGGGTAGCTCACGGCCTGGTAGCGCAGCGCCTCGGTGATGGGGCGCGTGGTCATCCACTGCAGGTCCTGCGTCATGTAGGCCTGCATATTGGGCAGCTCAGGTGCCTCGGGCGTGGCTTCCAGCACCATCAGCCAGGGCTGGCGCTGGGGCTCCAGCGTCACCTCGTAGCGCACGGCCGGGCCGCTGGTCTTCAGGTTGGCCGGGACCGCCACACGCGCCGCCCAGGCGCTGTCCTCGCGGAAGGGCTCGGCCACCCATTGCCGGCCATCGAAGGCCGCCATGACCGGGCCGCGGAAATACAGCGTCGATTGTGGAGGAATGTCGGTCGGGTTGCCCTCGAAGCGCAGGCGTATCGCCACGCGCTCGTCGAGTGCAATTTCGGCCATGTCGCCGATCTTCATCGTGCCCGACAGGCCGCTGCGCCCAGTGAGGTTGTCGCTGGGCATGCCCCACAGTGGCGACATGCGCGGGAACAGCATGAACAGCGCCACCATGATGGGCGCCCCCAGCAGCGCCATGGTGCCCGCCATGCGGAAGGTCTGCAGCAGCGGCGGGCGCCCCACCGGCATGTGGGCATTGACCAGGGCCATGAGCAGGCCCAGCAGCGCCACCAGCATGGCGGCTGCGGTGAGCAGCGACTGCGAAAAGAAGAAATTGCTGAGCATCGTGAAGAAGCCCAGAAAGAAGACCACCATGGCATCGCGGCGCGCACGCAGCTCCAGGGTCTTGAAGGTCAGCATCATCACCATCAGCGTGACGCCCGCGTCGCGCCCGAGGATGGTGCGGTGCGTGAGCAGTGTGCCCGCTACCGCCACGATGACCAGCACCGTGAGCAGCCAGCGCCCGGGCAGGGGCCGGGCCCTCCAGGCCATCCAGCCGCGCCACAGCAGCATGCCAAAGGCCATGGCGCTGGCCCAGCCAGGCAGGTTGGCCACCTGGGGGGCGATCACCCAGGCCGTGGCGAACAGCAGGAACAGGGTGTCCCGCGTGTCGCGTGGCAGGGAGACGAGGGTCTGGCGCAGGCTCATGGAGCGTCGGGGTTCAGGAAGAAGGGATGCTGAAGCGATGGAGTTTGGAGAGCAGGTCACCGGCCAAAGTTCAGCACAGGGCCAGGGCTTCCAGGCAGCGGCGCCGGTGGGCGGCGCCGTTGTCCGGTGCGATCTCCACGCCGGGCAGGCGCAGGCCATAGTCCAGGCCCAGCCGGTCGGCCTGCAGCACCCAGGCGGTCAGGCGCGAGATCCGGGCCTCGGGGTCGGGCATTCCGGTCAGCGCGGGGTCCAGCCAGAGTTCGTGGCGCTGGGCCTGCTGCGAATCGCGGCTCACCAGGTCGTCGGTGCCGGTGCCCAGGGTCTTGGCAGCCTTCTTCCAGACCACGAGCTTGAGCGGGTCGCCGCGCCGGTAGGCGCGCACCCCGTCGAACTCGCCGATGCCCTGGGATGGCGCGCTGCCGGTGCCGGCACCGCGGGGCTCGCCCGGGGGCAGCGGTGGTGCCGGGATCTCGGGTGCGGGGTAGACCAGCACCTGGGCCGCCGGGCGCCAGTAGGTCCACACACGGAAGGTGCCCAGGGGGAATCGGGTCTCGGCAGTGAGCACCGGCACACGGTGCAGGCCCCGGCGACTGGGGGCGAACGCCACATGCACAATGGACCGGCCTTGCGCCGGCACATCGGTCCAGGCCCAGTGGTGCGTTTCACCCGCGCCGCCATGCACGGCCAGGCCGATGCCATAGCGCGGCGTCTTGCGTTCGCTGGAGACCTGCACCTCGATCGTTGCACTGGTGCCCATGAAATGGGGCTCCGGCTCCTTGAGGTGCAGCGTGATGCCGCGCAGCGTGGCATGGCAGATGTGCATGCCCACCACGGCGCTGCCCGCCAGCAGAAAGGTCAGCAGGTAGCCCAGGTTGAGCTGGTAGTTGATGGAGGCGACCAGCAGGATCAGCAGGGTCAGCAGCAGCATCCATCCCGCCCCCGTGGGCAGGATGTAGACATTGCGCTGGGTCAGCGTGAGCGTGTCGTTGAGCGGCCGGCGCACCATCCACCAGGCTTCGAAGCGCTTGCGCACGCGCGTGAGCGGGTTGAGCGCTGCCAGGGCAGCGCGCAGCCGGCCAGGCGATGCAGCCGTGGACGATGGAGCGGTGGTGGCCATGTCCCTCGGGTTCAAGGCAAAGGCACGGAGTCGACCATGGCCCGCACCTGCTCGACCGCGCCGCGGCCGGCATCGCCGACGGGCACCAGGCGGTGCGCGATGGTCTGGGGCAGTATGGCCTGCACGTCGTCGGGCGCCACGTAGTCGCGCCCGCTGATCAGCGCCTGCGCCTTGGCCGCGCGCACCAGCGCGATGCCGGCGCGCGGTGACAGGCCCTGCAGGAACCAGCGGCCCGAGCGCGTGGCGGCGATCAGGTCCTGCACGTAGTTGAGCAGTGGATCGGCCGTGTGCACGGCCAGCACCTGGCGCTGCAGTTCGGCCAGTTCCTCGTCGGACAGCAAGGGCAGCATGGAGTCCACCATGTCGCGGCGGTCGGCGCCGGCCAGCAGCACGCGCTCGGCCGCGCGGTCGGGGTAGCCGATGGAGATGCGCATCAGAAAGCGGTCCAGCTGCGACTCGGGCAGCGCAAACGTGCCCAGTTGGTCGTGCGGGTTCTGTGTGGCGATCACGAAGAAGGGGTGGGGCAGGGAACGGGTCTCGCCCTCCACGGAGACCTGCTTTTCCTCCATGGCTTCGAGCAGGGCGCTCTGGGTCTTGGGGCTGGCGCGGTTGATCTCGTCGGCCAGCAGCACCTGGGCGAACACCGGGCCGGGGTGGAAGACGAAGGACTCCTTGCCGCGCTCGTAGACGGACACCCCGGTCAGGTCGCTGGGCATCAGGTCGGCCGTGAACTGCACGCGCGAGAACTGCAGCCCGAAGGTGCGCGACAGCGCATGGGCCAGCGTGGTTTTGCCCACGCCCGGAACGTCTTCGATGAGCAGGTGGCCGCCGGCCAGCAGGCAGGCCACACAGTCCTGGACCTGGGGCTTCTTGCCCACGATCACCGTGTTAAGCTGGTCCAGAAGCGATTTGATTTTGTGCTGTGCATCCATAGCGCGACGTTATCCGAAAAATCTTGACGCGACGTTATCCGAAAAAGACGAGACACGGGGATTGACTGTGAGCAAAACGGGCTATTTCACCCACCGCGACTGCTGGAAGCATGAAATGGGCCCCGGGCACCCCGAATGCCCCGAGCGGCTGGACGCCATCGAAGACCGGCTGCTCATCACCGGCGTGGGCGATGCGTTGGACCGCCGCGAGGCGCCCGAGGCCTCGCTGGCCGACATCGAACTGGCCCACGACCGCCTGCATGTGGCCGCCATGCGCGGCCTGTCCGACCGGCTCAACGAGGAGATCCTGGCCGGCGGCCCGAGCTATTCGCAGCTCGACCCGGACACCTCCATCAATGCCCACACCTGGAAGGCCTCCTTGCGCGCCGCAGGGGCCGCACTGGCCGCCACCGATGCCGTGATGGCCGGCGAGCTGGAGAACGCCTTCTGCGCCGTGCGCCCCCCGGGCCACCACGCCACGCGCAGCAAGGCCATGGGCTTCTGTTTTTTCAACAACGTGGCCGTGGCCGCCAAATACGCACTGCAACGCTACAACCTGCAGCGCGTGGCCGTGGTCGACTTCGACGTGCACCACGGCAATGGCACCGAGGACATCCTCGCCAATGACCCGCGGGCGCTGATGGTCAGCATCTTCCAGCACCCGTTCTATCCCTACAGCGGCGACCAGGACCCGGCCCCCAACATGGTGAACGTGCCGGTGCCGGCCTACACACGCGGCATGGACATCCGCGAGATCATCGAGATGATGTGGATCCCGCGGCTCGAAGCCTTCAAGCCCGAGATGATTTTCGTGAGCGCCGGCTTCGATGGCCACCGCGAGGACGACATGGGCCAGCTGGGGCTGACCGAGCCCGACTATGCCTGGATCACCCAGCGCGTGAAGGACATCGCGCGCCGCTATTCCAAGGGCCGCATCGTGTCCTGCCTGGAGGGGGGCTATGTGATGGGGCCACTGGCCCGCAGTGTGGAAGCGCACCTGCGTGTGCTGGCCGATTTGTGAGAGAGATATGACCGACCAAGAAAACCTTCTGCGCGTGGCGCACGATGCGCGCGGCGTGGTGACCCTGACGCTCAACGACCCGGCACGTTTCAACGCGCTGGGTTCAAAGATGCTCACCGCGCTGCAGCAGGCGCTCGACGCGGTGGCCCGCGATGAAACCTCGCGCGTGGTGGTGCTGGCGGCCGAGGGCAAGGCCTTTTGCGCCGGCCACAACCTCAAGGACATGGCGGCCCACCCGGATCTGGCCTGGTACCAGCAGCTGTTCGCCCAATGCAGCCGCATGATGCTCGCCATCCACAAGCTGCCCGTACCGGTGATTGCGCGCGTGCAGGGCATGGCCACGGCGGCGGGTTGCCAGCTGGTGGCGCAGTGCGATCTGGCGGTGGCGGCGGACAGTGCGACCTTTGCGACCAGCGGGATCAATTACGGTTTGTTCTGTGCCACGCCCAGTGTGCCGCTGGTGCGCAATGTGCCGGCCAAGCGGGCGATGGAGATGCTGCTGACTGGGGATTTCATCGATGCGGCCACTGCGTTGGAGCAGGGGCTGGTGAATCGGGTGGTGTCCGCTGCTGGGTTGGATGCCGAGGTGGAGAAGTTCGTTTTGTCCATCTTGCAAAAGCCGCGTGCTGCCGTTGCGATGGGCAAGGCGCTGGTGTACCAGCAGCGGGAGTTGGGGATGGATGCGGCTTACCAGTTGGCGGGGCAGGCCATGGCGGTGAACATGATGGATGGGGCTGCTCAGGAAGGGGCTTTGGCTTTTGTCGAAAAGCGTGCTCCTTCTTGGAGATGACGGTTCATTGACTATGGGTGGTGGTCGCTTCTGTTCTTTGTTTGAGGGCGGGAGCCGGGATGTGCGCCCGGCGGCGCACCTACCTTCTTTTGCTTCGCCAAAAGAAGGTAGGCCAAGAAAAGACGACCCCGCTGCCCGTGTCCCCCTCGCCCGGGGGCGAGGGGGCAGCCTGCGATGCTCGGTCCTGGGGTGTGCCGCAGAACTCGCTGCGTTCTTCGAACTCCGCTCAGACAGCTGCGGCAAGCTAGACAACGAT